>Ga0081538_10003491_pt1 | contig 14841 bp, 11 predicted proteins | sample TabmetS5T2R1_FD_71022 | JGI IMG/M metagenome (GOLD analysis project Ga0081538, IMG submission 71022) | Tabebuia heterophylla rhizosphere microbial communities from the University of Puerto Rico - S5T2R1 | ecosystem: Host-associated > Plants > Roots > Rhizosphere ... | reverse complement strand
TGTTTTACCTCCAGCAGAAAGTCTTGTCTCATGCATCTCGGATATCACGTCATCGACGCTACGCCTAAGTCCTTTATCTCTTTTCCGCAGCGCCCCTGTGACCGATGACCTCGTCGGCCTGTCGCTGTTTCTCGTTGGCCTTTTTGAGGGTGCGCGGGTCATGCTGCCGTAGCCCTTCTTGCAGCAGTTCCCATCCCTCCTGGCGTGCCGTCATGTACTCGACAAGCGTTGCCACTAGCCGCTGTTGCCGCGTGGGGAGTCTGGACAGCGTGGTGAGCTGGTGCAACGCTTCGCGCTGCGTCCGCCATGGTGGTAGCACTTCCTGCTCCAAAATCCGTATCATCTCTGCCTCGCTGAGCTGGCCCTGCTGCAACAGCGTAATGGCGCGATTGAACGTCGCCAGGATAGTGCTATCCAGGGAGGCAAATTGCTGCAGCCTGGCCTCCACATCCTCAGCGCGCGGCAGGCGGTCGCTCAGCCCAATAATGAGCCCTAGCCCCATGACTCCTACCAGTACACTCCGCCCCTGACGCCTGCTGCGACTGGCGAAAGTGCGCGAAGGCGTCAGCACGCATCCACAGACAAACCCACCGGCCAGCCCACCGAGGTGGGCTGCCATGTCGATGCCCTGTACGATGAAGCCAAAGACCACGTTATAGCCAAGGAACGCCAGAGTATTCGTACGCAAAGCAGCCAGAAAGGCATGCTGCTGCAGGTCACGATGTCGCACCAGGAAGGCGAGTAACCCCCCGTACAGGCCGAAAATGGCGCCAGAGGCACCGGCGCTGACTACGAAGGGATTCCAGGCCACACTCGCCACACTCCCCAGCAAGCCGGCGAGAAGATAGAGCACGAGAAAACCCGTGCTGCCCAGCAGACGCTCCATGAAGCCTCCGACGTTCCAGAGCGCTATCATGTTGAACAGCAGATGCAGGACGCCGATGTGCAGGAACATGCAGGTAAACATACGCCACCATTCGCCCTGCGTGGTCTTTGGCCCGTAGTTGGCCCCCCATTGGATGAGGCTGTCAATCGCCGGCTGCATGGGATCAATGCCCCATGCCAACATGAGGCCAAAGATCACCACATTCAAGGCGAGGAGCACTGACGTGACAGAGACTTTGGGCATCAAAGGGGTCCTTCCAGCCATGGGAAGGCGTGCGGTCCAGCATAGGTCTTGCCGATGCAGGTGATACGGTCATCCTCCCAGACTACCACGCCAGCCCGGATGAGCACGGGAGTGTGCCCGTCAACGCCAACTACAGTACCACCCTGGAGTTTCGTACGCATAGCATCCCCCTTTCTTACTGTACAGTGCGGTGCATGCTATCATGGGGATGGAAGACAGGCAATTCCGGAGTGCTTTGTACCTTCAATAAGGAGAAGAGCACTGTATGTTCGGCCTTGGTCTTACGTCGTCCAACGCACCCGCCATGTTCGGAGCGCAGGAATCCTGGCTGCTCGTATACCAAGGATGGGCCTGTAGCTCATGACTATCTCTGGTTGAGCTTACCGGCTCCTCACAGTACAATGAATAGTACGCCCGTGAGAAAAGAGCACATAGCTCTACCGCATCTCACAGGCTCATGCTCCATCCCTGGAAGTCGACATATGTTACTGTTGAAGCCCGATCCAACGTTTTATCCCTCCGCCAAGCTGGCTATGCAGGCCCCTGCAGAGAGCCTGCCCTACGTTGCGGCAGTGCGGCGCCCTGGTAAGCCTGATGCCCTCCGAGTGATGGACCTCGATGCCAATTCTCCTACATATGGCCAGTTCGTACATACCCTGGAGTTGCCCTATATTGAGGATGAATTGCACCATTTTGGCTGGAATGCCTGCAGCGCTCTTCATCGCAGGGATTATGGCGCTGGTGTAAGGCCGGGCAGTGGCAGGACGGTTGGGACTGTCTTGTGCCCCTGGGGTTATGTATAATTGTGCATATCTTCGATCCACATAATTCAGCAAGGCCAGAGGCTTCGTGTGCAGCATCCCGTCCTTGATGGCGTCCCAGAAACCACTGAAAATACCATAGCCACTAGAGAGCGCTTCGTGTGTGAGGCGCGTCCGGTTGGTTGACGTGTAACGCGCGACAGGGGTAGAAGGGGAGCGTCCCTATGCAGACGAGAGGTTTACAGGCAGCCACGGAGATCAGAGGGCTGTGGCTGCATCCAGGACCGGTCAGTACCTCTATCAAGCCGCTGTTGCTCCACATGCTGGAACGCACCCATCCTGATCCAGTGTTGCGTGAGGCGGTGCTGGAGGAGTTGCAGCGTCGCAGCAAGTTTAAAGATATGGTACTCCGGGCTCTGGGTTTGCAGGAGCGCAGCGTCGACCGGGAGGGGGACTGCCCCATATGGATTGTGAGGCTGGAAAAGGCAATGCAGCATCCGTGGCATGAGGCCTTGCTCACACCTGGCGGGGACTGCCCCATCGGTTTTATCGTCAATACATATGATCATGGCAAAATTGTCCTCGTACACGAGGTGTTTTATGAGTTGACCCAGGAGCAACAGGCCTTGATCCGGCGTTATGCTGCCTTAACCATGCATGGGAGGAACCACAGCAAAATTCTGGCGACGCTCAACCGTGACAGCGCCCAGAACGACCAGGCGTTGACTGTGCTCCGAGACGCCCGTCGGCGTGTGCAGATCCTGGACCCATCGGTCCTCTTTAGTCCAGACGGTGGTCTGCGTGTCGAATTAGGGAGCCTGTCGCAGACCACGAAAAATTTGCTGCGTGAAGGCATTACCGGCGAATATCTCTTTATCCTGCCGAAGCATCTCTTTGAGAGTAGGACAAACTACGCTGATGTGGAATTTCTCGTCTATCTCAACTTTTTTGTGCGCTATGGCACGCGCACGCGTATTGTGGGTACTGCCCGACAGCGCGATGTGCTCGAGCATCTGCTGCGACTGACGATCTTTGGGTTATTTGATCCCCATACCCATGCACAACCGCCCTTCGAGACGTTGCACTCCCGCTATAACGTCCCCGACCGTGAGACGTATGCACTGTTTCGCATGCTCTATGAAAAATATGGCGTCCGCCACAATTGTTGTGCCACCGGGGCGATTCTCGATCTCGACGCCTATATCGATTTTGTGGTCCTCGATGCTACGGCACGTCCACTGCTTATTACCTCATCTCAGCAGGAGACAGCCCCACACCAGGCTGCTCCTGGGCTATATAGTGTGCAGATTGCACCGTTGCCGCACGGGTCATTCGAGGTCTCGATCGCCCAGACAGACGGACGGGTCGCCACGAAAACGCTTGAGGTCCATCGCCCCATCAAGAGGCAGAAAAATATCCCAGAAGACTGCTGTCGCGCCGTTCGCTTTGCCACGGATCGACCGCGCTTCGGGGTGACGCCGCTGGGCACAAGTCACGGCTTCGATCCCTCCGGTGACCTCACCTGCTTTGTGATCTGGGTGAATGGCCTAGGTATGCTGGTGGATCCCTCCCCCGAAGGCTTGGAATATCTGGAGCATATTGGAGTGGCTGCTACTGATTTACCCTATATATTTCTCACCCATATCCATTCGGACCACGATGGTGGGCTGATCAGCAAACTCCTCAGCGGATGTCGGACGACCATCATCGCCTCCGACGTGGTCTTTCGCCTGTTTGTCGAAAAGGCCAAGTTGGTGACGGGGCAGGATTTCCAACAGGCCAGGCTGGTGGAACACATTGCGGCTAATCCAGGACGGCCTGTGGTACTCGATGTGGCTGGTGAACGCGTCATCTTGCAGACGCGCTGGAACCTGCACACCATTCCGACCAACGGCTTCACGATAACGATCGAGCACAAAACATTTGGCTATGCCGGAGACACCCAATATGAACCCACCATGCTGCAGCAGTTATTGGAGGCACAGCAACTGACACCGGCACAGTATCATGACCTGATGTATTTCTTGTGGACCGAAGACGGGACTCCGAAGGTCGACCTGTTGTACCATGAAGCGGGTATTCCCCCGATTCACACCGACAAGCATACCCTGACGACGCTGTCTGAGGCGATGCGCTCCAGGACATTTCTTGTCCATGTGGCTGATCGGGATGTACCCACCGGGTTCGTACCCTCCAAACCACCGCTCTTTGCCACACATGTATTATTTCCCGCTACAGCGCAGTCACGCAACCGGACCTTGAGACATACCTTGAGTCTGGTGAGCTATCTGTATGATGCACCCGTGGAAGTCATGGAGGAACTGCTGCGCCGATGTACCCTGCGTGTATTCGAGCCAGAGGAGGTCATCATTCAGGCTGGCCAGGTCCACTACACTGAGCCGCTGGTTTTTTATGTGATCGCGGATGGGCAAGTCGATGTCATCGAGCAGGGTCGGGTAGTCTCCAGGCTGCTCAAGGGCGATAGCTTTGGGGAATGGGGTATCAGCCATCAGCGGGGTTTCCGGATCGCCGACGTGATCGCCCATCGCCCCACCCAGGTCATGGAGTTTGATGAGGAGACCTACCGTTGGCTCGTCGAAAAACACCCCATTATTCAGCCACGTATTGGGAAAATCCGCGAACTGTGGCCGAAGTTACAAGCGGTGTGCACCAGAGCGCGCCAGAAATCGGCCCATGATCCAACACGGACGCGCAGCGTGATCGAGGAGATGCATTCTGGACAGCTCTCAGCGTTTGTAGTGTTCAGTGAGGTCAAACGGTATCAGCGCTGGGACGCTGTGGTGGTCGAGGGGGAGGAAGCGGACGGCCTGTATATCCTCCTCTCTGGCCATTTGCATGTGGCGGCGGGTGGCAAACCGATCGGCGAGTTGACGGAAGCCGATGTCTTTGGGGAAGTGGGACTTCTCGAAGCACGGGAGCGGATGGCAACAGTGCGCGTCGCCTCAGCCGATGCTGAAATTATGTTCATGAGTCGCCAGAACTTTCACACCCTGTTGCAGAAGGTACCGGCCTTCTCCTTTGGCGTCCGCACAGTTGCCGCGCAACGCCAGGAAAAGGCGAGAGCGAAGCGCTCAAAGAGCCCTCGCAGAGCCGTCCTGCACGATGGGGAGGAATGAGGCTCCTGCCTCGGCAGCCAGCAAGCATTGCAGCTCGTGACGTGTTGTCATGTCTGTTGCCGTGGCCTGCTCTTTCTGTCAGAGAGGGCAAGAGGTGATGTCCTTCCCCGCGAGTCGCCCTGCCTCACAGCTTCTTGAGTTTCTCGTTGTCTAGATCAAATCGCGTATGATCAAGACACATATTTGTCTCTTGGCGAGAAGATAACAAGTAACTGGCCGTGTGCCTACTTCCATATATGTGGTATGATTGCGAGCTTGAGGACCCCTCAGCTATTCCTAGGGGATTATTGGAACAGACAAGCAGAAATTCAACAGTGCTTTCTGTCTATCCCTTGACTTTTGTTAGAATGTATTATTAAATTTTGGCACTAAAGTAGTGCAATTACCTTTGTGCTAAGGAAATTTTAACAGAGGGTAGACGTGATGCCACAGACGATTCTTGAGATGGCTAAAGATCTGGTGATGGCGCAGATTCAGGCAGGTACTTTACCACCAGACGAGATGCATAAGGAATTGCAGAAGACTTATGCAAATCTGGCAGATTTACGGATCAAAGAAGAGCTGGGAGAAGGCGGCGGCGGGCTCATTGCACGTGGAGGAGAAGACCTGTCGTTAGATGGTGACGTAGGACCCACTGCATTGCATTGGAAGAAAAGCATTAAGAAGTATACCATTGAATGCCTTGTATGTGGTGCAGCGTTTAAGCAGCTATCGGTGCGGCATCTGAAAGAGCATGGACTCGATGCGCGTTCATACCGGGTACGCTTTGGCATTCCGCGTACACAGCCGCTTTCTGCGAAAGACACTACGACGATGCGTAAAAAGATTGTCCAACAGAGCCGCCCCTGGGAAAAAGCCCCGACGTATATTAAAGCTCAGGGCCGCAAAGCTGCTGAGAGTGCGGCGCCCAAAGCAGCGAGTAAGACGAAGAAGTAAGTTATCACGTCCCACAGTGGAAGGAACTGACGATTTGTCTAAGCATGCCAATGGCGGAGAGATAGGACAGCTTGCCGGTGCGTGGGTTTTCTGTCGGGACGTTTTCGATATGCGTCGTCAGACGGCCAAACTCTCCTTCAACCTCGACGTCATGCATGTTGCGTGTACTGCCTGGCGCCACCAAAATACGGATGCGTGTGCGGTCAGGACCAATGCCAGCCAGGCTTAGAGCCGCAGCGACATTGACATTGGCCGGGAAGCCCTGGCAGGCTTCCCGTGCGCTTCCTTCAAAAATCACAGTTTCTGTGGTGAAGGCGTAGACGTCAATGCTATTGGCCTCTACATATGGCGCTCCAGCAAGGCCCTGTGGGGGCTTACGCGTGGTGATGGTCACGGTATCGACACGGCCTACACAGGCTCCCTTGAGGCCATCCAGTCCAACAATAGCTCCTGACGGCACGTAGAGCCGGCACCCGTGACGGGCCGCAAGGGCCGGCCACTCCGGGTGGTCCAGCAAGGCACCGACGCTAAGGACCATCAGGTCTTTGCCGGCCCCAAGGAGGTCAGGAGCCATCGCAGTCAGGGCCGCCTGGGTGGCAGCTTCAATCACCAGGTCACAGCGCGCAATCACTCCGGCAAGGTCCACCACCTCTGGCACACGGCCCAGCGTGCGCGCAAAAGCCTGGGCTTTCGCCAGATTGCGGCTGTGCAGTGCGGTCAGTTGCACGGCCACCTCGCCGCGGTCAATGGCTTTGGCCAAGGCTTGCCCGATCGTGCCCACGCCAACAATACCCACCCGCATCACCCTACCCTCCATGGCGCTCATGCAACCAATGTTAGACGTATCCCTCCGGATCGATCAGGGTGTCGATGACCCATGGCTCACCCGAGGTAACAGCCTGTTGCAGGGCATCGTGCAGGGCTGCCTCACTGTCGACACGCACCGCTTGCAAACCAAACCCGGTCGATACCCGGGCGTAATCTACCGGGGCAAACTGCGACCCTAGCACCGCATAGCCCTGACGCTCCTGTTTGATTTTGATGAGGTTGAGATAGCCGTCATTAAAAATAACGATGATGATCGGTAGTCCCTCACGCCGAATGGTTTCCAGCTCTGAGACCCGCATCAGAAACCCCCCGTCTCCTGTCAAGGCAACTACGGGGCGGTGACGTCGTACCAACTTTGTAGCAATCGCGATAGGCAGCGCCACCCCCATAGTCCCGAGGCCAGAGGAGGTGAGATAGTCCAGAGGCTGATAACATTCCCACAGGCGACTGGCATACACTTTGTGTTGTCCAGCGTCGGTCGTCAGGATAGTGTCACGCGGCAACACTTGACGCATGATGCGCAAGGCAGCCGCTGGAGACAGCCGTATCCCACGGGCGCTCACCGCCGGCTGTTGACGTTGCCGAAAGGCGACCAGGTCGGCAGGACGCCAGCCCCCACACGGTGTGAGCAAGGGCGTCAGGGCTTGCAGAGCAGCGCCAATGTCCCCAATGAGTTCCTGGGTCGGGTGAAACAGCCCGTCTTGATGCGGCACGCTGTCGATGTTCAGTACACGTTGGTGATATGGCCAACGTCCGGGCTCGAACAGCTCGACAACATCAAGGCCAAGCGTGAGAATCAGGTCACTCTGGGCGACCAGCTCATGACTGGCTTCTGAGCCCATGAAGGTGCCGCCACACCAGGGATGATCGTCAGCGATAGAGCCTTTCGCGGAGACAGCGCAGACGACCGGGGCCTGCAACGTCTCCACTAGGGTTTGCAGCCGGGCCTCACAGGCACTGCGATTCACGCCAAGGCCAGCAATGATAATGGGACGTGTCGCACTGCTGATGGTGGCGGCCAGGCTCTGGACGGCAGGATGGTCAGCACTGACAGCACCATACCAGCGCTGTGCTGGCTGCGGCTCTGGGAGCCCCGCGGCTTCGTGTTGCATGACATCATCAGGCAGGTCGAGATGCACAGGGCCAGGCCGGCCTTCCATGGCGAGGTGCAAGGCGCGTTGCACCGAGCGCGCGGCACTGTCGTCGGCTATGGGGAAGGTGCCTTTGGTAATGGGGCGGAAGAGCTGTTCCTGATCGACACGTTGGCGCGGCAGATGACGATACAGGTCGTCCGGATACCGGTCCGTAAACAGCAGCAGTGGAGCACGTTCGAGCAGAGCATGAGCCACTCCATTGACCACGTTGGTGGCACCTGGCCCTACGCCGACGGAGCACACTCCTGGACGCCGCTGCAACACGCCATACGTGGCGGCCATGACTGCCGCTGCTGCTTCGTTGTTGCTCAGTACATAGTGGATGCCCTGCTTACGCGCTGCCTCAATCAACTCTACCGAGGCGCGCGAGCCAGGCATGCCAAAAATGTATTCGATACCGGTATCGGCCAGCAGTTTCGCAATCACATCGGCATAGGTGACCATGGTAACCTCATATCCTGCTCCCGACGCACGGGAGGACACATGTGCAAACGCTTAGCGCTATTCGTGCGCGTTGTAGCGCGTTTCACCCACGCTGTCAAGTAAGCGAGAAGCCGGACCGGCACGCAGCTTGACGCTCTACACTCGTGATGTTACTGTGCGTGGGTGTTGCCAAACTGATCTCGCGCGCTTCCTATTGCTAGGAGAAGAAAGGGGGAAAGGCCCGTGAGGAGAACAATCTTGCACAGCATCACTGTGACGCTTGCCGCTCTATGGATGGTGTGCTGCAGTGTCGTGTGGCGGGCGGAAGCGGCGTCTAATACGTTCCCTGCGCCTTATGGCCCCCTGCGCCTCGTGAACCAGCAACCCGTACAGTTACTCTTTCTCCAGCCTTTTCCCGATCGGGCAGACGTGACACCATTCCGGCATGTTGATGTGGACCTCAATGTGGCCTTAACCAATACCCTGGTTGGAGATCAGCAGGATTTTACGGTAAATCTCGACCTTGAAATGGTCCGTACAGTCATTGCGCTGCGCTATGGAGTGCATCCAAATTTCGAAGTGGGGGTGGCCCTCCCGATTATCTATACCTACGGTGGCATCCTGGATGGTTTTATCCTTGGGGTCGAGCGCCTCCTCACCCCAGGAAACGAACGCCCCTTGCGGAAGAACCAGGACGCCGGAGCATTTGCCTATCAAGTGTCGCGGGGAAATCGCGTGTTCATTCAGGGTCAGGAGGATGCCTTGGGCATCGGTGATATCGTGCTCCAAGCCAAGGCCCAGCTCCTCCATGAGCAAGACTGGTTGCCGGCCGTGAGCCTGCGCGCCGCGGTCAAGTTCCCGAGCGGTGACTCAGACCGGGCGTTTGGCAGTGGCGAGATTGATGGAAGCGTGGGTGTCTTACTGCAAAAGACTTTGTGGCGTTTCACTTTCTATGTGAATGCTGACGTGACGTTTCCCGGACAGGCATTTGATGATGTAGGGGTCTCTTTACAACCTTTTTTCCTGGGCCTGTTTGCCATAGAATTCCGCGTGTCTCGCCCGGTCAGTCTCGTTTTACAGTTGCGCGGTGATACTCGACCTTTTCATGACACGATCTCTATTCTCGACAAACGTATTATTGAAACCCATCTGGGAGTGAACTGGGCGATCAGTCGCCATCTTGTGCTGCAAGCTGGTTTCGCCGAAGACCAGTTTGATTCTGCCTGCTGTTCGGCTGACGTGAGTTTCTTCCTGAATCTCACTGGGCGATTCTAAGCGCTCCCCCTGACCCGCTCGCGCCCTAGTTCGGCCATCAGCTGCAGGGCTCCTAGCGCCCTCTCCCGAGGGAGAGGGGACAGAGGACACGTGCTCATGGCCCAAGAAGGGCCCTTGTTTCCGCACTAGAGCTGTGCACGTAGGATCACACGCACCGACTGTGCAGGGTTGAGGTAGGTCTGGGCGACGCGTTGGACGTCCGCACCACTTACCTGGCGCATATGCTCGATATAGTTTTGAAAGGCATTCCACTTCCCGTGATGCAACTGCCCAAGTCCATAGACCGTGGTGCGCTGACTGGTGCCCTGCATGCCAATATCGAGGGCACCTTCAAGGTAGGTCTTGGCGCGCTCCAATTCCTCTGGAGTCACCCCGGCCTCCTGCATCTCACGGACCACACGTTCAAATTCGCTCAGGGCTTCCGCTTCCTTGTCCGGGCTGCAGCCGATATAGAGGGCAAAAAACCCTGGATCCACGGGATACACATCAAAGCTCGTGACGGTATAGGCCAGGCTCTTTTGGTCACGCAACTCCATGAACAGCCGCCCGCCCATCCCGCCTAAAATCGTATCAAGGATACGCAGGGCATAGCGGTCCTGGTCATACATTGTGACCGTCGGAAAACCCCAGATAATATGCGTCTGCTGGCCCTCTGTGGTGAGCACTTGCGTGCTGATGTCTGACCGCATCGGCATGACCGGGGTGGTGCCGAGTGGGAGGGTCTCGGCGGCAAAAAGTGCCGAGGGCGCAGTGCGATGGAAGAGCGTCAAGACCTCATCGACTGCAATGTCACCCACCACAACGTACACGGTGCGGTCTGGGCGTAGGAGCATGTTGTGGAACGCGAGCAGGTCGGCGCGCGTCACGGAGGCGAGACTATCACGCCGTCCGAGTGCCAGGTGGTTATAGGGATGCGCCCCGTAGAACGTCTGCAGGAAATGCTGGAAGGCGAACTGGAAGCGATTCTCCTTGAGCGTCTCGAGGTCACGCAGTTGATCAGCGCGTTCGCGTTCCACTTCTGCCTCAGGGAACGTCGGCTCAGCCAAAATTTCGAAATAGAGTTCGAGGCCGGCCGCAAACGTCTCTCTGAGAAAGCGGGCGCCAAGCTGTAAGGCATCACGGTCGCTGCTCGCATTGAGGGAGGCCCCCAAGCGATCGAGGTCGCGTTCGATCTCGGCAGCACTGCGTAACGACGTACCCCTGTCCCAGACAGAGGTGAGGAGTCTCACCAGCCCCTCCTTGCCCTGCGGCTCGGCGCGCTGCCCGCCGTCGATAACGGTGCGAATCGATACCAGCGGGGCTTTGCGGTCGGTCTGCACGATCAGCTTGCTACCACCTGGCAGGTCAATCACCGGGATAGGGGTCGTGGCCTGGGGCATATGGCGTGTGCTGTGCCGCGGCTCCGGCTGAGACCAGGCGAGGACCGTGGCGCTGTCGGGCAGTGGTGTCCCGGTTGGTAAGAGCAAGGCGATATTGGCACGCTGCGGATCGAGACAGGCGGTAGCCGCCTGGCGCAAGTCGTCAGGCGTCAACGCCTCAATGGCGGCAATGTAATGGGCCCCGTAGTTGGGATCGCCATACACGAGGGCCGAACGCCCGAGCTGATCCGCGATACCCTGGTAGGTTTCGCGGGCATGCACAAAATGGCTGATAATGCGCGTCTTAGCTACGGCCAGCTCGTGATCGGCGATGGTCAAGACCGGCTCATACACCTGATGCATCAGACCCCGCAAGACGTCGGGCACCCGTTCTGGCTCACAACTCGCCCCCAGCAGAAACACACCCTTATCGCGCGGCGTATAGTTAAAGGCATAGACATCATGCGCCAGGTCGCGTCGACGCTTGAGCGCCGTGTAGAGGGCGGAGTTGTAGCCACTCCCCAGGAGATCGCTGAGTAGATCGAGAGCTGGCACCCGGGGGTCGGTGGCTTCTACTGACGGCAGCCCGATCTCGATACGCGCCAGTTCAGCCTGGAAAGGCACCACCACCACACGCGGTGCCGCCTGGGGCGGTTCATCCGGGCGCGGTCGGGGTGGCAGCGGACGTGCCTGTATGGTGCCAAAACGCTCCTCCACAGCCCGCCAGAGCACGTCTGTATCAAAATCGCCCACCGCCACGACGACCATGTTATTGGGGACATACCAGGTATGGAAGACACGTCGCATATCCTCGGATGTGATACGCGTAAACGTCTCTTCAAACCCGATAACCGGGCGGCGGTATGGATGCGTGGTGAACGCTAGTTCAAACAGGCGCTCACCGATTTCACGATCTGGGTTATCCTTACCACGTCGGAACTCTTCGTACACCACCTCCTTCTCATGGTCGAGATCAGTGGGAGTGAACAGCGAATGCAGCATGGCATCACTGAGCACATCGAAGCCGGTTTCCCAGAAGCGGCTGGCAATGGTGACATGGTAGACCGTCTCGTCGTAGCTCGTCCAGGCATTCACCGTGCCTCCGGCGCCTTCAATCAGCGCCGCAATTTCCCCGTGCGGAAAGCGCTCCGTGCCTTTGAACAGCATATGCTCGAACACATGGGCAATGCCCGCAACGTCGAGATCCTCGTCGGCGCTGCCATAACGCACCCAGGTTTGCAACGCCACAACAGGGGCGCTGTGATCCTCCATCAGGACTACCTGTAAACCGTTACTCAGGGTGTGGACCTCGGCGTGGGGGCCAAACTCCTGCCGGGTATTACCAGGCAGGGATAATGCTGTGGCAATGGCCATGGACTCGCACCTCCGCTCTGGAGAAATTCGCTGAAATAACCAAGGAAGCTCTGCAACGATGTCTGGAGAAATGATACCACATGACATAGGTGTGCATCTGAGAGATAGTCGAGGAGCCAGGGTGGTCGCGCCGTGCCTATGCTTGACCGCTTATCGGCGCGTGTGATACAAAGGCAACACCGGAGACACAGAGGGGGGAGGTGACAGTATCTGGTGGGGAGGACAAGCATGGATCTGTCCGGCAAGACCGCTATTGTGACCGGCAGCGCCCGTGGCATTGGTCGAGCCATCGTCCGGCGTTTTGCTGCGGCCGGCGCCGACGTGGTAATCAATTACGTGCGCTCGGTCGATCAGGCCCAGAGTGTGGCAACAGAAGTTCAGTCCCTGGGACGGCAAGCGCTCGTAGTCCAGGCTGACGTCAGCCAGCGTCCCCAGGTCGGGGCCATGCTCGCCCAGGGCCTGCAGACATTCGGCAAGGTCGATATTCTGGTGAGCAACGCCGGCATCATTATCGACAAGCCCTTTGTGGAATCGACCGACGACGACTGGCACGCGGCGATCGAAACGAACCTGCACGGCTTTTTTAACTGCTGTCGTGTGGTCTTGCCGCACATGATGGAACGGCGCTCCGGCCGCATCATTGCCACGGGCTCGATCATCGTCGATACAGGGAATTTTGGTCGGAACAAGTACGCGGTCTGCACCGCCTCAAAAGGTGGCATTGTGGCCATGGTGAAGCCACTCGCCGTGGAGGCTGCGCCTTATGGCATCACCATCAATGCGGTTTCCCCAGGCTATATCGCGACCGACATGATGCACGAGATCGATGAGGCCGGTCGTGAGGCCGTCAAGCGCCTGATCCCGGCTGGGCGCTATGGCACCCCCGAAGAAGTTGCGGCAGCCATGACGTTTTTAGCCTCTGACGAGGCGGCCTATATTACTGGGCAAGTGCTGCGCGTGAATGGTGGCATGGTCATGTGACCTGTCCTCAAGACAAGTAGGAGAAGGCCCTGCAGGAGCGAGTTAAAGCTGGTGCTGGAAAAAGACGGACCGATTGGTTGGAGCATCTGCAATCAACCGGAACAACGCCATGCCGTGAGCCAGGAAATGTGGTGGGGTGCATCTTCTCCATGGTGCTTGCATGATGGCAAAAGCAGCCGTGGGAGAGGATTTCCGCTGTGTTGTACGAATCGGCGGCAAGAAGGGGGCAGCATGTACAAGCGGGTGCTCGTTGCCACTGGGGGCGTCCATGGTCGGATGTGGCTGTCGATCACGCTCTAGATCTCGCTCGCACACAGGGTTTGGCCGTGTGTCTGTTGTGTGTTGACTCGGGCCGCGTCCGTTCCTTCCTCCCCAGTGCCACATCTGGAGCCAAGAACACGCTCGCCCTGGCTGAGGCCCGTGCGGCTGCCGCTGGCGTTACCTACGAAGCACATCTGGCCTATGGAAATATCGCTGACACGATTCGCGAGGCAGCTACAGGCTGGGCCTGTGATGCCATTGTCCTGGGGTCGCGTGGTCTGACAGGATTCAAACGATTAATTCGTGGCAGTATCTCCAACGCTGTGACGGCTAAAACTCTGCTGCCTGTGCTGATTGTGAAGCGCTTCTTGCTGGCATAGGGTGCTGGCAGCAATGCTCCTTGTGCAGAATGACCGCAAAAAATCCCCCTCCTGGAAGCGTTTTTGGGATAGTTTTTGATGTCATTGTCCCACGTGGTATGCTTTGTGAAGCTATTTTGGACGCTGCCTTCCACCGTGCCACCACATGTAGAATTGCTGGACCTTGACATGACAGGCCCGACAAATAAAACGTTGCTTCACCGAATTTCGCTTTCCTCATACAGCACAACGAGGTGCTCGTCCACCACGCCGCACTCGCCGAACGCTATGTCTTTGATGATCCAAACTCGGCTTTGCTCAAGCTTCGTCAGTTTGGTGAGCTTTTGGCCCAGCACACAGCTGCTTACACAGGCGTTGCTGTCGAAGAGCACGAATCCCAACGCGAACTGATCGACAAGCTCTATGATCGCCAGATCATCAACGCGCAAGTAGCGCAGTTATTTCACGGATTGCGCAAATCTGGCAATGAAGCGGCACATCAGCATACTGGCGACCGACGCGAGGCACTCCACCAGTTGCAGATGGCGCGGAAGCTCGCCGTGTGGTTTCACAAATCCTTCGGCGGTGATACGCACTTTAAGGCGGGGCCTTTCATCCCGCCTCCAAATCCTCACGAGACAGAACGTGACCTGCGTACTGAGCTTGAACGGCTGCGCGAAGCGTTGATCGCCACGCAAGTTCAAATTGCCGGGACTCAACAGTTGGTCGAAGAACACGCTCGCCAGCGTCAAGAGGCCGACACTGCCGCACAACGCGCCTACGATGACCTGGCCGCCGCATTAGCACTTGCCACAGAAACCGAACAGCAGCTCGCCCAAGAACGTCAGCAGTTTCAACAACGCCT
>Ga0081538_10003490_pt1 | contig 14842 bp, 14 predicted proteins | sample TabmetS5T2R1_FD_71022 | JGI IMG/M metagenome (GOLD analysis project Ga0081538, IMG submission 71022) | Tabebuia heterophylla rhizosphere microbial communities from the University of Puerto Rico - S5T2R1 | ecosystem: Host-associated > Plants > Roots > Rhizosphere ... | reverse complement strand
CGCCTGCTTCGTCGGGGCGACGACGCGGTCGATCAGGTCCGCCGTCAGCTCGTTCAGCTTCGAGCGGGTGAGCCGCTGGTTCAGGTGCTTCGGGACCGAGTCGACCGCCGTGATGAACGGCAGGTTGATCTGCGTCTCCTGCGTGGTCGAGAGCTCGGTCTTCGCCTTCTCGGCCTCCTGGTAGAGGCGCTGGAGGGCCATCTTGTCCTGCGAGAGGTCGACGCCCTCGGCCTTCTTGAACTCGGCCACGAGCCAGTCGACGACCGCCTTGTCGAAGTTGTCCCCGCCCAGGTGGTTGTCACCGGAGGTGGCCTTCACCTCGAACACGCCGTCGCCGATCTCGAGGACGGACACGTCGAAGGTGCCGCCGCCGAGGTCGAACACGAGGATCGTCTGGTCGGACTCCTTGTCGAGGCCATAGGCCAGCGACGCCGCGGTCGGCTCGTTGATGATGCGCTTGACGTCGAGGCCGGCGACCTTGCCCGCGTCCTTGGTGGCCTGGCGCTGGTCGTCGTTGAAGTAGGCCGGCACGGTGATCACCGCGCTGTCGACCGTGTCGCCCAGATAGGCCTCGGCGTCCGCCTTCAGCTTCTGGAGGATCATCGCGCTGATCTCCGGCGGGGCGAACTCCTTGCCGCCGGCCTTCACGCGCGCGTCGCCGTTCGGGCCGGGAACGACCTCGAACGGAACGATCTTCTCCTCCTCCTTGACCTCGGCCTCCTTGCGGCCCATGAAGCGCTTGATCGAGAAGACCGTGTTCTCTGGATTTGTCACTGCCTGCCGCTTGGCCGGAGCGCCGACCAGGCGCTCGCCGCCATCCGTGAACGCGACCACCGAGGGAGTGGTGCGTGCGCCCTCGGCGTTCTCGACCACGGTGGGCTCGCCGCCCTCGAGGACGGCCATACACGAGTTGGTCGTGCCAAGATCGATGCCGATCGTCTTGCCCACGTTTACTGCTCCTTTGTCGCTCTGAAGGGTCGATTCGAAAGAAATCTAAGCGTGAGTATGGCAGATCTTCTGTGGTCCGCCAAGGCTGACGATGGGGCCTTGTCAGCCGTGTAGGCTTCCGCCGCCGCATGGCCTCCCGCCTCCTCCGCCTGACCGCTCTGATCGCGCTCTTTGCCTTGCTGGGCCCGGCGGCGTGCGGGGACGACGACGGCGAGAGCGCCTCGACCAAAACGGGCGAGGAGCAAACCGAGACGGCAGAGCCGAGTCCCTCGGAGCAGCGCGAGGCCCTGAAGGACACGAGCAAGAGGCCGGTGATCCCGCGGCCGTCGGGCTCGCCGCCGCGGCGGCTCGAGAAGGAGGATCTGGTCAGGGGGAAGGGACCGCGCGCCAAGACCGGTGACACGCTGACCGTGCACTACTCCGGAGTGGCGTTCTCGACCGGCGAGGAGTTCGACTCGTCGTGGAACTCCGGCGAGCCGTACCGCTTCGCGGTCGGCCAGGGCAGGGTGATCCAGGGCTGGGACAAGGGCCTCGTCGGGATGAAAAGGGGCGGGCGCCGAATGCTGACGATCCCACCCGAGCTTGCCTACGGCGCGGCCGGCTCGCCGCCCGCGATCGGCCCGAACGAGACGCTCGTGTTCGTCGTCGACCTGCTCGCGATAGCGCCGAAGCAGGGCTAGCCGGCGAAGCTGAGGGCGTAGGCCACCGAGGCCACGCAGATCAGCGCGATCCCAGCGTAGTCCTCGCGCTCGCGGAGATCCGCGGGAAGCGCGAAGAGCGCGACGGCCAGCAGCATGAACGGGTCGAAGTACTTCTGGTAGACGAGGTTCACCGGAAGCACCGCCAGGAGGAACGCTCCGAGGTAGACGCTCGCCAGGGCCACCAGCCCCGCGCGCCTCACGAGGAGGAGCGCGGCCACCGCGCCCAGCGGCACGACGAGCCAGAACAGGAGCGACGAGCCGAGCACGGTCGGGAAGAGATCGGAGACGCGCCACAGGTAGCCGGCGTCCCCAGGCGAGTTGCCCTGCACCGGCTTGTACTCGAGCGGCGACACGAGGATGAGCGCGATGCCCGCAGCCGCGGCCACCGCGAGCTCGCGAACGGCCGGGCGGCGCGCGGCACGGCGCCGCCACAGCGACGGTCCGAAGACGAGCGCGCCGTACACCCCGAGCAGCGCCACCGTGAAGCCGACGGTCCGCAGCGTGAACGCGTCACGTCCTACGCCCGGCCGGTCGGTGCACAGGCCGCACGAGGCGGGGTCGGCGCTCGGCGGCACCAGCCCGTTCCATTCGACGACGAGCGCGGCGAACGGCACGAGCGCCAGCGCGAGCAGCGCGCCCCCGGCCGCGATCCGGCCGACCCGCACCGGCGGCATCACCAGGAAGAACGCCGCCACCGGCACGAGCCACAGGAACGACTGGCGGGTGAGCACGGCCCCGGCGATCGCCACGCAGGCAACCGCGAATGCGGCGAAGGACCCGCTCCTCGAATACGCGTGCACGCGCTCGAGCGCGATCAGCCCGAACAGGATCGCCAGGTTGTCGGTGAGCAGCGTGAACGAGGCGCCGAAGACGTAGGGCGACAGGACGAAGGCCAACGTGAGCGCGAATGCCGGGAAATCGCCGAGCGGCGTGGCGCGGCGGAGCAGCCGCAGCAGGGCGAGCGCCATCCCGTACGAGATGGCGACCTCGAGCAGGCGGAGCTTCCACAGCTCGAACCCGACGAGCTCGCCCCAGCCCACCATCACGACGTGGAAGAGCGGCGTCTGTGCCGAGGGGTAGTCCGAGAAGTCGAGCCGCTCGGCGAGCTGCATGATGGTGGGCAGCTGGTAGGTGCCGGAGTCGCTCCCGTGGAAGGTGTCGATCTCCACGGTCAGCCCCTGCAGCACCGCGATGCCGATCAGGAACGGGACGGCGAGCAGGAGCTTGTAGGGCATCAGCCCTCCGGCAGCGGCCGCGGCGGCCGGAAGCGAGGGACGATCTCCACCGCCACGATGGCCGCCATGATCAGCCCGGCGCCGAGCCAGCCGGTGGCGGTGAGCCGCTCGTCGTTCAGGAGCCAGCCGAACAGCCCGGCGAAGGCGGGCTCGGAGGCGAGGATCAGCGCGGTTCGCGCCGGCGGCGCGTGCTGCTGCGCGAACGACTGCACGAAGAAGCCGAGCGCGCTCGCCACCAGCGAGGTCACGAGCAGCGCCGACCAGACCGTCGCGCCCTCCGGCCGCTCGAGGTCGCCGGCCGCGACCGCGATCGCCAGCGTGAGGAAGCCCACCACGCCGAGCTGCACGGCGAGCAACGCGCCGACGTCGAAGCGCTTCACGGCGTCCGCGGTGGCGAGGATGTGAGCGGCCAGGGAGAAGGCGCACAGCAGCACGAGCCCGTCGCCGCGCAGCTCGAACTCGCCGCCGGCGCCCGACAGCAGCCACAGGCCGAGCATCGCCACTCCGGCGGCCACCCAGGCGATCGCCGGCACGCGATGTCCCAGGAAGACCGCGCCCAGTACCGGCGTCAGCACCACGAACAGCCCCGTGATGAAGCCGGCGTTGGAGGCGGTCGTCTCCTCGAGCCCGAGCGTCTGGAAGATGTAGCCGCCCGCGAGGAAGAGGCCCATCACGAGCCCGGCGCGCCAGCCCGCGGCCGGCAGGCGCCGCAGCGGCCCCTGGAAGATCACCGCCACGATCAGCGCGGCCGGGATGAAACGGTAGGCCAGGAACGCCATCGTCGGCAGCAGCTCGATCGCGTCCTGCACCATCACGAACGTCAGGCCCCAGACGGCCGCGATCCCGATCAGCCCGAGCTCCGCGGTGCGGCGGAGCGTGGTCTCATTCATGCGGCGGCCGCGAGCCGCCGGCGACCCTCCGGGCACATCCGCCGCAGCGGGCACTCGGCGCAGCGCGGCGAGCGTGCCACGCACGTGCGCCTGCCGTGGCGGATCAGCAGCACATGGGTCTCGTACGCGAAGTCCCCGTCGTCGCCGCACAGACGGAGCAGCTCGTCGTGAGCGCGGTCGAACGACGCCTTCTCGGGCCAGAGGCCGAGCCTCATGCCGACTCGGTAGACGTGGGTGTCGACCGGCACGTCGGGCCGTCCGAACGAGAACAGGAGCACGCACGCGGCGGTCTTACGGCCGACGCCGGGCAGCGCGGTCAGCTCCGCCCGCGCCTCCTCGAGCGGTGTGTCGGCGAGGTGTGCGAGGTCGTCGGCGCCGATCGCCTCGAGGATCTGCCCGATCCGCACGGACTTCGTGGGCGCCAGCCCGCCCGGCCGGATCGCATCCTCGAGCTCGTCTCGCGGCGCCTCCCTCACCTCGTCCCACGAGGAGAAGCGCTCGCGCAGGCGCGCGTAGGCGACGTCCCGGTTTCGGTCGTTCGTGTTCTGGGAGAGGACCGTGAGGACCAGCTCGTCCACCGGCGCGCGGTGCGGGCGCAGCACGGGACGGCCGTACTCGCCGGCGAGGCGGTCGACGATCCTTCGCAGCCTGCGGCGGTCGGCCATGGACCGGCGGGATGCTATGAAGCCGCGCGTGGAGATCGCCGAACGCCGTACCCAGGTGGCGGGACTGGAGGTCGCCTGGCGGCAGGCCGGCGACGCGCCGATCCTCTACCTGCACGGCGTGCCGACGGCGAGCTGGGACTGGGACCCGTTCCTCGCGCGCACGGGAGGAGTCGCCCCCGACCTGCCGGGCTTCGGCCGCTCGGCGAAGCCGGTCGACTTCGACTATTCGATCGCCGGCTACGACCGCTTCCTCGAGGCGTTCTCCGCCGAGGCCGGCCTGAATCGCCTCTCGCTCGTGATGCACGACTGGGGCGCCGTGGGGCTGGCCTTCGCGCAGCGCCTGCCCGCGCGCATCGAGCGGCTCGTCCTCACCGCCTGCGTTCCGCTGATGCCGGACTACCGGTGGCACCGCGTGGCGCGCGCCTGGCGCACCCCGGTGATCGGCGAGCTGACGATGGGGTTCACGAGCCGGCGCGCCTTTCGCCGCGAGCTGCCGAGCGAGATCGCCGACCGCGCCTACGACGACTTCGACCACGGCACGCAGCGGGCGATCCTGAAGCTCTACCGCTCGGCGCCGCCGGACGCGCTGGCGCGGGCCGGGGCGGGACTCGGCGACCTGCGCCAGCCCGCGCTGCTCGCCTGGCCCACCCGCGACCCCTACATAGGCGCCGAGTTCGGTCGCCGCTACGCGGACGCGCTCGGGGGCGAGAGCGAGCTCGAGGAGATCGACGCCGGGCACTGGCCCTGGCTCGAGCGGCCCGAGACGATCGATCGGATCGCCGCGTTCCTGGCCCGTTAAAGATTCGCCGGCGGCCCGCCGAGCACCAAGAGGGTGCGTCAGTTCCTGTCCAAGTCGGTCGCCGGCGGTCTCTCCGCAGGCGTCGTGCTGCTCTGGTGGCCGCTCCTGTTTCCGGGCGACACGCTCGCCGCGTGGCTGGGCCGCGGCGTCGCGTGGACCGTCTGCGTGGAGCTGCTACTGCTTGCGCTCGCCCCGCTCGAGGCCGCGATCTGGGAGACGCGCGGCGGCGAGCGGCTGATCCGCCGGGCGCGCGAGGCCGACGCTCGGCTGCGCTCCGGCTCGCGCCGCCGCACGATGCTGCGGCTCACGACGATCGCCGCCGCCGCCCTGGCCATCCCGGCCGCCCTTCTCGCCGCCGGACTCAGCGAGCGGGCGCCGGCCAAGGCACCCGTCCGGCCGGTGAAGGTCGTGGAGGTGACCCGGGTCGTGCGGCCGGTGACGGTGAAGCGGGTGAAGCGCGTCGTCGCGCCGGCCGCACCGGCGCCCGTCGCCAGCGACGCCGAGCCGCCGACCTTCGCCGCCCCGGCCCCCGCGCCCGTGAAGTCCGCCGTACCGCGGCCGCAGCCGAAGCGCACCCGGCCGGCGCCTGCGCCGGTCAAGCCGCAGGCGCGCGAGCCCGAGCGCGAGCCTGAGGCCGAGCAGCCTGCCGACGCCGCGCCCGGCACCGAGGACGCCGAGGCGCCCCCGGCGGCGACCGGCTCGCGCATCTGAGGGATCCGCCTCGGGTAAGTTCCTATCCCGTGCTCCGTGCCGTCCTCGCCGCTGTCACGGCGCCGCCTCGTACCCGTCCGCCCCAGGCGCCGCCGCCCTCGCGCGTTCGCGAGGCGAAGCCCCCTGACAGGGCCGCCTGGTACCGGCGCATCGATCCCTGGCACGTCGCGCCGGTGCTCGTGTCTATCGCTTTCGCGATCGTCTACCTCGTCTGGGAGCCCCGGACCGTCGACCTCGCCGCGCACACCTTCCGCGCCGAGCTGTTCGGCGAGGAGGGCTTCACGATCTGGAACGGCCAGTGGTACGGCGGCCACCACACGCCCGCCTACTCGATCATCTCGCCGCCGCTCGCCTGGCTGCTAGGTCCGCCGCTGGCACTCGCCTTCGCCGCGGTCGCCTCGGCCGCGCTCTTCCCGCCGCTCGCACGTCGCGCATTCGGAGAGAAGGCGGCCCGCTGGGGCTCGCTCTGGTTCGGCGTCGGCACCGCCACGCTGCTCTTCACGGCGCGTCTTCCGTTCGCGGTCGGCGTGGCCTTCGGCCTGGCCGCGCTCCTCGCACTGCAACGGCGCCGGTACGGCTGGGCGATCGTGTTCGCGGCCCTGTGCCCGCTCGGCAGTCCCGTAGCCGGCCTCTTCCTCGCGATGGCCGGGGTGGCGGTGGCGCTGGCCGCGAACGGCGACCACATGAAGCGCCGCGAGGGCATCCTGATCGCCGCAGCGGCGTTCATACCGCCGCTGTTCCTCGCCTGGGCCTTCCCCGAGGGCGGCTGGGCGCCGTTCCCATTCACCGCCTACCTCCCGATCCCGGCCTTCGCGCTTGCCTGCCTCATCGTGCTGCCGCGCGAGCAGCGGGCGCTCCGCTGGGGCGCCGCCCTGTACGGCATCGGCTCGACAGTGGCGCTGCTGTTGGAGACGCCGATGGGCGGCAACGCCGTGCGGCTCGGAGCGCTGTTCGGTGGGCCCGTCCTCCTCTGCGCGCTCTGGGGCCGGCCGATCATGCGGAGGCTCTGGGCGCTCCCGTTCCTCGCCGTCGGCTTCGCGGCGCTCGCCTTCTGGCAGTGGTCGCCCGCCGTCCGCGACGTCATCAAGTACATCGAGGACCCGGCGGCCAAGTCCGACTACTTCGAGCCGCTGCGGCAGTTCCTCTACACGCTGCCCGACCAGCGCCGCATCGAGATCCCGTTCACCCGCAGCCACTGGGAGGGCGCCGAGGTCGCGATGGACGTGCCGCTCGCGCGGGGCTGGCTGCGCCAGCTCGACACCGGCCTGCACCCGATCTTCTACAAGGGCGAGCTCAACCGGCTCACCTACGCGAGCTGGCTGGCCGACAACGCGGTGCGGTACGTGGCGCTGCCGAGCGCCAAGCCCGACAAGAGCTCATACCGCGAGCGCGCCCTGATCGAGCAGGGGGCGCCCTACCTGCGCCTGCGCTGGAAGACGGACGACTGGCGCGTCTACGAGGTGCTCCTGCCGGCGCCGATCGTGATCCCCGAGCGCGACGCCAACGTCGTGCTCGAGCAGATGCAGTCCGACGAGCTGCTGCTCGACGTGAAGCGCCCGGGTGAGGCGATCGTGAAGGTGCGCTGGACGCCCTACTGGTTCGCGTCGAACGCGTGCGTCGAGCCCCACGGCGATTGGACGCGCGTGATCGCCGACGAAGTGGGCTTCGTGCGGCTGTCCACGCGCTTCTCTCCGGAGCGGCTCTTCTCGCGCGGGCGCCGCTGCGACGATTGACGGAGCCACTGCTAGCGTTCCGCCGCATGGCTACGGGCACCGTGAAGTGGTTCAGTGACGACAAGGGCTTCGGCTTCGTGACGCCGGACGAGCCGGGCAAGGATCTGTTCGTGCACCACAGCGACATCGAGAGCGAGGGCTTCCGCTCGCTCGCCGAGGGCGCGCGCGTGGAGTACGAGGCGCAGGCGGGCGACAAGGGCCCGAAGGCCGTAAACGTCCGGACGATCTAGGCCAGCGCCTTGCGCGCCTGACGCTCCCGGTCGACGCGCACCACGTCCCACACCACTCCGAGCTTCTCGAGACCCCGGATCACCAGCGCGGACGGGTCGAGCTCCCAGCCGCGCATCCCATGCATCGCCGACGTCGGGAAGGCGTGATGGTTGTTGTGCCAGCTCTCGCCGAATGTGAGGAGCGACAGCCAGAGGAGGTTGCGCGACTCGTCGTCGGTGTCGAAACGGCGGCGCCCGAAGAAGTGGCACAGCGAGTTGATGCTGTAGGTCACGTGATGCACGACGAGCATCCGCACCGCGCCGCCCCATAGGAGGCCGGTGAGCGCGGCGTAGAAGTGGCCGCCGATCAGCCACCCGAGCAGGAAGGACACGACGAGCCCGCCGACCGCCCACACGAGGAAGGTGCGGTCGACGAAGCTCACGACCGGGTCCTCGATCAGGTCGCGCGCGTAGCGCTTTCGCGCGCCGCGGTGCGTGTGGATGAAGAGCCAGCCGAGGTGGGCATGCAGCAGGCCCTTCAGCGCACCGCGCCAGCCGCCGCCGTGCCCCACGTGCGGGCTGTGCGGATCGCCCTCCTGGTCCGAGAACGTGTGGTGCTTGCGGTGGTCCGCCACCCAGGAGATGACCGGGCCCTCAATGGCGGCCGAGCCTAGGATCGCGAGTGTGGCCCGCATGCCGCGGCTCGTCTTGAAGCTGCGGTGCGTCAGGTGACGGTGGAAGCCGACGGTCACGCCGAGGCCGGTGGCCACGTACATGATCGCGAACACGATCGCGTCGCTCCAGCGCAGGAAGTCTCCCCACACCTGCCAGACGACGAAGCCCAGCGCGAGTACCGGCGCCCCAGTCACCACCCCCGTGATGATGCGGTCGCGGGTCTCGTGCAGTACAGGCTCGACGTCGTCGCTGACCGCGACCGCGTCCGTGCTCACGGCGCGGAAACCTACACTGCCCGGCGGCGCGCGGTCGCGCTAGGGTTGTTGTCCGTGCCCCGCTCCCACCCGCTGTATCGCCAGCTGGCGCGGGTCTGGCGCCTCAGCGGCCGCTGGCTCCCGAACGGTTGGCTCGACGCCATCCGGCAGCTCGCGCTTTTCGCGGGCGCGTATTACCTGTACCGGATCGTGCGCGGCTTCGTCGACGGCCAGGCCGGCCTCGCGTTCGAGAACGCGCGCACGCTCGTCGACTTCGAGCGCTCGCTGGGCCTGTTCTTCGAGCCCGGTCTCCAGTCCTGGGCGCGCGGCGAGGAGTGGCTTCTGACCGCGGCCAACTGGATGTACGTGAACTCGCACTTCGTGGTCACGACGACGTTCCTGATCTGGCTCTACATCGCGCGCAACTACGCCTTCTACTACGTGCGCAACATGTTCCTCGTGGCGATGGGGCTGGCGCTCGCCGGCTACCTCGCCTATCCCACGGCGCCGCCGCGCTTCCTGCCGGAGTGGGGCTTCACCGACTCGGTCGCGACCTTCGTCGGCGAGGGCGCCGAGAACAGCGCGAACGTGCTCTACAACCCCTTCGCCGCCGTGCCGAGCATGCACGTGGCGTTCGCGCTGATGATCGCCGTCCCCGCCCTCTTCCTCGTCCGCAACCGCGTGCTGAAGGCGCTCTGGGCCGTCTATCCGGCGGTCGTGACCTTCGTGGTCGTGGTCACCGCGAACCACTTCTGGATGGACGCCGTCCTCGGCGCGATGGTGGCTGCGGCGTCGGCCTCCGCCGCGTCCTACGCCTTCGCGCGCGCCCGCCCCGACGCCTGGGGCTGGCGCACCGCCGCCAAGGTCACCACGTGAGCGACGGCATCGAGCAGCGCACCCGGCGCGGCCGCGCCAACGGCCGCTCCGGGCCGCTCACGGCAGCCGAGATGCGGACGCTCGCCCGCGACCGGCTGATCGAGTCCCGCCTCACGCCGAACGCCATCTCGCTGACCGGGCTGGTCGGGAACCTGATCGCGGCCGTCCTGATCCTCGAGGAGCACTTCGTGCTCGCCGGCGTCGCCTTCGTGCTCGGCTCGCTGTGCGACATGTTCGATGGCCGCTACTCGCGCATGTCCGGCAAGGGCACGCCCTTCGGCGCCTTCCTCGACTCCACGCTCGATCGCGTGGAGGAGGGCGTCGTGCTCGCTGCCGTGGCAGCCTGGTTCGCGAAGGAGTCGGACGAGCTCGCGGTGGGGGCGACGGTGCTGACCGTGGTCGGCTCGTACATGGTCTCCTACACACGCGCCCGCGCGGAGGCGCTGGGCGTGGAGTGCAAGGTCGGGATTGCCTCCCGCGCGGTCCGGGTAGTGATCCTGTCAGCCGGGCTCCTGTTCGCCGCGGGCGAGCTCGTGCCTGACTTCGACCTGCTGGAACCGGCCATCTACGCGATGGCCGCCCTGACCATCTTCACCACGTTCCAGCGGGTCTTCCACGTCAGGCGCCAGCTGGCGGCACAGGTGTAACCGGCATCCATCTACCGGGTTGGTGTCCCTCGTGACTGAGACTTCTTCGACTTTGACCAATGGCGCCTCGCGCTATCAGACCGAGAAGGTCCGCGTGGCCATCGTGGGCGTGGGGAACTGCGCCTCCTCCTTCGTGCAGGGCGTCCAGTACTACAAGGACGCCGACCCCGCCGAGTCGGTACCCGGCCTCATGCACGTCGACCTCGGCGGCTACCACGTCCGCGACATCGAGTTCACGGCCGCCTTCGACATCGACAGCGAGAAGGTCGGCAAGGACCTCTCCGAGGCGATCTGGGCCGGCCAGAACAACACGATCAAGTTCGCCGACGTCCCCCACCTCGGCGTGCCGGTCCACCGCGGCATGACGCACGACGGGCTCGGCACCTACCTCAAGCAGAGGATCACCAAGGCGCCCGGCGAGACCGACGACATCGTCGGCATCCTCAAGGAGACCAAGACCGACGTGGTCGTCTCCTACCTGCCGGTCGGCTCCGAGCAGGCGACCAAGTGGTACGTCGAGCAGGTGCTCGAGGCGGGCTGCGGGTTCGTCAACTGCATCCCGGTCTTCATCGCCAAGGAGAACTACTGGTCGAACCGCTTCCGCAAGGCCGGGCTGCCGATCGTCGGCGACGACATCAAGTCGCAGGTCGGCGCCACGATCGTCCACCGCGCGCTGGCGCGGCTCTTCTACGAGCGCGGCGTCGAGCTCAAGCGCACCTCGCAGCTGAACGTCGGCGGCAACATGGACTTCTTCAACATGCTCGAGCGCGAGCGGCTCGAGTCGAAGAAGATCTCGAAGACCCAGGCGGTGACCTCGATCATGGGTCACGAGCTGCCCGCCGACGACGTGCACGTCGGCCCCTCGGACTACGTGCCGTGGCTCACCGACCGCAAGTGGGCGCACATCAGGCTCGAGGGCGAGGCCTTCGGGGACGTGCCGCTGGTGGCCGAGATGAAGCTCGAGGTGTGGGACTCGCCGAACTCGGCGGGCATCGTCACCGACGCGGTGCGCTGCTGCAAGCTCGCGCTGAACCACGGCATCGGCGGTCCGCTCGAGGGCCCGAGCGCCTATCTCATGAAGTCGCCGCCGCAGCAGCACCCGGACTCGGTCGCCCGGCAGATGACCGAGGACTTCATCGAGAGCTACGGCGGCGCGCCCAAGCTGCCGCCGGGCGCCCCGAGGGGCGCGGCCAAGACGTCCGTCCGGCCGTAGTGGCCGACGGCGTCGAACCAGCGCTTCGCGTGCAGTCCGCGGCGTAGGTCGCAGTCGGCCACGACTATGCCCTCCTCTTCGTAGAGGGGGCCGGCGATCAGCTCACCCCAGGTGGGCTCCACGATGCATGCGCCGCCACGGCCGAGCGTGTCCCGGTCCGGCAGCTCGACCGGGAAATCCGCCGGGAAGGCCGAGCGCGGGATGTACTGCGGGGCCGAGACGACGAACGCTCCCGACTCGATCGCTATGTGGCGCATGGACGCGATCCAGCCATCAGAGTCGTCGGCGGTCGGCGCCACCCAGATCTGCGGCCCGCCCTGGTAGACCGCCCACCGCGCGAGCGGCATCCGGTTCTCCCAGCAGATGAGCCCGCCCAGCCGCCCGACGGGGGTCTCCGCCACCCCCAGGTCGTCGCCCTCGCCGATGCCGTGGAAGAGCCGCTCGTGGTGCGTCGGCATCAGCTTGCGGTGCTTCGCGATCAAGCCGTCGGGGCCGATCAGGAGGAGCGCGTTGTAGACGGTGCCGGGCCGTTCCTGCTCACGCTCGTTCACGCCGATCGCGCAGTGGATCCCGTGGCGGCTGCATGCGCGGACGAGGCGCTCCACGGCGGGGCCGGGCACCTCGACGGAGCTCGACCAGAAGCGCTCCCACAGCTCGTCCGAGCCGCCGAACGTCGATGCCTGGTGGGCCCAGGCGTTCGAGGGGTAGAGCGACAGGAAGGTCTCCGGCAGCACCGCCAGCTGCACGCCCTCCGCCGCCGCCTCGGCGAGCAGGCGCTCGGCCTTCTCGAGGCTGCCCTCCAGATCGAGGATCGCCGGGGTGGCCTGGAGGGCCGCCACGCGGACAGTTGGAAAGTCCGTCATGGCCGGCGATCGTATCCTGCCTCACGTGGCGTTTTCCATCGCGCAGGTGACCCCGTGGCCCTGGGAGCAGCATCACGAGGTCAACCGCTTCGTGGAGCGCCTGTCGGATGAGCTCTGTGCGCGCGGACACCGCGTGGTCGTGGTGGCGCCGTCGGACTCGCGCGAGCTCGTTCGGGAGGGGCGCGCCACCGTCAAGCGGCTGCGCTCGGATCCCGACTCCGTGTTCGACGAGCCGGGCTGCACCTCGCTGCTCGCGGTCGGCCAGTCGCTGCCGTTCCGGCGCGGCGGCTCGGTGTCGGTGCCGCTCGACGTCTCGCGCACGCTCGAGGAGCTGCTCGAGCGGACGGAGCTCGACTTCGTGCACGTGCACGAGCCGTTCGCGCCGAGCGCGTCGTCGGCCGCCCTACGCCACTCCCGCGCCCTGAACGTAGGCACCTTCCACTCCACGACCGAGCGGTTCGTCTCGACCCAGTTCGGCCGCAAGGTCGTGGAGCTCCTGTTCGGACGGCTCGACGGGCGCACCGCGAGCTTCGCCGCCACGCGCGACATGATCGAGCGCTACTTCCCGGGCGACTACAGGGTGATCCGGCCGGGCGCCGACCTGCTCCACCGCCCCGGCGGCGAGGGGCCACCGGAGATCGTGTTCTCGGGCGAGGAGGAGCGCGGCGCGCTCCGGCTCTTCCTCCGGTCGCTGCGCAAGCTGCCCACGGAGCTCGACTGGCGCGCCACGATCTGGCTGCGCGACCCGGCCTCCGCCCCGGCGGTCAGCCTGTCGCGGCGGCTGCGGGAGCGCGTGCGCCTGGCCGGCCCGGCGGACGGCTCCGAGGCCCAGCACCTGGCGCGCGCCGACGTGGCGGTCGCCGCCTCGGCCGGGGCGGCCCCGGCGCCGCAGCTGGTCCTGCGCGCGCTCGCCGGCGGAGCGGTCCCGGTGGTGTCCCGTCTGCCCCAGTACGAGGAGGCGGTGCGCGACGGCGAGCTCGGCCTGCTGTTCGAGCCGCGCGACGCGATCACGCTCGCCGCCCAGCTCGAGCGGCTCCTCTCCGAGCCGTCCGTCTTGGGGGAGTTCGCAGCGCGCGGCGGCGCCGTCCACGATGAGCTCGAGTGGTCGCGCGTGGCCGGCGAGTTCGAGGAGCTCTTCGAGGAGATAGCGGCCCGTCGACACGGGGACGGCCGCCCCCACGTCCAGCGGCGGCTGTCCGAGCGGGACTACATCCACGTCGACCTGCACATGCACACCGACCACTCGCCCGACTGCGCCACCCCGGTGGGGGCGCTGCTCGACACGGCCAAGCGGGTCGGCCTCGGGGCGATCGCGATCACCGACCACAACGAGATCTCGGGCGCGCTCGAGGCGCGCGAGCGCGCCGACGGGATCAAGGTGATCGTCGCCGAGGAGGTAAAGACCGCGGACCAGGGCGAGGTGATCGGACTCTTCATCGAAGAGAAGATCCGGCGCGGCATGACGCTCCAGGAGACCATCGCGGAGATCCGCAGACAGGGGGGCTTGGTCTACGTGCCCCACCCCTTTGACCGTATGCATGCGGTACCCGACTACGAGCACCTGCTCGACGTGGTGAGTGACATAGACGCGATCGAGGTCTTCAACCCGCGCGTCGCCTTCTCGGCCTTCAACGAGGAGGCGGCGCGATTTGCGGCGAAGTACCGGATCGTGGCCGGTGCCGGCTCGGACTCCCACGTGGCACAGGGCCTCGGTTCGGTCAAGATCCGGATGCGCGACTTCGACGGCCCGGAGGAGTTTCTCGAGTCGCTGCGCGACGCCGACATCGTGCGGAAGAAGCAGTCGCTGCTATACGTCCAGGCCCTCAAGTTCATCCAGACCCGCGGCAAGAAGTGATGCGCGTGAAAGGACCGTCCGCCGATCCGTCAAATCCCTCGGGACAGATGCCCGCCACCGATGACGAGATCCGCGAGAAATACCTGGAGCGGGCAATCCGCGAGCTGAACCAGCTCACCCGGGAGATCCAGAGCTGCGAGCAGTGCCCTCGGGGCAGCCTGATGCCGGTCCTCGGCTCGGGCCATCCGCAAGCGGACATCATGCTGCTCAAGTTCATCCCGATGCCGTCGGAGATCGAGGAGGGCGTCGCCTTCTACGGGCGTGCCGGCAGCGCGCTGATGAAGAGCTTCAAGCGCCTGGGGATCGATCCGCTCGCGGTCTACGGGACCGTCTTCGTCAAGTGCCCGGTCGGGGACAGCGACCTGTCCGCTCCCGAGTGCCGCGCGCGTGTGCTCGAGGAGCTGGCGATCGTGGCGCCCGGCATCGTCGTCGTGATGGGCGAGGACGCGCTCGAGGAGCTCAATGGCCTGGACATCCCGCTGGGCCGCGAGATCGAAGCCCGGCAGGGGGTCATCCAGCGTCTGACCGCGTCGTGCGACGCGCTCTACGTGCCCGACATCGACCGCTC
>Ga0081538_10003489_pt1 | contig 14844 bp, 10 predicted proteins | sample TabmetS5T2R1_FD_71022 | JGI IMG/M metagenome (GOLD analysis project Ga0081538, IMG submission 71022) | Tabebuia heterophylla rhizosphere microbial communities from the University of Puerto Rico - S5T2R1 | ecosystem: Host-associated > Plants > Roots > Rhizosphere ... | reverse complement strand
TGGCCCGCCGAGGGCGTCCGCCGCCCGCCCGAAGCCGGGGCCAAACAGGGCCATCACGCTGGTGGCGGCGCCACCCGCCGCGGCGGCCGGGAGCAGCATGCCCACGGTGCAGTAGCGGATCGTGTCCACGAGGGCCCGGTCGAACCCCTCGCGGTCGCCGGCGGCCCGCCGCTCGACGAGCGTCGGGAAGAGCATCTCGGTGATCCGCCAGTTGAGCTCGACGAAACGCCTGCCTAGCATCCACGCGCGGCTGTACGCCCCGACCGTGGCAACGGGGGACATGATCCCGAGCACCCACGTCCCGGCCTCGTTGCTGATCCCGTTGGCGATCGATCCGGGAACGATCTTCAGCCCGAATGCGATCATCGCTGGGAGGCTCCGGAACCCCGCGCGCACCTCCTCTCGCGAGACCCGCGCCCGCATGAACCGCCGAACGGCGATCAAGCGATGGAGGAGTGACGTCAGCGACGAGCCTGCCGTGGCGATCACCAGGCCCCAGACGCTGTCGACGACGAGGCCGGCCCCGATGCCGATCACGAGGAAGACGAGCGCCTGGTGGAGGCGTATCCAGAACAGCTCGCGCCCGGCGCGGAAGCCTGCGAACACCGCGTCGAGGTTCCATCCGGTGTTCGTGACGAGCACGTAGCCCAGCATCGTTACCGCGGCGGGCGCGAACAGCTCGGGCTGGTCGATCGGCCCGGCGAACACGACCCGAGTGATGGCCAGCCCAACCGCCGCCACAACCACGGTCAGCGCGAGCGAGAACGAGAGCATCGCGGCGAACAGCCCGGTCACGCGCGGGGCTCGGACGTCGAGTGTCGCGAGCTCGCGGACGAACGCGGGCCGTTCACGGGCGGACGACAGGTACCAGACGAGGTTCATAGGCGCGACCACGAGCGCGTACTCCCCGACGATTCCGATCCCATAGATGCGCGCGATCACGACGCCCGAGACGAGGCCCACGAGACCCACGGCGGCAAAGCTCAGTGCGCCGAACGCCGCCCCCTCGGTGTAGGACGCCCGCGCCGCGGCCGGCGAGGATCGTTCGGTCAGCGGGCTGCCCGCCCGTCGGCCGACCGTCTCATGCTCGACACCAGCAGACGGCGGAGCAGGCCCGCAGCCACATCGGGGTCGAAGCGGCGCGCCACCGCCGCCCGCCCCGCCTTGCCCATCCTCCCGCGAAGAGCGCGATCGCCGGCCAGCCGTTCGAGGGCGTCGGCGAGCAGGTCCGGGCGCGCAGGCGCTACGAGCAGCCCGCTCACGCCGTCCTCGACCAGCTCTGGCACGCCCATGACCCGCGAGGCGACCACGGGCAGCTCCATGGTCATCGCCTCCATGAGCACGACCGGCACGCCCTCGCCGAAGCTCGGCAGGCAGAAGACGTCCGCGGCGGCATACTGATCCCGGATACGGTCCTGGCCGACGCTCCCCACCAACCGCACCCGACCTGCGATTCCGAGCTCCGCGGCCCGCTCGCGCAGCCGGTGCAGCAGCGAGCCGTCGCCCACGACGGTTGTGGACGTCTCGACCCCCCGCTCGGCGAGTAAGGCCACGGCGTCGAGCAGGACCGCATGCCCCTTCACGGGCTCGGTTCGCCCAACGGTCAGGATGCGCAGGTCACCATCCCGGCCGTTGCGCCGCAGCGGGGGGCTGAACTCGTCCGGGTCCACGCCGCAACGGATCAGGTGCACCTTCGGCCAGAAGCGGGCCTCGACGACGCCCATCACCTGGGCGCGGCCATAGTCGCTCACGCAGGCGACCCATCCGGCGCGGCGTACCTTCTCCGCCAGGCGCTTCGGGTCGTCGAGAGGGATGTCGACACCGTGCGCCGTGAAGCTCCAGCTCAGCTCCCCGCCTGCGAGATGCGACGCGAGCAGCGCGACGTCCGCCGAGGGCCGCGTGAAGTGGGCGTGGACGTGCCGAAGCCCGCGTCGCCGGCACTCGCGCCAGATGGGGACGGCCTCAGCGAAGTGGGCGAGATCGCGCGCCCGCCCTGTCCTTCCGGCGGGCGGCTGCCTCAGAGCGAGGATCAGTGCCCCGAGATACCGGCGCGGGCGGGTGACGAGGGCGCGCAGGTGGGCGCTGAGGAAGCCCGGCCACTGCGGTGGCAGCACGGCGTACGTGTCCCGTAGGGCTTCCGCGTCACCGGCGGAGAGGACGTGGCGCGGCTCGCTGCGATGGATCCCGAACGTGTCGACGCGCAGGCCGAGCTTCCGCAGCGCGCGCACCTCCCGCGCGATGAAGGAGTGAGAGATCGCCGGGTAGCGCGACGATAGGTAGGCGACCCCGCCGTTCGCCTGCTCATCCATCGGCTAGCTCGCCCGACGGTGTGCACTCGCCTGTTGCGTAGTCGCGGGCGCGACGGAGTTGGGCGGGCGTGCGCTCGGGGCAGAGGCGGAGCCCGAGGAGCTGAAGTTCGTGCCAGGGGAAGTCTTCGAGCACACGGTTTACCTGGCCTGGGTAGTACGGCGCGAGTAGGTCGATGTAGGGATCCTCGGCGTAGCGAGTGGGGTCTTCGGCATAGAGGGCCACCGTGCTGGATTTGTCCCGAACGACGAGCCCATAGCGTTGTGCGGCGCGGGCGATCGCCGCAGTCACGGGGTGCAGGCCCAGCGTGTCGACGTCCAGGTCAGGGTCGAGACGGAAGCGGGCGCCCTCCGGGATCTGGTTCTCGCCAGGAGTTTTCCCGTCGGAGCGCTGAGCGGGCCAGGAGAAGGCTCCGGCTCGGACGCGCTTGATGTTGAGCGCGAGCGCGTGGTCGATGCGGCGGCGGCGAAGCTCGTCGATGGTCATCACGCCGCCGGCGACCGGGAGGCTGGTGGCCGTAGCTCCCCAGTAAAAGCGTGCTCCGGGCCAGGAACTCGACGTGTAGTAACCGGGACTGTTCGACACGCCGTCGATCGCGCCGCCCCAACGGGCGCGCCAGCCGCCCGACTGGCGCTCGAGCCCGAAGAATTCCCACAAGCGGTCCGTGGACGGCTGCCACACCGTGAGGTGGCGATCGGCACCGCTGGCGGGCCGGGCGTTGCTTGGCAGCGGAACCGCCTGGAAGGCCCGATACGGGCCATGGGGGATCTTGGAGTCCAGCTTCACCTCGACCGGCGGCTGTTCCGGGGGCACCCGATAGATCGGGGTGGACGACTTGGTCGTGCCAATCCATGGGCCGTGACGGGCCGCGATCTCCTCGCGCACCTGCGCTTCTAGCTCCCGGACGAGCAGCTTCGAGCGTGAGTCGAGCTCCTCCGTCGGCGACAGCGGCGCATTCCAGAAACTCGACTGGGCGAACAGCCGCTCCTTCGCGCGGGGCACCGGAGGCTCGCCCGGAGCTTCCTTTGGCGCGGGGCCTCGCAACTCGCTCCGCTCCTCGCCGAAGCACCCCGCGAGCGTTAGCGTGAGCACTCCAGCTGCAAGCGCCCGCCGCCACGACGATCGGCGTGGGCTTGGAGCGTGCTGGCTGTGCGGGCTGTGCATGCGGGGCCGGAATCGGCGAACGCGCCGTTCGACACCCACAACGCTGGAAAGGCCCTGGGCCTAACGCCGCAGATCGAGCTGTGTCAGCCTCGGCCCAGGGGAAGGAGCCGCCCGGCGGGCGGCTCCACCGATCAAAAGGGGCCTCTCGGAGACCTGCCGGCCTACTGAACCTGCACGTTGCAGGTGGGGTCGAAGGTGTCCGGGCCGGAACCGCCTATACAGATGTCGAAGTCGGCGCCTCCGGACAGGAAGTCAGCTCCGTTGCCGCCCTCGAGCGTGTCGTCCCCGTCGCTGCCTTCGATCGTGTCCGGGCCGGGACCGCCGTCCAGCTCGTCCGCGCCGGGGCCGCCGTTGAGCCGGTCGCTACCGATATTGCCGAAGACTTGATCGTCGCCCTCGTTCCCGAACAGCTGGTCGTCCCCACCCAGTCCGAAGATCTTGTCGTTGCCGGCGAGGCCGAAGATGTTGTCCGCCACCCCCGTCCCGAAGAGCGAGTCGTCTCCGGGCGTGCCGAATATGGTCGCGGCGGCGGCCACTCCGGTCGTCATCCCGAGGGCAAGGGCAAACACAGCGGCCCCGAGGACAATCCGCCTCCTCCCGCTGCGATAGGTACGTCGGATCACCTCGATACCTCCTTCTACCGTGCCGATGTCACCATGCCATGCAGGTGGCAGCGACTTCTCCGCGGGCAGTGCTCGGGCCAGTGCGGCGCTGTGGCCAAGTTGAAAATCGTACTAACCCGACGCGCAGCGTGCGCGCTGCTCCACGCGCGGTCTGCCTCCGCCGTACCGGCGCGCTCGGCGGCGTACCCTTCCCGGCGCCATGATGGTTGTGATGACGCCGGACGCGACGGCCGCGCAGATCGAGGCGGTCGTCGAGCGCCTCGAGGCGGCGGGCGTGCACGCCAAGGTGATGCCCGGCGAGCTGACGACGGCCATCGGCGCCATCGGGGATCCCGAGGGCGTGCGCGAGATGGGCCTCGAGGGACTGCCCGGAGTGGATCAGGTCATCCCGATCAGCCGGCCCTACAAGCTCGCCTCGAGCGAACTCTCGCACCACGCGCCAACCACCTTCGAGGTCGACGGGCGGCGCGTCGGCGGCGGCCAGACGTTCTGCCTGATCGCCGGGCCGTGCACGGTCGAGTCGCCCGAGCAGACCCGATCGGTGGCGCGCAGCGTGGCCTCCGCGGGCGCCTCGATGCTGCGCGGCGGCGCCTTCAAGCCGCGGACGTCGCCGTTCTCGTTCCAGGGGCTCGGGTTCGAGGGCCTCGACATCCTCGCGGAGGTGCGGGCGGAGACGGGGCTGCCGGTGGTGAGCGAGATGACCTCCGCCGAGCTCGCCGAGCGCTTCGCGGACACGGTCGACGTGATCCAGGTCGGAGCTCGCAACATGCAGAACTACGGGCTGCTGGAGGTGGTCGGCAAGCTCGGCAAGCCGGTGCTGTTGAAACGCGGGCTGTCCTCCACGCTCGACGAGCTGCTCCAGGCGGCCGACTACGTGCTCAAGGAGGGAAACGAGCGCGTGATCCTCTGCGAGCGCGGCATCCGCACCTTCGACACGGCGATGCGCTTCACCCTCGACGTGGGCGCCGTGCCGTGGCTGAAGCTGCACTCTCACCTGCCGGTGATCGTTGACCCGTCGCACGCGTCGGGCGATCGTCGGCTGGTTGGCCCGCTGTCGTGCGCGGCGGCGGCGGCGGGCGCCGACGGGATCATCGTCGAGGTCCACGTGGATCCGGAGGTCGCGCTCTGCGACGGTCCACAGCAGCTCTACGCCGCCGACTTCCCCACCTTCGCGCGCGAGGTCGAGGCGCACGCGCGGCTGCTGGGGCGCAGCCTGGCCTGAGGGGACGGCTAGCGCCACCCGCTTGCATACCGCTCGGTACTCGGATACCGTGCGGTATGTGACTGTCACAGCACCTTCCCTTCCCCCCGGACCCACCGCAGCTCGCCCCCTGCAGACGCTCCGCTGGCTCGCCCGGCCGGCGGCCATGCTGGAGGACTGCGGGCGCCGGTACGGCGACATGTTCACGCTGCGAATCACCCACGAGGGCACCTGGGTCTTCATCACCGATCCGGACGCCGTCAAGCAGGTCTTCACCGGCGACCCACGCCTACTGCACGCGGGGGAGGCCAACGTCGTGCTGCTGCCGATGCTCGGCAGCCAGTCGGTCCTGCTGCTCGACGAGGAGGCGCACATGGCCCAGCGCAAGCTGATGCTGCCCTCCTTCCATGGGCAGCGAATGCGCCGCTATGAGGAGGTGATGGCCGAGGTGGCCGCGCGCGAGATCGAGCGCTGGCCGCTCGGCGCCCCGCTGTCGGCCTTGCCGACGATGCAGGCCATCACGCTCGAGGTGATCCTGCGCACGGTCTTCGGCGTCCAGGAGCTGGGGCGCCTGCAGCGCCTCGGCGACGCCCTGAGGCGCGTACTCGCCTGGGGCACCCGGCCGCAGAGGCTGGGCATGGCGGCCGCGCTCGGCCCCCGGCGGATCGCCGAACTCGGCATCTTCCGGCGTGTGCTCGATCCGGCCGACGAGCTGATCTACGAGGAGGTCCGTCGTCGGCGCGAGGCGCCCGATCTCGAGCAGCGCGACGACGTGCTCTCGCTCCTGCTCCAGGCTCGTCACGAGGACGGCAGCCCGATGTCGGACAAGGAGCTGCGGGACGAGCTGATGACGCTGCTCGTGGCCGGGCACGAGACCAGCGCCACCTCGCTCGCGTGGGCGCTCGAGGCGCTCGTCCGCCATCCGGCCGTGCTGGCGCGCCTGCGCGACGAGGTCGACTCCGGCGAGGATGCCTACCTGGACGCGGTGATCAAGGAGACGCTCCGGCTGCGACCAGTCATCGCGCTCGTGCTCCGCCGCCTCACCGAGCCGATGGAGATCGGCGGGCGCGTGCTTCCCGCCGGCGCGACGGTGGCGCCCTGTATCTACCTCCTTCACCGCCGCCCCGACCTCTATCCGGACCCGCGCGCGTTTCGCCCCGAGCGCTTCCTCGAGCAGTCGCCGGGCACCTACACTTGGATCCCGTTCGGGGGAGGGGTACGCCGCTGCCTCGGTGCGAGCTTCGCGCAGTTCGAGATGAAGGTGGTGCTGCGGGAGCTCGTGTCACGGCTCGACCTGCGCGCGGTGCGACCACGGGGCGAGCGGCGCGTGCGCAGAGCCATCATCTTCGCCCCGGAGCGCGGCGGCGAGATCGTGGCCACGCGGCGCGAGCCGGCGGAGGCGCCGCTCGCGGCGAGCGCTGCCGCCGCCTGATGGCGCGGCGGCTGACTCGCAAGGAGAGCCAGGCCCACACGCGCGCCCGCCTCATGCGCTCCGCCGCGGCCGTTGCGGCCCGGCGCGGGCTCGAGCGTGCGTCGCTCGACGAGGTCGCCGAGGAGGCCGGCTTCACCAAGGGCGCCGTGTACGCGAACTTCCGCAGCAAGGAGGACCTTTTCCTCGCCATGCTCGACGATCGGTTCAGCGAGCGGGTCGAGGAGCTCGACCGCGTGCTGGCGGGTGGCGGCACGCCCGAGGAGCAGGCCCGCCAGGCGGCCAGCGACTTCATCCGGGCCATAGAGGCGGAGCCCGAGTGGGAGCGCCTGTTCTTCGAGTTCGCGCTCTACGCATCCCGCAACGAGGCCTTCAGGAAGGAGCTCGTGAAGCGCTACAGCGGCCTGCGCGAGCGAATCGCCGTGCTGCTGGCCCGCCGCGCCGCCGAGCTCGGGATCGAGCCGGCCGTGCCGCCGGAGCAGGTGGCGACCATGACGTTCGCCATGGCCAACGGGATCGCTCTGGAGCGGCTGCTCGAGCCCGAAGCGGTGCCGGACGACCTGGCGCCGACGATGATGGCGACCTTCTTCACGGGCCTGCGGGCGCGGGCCGCCTCACGCGGGGCTTAGAAGCGTCGCGGCAGCCGCGAAGCTGCGGTGCGCGCGCGGGCTGCGGCAGCGACCGCCGGCACCAACCGCGCGTTCACGCTCACCCCGCCCAAACGCCCGGTGACTCGGCGGCCACGCAAGGCCAGCACCCCGTCCGGCGTGGCCCGGCCGCGAACCCGCAGGACACCGCGCTGGCGGCGCCCGGCGAAGCGTTCCACCCGACCGCTCAGCCGCACGCCGGGGACGTAGGCGAGGCCGTGGAGTGTGAGCGTTCCCCGCCCGTCTATCCGGTAGCGCCCGGCCCGCAGGCCCCCGCCCCGAGCGATGTCGGGATCGCCCGGGTCGAGGATCAGTTCGCTGAGGGCATCCTCCGCCACGTCGCGCAGCGTGAGCCCGACCGCGGCGAGCGCTCGGCCGCGCAGGCCCCGGACCGACACAAGCGGCGCGACCCGGCGCAGCGCGGTCGGCGGCGGCGGCGTGACCGGGAAGTCGCGCCGGACGCGCCGGCAGCCCGTCGGCACTGCCTGACCCCGGAAGAAGCGCGCGAACGCGCGTGCCGCACAGCCGCTGGAGTCGGTGCCGAGAGCCGAATGCCCGGTGGCCGGCGCCACGACGAGGCTCGAGCGGGGGAACAGGGCGGCCACGCGCTGAGCGTTTTCCAGCGGGGTGCGCAGGTCGTCCTCGCCCTCGAGCAGCAGCACCGGCACATCGGGGAGTGGGCCGGGGCCGAACGCCGGGTCGACCGGGGCGGCGGGCCAGCTGCCACAGAGCGTGATCAGGTCGGTGCCCACCGCCGTTGCCCGATCGAAGGGAAAGAACGCCGTGTCCGGCGCCCCACCGGCGAACAGCATCGCCTGACGCTTGCGCTCGGACGGATCGGGCGGCGTGGCGCGGTCCCACGGAAAGGTGGTTTCCTCGCAGGTGGTAACCGCGTACAGAGCGACGCTCAGCAGGCGCGGCGACGGCGGCTCGCCCTGCAGCTCAAAGGCCCGCCGGCGGAGCCGCAGGAGCGGGGTCGCGTCGCCGTCGAGCGCGGCGCGCACGGCGCCTGGAAAAGCCGCGCGCAGGGTGGGGTCGGAGTCGCCGGCGAGCAGGACCGAGAACAGATCGGTGCGTCCAATCGCCGCGGGACTTGCCCGTCCGTGGCGGTCCACGAGCCGCCCGCGCAGCGGTCTCGTGGCCATCCGGCTGACGAGCGCGGCCACGTCCGCCAGCGCGTCGCGGGTGAACGCGGCACAGCCGGAGCGGCAGATCGTCTGCAGCGCGCGAGGCACCGCGGAGAAGGTGTCGAGGTAGAGCGAGTTTGGTCCGCCCGCCTCGACCACCGAGTCGAGCGCCAGCCGTTCGACGTTGGCGGGATAGCGGAACGCGTACCCCAGCGCGACCTTGGTGCCGTACGACGTGCCGTGTAGAGCGATGCGCGGTATGCCCAGCTCGCGGCGGATCGCCTCGATGTCGTCGGCGGAGTCGCGGCTCGTGTAGAAGGCGCGCCTGGCGCCGAGCTGTACCGCACACTCGCTCGCGGCCCGTCCGGCGTTCAGCAGGTTGGCTCGCTCGAGGGCACCGCAGCGGAGCAGCCCCGAGCGGCCGGTGCCGCGCTGGTCGAAGACGATCAGGTCGCGGTTTCGAAGAGCGGGATACAGCACCGATAGGGCGTCGCCGTCGAAGGCGGCGGTCGCCGACTCGCCCGGCCCGCCGGCGAGCACGAACAGCGCCCCGCGCCGTGGGCGCTCGCGCGCGCGGATCCGCTTGACGAACAGCGAGACCCGCCCCGGGACCGCGCCGGAACGGTCCAGCGGAACGCTCAGCCGCGCACAGGAGAAGCCGAAGGGGCCACAGCGCTCGAAGCGGAGCGTCGCCTCGGCGGGCGCGGCGAGCCCCAGCGTCAGCAGCGCGGCGACCGGCAGGGCGAGAGCTCTCACGATGCCATTATCCGGCGCGCGTGGCGCGTCGATAACCTCCCGGCCCGCAATGTTCGAGAAGGTCCTGGTTGCCAATCGCGGCGAGATCGCGATCCGCGTGATGCGCACGCTCGAAGAGCTGGGTATCGGCAGCGTCGCCGTCTACTCGGAGCCCGATCGCGACGCGCTGCACGTCCGGCGCGCCGACGAGGCGTACCTGCTCGGTCCGGGCCCGGCCAACCAGAGCTACCTGGTCGTGGAGAAGATCCTCGAGGTCGCGGCCCAGTCGGGCGCCGAGGCGATCCACCCCGGCTACGGCTTCCTCGCCGAGAACGCCGCCTTTGCGCAGGCCTGCGAGGCGGCGGGCGTGGCCTTCATCGGCCCGCCGGCCGGCGCAATCGAGGCGATGGGCTCGAAGACACGCGCACGCGAGATCATGCGCGAGGCCGGCGTGCCGATCGTGCCCGGCACGACCGACCCCGTCGCGAGCGTTGACGACGCCCGGCGGCTCATCGACGAGTCGATTGGCTACCCAGTGGCGATCAAGGCCGCCGGCGGGGGCGGTGGCAAGGGCTTTCGCGTCGCCGACTCCGAAGACGCGCTCGAGAAGGCGTTCGAGGGGGCCGCGCGCGAGGGCGAGAAGTTCTTCTCGGACTCGACCGTGTACGTCGAGCGCTACCTGTCGGACCCACGGCATGTCGAGGTGCAGGTGCTGGCCGATGCTCACGACAACGTCATCCACCTGTTCGAGCGCGACTGCTCGGTGCAGCGCCGCCACCAGAAGCTGATCGAGGAGAGCCCAGCGCCCGCGGTCGACCCCGAGCTTCGCGAGCGCATCGGCGCCATCGGCACGGACGCCGCCCGTGCCGTCGGGTACCGCTCCGCCGGCACCGTGGAGGGGCTGCTCCAGGACGGCGAGTACTTCTTCCTCGAGATGAACACCCGCGTTCAGGTGGAGCACTGCGTGACCGAGATGGTCACCGGCATCGACATCGTGCGCGAGCAGATCAAGATCGCCGCCGGCGAGCCGCTCGCCTTCGGACAGGAGGACGTGGTGCTCCGCGGACACGCGATCGAGTGCCGCATCAACGCCGAGGACGCCTCGAAGAACTTCGCGCCTGCCCCCGGCAGGATCGGCTCCTACCGCGAGCCCGCCGGGCCGTTCGTGCGGGTCGACTCGGGCGCCGAGGAGGGCTACGAGGTGCTGCCGCTCTACGACCCGCTGATCGCCAAGCTGATCGTCTGGGACGTGGACCGCGTCGCTTCGACGAAGCGCATGCTGCGAGCGCTCGGCGAGTACGAGGTCGAGGGACTCAAGACGCTCATCCCGTTCCACAGTGCTCTGCTCGCAAGCGAGCAGTGGGCGAACGGCGAGACCTGTCGCGACCTCGTCGAGGACAAGGGGTGGCTCGAGCAGCTCGCGTTCCCCGCGATGGCGAAACCCGCCGAGGAGGAGGACGAGAAGGTCGAGCACGACTACGCGGTCGAGGTCTCCGGACGCAAGTTCGAGGTCAAGGTGATCGGCGTGCCGATCGCCGGGGACCCGAATGGGGCGGCACCGGCGATGCGCAGGGCGCCGCGGCGCGAGCGCAAGAGCGGCGCCGGAGGGGGCGCGCCGGGCGAGATCAGCTCGCCGATCCAGGGCACGGTGCTGAAGGTGGCAGTCGATCAGGGCGCGGAGGTCGACCAGGGCGCGCTCATCTGCGTGATCGAAGCAATGAAGATGGAGAACGAGATCACGGCGCCGAGTGCGGGAACGGTGGAGGAGCTGGGCGTGTCCGAAGGCGGCTCGATCGCCATCGGCGACAGGATCGCTCTCATCAAGTAGTCCTCGCCGTCGGCGGCGAGGACCCGGTCAGCGAGCGCGAACGACCAGCGTGTGGCTGCCGGATGGGTTGGCGGCCACCAGCACCTCGAGGCCGCGGTTCGTGGGCCGGATCCGGTAGTCCGCGCGCTCGCCGTCGATCGTCACACGGTCGACCGCGGTACCCGGCGGAACGGTGTGTCCGAGCACGAGCCGCTTCAAGCCGACCCCTGCCCGCACCGAGCTCCGGTATCGCGACCCGCTCCGCGAGGCCTCCACGTCGACTGCCCCGTCGGCGAGGCGGATGTTCTCCCCCGCGACACGCTCCTGCCCCGGCGGAACCTGCGGCGTCACCTCGAGCCGCCGGCGGCCCAGGTCCGGGCGCACGCCGAGCTGCTGGTGGACGACGGGCCAGGCGGTGCCGTAGTGCCCCCACGCCTGAACGAACATGGCGCGGCAGGTCCAGCAGCGGTCGATGTTCGCGTCGCGCGGGCCCACCGCGTCGAAGTCGGGCGAGGGAAGGATCTCGGGCAGGGAGCCGGGCTGCTCGTCGGGCGTGCCGCCGGTGTATGGCTGGCCGAACATGGGTTCGGCCTCGGCGTCGGTGTAGCGCTGCTGCTGCCCCGGACCAAGGCGGCCGTAGTTCCCCTCGCCCACCGCCTGGATGGCCGTGTTGAGGCCGAAGATCGTCCGCTCGCCCTGTCCCGTCGGGCCGCCCCCGCAGCCGGTGTGGAAGAGGCCGAGGTTGTAGGGCCGAAAGCCGCTGTAGCAGTCGGTCTCGCGCACCGCGAGGGCCTCGGTGCCGTGGGCGCGGATGGCGAGGCCGGGGAAGGTCTCCTTGCTGCCCAGCGTGAGCTCGGCCTCCATCGGCGTGACGCCGATCCAGTGCCTGTGCTGCAGCTGCCTGTTGGGGCCGCCGGCGGGCGGATCATCGATCGAGTCGGCGTACTGTCGCTCGGCCGGCATCCACCACGAGGCCTCGAACCGGTCGAGCAGCCGGCGCGCGTGGTCCTTCGCCCAGGTGAAGGTCCCGCCGTCGCCCTTGGCTCGCGCCAGGTCGGCAAGGTCGAACAGGCCGCGTATCAGGTAGACCGAGTTGTCCAGCTTCTCGACGCCCATGCCGCCACGCTCGACGTTGCCCGAGCCCTCGGGCCAGCCGTCCCCGTCATCGTCGAGCCTCTCAACCACGTAGCGGAGGTTGCGCCGGGCGAAGTCGTACAGGTCGTCGCGGAACGCGTCGTCGCCCGTCCAGCGCCAGACGAGCGCGAGGGCGCTTGGGAACTTCACGGTCTCGTCGGTGTTGAAGTCGTACCGGGTCTCACCCGTCGCGGGGTCGACGTGGCGCGAGTCGTTGCCGAACCAGATCGAGCCGTCCGAGACGACCTCGTGCACCACCACCCCCGAGCGCTCGTTGAGGATGTCGGACACGTCGCGCAGCCCCCGCAGGTGGTCCTTGATCGCCTCGAACTGGCCGACCGCCACGCTCGCGAAGGCGGTGTACTCGCCGTCCGTGGCGAACATCCAGGGATAGTCCGGGAAGCCGGCGCCCACCCAGCGGGCCCGACGCACAACGCCCTCGGGCGGCGGGAACTGCCGGCCCTGATCGGTCCAGCGGATCTGCAGGTTCTCCGCGGCGCGGGTGAGGTCGAGGATGTTCTGCTTGCCCCAGTCGACGGCCTGTTGGAGGCGGCGGTCGCCGGGTAGCGATAGCCGGCTGAAGGTCCCCCAGCGCTCGCGGTCGGCGATCTTTGCCGCGAGCTGCCCGGCGGGATCCCGCAGGGAGGCATCGAGCTCACGCCGGGCCGCCGTCAGACCCTGGTCGGAGCCCGCCACCGCGACCCACACGGTCTCCGAGCCACCGCCCGGCACGGTGACGCGGTAACGCAGCTGTCCGCCCACTCCCTTGCCGAACGGCCCGTCGTCGCACGCGCTTGGCGGCTCCTGGGCGCGGCAGACATTCGTGCCCTGTGGGCCCCGGTAGCCGTTTGGCGAAGGCTCGGTCACGCCGGCCACGGGATCCCGGTCTGAGGCCACGAGCGCCGCGTAATCGTGCTCCGGCGCGTTCGGGAGCGCGCCCCGGTCCCTGAACACGAGCGCACCGGCCCGCTCGTCGAACGCCCCCGTATCGGCCAGGTTGTCGCTCGCGTGGGGCATCACGTTGTCAAAGCCCCAGGGGTACTCCGTCATGAGCTCCGAGTGGGCGTCGACCTTGACGGTCACGGTTCGCGCGTCGGCTTTCGGATTGGTGAGCGTCAGCCCGAACAGCGCCGCCCGGCGACCGTCGGGGACGAAGTCGGTGCGTTCGAGTTGCAGCCCGTCGGGGGTCGGCGGCAGGGCCAGCTTCGTGTAGCCCCAGCCGCTCGTGAACCGCGTGGCCTTCCCAACCCAGTCGCCGTCGATCCCGAACCACACGCCGTCGACGAGCTTGAGCGGCTCCGTCCATACCCCGCCCATCTCGCCGGTGATGTGCCAGCCGTTGGCGTAGAAGCGACCGTCCTCGAAGCCGATCGTGCGAGCGCGCTCGCCGGCGGCGACATAGCGTCGATCCTCCAGCCGATCCGAGACCGACAAGGTCGGCGCGGCGCCCGCCTCGGCAGCGACGACGAGCGCCAGGCAAACGGCGGCCAAAACGATGAGCTTTCGGCGCAGCACCCCGAGTCTCCGATTTGTCGGTGCCCGAAGCTTCGATTCCTCAAACTCAGGCGAGGCCGTCTAGCGGATGAGCAGGAGGTTCTCGGCGTGGACCCGCCGCTGCGCCTTGGTGTCGCGGCCGGGGGGAAGCTTTGGCCGCTCGTCGCCGGCCTCCAGGGCGTCGAGATAGTCGGCGTCCTCGTCGATGAGCCGCAGCGCGGCGCCGCGGTCGTGCGGGGCGCCGTGCCCGGGCACCACCACCTGGGCCGTCTCCACCAGCGGAGAGAGTCGCGCCAGCGTGGCGCGGTACTCGGGCAGCGACCCGCCCCGGGAGATGAGCGGGATCTCGAGGTCGGAGAGGTAGTCGCCCACGACGAGCACCCCGAGAGGACGGGCGAAGATCGCGGTGCCGTCGGCGGTGTGTCCCTCGGCGGGGTGAAGCTCGAGCTCCTCGCCGCCGAGCTCGAGCCGGCCGGGCACGGGCAGGCCCTGCACCTGCCCCAGCGCGAGCGGCGACGGGCGCGAGACGTAGAACTCGGCGTCATGGTCGCGTAGGTCGCGCTGCGCCGCGCCGGGCTCGCGGTGGAGGCGCTCCACGGTGGGTTGGCCAAGGCCGAGCGCCAGCCCGGGGAACGCGAGCCGCCCGAGCAGGTGGTCGAAGTCGGCGTGGGTCGCGAGCAGGCCGTCGGGCTCGAAGTCCGCGCCGGCCAGCAGGCCCGGCAGAGCCTCGAGCTCGTCGGGAAAATAGGGGGAGTCGATCAGCACCGCCTCGCCGCCGGAGCGGAGGGCGGTCGCGGTCGTCTGCCAGATGCGGCTCGTAAGGACGAGCGCGTCCGGGTGGACCGAGACGGCCCTCAAGCCGCCTTCAGCAGCTTGCCGGCGTCCCGGAAGGTCTTCACCTCGGCATCGGGCTTCCGGGCGCCCGACTCGACCTCCTCACCGTGGCGGTTGACCCAGATGACGGGGATCCTCTGTTTGATGCACGGCTCGACGTCGGTCGGGTAGCCCGAGGCAATGTGGACCCAGCTCTTCCTGTTGCCCTCGATCCGCCGAGCGCACTCCTTGAAGTGCGCCGGGTCGGGCTTGTAGCTGCGCACCTGCTGCGCCGTGACGACCAGGTCGAGGTCGGTGCGAAAGTGGCGACGGGTGGCGCCGAGGAGCTTGTCGTCGATGTTG
>Ga0081538_10003488_pt1 | contig 14844 bp, 11 predicted proteins | sample TabmetS5T2R1_FD_71022 | JGI IMG/M metagenome (GOLD analysis project Ga0081538, IMG submission 71022) | Tabebuia heterophylla rhizosphere microbial communities from the University of Puerto Rico - S5T2R1 | ecosystem: Host-associated > Plants > Roots > Rhizosphere ... | reverse complement strand
ATCGATCCAGTACCGGCAGACGGCCCCGATGAACTCCTGGGTGCACCGGTTGTCGTAGTCGAGCTCGTCGCCGTAGCCGGCGTCGCCGTACGCGCCGATGAACGGGCAGTCGTCGGCGTTCTGATAGAGCCAGTAGTAGGCGAACCCCAGGCTGGCCGGACCCCGGTCGACGTGGTTGTAGACGCCGTCCATGATCACGTGGAGTCCCCGCCGGTGGCATTCGCTGATCAGGCGCTTGAGCCGGAAGAGCTTCTCTGTCGGTTCTCCGGGTGCGGTGACGTACCGATATTCCGGGGCGAAGTACAGATACGGCATGTAACCCCAGCCGAACTCATTTCCCGCCCACGCCGTCCAGGGCATGAACTCGATGGCGTTGAAGCCCAGCTGCCGGAGGTAGTCAAGCTTGTCCACGACCAGGTCGACCGGCGCCTGGGCCCGGCCGAGGTTGCGGGCGAAGTCGTCGATCATCAGCTCGTAGATCACCAGGTCACGGGGCTCAAGCCGCCGCGTCAGCGGCGTGACGACGTTGTCGGAAGGCTGCGACCCGCCGATGACCACACCAGAGTTCTCGAACTCGCCGCCGGCGTATCGGGCGCACGGATCGCCCACCTTTCGCCGGTCGCCGTTCTGGAAGGTGACCAGGTACTTGTACTCGTAGAAGTCTGCCGGAAGGGTGTCCGTGTCCGCCTGGTAGAGCGTTCCGCCCTCGTAGTCGGTGGGGTCCAGCGTCAGGGCATCTGCTTCCGACCAGGCCGGCTGGCCGAGGGCCGCCTGGAAGCTGCCATAGACCCGCAGCTCGGCGATCTGCGGGTCGCCCCCTCGCACGTAGCTGTCCGGACCCGGAAAGAACACCGCGAAGCGCGCGCGCCCGTTCTCGTCATGGGACCCGAACCGGTCGTAACTCACCATCTCGCGCCTTCCGAATCGTCCCTACCATGCTCGTCGCCAGGGGCTGCCATAGAGGGCGTACGCGGCCCACGCCGGCTGTCCTTCCCCATGGGAGGTGATGATCTGCTGGCGGCCACGGCGCACGGCATCGCCGATCGTTCCGCCTTCGGACTCGCCGGTCCGTACCAGCTCGTTGTAGAGCCCGGCCGCGAAGGTTGCCGCGGCCTGGTCGTCGACTTCCCACATCGCGCCCACGAAGGCGCGGGCGCCGGCGCCGAGAACGCCCGAGACGAGGTTCCGGGTCGCGCGGCTCGCCTCGGCCTGCTCCTGCAAGCGAACATCCCCGGTGGCTGCGGAGTGGCACGCATTGGCGACGAAGAGTCGGGGAAGGTGGGTGCGGAACGCGAGGTCCTGCGCGGTCAGCAGCCCATCGGCGAGCACCAGTCCGCTCGCGTCCTCACGCAACACATCGAAGCGGGCGTGGCCGGCATAGTGGAAGACGTCGTAGTTGTGGGTGTCGAGCTCCCGTGAGACATCGGCGTAGCCAACATCGCTCATGAGGGTGGTGACCTTCGCCCCGGGAAGCGCGCTGAGCAGGCGGGCAACGGCGTCCGCCTCCCCGGCGGCACCGGGGAGATCCCCGGTCGGGTCACCCACCACGAGCACCTCGAGGCGATCGTGAGGGGCGACGAAGGCTGCCTGGCGACCCACCGCGGAGAGCTCCAGTTGGCGGCCGAATCGAGTGCTCAAGGCGAGTGGCTGGCCGTCGACGCGTGCCAATTCCCAAGGCAGGTCAACGGTCCAGTTGTCGAGCCGCAGCACCAGGAGGTCGTTCGGGGCTTGGGTCAGGAGCGCGCCAACGTCGAACGATGCCCGCGTGAGAAAGGCGTTGGCGAGCCGATCACCGACGCTGCGCAGGGCGAGGGCTCGATGGGAGGGATCCTCTATGGCCAGGACCTGCTGGCGCAGGTCGCCGACCAGGCGCTCTGCCACGTTGGCGGGGAATGGGAACAGCTCTGCCTGGTCGAAGGCCTCGTGCCCGATGACCGTCAGCTTCAGGTCTGGGCCGGCGCGGGTGACGCCCAGCCGGAGGTGCTCGAGGACCGCTCCGTCGGGCCGGGTGATCGCCGCTGGAGGCAGGGCTCGCCGGGCCGGTGCCGTCTCGGTGTACACGTGCACTCGCGGCGATGCCGACGCTGCCATGACCCCACGCCGGATTGCGTCCAGGCGTGTGGGGTCGCGCTCGACGATGGTCAACTCGCGCAGGACCACGGCGCCCGGTGCGCGGGCGATCCGGTCCAGGACGCCCGCGGTCAGCAATTGCGCTGCATGCTCGGGGTCCACCCCGGCCGAGCCGGCCCCGTGAACGACCGTGGCCAGGTCACGGACCCCGACGGTCACGGCTGCGTCGACGATCGCCGTGCCAACCTCTCTCAGGCGGTCAACCGTCAGCGTCTCGGCGTCGCCCAGCGACACGATGAGCACACAACCAGCAGCCAGGGGCGAGGTGAGGGTCGGCAGGAAGTGGGTGATCCCCAGCTCGCCACGCAGGACGCTGGCGCGTCGGGTGATGGCGCCGCCCAGCACGGCGTCGATCGCCGCCTCGGCGCCGGCGGGGGCGACGTCGTTGATGTGGCTGATGGCGATCATCGACGCGTGCACGTCGGTCACGTCGCCGACCACAAGGCGGATGAGGAATGGAACCGGCGTGGCGGTGATCGCTCAGTCCCCCCGCAGCGCGCGTTGGTAGCTGTGCAGGAAGTCGTCCCAACCGCGCTCCGCGAAGCGCAGATCGCCGTAGAACTTGGAGATCGCCGTCAGCGGTGGTGGGAAGTAGAGGGTGACGCCGCGGCAGCCCTCAACGGTGGGGCCGAGGTGGGACTCGGCGACGACGTAGCCGCCGGGACGCAACGACTCCAGGACGGATCCGGCGGCATCCTTGACCGCCTGCTCGACCGGGCCTGCCCGCAACGCGCTGCAGAAGGTCCCCAGGTCGACCAAGTGACCCGTGAAGGCGGTGCTACGGGCCAGCGCCCGGGTAACCTTCTCGTTGTCTCCGGCCTGGCTCAGGTGGTCACCTAGCGCCCGAGTGAGCAGGTCCAGCTGGTCGACGAAGCCCTTGGTCTGCGCGTTGTCGACGGCGCACTGGGTCACCGGCCACTGGTCCTGGCGGTCCTGATATGACTGGACGTACCGCTCGACCACCGCCGTCCCCAGGTCAGCGCCGGCCATGTCGGGGTTGGCGGTGAGGTCCTGAAGGATCTGGGTGTAGGGCCAACCGTCCCCCGGCTCCAGCTCCTCGGAGCCGACCACGGCCGCCGCGTGGTCTTCCACCTCATAGGCGACCTCGAAGGTGCTCATGAGACATGCGTCCATGCCCAGGAGGGCCAGCGGGCCGCCAAGCGCCTCCTCGCTCGCAAGTCTCACCACCTTCTTGAGCTCGATGGTGTCCAGCGAATGGCCCGTGCCATCGTCGCTCGCGATCGCGCGCTCGCCGGCGCTGGGCAGCTCGAGCATGTGCTGGACCGTGGTGGAGAAGAGACTCTGTGCGATCTGCTGCGTCGACCGCACCCCGAGCTCGCGCGCCGTCACGCCGGTGTCGCCGCGTCGGGCGCGCACCTCCTGGTACAGCTGGTTGAGGTCGTCGGGCTGCCAGCCGCTGCCGTGGTTCCACACCACCAGGGCATAGCGGTCGGCTGGTGCCGTCCCTGCCGCCCAGCGGATGAAGTCGAGCAGCGTTTGCGGGTTGCCCGAATCGATGTTGCCGAGTTCCTCGCTCTGCTCGCCCTCGCCGTTCCTTCCCAGCAGGATGTGCCGTGCTCCCCTTCCCAGCTGCTTGATGAAGACGGCGACCTTGACATCATCGGTCGAGCCGACCTGGCGCATCTCGTCCAGATCGGTGGCGGCGAATGGTGAGAGGTTGTTGAAGCCTGCTATATAGACCATGAACGTCCACTTCGCGGCCATACCGATTCTCCCCCGCAGTTATCCAGCCGGCTGGGTGAGGATGAGGGCGTGGCGCATGACGACCTCCAGGGTCCGGACAGTGCCCTCAGTCCATGACCAGGATGCGCGGGCGGGTCCAGCGGGGCGATGCCGCCCATCACCGGCGCGGTGTGACCTTCGACACCTCGCACGGAATCCGTTCCTGCTTCACAGATGCCGTCCGCCGAACCTGAACCCCGACGGGCACCTCGAGCGATAGCCGTGACCGATGGTTGCCGACGACCTGCTGGGCGTCTAGAGATCACGATCACGGCACCCTGATGGTTTCTTCGGCGACAAGGAGGACGCATGGGTCCCGACGACGCACGAGAGTTCGTCACCAGCAACCACCGAGCGGTGCTCATCACCCGCAGGGCCAGCGGCCGACTGCAGACCTCACCCGTCCTGGTGGGGGTCGACAGCGAGGGGAAGCTGGTCATCTCGACCAGAGAGGCTGCCTACAAGACGCGCAATCTGCGGCGCGACCCGACCGCGGTCCTCTGCGTCTTCGCCGACGGCTTCTTCGGCAGCTGGATGCAGATCGAAGGCACCGCGCAGGTCGTTCCGCTGCCGAAGGCGATGGACGGGCTGATCGACTACTACCGGCGCATCAGCGGAGAGCATCCCGACTGGGACGACTACCGCCGCGCCATGCGCCAACAGCAGCGAGTGCTGCTTCGTGTCTCGATCGAGAAGGTGGGCCCCAGCCGCGCCGGCTAGTACATGGCCTCCGGCGGTGACGCGATCAGCCTGAGGCGCTCACGTTGACGGTCGGGCTCCACATGGCCCTATTGCGGGATGCTCGGTCTATAGACCGTAGCGCTCTTTGGTCCTTGGGTCGGTCGGGTCCAGCAGCGGCACACCGCGCTCGGACCGCAGCCGCTGGACCTCATCAAGGTGCTCGCGAACCCAGGCGGCTTCATCGGGAGAGATACGCCCCCGATGCGGCAGGCCCCATTCCACCTTGCCCCGGCCGGCCGATCGGCCATCCTTGGCCGGGCGGCCACGCCGGCGCGGCATTGGGGGGCGCTGTGGCTGCTGGGCGGCCGCCGCGTTCATGAGAATCGCTTGCATCTCGCCGCCAGTCGCCAGCCGATTGAACCGGTCCACGGACAGCAACGCCCGCTGCCCGCTGCGCTCGCCCGGCTGCACGACCTCGATGGACACATACTGGTCGCTGTCGGGCAGCTCCCCGATCTCCTCGGGCAGCACATCCAGGGTGATGGGTCCCTGGTACTGGGGGTGCTCGTGCACGATCAGCTTGGCGAACTCATCTTCGGCCGCCTGGCGACCCGACAGATCCGACACCCGCACTTGCTTGACCGCCACCGCTGGCCTCCTCGGTCGAACTCGGGGCATAGCATAGAGGGCAACGGGGCCCCTGGCTGCGAAGCACCGCTCACTCAGAGCGGCCTCGTGCGCCGCAGGTCCGTAGTTGCTGCAGCACCGAACGATTCCTGCCAGCCATCGGCTGCGATGGACGCGCTGGTGACGACGCCAGCAAACCCGTGCCGGCATCCGCCACGACCAACTACAAGCCAGCCAACCATGACGACCACGAGTAGGGCTGGACGACTGGGTAGCGTTTGGGCGTTCAACGCGCGTCGTCTGCCGCCGGTGTGCTGGTGGATAGGGGATCCCGGTCGTTGACGGTTGTCTTCGACACTGTCCTGCGAAAAGGTTGACTACGAGCCAGGACAACGACGCGGCTTGCCCTGATCCTCAGGGAAGGGGGGGAGCGTCATGGCGGAATTGCCGACTGGGACGGTGACCCTGTTGTTCACCGACATCGAGGGCTCCACCAGGCTGCTGGAGCGTCTGGGTGATCGGTATGTCGAGGTCCTGGTGAGCCACCGGCGGCTGCTCCGCGCTGCGTTCGCGCAGTTTGGCGGCCGCGAGGTCGAGACCGAAGGCGACGCTTTCTTCGTGAGCTTCACCAAGGCCAGCGACGCGGTGGCGGCGGCCGTGGCCGGGCAACGAGCGCTCGCAGGCCGGCCCTGGCCCGATGGCCCGCTGCGTGTGCGGATGGGACTCCACACCGGCGAGCCGATCATCGTCGCTGGGAGCTATGCCGGTCTCGACGTGCACCGGGCGGCCCGCATCTGCTCGGCTGGGCATGGCGGCCAGGTCCTGCTCTCTCAGGCCACCTGCGAGCTGGTCGGTGGCGGCCTGCCGCCCGGGGTGGAGCTGAGGGATCTCGGCGAGCATCGGCTGAAGGACATCACCCGTCCGCTGCGGCTGTTTCAGCTCGTCATTTCCGGCCTGCCAAGCAGCTTCCCGTCACTGCGCACCCTGGATGCCCATCCCGTGAATCTGCCGACGCCGTTGACCAGGTTCATCGGACGACAGCAGGAGCTGGCCGACGTCAGCGCGTCGCTCCAGCGCGACGAGGTGCGCCTGCTCACCTTGACCGGGCCGGGCGGGACCGGCAAGACGCGGCTGGCCATCCAGGTCGCCGCCGAGCTTAGCGAGGTGTTTCCCGACGGCGTGGCGTTCGTTGGGCTGGCCCCGGTCAACGACCCTGCCCTGGTGGTATCGGCCATTGCCCAGAGCCTTGGGGTAAGGGAGGCCGCCCACCAGTCAGTAGTGGACCGCCTGACCCAGGAGGTGGGTCACCGGCGACTCCTGCTCGTGCTGGACAACTTCGAGCAGATCCTTGGCGCCGCCCCCCTGCTCATTCAGCTGCTGGCCGCCTGCCCGCAGCTGAAGGTGCTGGTCACCAGCCGAGCAGCGCTCCAGGTGTCCGGCGAGCACACCTATCCCGTGCCGCCAATGTCGCTACCAGACCAGAAAGCCCCCAAGGGCCGCCACGACGTCGCCGCGTCGGAGGCGGTCACGCTCTTCACCGAGCGCGCCCAGGCCGTCAACCCGAGCTTCGCGGTGACCGACACCAACGCCCCGGCGCTCACCGAGATCTGCCGGCGGCTGGACGGACTGCCGCTGGCCATCGAGCTGGCCGCCGCCCGCAGCAGGCTGCTGCCCCCACAGGCGCTCCTCACCCGACTGGAGCGCCGGCTCGAATTGCTCAAGGGAGGCGCCCGAGACCTGCCAGCCCGCCAACAGACCCTGCGGGCCACGATCGACTGGAGCTACGAGCTGCTCGACCCGGGCGAGCAAACCCTGTTCGCCCGGCTCGCCGTGTTCGCGGGCGGTTGCACGCTTCAGGCAACCGAGGAGGTCTGCAACCTGGATGGCGACCTGGACCTCCTGGCCGACCTTGACGCCTTGGCCACCAAGAACCTGCTGCAGCCCCAGCACGGTCCGGAGGGCGCCCCACGGCTGCTGCTGCTGGAAACCATCCGGGAGTATGGGCTGGAGCGGCTTGCCGAGCGCGGCGAAGCCGATGCCGCCGCCCGCCGGCATGCCGACTACTACCTGGGCATGGCCGAACAGGCCGAGCGGGAACTTCTCGGACCACGACAGGGAGCGTGGTACGACCGGCTTGACGCCGACCTCGACAACCTCCGCGCCGCGCTGGCCTGGTCGCTGACCCACCACGACATCGAGACCACCGGACGCCTAGCCGGTGCGCTCATGGCCTGGTGGGTGGCCCGCGGCCACGCGAGCGAAGGGCTGCGCTGGTTGGATGCCGCCCTGGCGCACCGCGGCGACCTGTCCCAGCCAGTTCTTGCCAAGGCCCTGTTCGCCAAGGCCAATCTGCTGCTCCAGGCCGGCGCCCACCACGAGCAGGCCAAGCCACTGCTCGAGGAGAGCATCGCGTTGTTCCAAGAGCTGGGAGACATCTCCTGGACGGTCCGGACCGTCTCGGTGCTCGGCTGGGCCGCCATGCGCGCCGGCGAGTTCGACCGCGGCCTCGCGCTCCGCGAGCAAGCCGTGGCGCTGGCCCGCGATCGCGCCAGCGACTGGGACCTCGCCCTCGCCGTCGGCAACCTTGGCCTGTCGCTGCTGAGGGTGGATGAGCATGCGCGGGCACAGGTGGCGCTGGAGGAGGGCCTGGCGCGCTTTCGGGCGCTCGGAGAGGCCGAAGGCATGGCGTTCGGGCTCTATGGCCTTGGGATCCTGGCACTCAGAGAGGGTGACCATCAGCGCGCATGGAAGCTGCTGGAGGAAGCCCTGGTGCTGGCCCGTGACATTGGCCACCTACCGAGCACCGCCAACCTGCTAGCCGGTCTCGGCGTCATCGCCTTGCACCAAAGCGATTTCCACTCGGCCGCGGCGCTGTTCGAGGAGAGCCTCACCCTCGCCCAGCAAGTGGAGGATGAGCTGTTGATCGCCGAGTGCCTTTGGGGTGTGGCCGCAGTGGCGGCCGCTCGCGGTCAGCCGGTGCGGGCTGTCCGCCTCTGGGCGGCAGCCGATGCACTCGACTACCCGCGGGCCGTCATCGCTGTGACTGCGGGCCGGCCGGTCGAGGAGCCCCTACTGGCGCCCACCCATGCCCGGCTCCACTCGGGCGCCTTCAACACAGAGTGGGCCAAAGGGCAGGCAATGCGTCGGGAGGACGCCATCGCCTACGCCCTGCTCAACCGCGATGCAACGCCACAAGGAACCAAGGCGGAGTCTTAGGGCTGGGTTCAGCTCCATGGTCTGGCCCACGAGCCCCGACGCCATGGCGTGGCTGTCCAGATCGCCGTTGGAGTCGAGTCCGCCCAGTGGTCAAGGAGCTGGCGGGCGGTCAGCAGGATCGTCCGGCACCCTCGGTACCAGTCGTTCAGGACGACTGCGACCTTTCCTCATGACGCCGCGCTTGTGCGCCCTGGAGACTCCGGCGGTCCGGCGCTCGTTCGAGTGGGAGCAACATGGCGTCTCGCCGGAGCGGTGTCGGGATCGAATTCCAGCATCGACAGTGCCGCATCGGTCGCCGCCGTACAGGGTTGGATCGATCAGACCATGACCCCGACGCCGACTCCCACCAACACCGTGCCCCCGGCCACCACCGTGCCTCCTCCTGGCTAGCCGTCGCAGCTCCTTCCGACCACACAGCTCGCCACCGTATTTCTTCGGAGATGGCTGTGATGCAGCGATCTGCGTCATCAAGCGGCCATGCGCTATCGGCCCACCCAGGGGGCGAACAGGACGGGTCGAGCTTCTCGCCGCCTTGATAAGCGTCACCTCCCGCTGGTGACCGGCGGCACATCGGTGCGCCGAGCTCGGGTGCCATCATCCAGGCAGGCCGTCGGTGCCGTGGTGGCGTTCGGGAGGTAGTGAGATGGCACGCTCCCTACAGGAGCTCTGGGCCGAGGAGGACGCGGCCCAACTCGCCCGGCCCCGGGCCAATCCTGACAGGCCGCGGCGGCGGGCCAGTCACCGCCGCCCCCGTCGGCGCGTTGTCGTCCGCGGCACCGACCGGAGACGGACATGGCCAGGCTTCGGGTAGCGACCTGGAACATCGCCGGCGCCCGCCGCGAGCGCTCCACCACGCTGGACCTGGAGGCGGTCCTGGCCGGCGTCAGGTCCCTGGGTGCCGACGTGTTGGCCGTGCAGGAGGTGGACCGCCTGCTCGCCCGCAGCGCACGAGCCGACCAGCCGCAGCGGATCGCCCAGGCCCTCGGGCCGGATTGGTCGTGGTCCTATGCGCCGGCATTGGTCGGCGACGACTTCCGCCCGCTGTCGGGGCCCGACCCGGGCGGGCCGGCCTACGGCAACCTGCTGGTGTCCCGGCTGCCGCTGGAGGGGGTCGAGCACCTGCGGTTCCCGCCGGCGGGTGGCGGCGAGCAGCGCACCGCCCTGTTGGCGACCCTCCGGGTCGGGTCGCGACCCCTGACGGTGGCCTGCGCGCATTTGTCGAACAAGCAGGGCCACAACGTTCGCCAGCTCCGGCAACTGCAGGACCTGATGGCCGGCCGGGCGGCCCCGCGGCTGCTGCTGGGCGACCTGAATCTGCCCTCGACGCTGCTGCGGTTCGCCTCCCGATCGGGCTGGCCGGAGGCGGGTCGGGGCCGCACCTTTCCCAACTCCCGCCCCACCCAGCAGCTCGACCACGTCCTGCGCCATGGCCCGGACGGCGTGCTCCAGTCCCGCGGCGTCCAGGTGGTGGCCGCCCCGGTCAGCGACCACCGCGCCCTGGCCGTGGACCTCGAGGTCCAGTAGCGCATCGCGGTCCGAAGCCATCGCGACGATCGAGCGTCAGTCGCCCCCGGTTGATACGAGCGGGCCCTGACGTGGGGTGCGCTACTAATCGCCGAGAATCTGGACGTCGAACGGACCGTGAAACATCGTGACGAACAGGCAGGCCTTCCCATCCGCAGCCTGGTGTCTCATCGGCTCTCCTCCGTGGAAATGCGCATAGGCTCCCGGTCCAATGACCTGGTCGTTGGCCTGGAGCCGTCCTTCGAGGACCACGATGGTGTGCGCCGCCGTGTGCCGATGCACCCGGCCCTTCGTGCCGGCGGGGTAGCGGATGAGGTAGTGCTCTTCGCCTGAGTCCCGATCCTCGTGAAGCAGCCGAAGGCCGATGGCCCGGTCGTAGATCGCAGCGGCGGCCTCGCTCGGCTCCTGCAACTCAAGCGACGCGAGGTCATCGACGATGGTGGCGCGGCCGTACTCCATGCTCGGATCTCCTTACCCGTCCGGTTCCCGCCGAACTGCCTTCGAGAGGCATGGACTTGAACGTGAGGCTATGCGCCCACCACGAGCGGCGCGAAGACCAAGTGTGGCTGGAGTACTAAGAAGACCTCTCGAAGGTCACGACCTCATCCCGCCGTGCCTGCACCGCTGCGAGGATGGCCCGCTGGTCTTGCTGCTGGATCTCCAGCTCCTGGAGCGTGGCCTGCAGATGCCCGACCACTCGGTCGAACGCCTCCTGGGTGATCTGGAGCTCGGCGTGGGCTTCGCGCAGATCCCGGCCCGCATACTTGCTCGGCCCGCCGGTCACGACGACCAGCAGCGTCAGCATGTGCCAACGCAGCCATTGTCGGTCCTGGTCGTCCAAGTGCTTGAAGTAGGACATCAACAGCGGGTCAGCCAGCACCCGCACATACAGCATGTTGACCAGCCACAACAGCCCGCCGGCGCAGCCGATCCGCTGGTACAGCGACGATGCTAGCCGTCGCGGCTCCTTGGGGCGGGCCGGGGCCGTCGGCGCCGCGTGGAGGAACTGCTGGATCGTCAGCTCATCCTCGGAGGCGAACGCGTCGAAACGGTGGCGGTCGACCTCGGATTCGTGCCTCTGGGCCATGCTCGATCCCTCACACATCTTGGGAAGCCGAGAAGGTACCACAGCAATTGTTGGACGCGACCCGCGGTACGGCTCAATGAAGCGGCCGACGAACGCGGCCAGGCATCGGCAGACTGCCGTATGGCCGCCGCCCATTTCGCGGGGCCGAGATGCCGCGGAGGCGGCGCCCGCCTGGGCGGCGGTGGGCATCTCCGCGAGGCAGAACTGCGGTCGGAGAGCAGGCTCATACCTACCGCCTCAAGCGCGCCTCTCGGGCCTGTGTCGAAGATCACCTGCGGCCGGTGACCGGTGGCATATACGGCAGCCGGTGCCGGCGTCTAGGTTCACCGCAGTCCTCCCGAGAGGTTCCAGCGGAGACCCAGCGAAGCCCGCCGGAACCGGCAGGGGGACGGGGACAGCGGAAGGATCGGTGTTCGGGGGTCCGGCGACCTCGGGGGGCCGCCCGGGAACCAGGGAGGATCGGTCTGGCCGCTGGAGGTGCCGGTCAGGGACGCGGTCACCCACCGCCGCGACCCGTCGGCATCTCTGCCCAGGCCCGCTCCGTCACGGCCGGAGCGGGCCTGGCCTTTCGCGAACCCGGCACGCGCATTGGCTGGCCCTCCCCGAACCGGCACCGCTCGCGCACCGTATAGGTCGTCATGTGGTGAGGTCTTCTGGCGTGGCCAAGCCTTTTCGGATGAGCCAGCTCTGCAGGCCGGCGATGGTGCGGTCCTTCAGGACCAGCTTTCGGCCGTTACCTGGGACCTGCTGGGTCGGCCGGTAATCCAGCGGTAAGCGCCAGAAGTCCTCGACCACCTTGCCGTCCGGGCCCAGCACCTGATCCAGGGTGCTCCAGACGGTTCCATCAGGGCGGACCTCGTACCGGGTGACCAAGGTGCAGCGATACAGCCACTCCGGCTTCTTGTCACCCCAGGGATGCCCAAGGGTGATGGTCGGCGCCTTGTCAGGCTTCATCGGCTTGGTTTTCGCCTTGGCCGGTTGCTTGGTCCTGGCCTTCGCCTGGGGCTTGGTCGGCCGGGTGGGCTTGGCGGGCCTTGCCGGCGTCGCCGGCTTGGTCGCTGCCCGACTGGTGCCCGATGGCTTCGCCGTCGCCTGGTCGACAGGTCTCGCCGATGCCGGGGTCAGGTCGTCGCGGCCGGCTGCCCGGTCCTTGGCTTCCTGGTCGACGTTGACCTGCCGGGCGATCTCATCGAACAGATTCGGCTTGGCCGTGGTCGCCTTGGATGCCGCCTTGGACCGACCAGCGGGCTTCCTGGGTGCGCTGGCGGGCGTTGCTGTGGTGGCCGTCGGTCGTGGTCTTGCCATGCTGGGAACCCCCATGCCTGCCTCCGGCAGGCTTGTCGTACAGCCATAGCGGTAGGAGACCACGGGCAGCCAACAATCCGACCTGCATGTCCACGTTGGACCTTCAGTGTCCTTCCCGCTGCGTTGACACGACTTCAATCGATCGCACGGGCTCAGTCGGTGAGCAGCTCCCCGAAGACGGCGGCCGGGTTGGTCCGCAGCTCCTGCTCGGTGTCCGGGTCGAGGGTGACCGCGGCCGCGCTGGGGGCGAGGGTTCGGATGCTGTGGTCGTCGATGCGTTGCCACTCGGCGGTGGTGCATTGGCAGGCCAGGCCGGTGTCGGCGAGGAAGTGCAGCATGCAGTCGACGTTGGCGCGGAGGACCCACAGGTCCCCGTTACTGGTGGTGTCCTCCCGGATCTGGGTCCGCCCGCAGGCGACCAGACCGTCGTCCAAGGCCACCACGTCCGACGGCTGGTCGGCGCTGCCGGCGCCGACGATGGTCTTGACCCACACCGGCATGCCCCCGGCGTCCACCCGCAGCAGCCAGGCGTCCGCGTCCGAGGACCCCAGGTGACCGCACGCTAGGTGCCCGTCGGAGACGGCGGCCAGGCCGGTGAGCTCGGCCACGTTGACCTGCGGCCGGGCCCGGTAGGACGCCGACCACCGCAGGGTGTCGTCGGCCCGCAACGACGCCAGCCAGACATTGGGGGCGCGGCCCAAATGACCACCGACCAGGTACGACCCATCCGGGCCAACCACGACCCGAGATCCCCGCTCGGTCCCCGCGCCCCCCAGGGCGAAGGCCGAGCGCACACTACCGTCGGGGCCCAGCTTGAGGATCAGCGCGTTCTCCCCCTGGATCGGGGGGAGGGAGGGGTCGGCAAGCTCGTCGTAGTCCACCTGCCCGACGGCGATGAGGTCGCCGGATGGCAGCTCGGCGAGCGCGACCAGCGCGGGATGGGCCGAGCCGGAGCCGGCGTCGACCTCGATCGACCACTCGATGGCGCCGGTGTCGTCGATGGCGGCCAGTAGCGCCGAGAAGACGCCGCTGCGGTTCACCTGGCCGGCCAGGACCGCGCCGCCCGACGACCGCGAGACCACCGCCACACAGGTCGTCTGATCGGCGTCGGGCACGCTCAACCGGCGGGTCCAGCGCGGCTCGCCAGCCGGCGAGAACCGGTCGACCCGCATGGTGGAGCCGAAGACCCCGGCCAAGAGAACGTCGCCATCGACGGCAAAGGCCATGGCATTGGGGATCCATGCGTCGGCGGCCGTGCTCTGCCAGAGCGGCACCCCAGCCCCATCGAGCGCCGCCAACCAGGGGTTGGTGTGGTCTTCGACGACGATCACGCCGGCGTCGGCTGGGAGGACCGCCGCTGCGCCGTCGTCCTCGTCGATGCCAAACAGGCGCGACCAGCGGGTCGGGGCGGCGCCGGCCGCCACCGGAGCACCGGTGGGCGCGAGGTCGACCTGCTGGAGGGGGAGCAACGGGTCTAGCTCCTGGGGGATGTCGGGCAGCCCTTCCGGTCCCGGGAATGCCCAGCCGCCGGCGATCTCCACCGTGGTGTCGATGTCCACCCCGGTGGCCGGGTCGACGCCGACAAGGGTGCTGAGTGAGCCGCTGATGACCGGTCCGCCGACCGGAACCTCCTGGATGGTCACCAGCAACACCAGCGTGAGCTCGAGCCCGATGCTGGCGCTCAGGGTGACCGTCCCGTCCGGCAGTCCCACCTCGGGCTCGTGACGGACTGATGAGGACAGCCCGGCCCGGAGCGAGCCGTCGAAGGTGAATCCCGAGCCCAGCTGGAATGGGGCTACCACGCTGATCCTGGCGGCGGCGTCGGCGCTGGCGGCCACCTGCAGGCTGACCTCGATGAAAGGAAACACCTCGATACTTGGGGGCACCGGGAGCGACGGCAGCGGGATCAGCGCCAGCGGCAGCGAGCCGGCGACATCTGCGCCGGCATCCATCGCCAGCTCGACCGTCGCCGCCCCACGGAGCGGGACGCTGGCCTCCGCCTGCTCCAGCTGGTCGTCGGCAACGGTGCCGTTGAAGGTGGCGTCCACCCAGGACACGGCCAGGTTGCCGTTGACGACCAGCGGCGCGCCCCCGGCCTCCGCCAGCTCGATCTGGTCAAGCGGCAGGTACAGGCCGGACTCAAACACCGCGTCCGTAGCAGGCGGTTCCAGCTCGCGCTCGATCAACCGGAACGGCCGTCGCCTGCCCGATCGAGAGCTCACGGCAGTCCTCCGGATGATTGGGAGCAAACCAGACGCCCGTAACCAGACCGCAAATCTACTGCTGCCGGCCGGAGCAGACTAGGGCAACTAGAGGATCCCAATCGGGTAGAACTAGGTCGAACTCGAACCGACCACCTCCCGATCATGAGTCGCTTCCCAGACGTCTGTGGCGCCTCGCCCGCTGCCGTCCTCCCAGGTCAGGTCCGGTGTGCCGTCCGGCTGATACCGTCCCGTCCTGCGGAGTGGCGCGTGGTGGAACGACCAACAGAATGACCGTCGGCGCTGCCTTCGGCCACGGCCAGCACCCAA
>Ga0081538_10003487_pt1 | contig 14849 bp, 13 predicted proteins | sample TabmetS5T2R1_FD_71022 | JGI IMG/M metagenome (GOLD analysis project Ga0081538, IMG submission 71022) | Tabebuia heterophylla rhizosphere microbial communities from the University of Puerto Rico - S5T2R1 | ecosystem: Host-associated > Plants > Roots > Rhizosphere ... | reverse complement strand
TCGACCGGGGGAGCCGGGCCGAGCTGTGGCGGATGCTGGCCGCCGCGGCGGCCGCCGGCGCGGCCGTGGTGGTGGCCACCACCTACCTCGACGAGGCCGAGCGGGCGGCCACCGTGCTGGTCCTGGACCGCGGCCGCAGCCTGCTCTCCGGCACCCCCGACGAGGTCCTGGCCGCCACCCCCGGCCTGGTCGTCGACGCCGCCGCCCGTCCCGACGGGATCCCCTCGTGGCGGAGGGGGGCGCGCTGGCGGGCATGGTCGCCCGACGGCTCGCCCCCGCCGGGCACCGGCCCGGCGGCCGTCGACCTGGAGGACGCGGTGATCGTCGCCCAGCTCCGCGAGGACCAGCGGTGGGCGGCATGACCCCGCCGGAGCTGGCCGCCGCGCAGGGGGCGACCCGGCGGTTCGGGGAGCTGCTGGCGGTCGACGGCGTCGACCTGACGGTGGCCGCCGGCGAGGTGGTCGGGCTGATCGGGGCCAACGGCTCCGGCAAGACCACCCTGATCCGCATGCTGCTCGGCGTGCTCGCCCCGACCTCCGGCCGCATCCGGCTGTTCGGCGAGCCGCCGTCCCGCCGCACGAGGACCCACCTCGGCTACATGCCCCAGTCGCTCGGCCTCTACGAGGACCTCACCGTGGCCGAGAACGTCGCCTTCTCCGCCGCCGCCTACGGCACCAGGGACGCCACCCTGGAGGACGACCTGGCCGGGGCCCGCGACGTCCTGATCCGCGAGCTCCCCCTCGGGATGCGGCGCCGGGCCGCGTTCGCCATCGCCCTCGGCCACCACCCCGACCTGCTGGTACTGGACGAGCCGACCTCCGGGGTCGACCCGCTCCAGCGGGCCCGGCTCTGGGACACCATCCGGGCCAGCGCCGAGCGCGGCGCCGGTGTGCTCGTCACCACCCACCACCTGGCCGAGGCCGAGCACTGCGACCGCCTGGTCGTGCTCGCCGCCGGTCGGGTGGCGGCCGCCGGCACCCTGCCCGACATCGTCGGCGACACCACCGCCGTCGAGGTCCGCACCCCCACCTGGGAGGCCGCCTTCACCACCCTCGACGCCGCCGGCCTGCCCGTCAGCCTGGTCGGCCGCACCCTCCGCGTCCCCGCCGCCGACCCGGCCACCGTCCGCCACCTCCTGGCCGACGCCCAGGTCCCGGCCGAGGTCGCCTCCGTCCCGGCCAGCTTCGAGGAGACCTTCGTGGTCCTTGCCGCCTGACTCGGATCCACCGGGCGCAAGCCCGCCGTTTAGGGCGGGGTTAGCCCGGTCGTCCGGGCGTGCGCTGCTGGCGGAAGGAGGCCTTCAGCGCCTCCAGGTGCACGTTCAGCGCCGAACCATCGTGCCGGCCTCGCCGGTGGTCCTCAGACTGTCGTATCGGCCAACGATACTCGTGGGTATGCAGCGCAGATACCGCCATCGGCTCTACCCGGCGTTCGGGTGCGCGCGGGTGGTGTTCAACGACGGGCTGCGGCTGCGGCAGGACGCCTACGCGGCCGGGCTGCCGTACATCACCGATGTCGAGGTGCAGCGGGCGGTCATCACCCAGGCCAAGCGCACCCCGGAACGGGCATGGCTGGCGGAGGTGTCGTCGGTGGCGCTGGTGCAAGCGGTCAACGACCTGCACCGCGCCTACCGCAACTACTTCAACGACCTGGCCCGGCCTCAAGGATGGGCCGAAGCCGCTCAAGGTCCGCGCGTGGACCTGCGCTGGCTGCGGAGCAGCCCACGACCGCGACATCAACGCCGCGCGCAACATCCTGGCCGCCGGACGGGCGGTCACTGCCTGTGGACCCGGTGTGAGACCGCCCGCGAGGGCGGCGGTCGGGGATGAAGCAGGAACCACCCGGGACGCCGCCGCATGAGCGGCCCCGGCATCCCCACCGTTCACGGCAGGGAGGACGTCAAGGTGGTCACCATCGACCGGCCGGAGCGGCGCAACGCCGTCGACGGGCCGGCCGCGGCCGCCCTGGCCGGTGCCTTCCGGGCGTTCGACCGTGACCCGGGTGCCTCGGTCGCCGTGCTGACCGGCGCCGGCGGGGCCTTCTGCGCCGGGGCCGACCTGAAGGCGATCGCCGAAGGGAACCCGCCGAGGGTGGCCGCCGACGGCGACGGGCCGATGGGCCCGACCCGGCTGCGGCTGTCCAAGCCGGTGCTGGCCGCGATCGAGGGACCGGCGGTGGCCGGCGGGCTGGAGCTGGCCCTCTGGTGTGACCTGCGGGTGGCGGCCGAGGGGGCCGTCCTGGGCGTGCTCAACCGCCGCTTCGGGGTGCCGCTGATCGACCTGGGCACGATCCGCCTGCCCCGGCTCGTCGGCCACGGCCGGGCCATGGACCTGCTCCTCACCGGCCGGACCGTCGGCGGGACCGAGGCGCTCGAGATGGGCCTGGTCAGCCGGGTCGTTCCCGACGGCGCGGCCCTGGCCGCCGCCGTCGCCCTGGCCCACGAGCTGGCCGCCCTGCCCCAGGCCGGGCTGCGCAACGACCGGCTGTCCGCCATCGAGCAGTGGGACCTGACCGAGGCGGAGGCGGTGGCCAACGAGCTCCGCCGGGGGATGGCGACCCTCGCCTCCGGCGAGACGGCCGCCGGCGCGGCCAGCTTCGCCGCAGGTCAGGGCCGTCATGGCGTCGCTCTTCCACCAAATCCGGGACCTGAAACTCCGTAGTTTTCCTGTCCGGACAGGTTTGTTTCTGCCTGCTCGCGCTTGCTATGGTCCGGCGCTGTTGGTGGGCTGTTCGCAATTGAGGGGGGAAGCCGTGACCCGTCGACTCGTCCTGGTCCTGACACTCGTCGTCGCCCTGCTCGGCACCGTGGTCGCCACCGCGACCGCCGACGCCGAGGCGCAGGTCGGCATCGAGATCCGGCTGCCCCTGCCCGCCCTCCCGATCGGCCCCGGTCCGCTGTTCCCGCTGGACGCCTACGGGCCGAGGGCCGACGACAACGCCGTGCTGCGCTGGAGCGAGCAGGGGCTGGCCGCCATCCGGGCCCTGAAGACCGGGCCCACCATCAACGCCCGCGCCCTGGCCATCGTGCACACGGCCATGTACGACGCCTGGGCGGCCTACGACGCCACCGCCGTCGGGACCCGCCTTGGCGGGTCGCTGCGCCGCCCGGCGGCCGAGCGCACCGACGCCTACAAGAGCCAGGCGGTCAGCTTCGCCGCCTACCGGACCCTGCTGAACCTGTTCCCGGCCCGCTCGGCCGACTTCCGCACCCTGCTGACGAACATGGGCTACGACCCCAACGACACCACCACCGACCCGGCCTCGCCGACCGGTGTCGGCAACCAGGCCGCCGCGGCCGTGCTCGCCTTCCGGGCCACCGACGGCTCCAACCAGGCCAACGGCTACGCCGACACCATCGGCTACCAGCCGGTCAACACCCCCGACCAGGTCACCGACCCCTTCCGCTGGCAGCCGCTGCGCCACCCCAACGCCAGCGGCGCCATCATCGTCCAGAAGTACCTGACCCCCCACTGGGGCTACATCACCCCGTTCGCGATGACCTCGCCCAACCAGTTCCTCCCGCCGGGGCCGACCCAGCGGACGCTGCTCCAGCTGGACGAGGAGGTCACCGACACCCTGCTGGCCAGCGCCACCCTCACCGACCTGACCAAGGTCAAGGCCGAGTACTGGGCCGACGGCCCCGACAGCGAGACCCCGCCCGGCCATTGGCTGCTGTTCGCCGGGGCGGTCTGCCGGGCCAGGGGCTACAACCTCGACCAGAGCGCCAAGCTGACCTTCGCCCTGGCCAACGCCGAGCTCGACGCCAGCATCGCCGCCTGGAACTCCAAGCTGCGCTGGGACTACGTGCGGCCGATCACCGCCGTCCGGGTCCGCGCGAAGGGCAAGCTGGTGCTGGCCTGGGCCGGCCCCTACAAGGGGACGCGGCTGATCAGGGGCGAGACCTGGCATCCCTACCAGGCGGCGACCTTCCCGACCCCGCCGTTCGCCGAGTACGTGTCCGGCCACTCCACCTTCAGCGGGGCCGGGGCCCGGGTCCTGCAGCGGTTCACCGGCAGCGACCTGTTCGGGGCCCGGGTGACGGTCCGTCCCGGCAGCTCGTTCGTCGAGCCGGGGGCGACGCCGCTGCTGCCGACGATCCTCATCTGGCCGACCTTCAGCGCGGCCCGCGACGAGGCCGGCGTCTCGCGCCGCCTCGGCGGCATCCACTTCCCGGACGCCGACCACCACGGGCGCACCCTGGGCGCGTCGGTCGGCCAGCAGGCGTGGCAGAAGGCCCAGACCTACTTCAACGGCACGGCGGGCGGTTAGCCCCCCCTCCCGCCCGCCTGGCGGCTGCCGCGCGGCCCGCCGACCTTCCAGGAAGGCGACCGCGCGGCAACGCCGCCGCCCCCGTCACAGGCGGACGTGGGCGGCCATGCCGGGATGGTCGAAGATCGTCGTCTCCTGCATGGTGAGCTCGCGGCCCTTGCCGGCGGCGGTGGCCCGCCGGTACATGGCCAGGGCGATGGCGACGTCGACGAAGGCGAGGCCGACGGCGTTGAAGTAGACGCGCTCGTCGTCGGCCTCCCGGCCCGGCTTGGCCCCGGCCACGACCTCGTCGAGGTTGGCGTGGATGTCGTCGTCGCGCAGCTCGCCGTCCTGGTACATCCGGCTCAGGGTCTGGGTGCGGTGCTTCACCGTCTCCCAGTCGTCGCAGACGATCTTCTGGCACTGCCTGGCCACCGCGTACTCGTCCTCCCAGCCGCCGACGTGGCTGTAGAAGGACCCCGGCTTCATCCAGGCCGCCTTGAGCAGGGGCGCCTGGGCGCTGGTCGCCGTGACCAGGATGTCGGCCCCCTCCATGGCCCGGGCGCCGTCGGTGCCGGTCGCCACCAGCTCCATGTCGGGGACCAGCGGGGCGAGCTCGCGGACGAACTGCTCCTCCTCCTCGGCCGTCTTGGCCGACACCCGGCACTCGGTCAGCGTCGGGCGGACCGTCTTCATGGCCAGCAGGTGCATCTTGGCCTGCTCGCCGCTGCCGATGAAGCCGATCACCCGGGCCTCGGCGGGGGCGAAGTGCCTGGCCGCCAGCGCCCCCATGGCCCCGACCCGGATGTTGGAGGCCAGGGTGCCCTCGAGCACGGCGATCGGGAACCCCTTCTCGATCTCGGAGAGGATGAACAGGGCGGTGAGGTTCTGGAGGCCGAACCGGGGCACGTTGGGCGGGAAGACCGACACCCACTTCATGCCGCAGACCTTCTCGGCCAGCAGGGTCGAGGGGAGGCAGTTGATCCGCTCCTGGGTGTCCTGGTTGAAGATCTGCACGATCTTCTCGGGGAACAGCACCTCGCCGTTGCGGTGGGCCAGCAGGGCCGACTCGGCGGCCCGGATGGCCAGGTGGAAGTCGAGGCAGCCGGCCTCCAGCAGGTCCTCCTGGGACAGCCAGGTGAAGCGGATCGCGTGCTTGTCCTCGTTCATGGCGCCTCTCCATCCAGGAAGGCGACGGCGCGGCAGAACGCCGCCTCGCCGCCGACGAACTTCCACGGGAAGCAGCCGAACTGGATGCGCTGGTCCAGCACCTCGTCGATCTGGCCGCCCAGGTTCTCGATGTGGATGACGTCGTGGGGGAACAGCAGGGTGTGCATGATCTGGAGGTCCTGCTTGGGGAACAGCTCGTCAAGGGGGCGGCCGAGGGCGGCCTCGGCGTCCTCGGCCTCGTCGGGGCGGATCTTGCGGATGACGGTGTTCATCGGGTGGTCGGCCGAGCCGGCGTCAACGGCCAGCCAGCGCACCCCCCGGTCCAGCACCCACTCGGCGAACTCGCGGGTCGGCCCGGGGTGGCGGACGAAGTAGCGGGTCTCGTCGACCTGGCTGCGGTCGACCCAGTTCTCGTTGTAGAAGCGGTGGTAGCCGGTGTGGATGATGAGGATGTCGTCCCGCTCGACCTTCAGCCCCGTCTCCCGCTCCCAGCGCTCGAAGTGCTCGGGGCCGTACAGCTGGTAGTCGCCGATCCCCATCCGCTCCAGGTCGACCACCACCGCCGACCCGACCAGCCAGGGCAGCGGCAGCTCGCCGATCGTCTTGCCCGCCGACCAGAAGTGCACCGGCCCGTCCAGGTGGGTGCCGACGTGCAGGGTCGAGGTGATCTCCTGCCCGCCGACCTTGTCGAACGCCAGCCGCTTGACCCACTTGATCGAGGGCCCGTCGTAGCTCGCGAACGCCGGCGTGTGCATGCTGAAGTCCTGCGACAGGTCGAGCACCCGCATCGCCTCGAGCCCCACGGCACGTCTCCCTTCAGGTCGGCCGCCCGTGGTCGGACAGCGCTATCAGTTGAAATGACGCGAGCGGTATGCTCCCACCCCTGTTCGGCCCATGCGATCCCGTCCGGCGCTGCGGTTGTGGCGTTCGGCTGTTCAGGTGAACGAGAAGGTCATGGACATCGACGAAGTTGGGCTCATCCTCGCCGGTCTCAGCCTCCTGGTCGGCCTCGCCACCCTCCTGTTCCCCGAGGAGGTCCGCACGCTGAAGCTGCGGGTCCGGCTTCTCGGCGTCGCAGGATTCGTGGTCGGCTTGATCCTGATCGTCGTCGCCGCAGCTGGCGGTGGCGATCAGGTTCCGGGAGGCGCAGCCGCCCCACCCAGCACGTCCTACCCGGCGGAAACGACCACCTCGGCCCAGTCTGGTGGCGACGCGACGGGCTCGACCGACGCCCCCGCGGGCTCCTCGACAGCGACGGTCCGCTGGCACGACACGATCCGGATCCCGAGCGACTTCTATGTTGACCTCGACGACACCGGTCCCAGTGTGGGCGATACGCTCTCGGGTGGTGACTTCTACAGCGACACCAACCGGGGCGATACGACCGCGGAGTTCTACAACTACGGCTCCGCGGGCAGCGCCCCGGCCGGCGGGCCGTCGTCCGCCGGTTGCCGCGGCGCCATCGAGACCGCCGCCCTGGAAAGCAGCTTCCGGCTTGAGCCGGGCGAGGCGGTGTGCATCCTGACAGAGCCCGACAGCGGGGAGCAGCCCCATGTCGCTCACGTCAAGGTGCTGGAGGTGGAGCGGAGCTCGGGGGCGGTCACCGTTGAGGTCACCGTCTGGCAGGAGGGATCGTCGGTCGCCACGACCACGACGCAGCCGTCGGCGACGGTGCGGTGGCACGACACGATCCGGGTCCCGCGGGACTTCTACGTCGACCTCGACGACACCGGTCCGCAGGTGGGCGATACAGTCTCGGGTGGTGACTTCTACAGCGACACCAACCAAGGCGACACGATCGCGGAGTTCTACAACTACGGCTCGGCGGGAAGCGCTCCCGCCGGTCGCCCCTCGTTCGCCGGTTGCCGCGGCGCCGTCGAGACCGCTGCCCTGGAAGGCACCTTCTGGCTTGAGCCGGGCGAGGCGGTGTGCATCCTGACAGAGCCAGACCGTGGGGAGCAGCCCCATCTGGTCCATGCCAAGGTGCTGGCCTTGGACCGGGGCTCGGGAGCGGTCACTCTCGACGTCACCGTCTGGCGCCAGGAGCCCTGATCAGCCCGACGGCGTACCTGTAGCGAGCAGGGTGGCGGCGACGGCGATGCCGGCGGCGTAGGCGCGGCCGCTGCCATGGCCAAGGCGTTCCAGCCGCGAAAGTGCCCCAGGCCAGGCCGCCTCGCCTGCTGGGCTCAGGTCGAGCAGCCGCCCGGCCGGCTCGGGCAGCCGGCCCTCCACCGCCAGGGCGAGCAGGGTCGCCGACAGGGCGGTCGTCCGCTCCGGGCCCGGGACCAGGGCGGCCAGGAATCGGTCGCTGCCATGTCCGTCGAAGCCGGCCGCCGGCCCGAGCACGGCCACGGTCCCCGCGACCCCGGCCAGCAGGTCATCCCCCTCGGGGGTGAGCCCGGGCCCCCAACCCGCCAGCGCGCCGGCGGCGCTTGCCGCGGAATCCGGGTCGCGCTCCCGCACGGCCCGGAACAGCACGGCCAGCCCCTCCGCACCGCCGGGGTCAGCCGCGGTGACCAGCCCGATCCGGGCGAGTTCCAGGACGAGGGCGGCCTCGGCATCGAGGGCGGTGCCCTCCCGGCCGAGGGCGGCCGGATCTGTGGCCAGTGGCTGCTCGGGCCCCCGGAGGGGGAGCGTAGCGGAACGCGATCGAGGGTGTTCGCGGCTGTCCACAGCCCCAGCTCGGGGGTCGGGAGTGACGCCAAGGGCGTGGAGCAGGGCCGCACCGCGGACAGCGACCGCCTCCCGTGACGGACCATCAGGTGACGGGACCGCCGGGTCCCATACCGGGGGAGCGGCCGGGTCCCAGGTGACCCGGAGCGCGCCCAGGTCGACCCGGCCGGGAGAGATCCGGGCGGCGGCCCCCGGGACAACCCCGGGCGCGGACAGGGCCCCGGAGCCGGCGGCCAGGGCGACGGCGTTCGGAAGCAGGGGAACCTCCCGGGTCGTGACCGCGACCACGAACCCGCCCAGGTCGACCCAGGCGGCGGTCGCCCCCGCGCCCAGGACGACGCCGCCGCGCCCGCCGCCCGCGCGCTCCAGGACTGGCGTGGCCACCAGGTGGGCGGGGAGGGCGATCACGGCGACCCCTGAGTCAGGCGTCGCCGCCGCCGGCGAGGGCCCGGGTGGCGGACACGAACGCCTCCATCGGTGGCTCGACCAGCCCGGCGCCGACCTGGCCGACGCCCGGGTCCTTGTGGGCGATGCCGGTGTTGACGGTGGGCAGGACCCCGGTGTGGACGACCTCGCGGCAGTCGATCCCCAGCGGGGTGCCGCGGAAGCCGAGCGCCGGGAGCTGGTAGGCGGCGCTCTCGGCCCAGGTGATGTCGTACATGGCCAGGGTGGCGGCGACCGCGTCCTCGGGGCTGCCGCCGACGAAGCGGACGATCGCCGGGGCGGCGGCCATGGCCATGCCGCCGATGCCGATGGTCTCGGTGATGGTCGAGTCGCCGATGTCGCGGTTGGCGTCCTCGGGCCCGAACCCGGGCAGGTACAGCCCGTCGACCACCCCGGCCGGCCCGGTGAACCAGCGGTCGCCGGTGCCGGCCAGCCGGACCCCGAACTCGGTGCCGTTGCGGGCCATGGCGGTCACGATCGAGGCCCCGGCCGTCCCGGCGGCCGCGTCGGCGGTGGCCTTGCCGGCGGCCATGGCCAGGTTGAGGAAGAAGTGGTCGTTGCCGGAGATGAACTCGGCCGCGGCGACCACGTCGGCGGTCGGCTCGTCGACCGTCAGCAGGGCCGGGAGCAGGGCCCGCAGCAGCAGCGAGGTGCCGGCCCGGTTGCGGTTGTGGCCCTCGTCACCCATCTGCAGCGCCTGGGCGATCATCGCCCGGAGGTCGAGCGGCTCGGGCAGCCGGGCCAGGGCGGCGGCCAGGACCCTGGCCAGCACGTCCCGCATCCAGGCCAGCCGGTCCAGCACCTGGTCGTCGTAGGCGCCGTAGCGGAGCACCTTGCCGAGCCCCTCGTTGAGGGTGCAGACGGCGCGGTTGCCCCGGTCGCCGTTCTCCACCACCCACACGGGCATGGACGCGCTGACCACCCCGGCCATGGGCCCGACGGCCCCGTGGTCATGGCAGGGGGCGAACCGCAGCCCGCCCCCCTCGGCCAGCCGGACCGCGTCCTCGGGGTCGGCGGCGATCCCCTCGTGGACGGCCGCCCCGATGATCGCCCCCCGCAGCGGCCCGCACATGTCCGCCCAGCCGATCGGGGGCCCGGCGTGCAGCAGCGTCCGCTCGTCCAGGCCGGGCAGCAGATCGCCCGCCCGCCCGATCCCCACCACCCGCGGTTCGGCCGCCTGCATGGCCGCCACCGCCCGGTCGTTGGCGGCCGCGGTCTCCTCCGCGTTGCCGGCGAGCCGTTCCAGCGCCTCCTCGGCCCCGGCCGGCGGCCGCCACTCGACCCGCGCAACCTCGGCCCCCTGGCGCTCGAGCTCGCCCGCGAACAGCTCCACCCCGGCGTTGACCGCCCTGACCGGTCGTCCCAGGAGCCCGCTCACGGTCGTTCCTCCCCGAGCCCGGCCGCGGCCAGGGCGAGCCGGGCCGCCGCCGCGGAGGACCGGGTGACCTGGGCCCCGGCCGCGCGCAGGGCGGCCGCCTGCCCGTCCAGCCCCTGAGGGTCGCCGTCGGCGCCGCACAGCGACACCACCACCGACAGCCCACCCGGCCGTTCGGCCAGCGCCCGCTCGACCAGCGGCGCCAGCTCGCTCGCCGGGTCGGAATGGGCGCCGTACCCGAGGACCACATCCAGCAGCACGACCCCGGTCTCCGGATCGGCCGCCTCCCGCCGCAGACGCTCGTTCCGCAGCCCGGGGTCGATCATCGGATGGGCCCGCCCCTCGGTCAGCGCGTCGTCCCCGAAGTCCACGAACGTGTGCCCCTCGCTCCGATGCGGGTCGGCCAGCCGCCACTCGGGCCGCAGCGGGATGTTCGACGCCACCCGCCCCACGACCCTGGCCACCACCGCCATCGCCTCGTAGCAGAGGGTCCCCCCACAGAACAGCCCCCGGATCGCCCCTTGCGGGGTTGTGGACCCCAGCGGGGTTGTGGACCCCTGCGGGGTTGTGGATCCCTGCGGGGTTGTGGACAGCCGGTCGCGCTCCCGTTCGCCGGCGGCTACCCTCCCGGTAGGGGCCCCATCAACCGGTGGTTGGGGTTCCACCACGCCCGGCGGTTGGGGAGGTTCCCCACTCCCCCCCGACCCCTCCTGCGCCGACCCACCCTCGCCCGACCCACTCCCACCCACCGGACCCCCGCCCGACCCACCTCCCACGGCCCACGCGGCCGCCGCCTCCAGGGAACCCGCGAACGACACGCCGTTCGGCAGGGGTGGCGGGTCGTCGAGGCCGGGGAAGGCGAGGACGGACGACTTGCCGGTGGTGGCGGCGGCGTCGGCGACCAGGCGGGCGACCCGCGGGTCGGGGGGCTTGGAGATGATGACCAGGCGCTCGGTGGCGTCGTCGGCGGCGAGGAGGTCGAGGGCGCGGAGGGTCATGATGCCGCCGACCTCGGGGGAGAGGTCGCGGCCGCCGACGCCGATGGCGTGGGAGATGCCGACCCCGGCGGCGTCGAGCAGGCAGGTGACCTCCTGGATGCCGGTGCCGGAGGCGCCGACGATCCCGACCGGGCCGGGGCGGACGGCGTTGGCGAACCCGAGGCCGACCCCGTCGATGATGGCGGTGCCGCAGTCGGGGCCCATGAGCAGGAGCCCGCGCCGGGCCGCGTCCCGCTTGCGGGCGGCCTCGGTGGCCGGGTCGAGGCCGTCGGAGAAGCAGAACACGTGCAGCCCGGCCTGGAGCGCCTCGGCGATCTCGTAGTGGAGGTGGCGGCCCGGGACCGACAGCACGGCCAGGTTGAGGTCGGGGTCGCGCCGGGCGGCAGCCCGCACGGACCGCGGGGCCGCGACCCGGCCGGTGCCGGACCCGGCGCCCGGCCCGCCGCCGCGGCCGGCCCCGGCGAGGAGCGCCTCGACCTGCTCCAGGGCCCGGCCGGCGGCCTCCTCGTCGGCCGCCCGGACGCACAGCACCAGGTCGCTCGGGCCGAGCTCGCCGGCGTCGACGGTGAACCCCTGCCTGGCCAGCAGCTCCAGGTTGACCGGGGTGGCGGCCACGGCGGCCGCCGCCTCGACCCCCGGCAGCTCCTCGGCCTGCCGGGACACCTGCATCAGGGTCACCGAGTCGTGGTAGGTGCCCCTGCGGACCTCGACCCGCGAGGCGGTCACGGCTCCCGCGGCGGCCGGTCGCCGGGGTCGGGCTCAGGGCCAGAGGGCCCGGAGGGGCCGGAGGGCGCGGCCGGGCCGCGCGGGACCGCGGGAGCGCCAGGAGCGGCCGGGGCATCAGGACCGCCCGGGGCGTCAGGACCAGGCCCCCCAGCAGCCGGAGAACCCGGACCCACCGGCCCCGCCTGACCCTCCGGACCCACCGCCCCCGTGCCGGCCGCCGGGCTGGCGATCGCACCCTCGGCGAACACCGGGGTGCCGCCGAGCCCACGCAGGACCCGGTAGATGATGATCGCCCCGAACGACCCGAGGGCGATGCCGTTGAACTCCAGGTCGCCCCAGGAGAGGGTGTAGTTGGCGGCGCCAACGATGAGGGCCACCGCGGCCGTGACCAGGTTCACCGGGTCGCGGAAGTCGACCCGGCTCTCGACCCAGATCCGCGCCCCGAGCACGGCGATCATGCCGTACAGGACCGTGGTCGCCCCGCCCAGCACCCCGGCCGGGATGGTCACGACCAGGGCCCCGAACTTGGGCACGAGCCCGAGCAGGATGGCCGTGGCCCCGGCGATCACGTAGGCGGCGGTGGAGTAGACCTTGGTCGCCGCCATCACCCCGATGTTCTCGGCGTAGGTGGTCGTCCCCGACCCTCCGCCGAGCCCGGCCAGGGCGGTGGCCGCGCCGTCGCCCATGTAGGCCTTGCCCAGCGAGTCGTCCAGGTTGCGCTCGGTCATGGCGGCCACGGCCTTGACGTGGCCGGTGTTCTCGGCGATGAGGACGATGACCACGGGCGCGATCAGGGCGATGGCCCGCCAGCTGAAGGTCGGCCCGGTGAAGTCGGGCAACCCGACCCAGGCGGCGTCGCCCACCGGCGCGAAGTCGATCTCGCCGGCCACGGCGGCCACCAGGTAGCCGAGCAGGACCCCGAGGAACACCGACAGCCGCCCGATGAACCCCTTGAAGACGATGCCGATGAGCAGGATCGCGGCCAGGGTGAGGAAGGCCAGCCACGGCTGCTCGGCGAAGCTGTCCCGGGCCACCGGGGCCAGGTTGAGGCCGATCAGGGCGACGATGGCCCCGGTCACCACCGGCGGCATCAGCCACTCGATCAGCCGCGAGCTGGTCCGGTCCACCACCAGCCCGATCAGGAAGAACAGCACCCCGCAGACCAGGATCCCGCCGAGCGCGGCCGGGATCCCGCCCTCGGCCTTGGCGGCGATCACCGGGGCGATGAAGGCGAAGCTCGAGCCGAGGTAGCTCGGCACCCGGTTGCGGGTGATGACCAGGAACAGCAGCGTCCCGATCCCCGAGAACAGGATGGTGGTGGCGGGCGGGAACCCGGTCAGGACCGGCACCAGGAAGGTGGCCCCGAACATGGCCACGACGTGCTGCATCCCGATCCCGGCGGTCCGTCCCCACGACAGCCGCTCCTCGGGCCGGACGACCGCCCCCGGGGTGACCGTCCTGCCGTCGCCGTGCAGCTCCCAGAGCCGTAGCGCCATGGCTGACCCTCCTCGTCGAGCCCCCCTGGGCGTCACGGCGGAGCGTATCCACCGGCGCGCCGCCGGGGAAGCGGCCCTGGCCCGCACGCGGTCCTATTCAGAGGTTCATCGACCGGGGGATCTGTTTGCGAAAGCTCGCCGCCGCGATCACCTCTGTCGCCGTCCTGGCCATGCCGGCGGCCGCCCTGGCCCAGCCCCGCTGGCACCGGGGCACCAGGGCCCAGGTCACCGTCTACCCGCAACATGGCCGGCTGGGCACCCTGAACTACGACCCGAAGACCAACACCGCCTGGTACGGCAGCCTCCACCTGAACACCCGCTACCTCACCTACACGGCGGCCCGGCGCAAGACCGCCTGCCACGAGCTCGGCCACCCCGGCGGGACCGACCACGCCACCCTGCGCCGCATCTACGCCCGGCCCTGACCCGCCGGCCGCCCACCCTGGGCGCGGAGCCATTCGACCAGGTCGCCGGCGCCGCTGCGGGCCGCCGCGTCCAGGGGGGTCAGCGGCTCCCACGGTGGGACCCAGTTCGGGTCGGCTCCCCGGTCCAGGAGGTACTCGGCGCAGCGCCGCTGGCCGCCGTGGCAGGCACCCCAGAAGGCGCGGTTGACGTCCTCGGGCGCCGGACCGGGGCCGGGCCCGGCGAAGTGGCCCTCCAGGCGGTCGAGCAGACCGAGGGTGGCCGCGTCGTCCATGGTGGTCCGGGCTCCCCGCTCGACCAGCCGGTGGGCGGCCCGCCACTGCCCGAACGCCCGGGCGTCGGTCACGGGCGTGCCGCCGGCGATGACGCCGCCCGTGGCGTCGATGTCGGCCCCGGCGTCCAGCAGGGCGTCGAGGACGGCGACGTCGTCGCTGCTCGCCGCCCAGTGCAGCGGCGTCTCGTCGTGGGCGTCACCGCCGAACCGGGCGTCGACCTCGGCGCCCGCCTCGACCAGCACGGCCACGGTGGCGGGGCCGTTGGGGAAGTGCCCCGGCCAGTCGGTGGCCACATGCAGCAGGGTGCGGGTCTCCCCGCCGGGCCCGTCGCCGCCGATCCTGGCCGTGGCCAGCCCGGGATGGGCCGCCAGCAGCCGCCGCAGCTCGTCCAGGTCGCCGCCCTGGATGGCCTCGGCCACCGCGACAGCCAGCGGGTCCTCCGGGTCGATCGTCAACGCCGCCTCCTCGGCCGGGCGCCGTCCAGGCTAGCCCGCGTCCCCGACAGCCGGCTCAGCGGCCTCCGCCGAACCAGGAGCGGAGCGGCCTGGGCAGGGCCAGGCGGCTCCGACCGCCCCCGGAGGCGCGCTCGCCGGTCTGGTCGTTGAAGAACCGCACCAGCTCGGCGGAGGCGTCGGGGCCGTCCGGGTCGGCGAACGAGCCCTCCGGGCTCCCGCCCGACCAGGCGTGGCCCAGCCGGTGGACCGTCCACCACTCGGCCACCACCCTGCCCTCCCGGTCGCGGTAGGCGCGGCGGGTCCAGCCGGAGCCCTCGGTCACCTCGGCCGTGGCCGTCCTGCTCCAGGGACCGAGCAGGGCGGCGGCGTTGGCGGGGGCGACGGTGGTGTCGCGGCCGCCCTGGAAGACGATCAAGGGGATGCCCGGGCCCGAGTCCTCGGTTCCCGTCGGCGGCCCCTGTCGCATGGCCGCGTACGCCGACTGGACGTTGTGGGCGGCCCCATGGGGCAGGCCGGAGTGGATCCCGGCGGCGGCGTACAGGTCCGGGTAGGTCGCGGCCAGCACG
>Ga0081538_10003486_pt1 | contig 14849 bp, 16 predicted proteins | sample TabmetS5T2R1_FD_71022 | JGI IMG/M metagenome (GOLD analysis project Ga0081538, IMG submission 71022) | Tabebuia heterophylla rhizosphere microbial communities from the University of Puerto Rico - S5T2R1 | ecosystem: Host-associated > Plants > Roots > Rhizosphere ... | reverse complement strand
CGGCGGGCTCATCACCGACTCACCGACGGCGACACCCAGTGGATGACCGCCGGAGCAGGGTTGTCAACTGCCAGCCGCTGACCTGGACAATGAATGAGGACAGCGGTGGATTGGCCGCGACGCGGCCTGTCTAGACGAAGGAGGGTGGGACATGAACCGGGACGACTTTCCCGCGCCGCAGGACGGCTTTGTGTTGACGCACTTCCTGGTGGTCGCCGACCAGGACCGGTCCCGTGACTTCTACCAGCGGCTGTTCGACGGGCAGGTGGTGGTGGAACGGGACCCGGTCATCATCAAGGTCGCCAACTCCTGGCTGATCCTGAACGAAGGGGGCGGCCCCACCGACGACAAGCCAACCGTCACCCTCACCACGCCTCCAGATCCCGACCGCACCAGCGCCTTCCTCAACGTCCGGGTCGCCGACATCGACAGGGTGTACCGGGAGTGGTCGGCAAGGGGCGCGGAGTTTCTCACCGAGCCCAAGGACCACGGACGCGAGATCCGCGCCTACATCCGCGACCCCGACGGGCACCTGATCGAGGTCGGCCAGGCGACCGGGGACCTCTCGTGATGGAGACGCCCTTGGTGATGGAGGTCGACGACCTTCCGCGCACCGAGCACGCCCACGAGTTCGTCGGGGCCGAGCACGGGGCGTTCCGTTCTCGATCATCCTCGTCCACCCACGGCGCGGCCGCCTTCGACACCGAGTGGGTGTCGGAGCCGGATCCCGTGTGGGCGTCGAAGCCGGAGCGGTAAGGCGCAGACCCCGGGCACCGCCGCCTCCCGGCGGCACGGATCGCTCTCGACCGTGGTTGCCGTAGGGTGTCCTGGTGGGCCGATCCCATTCGTAGCAGGGATGAGCGCGGGAACGACCCCGCACCAACGGGAGGAGCACACATGGGTCAGTACCTGTTGTCCACCTACGCCGTTGAGGGTGAGGTCCCCGGAGCGACGAGGACGCCCGAGGACATGCAGGCCTTCATGCAGCGGGTCGCTGCCTTGGAGGCCGAGATGGAGGCAAGCGGTACCTTCGTCTTCGGTGGCGCGCTCCATGGCCCTGACGCGGCGACCGTCGTCGGCGTGAGTGACAGCAGTCCGGTCATGACCGACGGGCCGTTCGTTGAGGCGAAGGAGCACATCGCCGGGTTCTACATCATCAACGCGGACGACCTCGATGCGGCGTTGGCATGGGCCAGGAAGGTCGTGGACGCGACCAGCCATCCGATCGAAGTCCGCCCATTTCGAGCGACCGGGCGCATCCAGGCATGACCCAGGCCGTCGACACCCATGGGGACGCGACCGGCGTTGAGCATGTGTTCCGTGAGGTGTACGGCCAAGCCGTGGCAACGCTGGTCCGCATCTTCGGCGATATCACGCTTGCCGAGGACGCCGTTCAGGAAGCGTTCGTCGTGGCGAGTGACCGGTGGCGCAGCGACGGCATCCCACCCAACCCAGCAGGGTGGATCGTCACAACCGCACGAAACCGTGCGATCGATGATCTTCGCCGTTCGGGCCGTGGCCGGGAGCTCCATGAACAGCTTGGTGCGGTGGCAACCTCCTCGCACGGCCCGGGCACTGAGGAGTGGGGAGAGGACGGCCCGGTGAGGGACGACCAGCTCCGACTGATCTTCACCTGCTGCCATCCGGCGTTGCGAACCGAGCACCACGTGGCCTTGACCCTCCGGCTGCTCGGCGGCCTGAGTGTCGATGAGGTGGCCCGCTCGTTCCTGGTGAGCGAGGCGGCGATGGCCAAGCGGCTCGTCCGAGCCAAGTACAAGATCAAGGCCGCCAAGATCCCCTATCGGGTGCCGGACGAGGCCGACCTGCCTGAGCGACTCCGGTCGGTCCTGTCGGTTGTGTACCTCATCTACAACACCGGGCTCGACGGTCCCGAACGGGCCTTGTTGCGGGGCCAGGCGATTCGGCTCGCTCGCGCGCTTGTCGAGTTGCTGCCCAACCAGCCCGAAGCGGCAGGGCTGCTCGCGTTGCTGCTGCTCAGCGAGTCACGGGTGCCAGCCCGTGCAGCCGAGGGTGCTCTCGTGCTCCTGCGCGATCAGGACCGCAGCAAGTGGGACAGCACGATGATCGAAGAGGCGCACGCCATCGTGCGCGCCTGTATCCGCCGCGGTCAACCAGGTCCCTTCCAACTCCAGGCCTCGATCCAAGCCGTGCACTGCCACGCCGACTCGTTCGAAGCAACCGACTGGCCCCAGATCGTGGCGCTCTACGACCACCTGTTCTCGGTCATGCCCACACCTGTGGTCGCGCTCAATCGGGCCATCGCCATCGCCGAGATCGAGGGTCCCGGCGCCGCGCTCACGCTGCTCGACGCGATCGCGCCGGACCTCGACAACTACCACCTGATGCACGCAGCACGCGGCACCATGTTGCGTCGGCTTGGACGACGAGACATTGCGCGGGCCGCGTTCGAACGTGCCGCCCATCTCGCCGCGACGGAAGCGGACCGGCGGTTCCTCGCGCAACAGATCGAGGAGCTGGCCGAGGGCCGATCGCCCTGAACACCCATGGGCATGCAGGCACGCCATGAGTCCGTGCCGGAGACCCCGCGGCAACGTGGGTAGACCACAGGGGCCGCCAGGGTTCCGGCGCAGACCGGAGCGCCGAGTCGGGCGGCCCGGACTGAACATCGGAGGAGGCGCTGGATGAGTGAGGTCGTCTACCGCTGCATCCAGGACGGTCAGCAGCGCCTCGAGATCCCGGCGCGGCGGCGGCGGGGAACGTGTCTGCCACGCGGTGCTGCACGGCCAGTCCCGCGTCGGGCTCGGGTGCATTGAGGCGGACCCGCCGACGGGCGCGGCTGACCGGCTGCCGCGCGGTCGCCGGGCTGTGCCTGACGATCTTGGCAACGTCCTCGAAGGGGACGGGCCAACAGGTCGTGGAGGACGAACGCCAGGCGTTCGGCCGGGTCAGCGTCTCCAGCACCACCAGCAGCGCCCCGCCCGGCCGTGTCGGCCAGCGCCGCCTCCTCCGCCGGATCGCCTTGCTCCTCGGACGCCACCAGGGGTTCCGGCGGCCAGGTGCCAACGGGTCCTCCTGGCTGGTCCGGCGCGCCCGCAGCAGGTCCAGGCAGATGCGGCCGCACCCAGCACTCCCGGACGGCGTCGTCGGCGTCGGCCAGGCTGCCCAGTCGGGTGGGGCAGCACCAGCCCGTTCGGCGGTACCGCGGTGGGGATCGCGTTGCGCTGGGACGGCACGAGGGGGAGGACGCTGGCCTATGGCCCGTTCTCGAGGATGAGCACCTCCTCCAGCGGCTTGCGGGCGATGTCGGGCACGGTGGCGCCCTCGGCCGGGTAGCCGACCGGCACGACCACGAACGCCCGCTCCTCGGCGGGGCGGTCGAGGATCTCGTTCAGCCAGCGCATCGGGCTGGGCGTGTGCGTCAGGGTGGCCAGGCCGGCCTGGTGGAGCGAGGCGAGCAGCAAGCCGACCGCGATCCCGACCGATTCCTTGGCGTAGTAGGGCCGGGGGCTGCGCGGGCCCTTGTGGACCTCGAACACCACGATCACATAGGGAGCGGTCTCCAGGAACGGCTTGCGCCAGTCGGTCCCCAGCGGCTCCAGGGCCGCCAGCCACTCGGCCGAGGCGCGGGAGCCGTAGAACGCGCGCTCCTCCCGCTCGGCCCCGACCCGCAGGCGGCGCTTCCGCTCGAGGTCCGACACCACCACGAAGCGCCAGGGCTGCAGGTTGGCGCCGCTGGGCGCGGTCGCGGCGGTGGCGACGGCGTTGCGGATCAGCTCGAACGGGACCGGCCGGTCGGAGAAGTCGCGGATCGTGCGCCGGGTCCGCATGGTGGCCAGGAAGGCGCGGCTGCGGGCCAGGGCCTGCTCGGCCGGCACCTCCAGCCCCGGGGCAGGCAGCACACGGTGCCGTGGGTTGCAGGACATCCCGACCACCTCCGCTCTGCTCCGGCTGGAAGGGGAACTCGTCGGGCGCCATCCGGCCAAACCCCATCGACTCCAGGGCCTCGCTCAGCAGCTCCAGCGGCACCCCGGTCTCCTGGCTCACCTGCCGGTAGGTCCGCGTGGACCGCACCGCCCAGCGCCGGTAAGGGGAGGCCGCCAGGAACGCCAACGACAACCGACCGGCCCGGATCGCGGAGGCGATCCCCGCCATCGGCAGCCCGGCCCGCTGGCACGCGGTGGCCAGGCGGACCTTCGGCACGTCGGTCTCCCGGAACGGGCCGGCGCCGTCGCGGGCCACCAGGATGCCGACCTCGACCAGCCGCCAGACCTCGGCTTCCGTCGCGCCGGCGAGCTCCGCGAACTCGGCTGCCGACAGCCCCGCCAGCACGGTCTTCGTGCTCACCGCCGCGCCTCACAGCCTCGACGGACGCCGCCACCCGCCACCAACGTCATTCCCATCTGCGTCTCCTCCTGCGTTGGTGCTGTTCCGCGCCGAAGAACTGCGGTGCAGCTACCCGGCCATGGGGTCCCGGTTCCCTGCAGCCGAGACCTCGCCAGCGGGGTCACCCTTGGTCGGCGGGAGGTTCTGGTTGTGGTGGAACAGGTTGGTCGGGTCGTAGCGGGCCTTGACCGCCACCAGCCGCGCCCAGGTCGACCCCGGGTAGGCGTCGTGGACCCGCGCCTGGCCCTCGTCGCCGATGAAACCGACGTAGGCGCTGGCGTCCCCGCCCCCGTCGTGGAGTGCCGCGGCCAGTCGGTCGACCCAGCCCCGGTGGACCTCCGCCTCCTCAGGATCCTGGTAGACCGCGGCCACGTGTACCATCAGCCGACTGGCGCGGTGCGCGAACGCGGCCGCCTCGACCGGCACCCGCGCCATCGCCCCACCCAGCACCCGCAGCTGCGCCACCCGGATCGGGGCGGTCGAGACCGCCAGGTGCTCCAGGATCGTCCCGGCGACCTGCTCGTCCAGGGTGTCCATGAACATGTTGTGGCCCACCGCGGTCGGGTGGTAGCCCTCCTGCTCTGGCGGATAGAGCTCCGGGTAGGGCATCGGCCGCACCAGGTCCGCCAGCGGCGTCGCCAACGCCCGCAACGGCGCCACCTCGCGCTGGCCCGCCTCGATGTCGCCGGCGTAGGCCAGGGTGGCCATGATGACCAGCCGGCCGTGGTGCTCAGCGGGCAGGAACGGCAGCGGCGGCGCCGGCATGACGTTGGCGATGGCCGACAGCTCCTCCGGGGCCGCGTCAGCCGCGGCGATGAAGCCGGCGAGCACCTCGGGCGTGGCGGGCAGCACCAGCGGGCCGCCCACGATGGTGTCCAGCGGGTGTAGCCGGAACTGGAAGCGGGTGGCGACGCCGAAGTTGCCGCCGCCGCCGCGGATCGCCCAGAACAGGTCGGGATGGGTCTGGTCATCGGTGTGGAGCAGGTGGCCGTCGGCGGTGACCAGTTCGGCGGCCAGCAGGTGGTCGATGGTCAGGCCGTGCTTGCGGACCAGGTAGCCAATGCCGCCGCCAAGGGTGATGCCGCCGATCCCGACCGAGGCGGTGTCGCCGAACCCGGTGGCCAGCCCATAGACGTGGGTGGTGGTGTAGGCGCCGGTGGTCAGGCCGGTCTGGGCCCAGGCGGTGCGATGCTGGGGGTCGATGTCCACGGCGTGCATCGCCCGCCCAATCGAGACCTTGGTGGGGTTAGAGGCCAACGACGACATGGGCAACTCCTTCAAGCTCGGTGGCCGCACCTCGCGGGGGCACGAAGCCTCCCTCGTCGACGATGGGCTGCTCCTCGCACCTCCCGGTGGCGGGACCATCCCCAATCGGCGTGATCAGTCTGGGTTGCTGGGACCCTGCCCAACCGCTTCGTATCCGACGCCGAGATGAGTCCTGGCTCGCGACCCACGCAGCGTAGGCGCCGCTCCGCACGAGACCCTGAAATTCCTCGGCCATGCGGATGTACAGAGGCGGTACGGTCATGCCGCGCCATCGCATGTCGGAGACCATTTCGCGCGCGTACCGCAGCGCCCGGACCCTGGCGCCGTTCACTGTCGAAGACCTTCGCATCGTCGCTGACGGCTCAGCATCGGGTAGGCGGTACCAATGGCGCTCATGGCCCGGTCCTGCTCGGCAAGGCTGCCGGCGGCGGCGTTGATGTCGACGGGGACCAGCAGGGCCGGCCTGGTGTGGGTGGTAGGGTCGTCCGCGGGTGCGTCTGCGTCATCGAGGACCTCCAGCAACCTCGACTGGCTTGTCTTGAAGGTTCGATGGTGCGGTCCCGGTCTTGGTGGGGCATCACCCGTAGGTGCCGTCTGCGGGTGGAATCCTGGGCGAGGGCCCGCGCCGGCGATGGCACCGAGGTGCCAGTCGCAGAAGCGCCGGGGGTCAGCGGCCCGCGGTGGGCAGCCGGAAGCCGCGTAGCAGTAGGAGCTGCGGTAGGCCAGCCCTCCCACCACCGGCCGGCGCGACGTAGCCTGCCGGCGGCTGGTTCCCCGGTACCCAAGTGCGCCTGGACGCAACGGCCAATGAGCAGCGCGGCGGTTCACGCGGGGACTACAGCAGTCGTGAGGCTGGATGCATCGCATCCAAGGAATGTTGCGCATGCAAGTACCCTAGTATGGGGTGTCTCGTGCTCGACAGGGGGCAAGCCCAAGAAGGTCATGCCGCAGAACAGTGCTGACACTTCGCCGAGGAGGAGCCGTCATGCCAGCCATCACCGCTGACACCGTGGTCCTGCCGCGGATCGCAGAGCCGGATCCGACGGCGGTCGACCGACCAGTGCTGTCGCTGACGACGGCGCCGTCCGGCCTGGAAGGTGAAGGCTTCCCCGTCCGCCGCGCGTTCGCCGGCGTCGACCTGGCCGCCCTGGACCCGTTCGTGCACATGGACCAGATGGGCGAGGTCGACTACGCCCCGGGTGAGCCCAAGGGTACCCCCTGGCACCCGCACCGCGGCTTCGAGACCGTCACCTACATGATCGACGGCATCTTCCGCCACCAGGACTCCAACGGCGGCGGCGGCCTCATCACCGACGGCGACACGCAGTGGATGACCGCGGGAGCGGTACTGTCAATTTAGTAACGGCTGACCTGCATAGATGCGCAAAGGAAGGACCAGTCATGCCAGCAATCACCGCTGACACCGTGGCCCTGCCACGGGTCGCCGAGCCAGACCTGGAGGCAGTTGACCGCCAGGTGGTCTCGGTGACGACCGCACCATCCGGCTTTGAGGGTGAGGGCTTCCCAGTGCGCCGGGCGTTCGCAGGCGTGGATCTGCGTGCCCTTGATCCATTCGTTCACATGGATCAGATGGGTGAAGTGGACTATGCACCGGGCGAACCCAAGGGGACTCCTTGGCACCCTCACAGGGGCTTTGAGACCGTCACCTACATGATCGATGGCATCTTCCAACATCAGGACTCCAATGGGGGCGGCGGGTTCATCACCGACGGCGATACGCAGTGGATGACAGCGGGAGCAGGATTGCCAATATGGCAAGCCGGGAAGTGTCGCTGACCTGCACTGACGAGCAGTAGGAGCTGCCGGCAGTGGCCCCGTCTGTGGGTGCGAGCCGGGATGCTGGCTTGCGGGCCATGGCCGACGTATCTGCGGCGACGGACCGCACATTGTGACCATCACAGCATGGTGCGTTCCAGGAAGGCGGCGATCGCCGCCGCCACCGGCGCTGGCGCCTGCATCGGGAGCAGGTGGGTCGCGCCGGCGATGTCGGCGTCCTGGCAGGCCGGGAACCAGGCGTGGAGCAGCCGGCGGCCCTCGACGGACAGCGGGCCGCTATGGCTACCCAGCACGGAGAGGACGGGGCAGGTGATGGCCGCCGCCTGCTCTGGCCCGAAGGCCCAGTTCGGGACCCCAGGCACCTCGGTCTCGAAGAAGGTCGCGCCGTCCTTGACGGCCTGCGCGATCCCGCCCGGTACGGTCTTGTCGATCGCGGCGTGCCAGTTGCGGTCACCGACCAGGGCCAGGAAGCCGTGCACGGCGCCCTCGGCGTCGCCGGCTTCGTAGCGGTCGGTGAGGGACGCCACCGCGTGCCCGAAGGCCGCGCCAGCGGGCGTGGTAAGGGGCATCGGTTCGAGGAGTACCAGCGACGCCAACCTGGTGGGGTGCTGGGCCGCGAGCTCCAAGGCGATCGCTCCACCCAGGGAGTGCCCCACCACGTGGACGCAGTCCACGCCGAGGTGGTCGAGCAGCCCGACCGCGTCTTCGGCCTGCACGGCAACGCTGGTCGGCCCCGTCTGGACCGGGCGGGTGCTGCCACCAAGACCCCGGCGGTGGTAGCGGATGCGCTGGAAGTGCTTGAGCGCCGGCTCCGTCACGAGCGGCTGCAGCGCGTCGGCGATGTGGGCGCCGTGGATGAGCAGCATCGGCTCGCCCGACCCCACCACCTCATACGCCAGTTCGATGCCGTTGACCTTGGCGTGTCCCATGGCTCCTCCTCATTCAAATGGGCGGCAGCAGCGGCCGGTAGTTGCTCTGCCAGATCCTGCGGGCGAGCGTCCGCAGGGTGAGGTTGCGCAGCGCCGGCGGCAGGTCGCGGGTGCGGTCGCGGCGGTGGGTCTGGGCGCGGACCCAGCCGGTGCGGGGGCTCCGCCTGGCCACGAACGCCGCCAGCGCGTCGCTGACCGTCCCACCGTCGCGCAGGCTGGCGGCCAGCACCAGGGCGTCCTCGAACGCCAGCGAGGCGCCCTCGGCCATGTTGGGCGACATGCCGTGGGCGGCGTCGCCGACCAGCACCACCGCGCCGCGGCCCCACTGCTCGGCGGCGACCTGCTGGATCGGCGCGGCGTGCACGCGGGCGGGATCGTGGAGCCGCGCCAGCAGCGCCGGCACCGGCGCGGCGAAGCCGGCGAACCGCTCCCGCAGCCGCCCGACCGGGTCGCCGCCGTCGTCGCGGCCGTCGCCGTCGGTGGTGTCGGCGTAGCAGTACACCGCTCCCCCACCCACCGGCACGGCCAGGAACGACGCCCCCCGGCCCAGCAGCACCGTCCAGGTGGCGACCTCTGGCGGTCCGGCGGGCGCCGCCAGCCAGCGCCAGCTCTGCTGCCCGACCGCCACCGGCGGCCGCCGGTCGCCGAGCAGCCGCCGGGTGCCGGAGTGCAGCCCGTCGGCGCCGACCACCAGGTCGTACTCGCCGGCGCCGCCGTCGTCGAAGCCGACGGTGACCGGCCCGCCGACCCGCTCCAGCGAGGCCACGGTGCGGCCCATCCGCACGGGCACGCCGTCCCGCAGGAGCCGGTGCAGGTCCGCGCGTGGCAGCGCCAGGCAGGGGCCGACGTCGCCCCACAGCGCCCGCAGGTCGATGTCGGCCAGCAGGCGGCCGCGGTGGTCCAGCAGCCGCTGCCGCGGGATCGGCGCCGCGTGGGCGGCCACGGCGGCCTCCAGCCCGAGCGCCCGCAGGGCGCGGACGCCGTTGGCCGGCAGGTACATGCCGGTGCCGCCGCCGTCGAAGCGCTCGGCCCGCTCGATCACCTCCGGGTCGAACCCGGCCCGGCGCAGCGCCCTTGCCAGCGCCAGGCCGGCCAGCCCGGCCCCCACCACCAGGATCCGGCAGCGTTCCATCCCACAGCCCCTCATCCTGGCTAGCCCACGCCGGCCATGACACCGACGTCACCTCCGTGCTCGGCACCGTCTGACGGTCGCGTCGGGCCACGGTGCCAGCAAGCGTCGACTGAGCCAATCGTTGGAGATATCCGTCCTAGCCGACGGTGCGGCGCACCAGCTCAATGAACTCCTGCGGGTGGCTGACGAACCCCCCGTGCCCACCGGGCAGCTCGACGAGCTCGGCCCCGGTCCCCTCGGCCAGCCAGGCCGCCGCGGCCCCGAACCAGGTGTCGCGGTTCTCCGCGCCCACCACCACGGTCAGCGGCACCCCGCTGGCCCGCATGCCGTCCCGGTCGGGGACGAACGCCGCGAACGCCGGCAGCTCGATCGGGAAGAACACCGCGCCGTTGTCCAGGATGCGCTCACGCCCGGTGGGGTCGAGCGACTCGAACCACTGGTCGGCGACCTCGTCGCCCGCGTTGCCCCGTATGAACGCCTCCATGGCGTGGCGCGGCCCGCCCTCGGCCATGGCCTGCTCGATCACGGCCCGAAGGCCGGCCACCATCTGCTGGCCCTCGGGCACCACCGCCAGCAGCGGCGGCTCGAAGAGCACAGCGTGCCGCACGAGATCGGGATGGCGCGCCACCAGGCTGCAGACGACCGACGCGCCGCCGCTGTGGCCGACCACCACCGCAGGCGCGAGGTCCAGGGCGCGCAGCAGCGCCGCGGCGTCGTCGCCCTGCTCGGGCATGCTGGTGGCAGTCCAGCCGTCCGGGCGCGGGCTGCGGGACATGCCGCGCCGGTCATAGGTCACCACCGTGCACCCCTCGGCCAGCGTGGGCGCGAGGTGCGTCCACTCGCCCGCGTCGCCGCTGCCGCCGGTGATGAGCAGCGCCGGTCCGCTGCCGCGCACCTCGTGGTACAGCTTGGTGGTGCCGGCCTGGACCAGCCCGGACGTGGTCGTCGTCGCCGTCATGATCGTCTCCCGTTCTGGGGCGTGTGCCTTCACTCGACGGTAGGGGCCGGCTGGCGGCGTGGCGTCGGGGAAACCCCCCAATCCGGGGCGAGCAGAACATGGGGTGTTCCCCGCAGCCGTGGCTAGAGGAGCCGGTGCTGGTAGGCGTAGGCGGTGGCGGCGGCGCGCGAGGACACGCCTAGCTTGGTGAAGATGTTGGTGACGTGCCGGTCGACCGTCTTCTCGGCCACGAACAGCTGGCTGGCGATGGCGTGGTTGGTGGCGCCGGTGGCCACCAGCCGCAGCACCTGCAGCTCCCGCTCGGTCAGCCCGTGCGCCTTCCAGGCGGCCTCCCGGTGGGCGAGGGCCTCCAGCCGCGCGAGGTCGGGTGCGGCGCCGAGCTGGGCGAACACGGTCCGGGCCGCCTCCAGCTCCATAGCCGCGGCCTCCTCGTCCCCCAGCGCCCGGCAGCTCAGCCCGACCAGCACCCGCACCCGCGCGGCCTCATACGGCGCCTCCAGCTTCTGCCAGGCATGCCAGGCGCCGCGCAGCGCGACCACCGCGGCGCGGGCGTCGCCCTCAGCCAGCAGCACCGCTCCCCGGGCGTGGTCCGCCACCGCGCGCAACGCCAGCGTGTGGTAGCGCTCGGCGATCTCGGCCAGCTCGCCGGCGGCGTCGTGTGCCCCCTGGACATCGCCGACCGCGAGCATGATCTCGACATGGGCGGGGAGCAGCTTGGCCCGCCCGAGCCGGTCGGAGGTCTCGGCGAGGAGCCGGCGGCTCGCCGCCTGGGCCGCGTCGGTCCTGCCCTGGGCCAGCCGCAGCAGCGCCAGCCCCGGCTGCGGCTCCAGGCCCCATCGGCTGGCCTGCTGGTAGGCGTCCTCCGCCGCCGTGAAGTCCCCCAGCACCCGGGACACCTCCGCCTGCCGGTAGAAGGCCCCGCCGGTGGCCCAGCTGTCGGCGGCGTGGGCCAGCCGCTCGGCTGCCCGCCTGGCCTCCTCGACCGACTCTGGCCAGGCCCCGTGCAGGTGCAGGATCTCGGCACGATGGACCAGGCACCTGCCGGAGAAGGTGACCATGTCCGGCTGGCTGCCGCACCAGGCCGTCAGCGCCTGGGTCCACTCGCGGGCGCGCCGCCACTCCAGGATCTCCTGGCAGGCCTCCAGCATCGAGCAGTAGACCGTGCCGACCACCACCGGGGAGAGCTCGCCGGTGACCACCGCCACCATGGCCTCGTCGAACGCGGCCATAGCCTCGCCCACCCGGCCCAACCGCACCAGGGCGCGGCCCTGGACCTGCAGCGCGAGCGCGACCAGGTCGTCGTCGCCGGCGTGCCTGCCGATCCCGGCCGCCCGTGCCGACTCCTCCTGCGCGGCCGCGTTGTCATCCGCCACGATGTGCTGCACCGCCAGCGACAGCAGCAGCAGGCCACGCTCGGCGCAGTCCGGCGGCTCATCCTCCAGCAGCCGGTTGGCCCGAGCCAACCAACCGCCGGCCTGCGCCAGCTCCCCCTGGCCACCCAGGTGGAACGCCAGCCAGCACGCGCACCGCGCGGCCCGCTGGGACTCGCCGGCCTCGGCATGCAGCTGCTGGGCGCGCTGCAGCGCCCGCACGCAGTCCTCCACATGACCGAGGAGGTAGGCTACGGTGGCCAGCAGCTCCAGGTCCTCGGCTGCCAAGGAGGACGACTGGTCGGCCAGCGACAGCGCGGTGTAGGCATCCGCCCACGCCAGCCGTCCGGCGGCCTCGCGGCCTCGCGCTAGCGCATCGTCCCCGCCCACCGTACTTCTCGTTTCCCAGGTGTCCGCGTGGTCTGCACCGCGGTAGCGGGGCCTGGCTGGCAGCGCCACCGCCAGGACGGCATCCGCACTGGCGGCACATCGTCCAGCATGGCCTGGAACCGGGTGGTGTCATTGACGTTGGCGGCGGTGACCACCGCGGTCAGCGGCAGCCCGCCACCGTCACAGACCAGGTGAAGCTTGCTCCCAGGCTTACCACGATCGACCGAATCTGCGCCCACATGGTCCCCCACGCTTGGCACGCACGCTCATCGTGTCCACACTCGCCCGCGCTCAGTCTAGCCGGCCCGCAACACCTAGCCGGCGACCCGCAGCTGAGCTCACGGGCCGGCAGCAGCCGCCATGGGGTCGAGGTGCGGGCCATGTACAGGATCGCGGCGAAGCAGTTGCGATCGGGGATGGTGCGATGCCGGCCGCCGTACGGAGGGCGCGGCGGGTCGGCAGCAAGTGCTCCACGAGCGCCCACAGTTCGTCCGAGACGAGATCATCAGCGAGAGTCGTCATGGCGCGGATCACGCCAGATCACCCCAAAGTAGCGAAACAGCGTCTAACGGCGCGCGCTCCCGTGCTCCAACACCCTGGGGTTCACGACGGTGATCGGCGCTCCCGCCGCGTACGCCACCAGCCGTCAGCAGCGCGACGGTTGGCGATGCTTCCGCAGGTGCTCCGCCCCGGCGACCGACACCGAGACGAGCACGCCGCGTCCCGGCGCATGATGACGTGTGATGAAGCCTCGGTCGTTGGCGTCTTCCCACACAGGGAAGCGCGGACACGATGTCCCCCACGCCTCGAGCACCTCGGCGTAGGGGCGGAGGTTGGGGCCGATCCACTCAAGGAGATCGAGGATCAGGGCCTCGACGGTGTCGGACACCGGAGGCGCTGTGGATTGGCGCAGGTCGGTCATTACATCGCCTCGTTGTCGCCGCCGAACGAGAGGCAAGCTGCGGCTGATGACGACCGTCGTGCCTCGTAGTCGACGAGCCATGCTGCTCCAGCTGAGCCTTGGGTCGACGCGGTACCAGATTGCGTCCTGATCGGCAAGACGCTACTTCAAGACACCGAGGCCGCAGAAGCGGACCTGCTGGAATGTTGCATGCGCAAGTATCCTTGCACTGGGCGAACGATGTGCCTCGGTCCACGACAAGGAGCGGTCATGCCCGCCATCAGCGCCGACACCATGGTCCTGCCCCGCATCCCCGACCCCGACCCGGCAGCTCGGGATCGCCCTGTTGTGTCGGTCACCACGGCGCCGTCCGGCCTGGAGGGCGAGGGCTTCCCCGTCCGCCGCGCGTTCGCCGGCGTCGACCTAGCCGCCCTGGACCCGTTTGTGCACATGGATCAGATGGGTGAGATCGAGTACGCCCCGGGCGAGCCGAAGGGGACCCCGTGGCACCCGCACCGCGGGTTTGAGACGGTCACCTACATGATCGACGGGATTCTGCGGCATCAGGACTCCAACGGCGGTGGTGGGCTCATCACCGACGGCGATACGCAGTGGATGACAGCAGGTCAAGGTCTGATTCACATTGAGGCGCCGCCAGAGGAGGTCGTGATGCGGGGCGGGCTGTTCCACGGCTTCCAGCTGTGGGTCAACCTGCCCGCCCGGCTGAAGTGGAGTCCGCCGCGCTACCAGGACATCCGCGGACGTGCGGTGTCCCTGCTCAGCTCGCCTGATGGTGGCGCGCTGCTGCGGGTGATAGCGGGCGAGGTGGCCGGCCACAAGGGCCCTGGCGTCACCTACACGCCGATCACGCTGCTGCACGCCACTCTCGCCCCGGGAGCGCAGCTCCGGCTGCCGTGGCGGCCGGACTTCAACGCACTGGTGTATGTGCTCGCCGGCTCCGGATCGGTCGGGACGCAGCAGCGACCGGTGAGCCTGGGCCAGCTCGCCGTGTACGGGCCCGGTGAGGTCGTGACCGTAGCCGCGAATCTCCGCCAGGAGAGCCGCAGTCCAGAGCTGGACGTGCTGATTCTGGGTGGCCTGCCGATCCGCGAACCCGTCGCCGCCTACGGCCCGTTCGTGATGAACACCCGGGCAGAGCTGATCCAAGCCTTCGAGGATTACCAGGCCGGGCGGCTCGGCACCATCCCAGTGGAGCCACGGCCGGGCCACGAGGTCCTCAACGAGCCCACCGAGCCGCGGTAGCGGACGATCAAAGCTCCTGGCGGTCAGCAGGCTTCCAGCGGACTTCCATCTCTGCGAGTCGTTGCCGGATCACAGCCAGGCGCTTTTCTCGCTTCCGCCCATCCTCGGCGCCCAGCAGCGCGGCGATTCGGCCGATGGACGTGGGGTCGATAGCAACCGACAGACCCTGCTCACGCAACTCGGCCTCGACACGAAGGCGAAGGGGTTCATCGTCCTCCATGTCGGCAACCACGCGGCGGTCGTGGGCGACGAGTACGTCCGGATCACGGTGTTCCTGGCCGCGGTGCTGTTCCTGGTCGGCATCGGCAGCACCTTCAAGCTGCCCACTGTCCGCTACGTGCTCATCGTCGTCGGTGCGGTGCTGCTCGTCCTGGCGACCGTGTTGATCCTGATCCAGCCCGGGCTGCCCGCCTAACGACCACATCGCGGCCATCCGGACCTGAGCCCCACATGACGGCTGCCACGCCGCCTTCGGCGA
>Ga0081538_10003485_pt1 | contig 14849 bp, 12 predicted proteins | sample TabmetS5T2R1_FD_71022 | JGI IMG/M metagenome (GOLD analysis project Ga0081538, IMG submission 71022) | Tabebuia heterophylla rhizosphere microbial communities from the University of Puerto Rico - S5T2R1 | ecosystem: Host-associated > Plants > Roots > Rhizosphere ... | reverse complement strand
AGGAGGGATGGAACGCGGCATTATCTTCTGATAGGCTTCGCCCAGAGCCAGGTGGCGAGGAGGGCGTAGGCTCGTGGGTCGACACGAGCTGGCTCAATTGGCTCACTTGGTTATGGGTCTCACGCAGGGTCACCCCCACCTCATCGGCACCAGCCTCGCGAAAAAGCGCCTGGGGCTTGTCGCTCTCCTCCTCCAACCCCCAGCGTCCCACCACGATCTTGCAATCGGGGAAGCGGGCCCGCAGCCGTTTGCAGAGGTAGCGGGTCGGCGCTAAGGCCACGGGGGGCAGCGCCGCGATGCAGATAAGCCGTATGTGGCGCTGCTCCACCACGGAGAGCACCTCGGCGGTGAGCATTTCCGCAGAGACGATCGTCATCGTATACCGCGTGGGATCGAGCAACTGCTGCAGCATCAGTAAGGCCAGTTCGTCGGCGGCATCATGGGCTGGACAGCCCAAGAGCTGGGGCGGCGACGCCACGGCGGACGGCTCTGCCGCCGGGGTAGCCGTCGTGAGAACGGCGGGGGTCAACGGTTGCGGCCGGCGGATGCCGAGATCCTCGACGATCGCCCGCGTCGCTTGAATAATGAATTGCAGGTCCTCCTCCGTTAAGGTCCCCAGCTCACGGTCCCGTTTCGCCGCATTCAGGGCGGGGATCAGTACGTCATCATAGAGCGCCTCAAGGTCATGCGTTTCGAGATACTCCTCCACCAACGAGGCTGCCTCATCCTGGTCGCGGGCGACCAGGCGCTGATAGTAGTCAGTCTGGGATTCCATGACCGGTTCATCGCCCAGCAGCACGCCGATGAATGCGATCTGCGGGATATATTTGCCCAGGACGCCGATGCAAACGGTCAACGGCGTCGCCATAATCAACCCCACGGCCCCCCAGAGCCACGTCCAGAAGGCCACCGCCACCAGCAATGCCACCTCCGAGACGCCGGCGCTCTGCCCATACAACAGCGGCTCCATGATCATATTGCTGGCGAGCTCCAGGATCAGAATGAGACCGATGACCACGAACGGTTGTACCCAACCGGGAAACACCGCCAGGCTCAGGGCACTGGGCAAAATCGCGGCAATGGGGGGACCAAGGTAGGGAATAAACCGCAAAACGGCGGCGAGAAAGCCCCAGAGAATCGCATACGGTACCCCGAGCAGGAAGAAGCCGAGCCCGGCGGCTGCCCCAAAGCTGCCATTGATGATCGACTGCATGAGCAGGTAGCGGCTAATACGATGACCGGCTTCGTCGATTGCCTTCGTCGCAAGCGTTAAACGATGGTGGCCTGCAAGGTACAGCAGGCGACCGCGCAGATCAGCGTATCGGATCAGCATGAAAATCACTAACACGATCACCAGGCCAGCCGTCGCTAATGACTCGAGCAATGAAGGCAGCTGCCACAATACGGAGGGCGACTGTATCACCACGGGTATCGGTTTTTCAGGTTCATCCTTGGGAGCCGGCTGGAGGTCCGCCCCGGCCTGAGGCTCCGTGAGGGGTCGCGGGGCCTCCTGCAGCTCGTCAGTCACCTCTTTGATGGTCGTCAGGACCCGCTCGATGACCCCGCTTTTTCCCAGCTCGCGTAGGTCGCTGACCTTGTTCTTGAGGTTCTGTTGGTAGCGAGGGAGCTCATAGGCGAGCATGCTGAACTGACGCGTCACCGTCCAGCCGACACCGCCCACTACAGTAAAGGCCAGGACCACGATCAGTAGCACTGCGGGGATGCGTGGCAACCCTCGGCTGTGGAGGGCATCGACCACCGGGTTCAGTAAAAAGGTGATCAAGACCGCCAGGGCAAGAGGCATGAGTACGGCCTTTGCCCAATAGAGACAGGCGATGATCAGGACCAGGCTGCCGAGCACATATAGTAGGGGGAGGTTATTGGTTCTCGAAGTCACCGTTGACTTCCCTTGCCGTGAGGCCGGTCGTATGTCTACACTCATAAGCGTATCAATGCTTAGCGGCAGCGTCGGAGACTCGGAACGCCGCGGATGAAGGAGAAACTGAGGCCATATGAAACGGTTACAATAACGGCAGCGTCTAGTCAACAGCAAGCTTTGTGCCAGAGATAATGTCGCTAGAGGATGGACGACTATCAGGCAGGGGGCGCAGGGAGCCTCGCCTTCGAGCGTCACCAACTTGAGAAGGCAAGCCAGCTCCGCGTAAGATAATCGATCATACTAAAAAGGATGAGGTGCCCCAGCCAGATGACACCGGCAGCGGCCACGATCCAGGTCAGATGGGTGCTGTAGCGCAGATGCATGAAGAAAAGCATCACCAGCAAAGCTTTGCAGATAGCGATGCCGAGGGCGAGGGCGATGTTCAGCGGTCCAAGGTCGACGTGGGCTGCGCCGACGGTGAGCAGCGTCAACGCCAGGAGCGCCGCAAACACTCGATAATAGACCTGTCGCGGGACGACGTGCTGTGTCATCAGTGGCGCCCGAGCAGATAGAGGAGGGGGAAGAGAAAGATCCACACCACGTCTACGAAATGCCAGTACAACCCACTGATTTCGACCGGCGTGTGGTAAGTGGGGGAAAACTTGCCGCGCCAGGCCAGCCAAGCAAGCACGGCCATGATGCCGATGCCGACGACCATGTGCAGGGCGTGCAGGCCGGTCATGATGAAATAGAAGGAGAAGAACAGCTGCACCTGGGGGGCGAATGGCCCATCATAAACGAAATGGGCCCCTGGCACCAGAGCCTCATCGAATTTATGCCCGTACTCCACGGTCTTAATGCTGAGGAACACCAGCCCGAGCAGCATGGTAAGCGCCAGAAAGCCGACGATCGCTTGTCGCCTGCCCACCTGGGCGCTATGCACTGCCAAAGCCATGGTCAGGCTGCTGCCGATCAGCACCGCCGTGTTGATGCTGCCGAGCACGATGTCGAGGTGGTGACTGCCCTCCGTGAAGGCCGCCGGGTACAGCGTGCGGTACACCGTATACCCCAGGAAGAGGCCCCCGAAGAACAGGATCTCCGTGGCCAGGAAGGCCCACATCCCCAGGCTCGCGGCTTCGTACTGCTGCTCGAAGTCGTCGAATTGATGTGCCGGAGCCGCACGCGTCTCAGACAACCTCCGCCTCCTCCTTCGGGCCGTAGGCGTAGGCCTCCTCCGGCACCACCGGTGTGCGCTCGAAGTTGTCGGTCGGCGGCGGCGAAGAGGTCTGCCACTCCAGGCCAGCTGCCCTCCAGGGATTGGGGCCCGCCGCTGCGCCGTAGCGCATGGCCCAGACGAGATAGATCAGCGGCAGGACGTAGCCGACGCCGAGGATGGAGGCGCCAGCCGAGGACATGACGTTCAGCACCTGCCACTCCTCGGGGTAGAAGTGATAACGTCGTGGCATGCCGAGATAGCCCAACAGGAACTGCGGGAAGAACGTCAGGTTGAAGCCGACGAAGATGACCAGCGCCGCGAACTTCGCCCAACCCTCCGGGTACAGGCGGCCGGTGATCTTCGGGAACCAGAAGTGGATGCCACCCAGGTAGGCCATCACTGCGCCGCCCACCATGATGTAATGGAAGTGGGCGATGACGAAGTAGGTGTGGTGCACGTGCACGTCGACGGCCAGCGAGGCCAGGAACAGGCCCGTCAGGCCGCCGATGGTGAACAGGCCGATGAAGCCGAAGGCGTACAGCATCGGCGCCTGGTAGGCCACCGAGCCCTTGTAGAGCGTCGCCGTCCAGTTGAAGACTTTCACCGCAGAGGGGATGGCCACCAGCATGCTCATGAACGAGAACACCATGCTGGCGTACACCGACTGGCTGCTGACGACCATGTGGTGCCCCCACACGAAGAAGCCGATGACGGCAATGCTGATGCTGGCGAGGGCGATGGCCGTGTAGCCGAAGATGCGCTTGCGGGAGAAGCAGGTGATGACCTCGCTGATCACCCCCATGGCCGGCAAGATCATGATGTAGACCGCCGGGTGCGAGTAGAACCAGAACAGGTGCTGGAACAGTACCGGGTCCCCCCCCAACGCCGGGTCGAAGATGCCGACGCGGAAGACCCGTTCGATGGCGACCAGCGACAGGGCAATGGCCACGACCGGCGTCCCCAGGATGAAGATCACGCTGGTGGCGTAGTGCGCCCAGATGAATAACGGCAGGCGGAACCAGGTCATCCCCGGCGCCCGCATGGTATGGATGGTGACGATGAAGTTGATCCCGGTCAAGATGGACGAGAAGCCGTTTATGAAGATCCCGACGATCGTCAACACCACGTGACTGTTGCTGTAGTGGGTGCTGTAGGGCGTGTAAAACGTCCAGCCGGTGTCGACGCCGCCCGCCACCATGACGACGAGCGCGAACACGCTGCCTGCGGTGAACAGGTACCAGCTGGCCAGGTTCAGCCGCGGGAAGGCAAGGTCCCTCGCCCCGATCATCATGGGCACGAGGAAGTTGCCCAGCACGGTCGGAATGGACGGGATCAAGAAGAAGAAGATCATGATGATGCCGTGCAGCGTGAATAGCCTGTTATACGTCTCCGAATGCACCAGGTCGCCCGCCGGCGTGATGAGCTCCAGGCGGATGAGCACCGCCGCCGCGCCGCCGATGAAAAAGAGCAGCGTGATGGTGGCCAGGTACAGCAGGGCGATGCGCTTGTGGTCGGTCGTGAGCAGCCACGACGCGATGCCGTAGTTGGCGTTGAGATAATGCACACGCGGTGTGGTTGCCGTGGCGTTCATCGTTGCGTCATCCCTCGTCCGAGGGGCTCTCCCCCCAGAGATTTGATGTAGGCGATGAGTTGCAAGATCTCTTCCTCGCTGACGCGGCCTTGGTACGGAGGCATGACCGGGTGATACCCGGCGACTATGTGCCGTTGCGGCAGCAGAATCGAATCTCGGATGTAGCTGTCATCGGCGATGATCACCTGGCCGGTGGCCAGGGGCACGGGCTTGCCGTAGATGCCCGCGAGCAGCGGCGCGCGCACCGCCGCATTGGCGGCATGACAGCCGCTGCAACCCAGGCTCTGGAACAGCCGTGCGCCGGCCACGACCGGCGCTTCCTCTGGGGTGCCGAGCTGCAGCCAGCGCTCGTACTCCGTCGGCTTCATCACCACCACCCGGCCGACCATCCCGGCGTGCGCCACACCGCAATACTCTATACAGAACAGCTGGAAGGTGCCGGTTTTGGTGGCCTCGAACCAGGTAGTGGTGTACTTTGGAGGGACGACGTCCATTTTGATGCGGAAGGCCGGCACGTATAAGTCGTGGATCACGTCCTGCGACACCATCGTCAGCTTCACCGGGCGGCCGACCGGCACGTGCAGCTCGTTGATCTCCCGCTGCCCTTCCGGATGCTGGAAGTACCACATCCACTGTTTGCCGACGACGTGGATCTCCAGGGCGTCTGCGGGCGGGCTCGCTAAGGCGATATACAGGCTGGCGCCCCAGAGGAACATGATCATCACCAGGACGAACGGAATCGCCATCCACGTCACCTCCAACGGGATGCTGCCGTAGACCGGGTGCGGCTGCTCGTCCTCCGAGCGACGGCGGTACTTGATGGCGAAATACAGCAGCAGGAGGAAAATCAGCGAGGCGAAGAAGACGCTGACCCCCACCAGGAAGGCGTAAAGTTCGTCCACGCGCGCCGCGTGCGTGGAGGCTTGCTCTGGGAAAAGGGGTAGATTCGACCACATAGGCTAAATCCGCTCTCCTCGGTCCGCAGCCTTGTCGCGGCGAAACATGACGATCATGAACCCACCCAAGACGAGCACGGTGGCCGCGGCGGTCAACTGCAACACGCGACGGACGACGAGGGTGTAGCCGCCGGTCGCCGGGTCATACCGGTAGCAGTACAACAATAGCTGGTCGACCGGCGAACCGATGGTGTTGGCCGCCGCTTCAACCAGTGCTAACCGCACATCGCGCGGCGAAAACTCCAGCCCGTAGAAGTACCGGGCGATCCGCCCCTGCGGGGTCAGGATGACGATGCCGGCGGCGTGCGCGTATTCATCCTTGGCGGCATCATAGGTGTAGCGGAACCCCACGGCTTGGGTCAATTGCGCAATGGATGCCGCCTCCCCGGTGAGGAAATGCCAGCGTGCTCCGGCGGCGTCACGGCCGTAGCCCCGCGCGTAGTGCGCCTTTTTGGCCGCCGCTTGGGCCGGGGTCTCGCCCGGATCGAAACTCACCGTCACGACATTGAACTGGTCGCCGACGGTGAACGCCAGGGCACGCAGGGTGCTGAGTAGCCCGTCCAACACCAGCGGACAGAGCATCGGGCAGTCGTAATAGCTCAGGGTCAAAATCAACGGCTTCTCACCCAGGTAATGCCCCAATTGTACAGGGTTTCCGGCCTCATCGCGAAAGGACAGGTCGAGGGGCACTTGCTCATTCAGGCGTTGGTCGAATGCGACCTCGCGCAGCACCCCCGGCGGTTGATGCTCCTCCGCGTGGTGCCCCCACGCCGGAGCAACGAAGAGGAGCGAGGGTAGAAGATAGAGGACCGCGAGACCAAGAGTACAACGCCAGAGCATAGACCTTCTGTTTAGAGCCATCGCGCTCCATCCCCCGTCATCGGCGCTTGCCCCTATCTCATTGCGGCTCAGCCTTCTCGATGAGCAGCTCCATGGCACGGCCGATGGGGATGCGGACGATGCCGGCCTGCCGATCCACCCACCCATAGGACTGCAGCATCGAATCCTCCTCAGCCCACATCAGGCGCATATCGTGCCGCGGCGAAACCTGCAGGCGCGGTTCCGGAGGCGGGCGTCCCGTCTCCAGCAGCAGCGCAGGGGCGTCAGCCTCTGGAGCCGGGCGCGCGGTCAAGTAGTCAAAAAGCCAGACCATCGCCAGGAGCGCCACGCCGGTGAACATGGCCAGGCCAGCCCCGAAGATGACAAGGGGTCGGAGCCTGACATCGCGCTCTTCGTGCCGGTGCTCCGCAAGATGCGCCCCGGAAGATGCCTCACCCATGTGGCGTCACTCCCTGCAGATCGGGATCATAACGCGGCAGCAGCGATCTCCTCTTTAAGTGCCAGACGAAGAACGCCATCCAACCCCCGCCGATGCCAATGAGCGCCGTCGGATCCAACCAATGCAGAGACAGCCCGTCGCGGTAGAAGGCCGGCATCACGATCCAGAACACGTCCACCAGGTGCATGAACAGGATGACCGCGGCCACGGCGGCCAGACGCCGGGCGTGGCGTTTAACATCGCTGGAGAGTAAGAATACGAACGGCAGGGCGAATTGGCATAGCACCAACGTCAGTGCAATCCACTGCCAGCCCCCCTCCGTCCGACGCACGTACCAAATGACCTCTTCCGGCAGGTTGCCAGACCAGATGATCAACCACTGGGAGAAGGAGATGTAGGCCCAAAACAACACCGAGGCCAGTAGCAGATTACCCAGGTCGTGCACGTGCGTCGGCGACAGCACCTCGGACATTGGGGCATACGGGGCCAGCCAGGCGGTCACTACGACGACAAAGGCCAACGCCCCCAGGAGCTGCCCCACCACCATCAAAATGCCATAGATCGACGAGTACCAATGGGGCTCCAGCGACATCACCCAATCGATGGCGGCGAAGGTCATGGTGAAGCCGTACAGCAGCAGGCCGAACCCGCTCACCAGGATCAGGCGGCGCCGGATCGGCCGCTGCGCCACCCACTCCGGCGTGCGGTCCTGCTGGTGTGACCAGCGGTTCAGCAGGTAAGCCGGCAGCAGCCAGGCCACAAAATACACCGCGAGTCTGACCGCAAAGAACGGCACGTTCAGATACGGGCTTTTGTGGCGCAGCAGTTCGTCCTGGGCGACGACTTGAGGGAGGGCCCAGCTGTAGAGCTCGCGCAAGCCGAAGAGGAGCGGCACGAAGAATAGCACCATCAGCGGCAGCGTGCGGGTTCCGGATTCGAGCACGCGGCGGATGATCGCCCCCCACGTCCCCCCCACCAGATAGTGCACCATCAGGATGCCCAGGCAGCCGAGCGGCAACCCGAGCCAAAAAATATAGGCCAACAGGTAGGAGCGGAAGAATTGCACCGGATCGAGAAACACCCCCACGCCGCACAGCGCCAGGCCGCCCACGCCAACGATCAGGGCCCCCCACTGTAACTGCTCCATACGGGGTTGTAGGGCCGGGCTGTGGTCCATCAGCGTATGTCCTCGATCCGACGACGCTCCTCCTCGGAAAGCTCGGCGAGCGTCGCATGCTGACTCAGTTGCAGGGCGCGGATGTATGCCGCGATGGCCCAGCGGTCGTGGGGCGGCACCTGGGCGGCATAATCAGGCATGGTACCGTAGCCCTCGGTCATGACGATAAAGAAGTGCCCAATAGGCGCCAGGCGCAAGCGCTCGTCGTGGAAGGAGGGGGGCGGGCTGAAGCCGCGGCGCACGATCATGCCCTGACCGTTGCCGACGCGGTCGTGGCACGGCGAGCAGTAGATGTCGTAACGCTCCTGTCCGCGCACCAGCAGCTGACGCGTCAGTGGCACCGGTAGCCTGTCCGCCGGTACGCTCGCGACCGTACCCCCGTAAAGATGCTCGTCCAGCCGCAGATAGCCTCTCGGCACTGTGCCCTCGACTGGAGGGCGCGCCGAGCGCCCGTCGGTGAAGAAGGCGCTGGGCTCAAGGGGATCGTAGCGCGGCTGTTCGGCCATTTCTTGCGTACAACCCACGACGCCCGCGGCCCAGATGGCAAGCCACAGCCCCAGGCCTCTAAGCCCTGCCATCCCCGATCTGTGGCTCTTTGCCGGGTGAGATCCGCCCGCCATCATGGTTCGACCTCATACACGCCGCGCGGCTTCAAACCCTCCAGGAAGCGCCGGGTTTCGTCCACGTCGAACTTGGAGTCGGCGGCCTCGATGCAGAGGAAAAATCGGTTGCGCGATGCCAGCTCGAAGGCCGGCACGTTGAACACCGGGTGATACGGCATCGGCAGGCCGTTAAGCGCCAGCATTCCCAGGACCGCCGCCAGCGCCGCCACTAAGATGATGAGCTCGAAGGTAACCGGGATAAACGCCGGCCAGCTGTGCAGTGGCCGCCCCCCGATGTTAAGGGGGTAATTGATGACGTGGATCCAGTACTGCAGGGAGTAGCCTCCGACGCCGCCGGCGATGCCGCCCAGCAGCACCAGAAGCGGCAGCCGCGTGCGACGGAAGCCGATGGCCTCTGCCAGGCCGTGCACCGGGAAGGGCGAGTAAGCGTCCATGCGTCGGTACCCCTCCTCGTGCGCGCGCCGCGCCGCGTCCAGCAGATCCCCCGGGCCGTCGAATTCCGCCATCAAACCGTAGAGGGCAGATCTGGCTTGCATGCGCAATACCTCACCCCATCATCCCACCTCGCCTCTCGAGCCATCGTCAACCTTCGACCCTTGATCGATGCGACCCCCGCCCGCCTCCGACACCAGCTCACGCATCTCGAAGATAGAGATCACCGGCAGCACCCGGATGAACAGGAATAGCAGCGCCAGGAATAAGCCGATCGTGCCAATGTATGTGGCAAAATCCCAGAAGGTCGGGTAGTACATCTCCCAGGCCGAAGGCAGGTAGTCGCGAGACAGGCTGGTGACGACGATGATGAAGCGCTCCAGCCACATGCCGATGTTGACCACCAGGGCGATGACGAACAGCGCCGGTACGTTGGCGCGGATGCGTTGGAACCACAGGGCCTGCGGCACCACCACGTTACAGAGCATCAGCGACCAGAACAGCGGGGCATAGGGCCCGAACATGCGGTTCAGTTGCATATACTGCTCATAGATGCTGCCGCTGTACCAGGCCATGAACCCTTCCATCATGTAGCCGTAGGCGACGATCAGTCCCGTGCCCAAGAGGACTTTGGCCATGGCCTGCAGGTGGCGCATGGTAATGAAGTCTTGCAGGCCGTAAAACGTGCGGATGGGGATGGCCAGCGTCATCACCATGGCGAAGCCGGAGAAGATCGCCCCGGCGACGAAATACGGCGGGAAGATGGTGCTGTGCCAGCCGGGTACGATGGCGATGGCGAAGTCCCAGCTGACCACCGTGTGCACCGAGATCACCAGCGGAGTCGCCAGCCCGGCCAGTATCCAATAGGCCACCTCATAGCGCCGCCAATGCACCGCCGAGCCGCGCCACCCCATGGCCATAATACCGTACACGATGCGGGTCAAGCGGTAGCGGGCGCGGTCACGCAGCGTCGCCAGGTCGGGGAGCAGGCCGATATACCAGAACATCAGCGACACCAGGCCGTAGGTCGAGACGGCGAAGACGTCCCAGACGAGGGGACTGCGGAACTGGGGCCACACGTCCATAGTATTGGGGTATGGGAACAGCCAGTAGAAGAACCAGGGCCGCCCCAGGTGGAGGATCGGGAACAGCCCGGCGCAGGCCACCGCGAACAGCGTCATCGCTTCCGCGAAGCGGTTGATCGAGGTGCGCCACTCCTGGCGCATCAGCAGCAGAATGGCGGAGATCAGGGTGCCGGCATGCCCGATGCCGATCCACCACACGAAATTGACGATAGCGAAGCCCCATGCCACCGGCATGTTAATGCCCCAAATGCCGACGCCGACGGCGAACAGGTAGGTGATGGCGTACAGCAGCAGCATCGTCAGGGCGAAGGACAGCCCGAAACCGAAGAGCCAGCCTTTCGGTGTCCGGCGGGTGAGCACAATGCTACTGATCTTATCGGTCACCGACGCATAGGTGTGCCCAGGGGCCAGGAATAGGGACCCCGCAGGGCGCGGGGTGGCCGTCGCCTGATCACCGTGGGCGACGGCAAGGTGGTGCCTGCTCGCCTTCTCATTCGTATCTGGCGCGTCCATCGTTCGGCTCCTGTTACGGACGTAAGCCCGTCAGCCCCTCTCCCGGTGGAGTCCGCTCCCCCCTTCGAAATGCTGACAACTGCGCCGGCACGCACGTGGCTCCCTCCATCGGTGCGGAAGGATAGGCGAGGTGGCATGGTGGCGTGCTATCCATGCTCCTCTCCCCCCATAAGATCGGGGTGGGGGTTGCGCAGTCGGGCCAGGTATGTCGTGCGCGGCTGCGTGTTCAGTTCGGCCAGCAAACCGTAGTTCAGCGGTGTCGTCTTCATCTTCGTGACACGGCTAGAGGCATCGTTGATGTTTCCGAACACGATCGCGCCGGTGGGGCAAGCTGCCTGACAGGCAGTGACCACCTCGCCGTCGCGGATCAGGCGATTCTCCTTCTGGGCCTCGATGCGCGCGGCGTTGATGCGCTGTACGCAGTAGGTGCATTTCTCCATGACGCCGCGGCTGCGCACGGTGACGTCGGGATTACGCAGCAGCTTCAGGGTCTCCGTGTCGTAGTCAGCGTACTGTAGAAAATTGAAGCGCCGCACTTTGTAGGGGCAGTTGTTCGAGCAGTAGCGCGTCCCGACGCAACGGTTGTAGACCATATCGTTCAACCCTTCGGCGCTGTGCACGGTGGCGGCCACCGGGCACACGACCTCACAGGGGGCCTTCTCGCAATGCATACATAGCATAGGCTGGAAGGACACCTCGGGGTTATCCAGGTTGCCCCCGTAGTATCGGTCGATGCGCAGCCAGTGCATCTCGCGGCTGCGGATCACCTCGGCCTCACCGACGATGGGGATGTTGTTCTCCGCCTGGCAGGCAATGACGCACGCGTTACAGCCAACGCAGGCGTTGAGGTCGATAGCCATGCCCCAGGCATAGCCCCTGTACTCTTCCTCCGGGTAGAGCGACAGTCCAGGCGGCGGATCGTGGCCCATGTCGTGCACGAATTCCGGGTGCTCCAGGAACTGCACCAGAGTGCCGGCGCGCACTAGGGGACGGCCCTCCATACTGTGGTGGTTTTGCGTCGTGGCCAGACGCTGGTAGCTGCCCGTCCGGCGGATCTCCAGACCCTGGGCGGTCCACGGCGCGTCGGAGGTGCGCAGGGCGTAAGCGTTGAAGCCCACGCGGGTGCCCACCCGTCCGGCGCGCCAGCGCCCGTAGCCGAGCGACACCGTGACGCTGTGGTCAGCATGACCCGGCATAATCCACACCGGGGCCCGCGCCGTGTGCCCCTGGTAGCTCAGCTCCACTACCTCCTCGTTACGCAGCCCGAGCCGCTCGGCGAGCGCCGGGCTGACGAGCGCAGCGTTGCCCCAGGTGAGCTTGGTAAGCGGCTTGGGGAGTTCTTGCAGCCAACCGTTGTTGGCGAAGCGCCCGTCCCAGACGGTCGGGTCGGGCTGAAACACGAGCTCTAAGGCGGGTGACGGTGCGGGGGATGAAGGCGGCAGCGCCTGTTCATCGAGCCGCAAGCCGCGGAACTCGACCGGCCTCGGGGAGAGAGCCGTGCCGGCGATGATGCCGTCGTGCAAGGCCGTGCGCCAGAACCGCTCGAAGTCCTCCCCCGGGAGATGACCTCGCCAGTAGTCGCGCACGATCTGGTAGCCGGCGGGGTCGAGCTCGCCGAGCAGCACCGCCAACAGCTCGTGGGCCGAGTGCCCGGCGTAAAGCGGGGCGATGAGCGGCTGGGTGATCGTGATCGTCCCGTCGAAGGCCCGCGTGTCGCCCCAGGCCTCCAGATAATGAGCTTCGGGGATGTGCCAGTGGCAGAGCGCCGCCGTTTCATCAACGTACAGGCCCAGGTGCACGCGCAGCTTCACCTTGGCGAGCTGCTCGGCGAAGCGCAGGTCGGCCGGTGCGGTGTAGACGGGGTTGGCCCCGACAATGACCAGGAGCTCCACCTGGCCGGCCTCTATGTCGGCGGCGAGCTCGCGCAAGGAGGCCATCTGGTCCACCGGCCTGGCGGCGACAGGATCGGTGTAGACCAGTGTGCGTCCGATGTTGCCCAGGGCATGGTTCATGGCGTGCGCCAGGGCATGCACGGCGGGGGGCTGGTGCTCGCCAGCGACGACGAGGCTGTCCCCCTGGTGGCCGCGCAGGTCGCCGGCGACCGCCCGCACCCACCTGGCGTGCGTCTCCGCCGTCGGTGAGCGGCGCTCGGGGCCATGGACGGCGTCGCCCGCCAGCTCCCGCGCCAGGACATAGGCAAAATCAAGGATGTCGCTCGGCCGCAGGGCAAGGCGGTGATCGGCGACGGCGCCGGTGTTGGAGTGGGTGCTCTCGACAACGTACAGCCGGCTCATCGCCGTCTGTCCCTCCCAGACCCGGCGTCGGCTGGCGAAGTCGTGTGCGTAGCGCACGCCACCGCCGGGGCCGCACGCCAGGAAATCGGCGTCAAGGGCCAGGATGGTGCTGGCCGCGTCAAAGCGGTACTGCGGCTCGACCACCGCGTCGAAAGCGAGGCGGGCTCCCTCCCACACCTGACCGCGGTTCACCGGCTCGTACTGGTGCCACTTGGCCGCCGGGAAACGCTCGAGTAGCCGCTGCAACTGCCGCGCCAGCGTTGGCGAGACGACCGTCTCGGTGAGAATACGCAGGCCCCGGCCGTCGTGGCGCCGCTGTTCGTCCAGGGCCCGGGCCATGGCGCCCAGGAACGTCCCCCAGCCGCTGATACGGCCGGCGTACGTGACCGCCTGCGAGCGGTCTGGGTCGTACAGCGTCAGGACCGAGCCTTGCGCGAAGGCATGCGTGGCGCCGAGGCTGGCAGGGTGCTGTGGGTTGCCCTCGACCTTGGTGGGGCGCCCCAAGTGGCTCTCCGCCAGTACACCGAGGGCGGAACCGCTGAGGGGCATGGCGGTGGCGAAGAATAACGGCCTGCCGGGGATGACCTCTTCGGGCGCGCGCACGTAGGGCATGATCTTCTCGGATGGGGGCTGCGTGCAGGCGCTCAGGCCGGCCAACGCCAGCGAGGCCGCCATGAGCTGCAAAAAGCGGCGGCGGCTGACGCCATCCCGCCACTCCGAGGCCTGGTGCGGGAACTCCCGCTGCAGGAACTCCTGGAATTCCTCCGTCATCGCCACCTCTTCGAGACTACGCCAATACTGCGGCCCCTGTGCCGCTGCGAGGCGGGCTCTGATGGCGGCGAGATCGAGACCGGCGGTCTTACGGCTGTGGATGGTCATCGATGGCACACCGAGCAAGAGGTGAGCAGTTCCGTATCGATCTGATACTCCTTCACAAGTCTCCGTCCAAGCACCGCTTGGTCTTCTGGCGGCTGCCAATTCATGCTGAACACCTCCTCACGCGGTCTGATAAACCGCTCGGGCCGGCGATGGCACTCCAGGCACCATTCCATGAGGAGGGACTGGGCCTGCCACATGAGTGGCATCTGATCGACTCTTCCGTGGCAGGTGACGCAGCCCACGCCCTTCTGCACGTGAATGCTGTGGTCGAAGTAGACGAAACCGGGGAGATTGTGGACTCTCGTCCAGGGGATCGCTTGGTTGGTGCGGAAGCTCTCGCGCACCGGGGCTAACATCGGGCTATCGGACCAAATCTGGGAGTGACAATTCATGCAGATCTCGGTGGCCGGAATCCCGGCGAAGCTGGATGTCTCCACGGTAGTGTGGCAGTAGCGGCAGTCGATGCCGAGCCCACTGACGTGATGCTCGTGGCTAAAGGGCACGGGCTGTTCACGCACGACGCCGGCCTGCGTCACATACGACGAGCGGTAGATGGCGAGAAGGAACCATAATAGCACCCCTACCAGAAAAACGGCGCCGAAGATGCTCACTCGGGAAATCGTATTGGTGCTCGGATGAAATATCTGGGCCATGGTCGAGGTTGATCTTAACTGACCCTCCGATGGGATGCAAGTGCTGCCCGACAGGGCGCTTTCAGCCGCCGACTTCTGCTAAATGGCCATGTGGCACAGCCATTGTAGACAGCAGCACCTGCTCTACGGATACAGCCGTGTTGTTGCGAGGTCCCCGCCTCATGCGCGCCGGGTTTTATGGGGCCAAGGCTCACGCCGGAGCGGGCGAACAGGCGAAAAGGATTTTTTCTGGGTCGGTTCAACGAAACTCAGGCTTTTAAAATGAGAGCATA
>Ga0081538_10003483_pt1 | contig 14855 bp, 11 predicted proteins | sample TabmetS5T2R1_FD_71022 | JGI IMG/M metagenome (GOLD analysis project Ga0081538, IMG submission 71022) | Tabebuia heterophylla rhizosphere microbial communities from the University of Puerto Rico - S5T2R1 | ecosystem: Host-associated > Plants > Roots > Rhizosphere ... | reverse complement strand
CGCTCGGTTTGGTCACCGGTTGGCCACATTGACCGGTTGTGGCCGCGTCCTGATCGTCGTGGCTGCTGCTCATGGTCGGTCCGATGCCCCGGACACCCTCAACCGAAGTACCCCGCATACGGCCGCGACCTTCTCTACGACCAGCACCTCGTATCAATGGCGTCGGCCTCGTCGGCAGTGCCCCTTGCCGAGGACATCGCCGCAACGCGCGGGCGGCCGACGGCCAGGATTCTCTAGAGCTGCTTCACCGAGACTGCACCCGCGCCTAGCAAAGCGACCGAAGCACCACTGCCGAGCGGTTCCGACCCCCTGATGCCGGCCACATATGGAGCCGCCCGGGCCCCTTCATGGAGGCCTGGGCGGCTGTGCTTTGGTCGAGTGAACGTTGGACGGACCCAGTCAGGGGGTTGTTGGTGGGTTGAAGTACTTCTGCGCTTCGTTCCAGTCGTCGTAGCCGATGAGCCTTCCGAGCACCCGGCCCTGCTGGTCACCGTTCCAGAAGTGGATACCGCCGTACCGGCGTGACATGCCCGCCTCATCGGCCGCATCGCTCAGCGTCTTCCAGGACAGGACAACGTCCTTGGCCGGGGTGACGCCCGGCTCGTACTGTGAGCTGCCCGCCTTGATGGTCACCCTGGCACCGAAGTTCTCGGTGCCGTAGAAGGCAGCCAAGACGGTGCGGCCGGCGGCGCTGAACGTGCTGTGCCCCGACACATACTCCGGGAAATTTGGGGTGACCACGTTGAGCGCCTGGTACGGCATCCAGTTCTGGCCGAGGACCTTCCCATAGCCCTTCTTGGGTCCCAGCCAGGAGGTGACCAGCTTGTCCCGGTAGAGCTCACGGATGGCGGTGGTCGGCCGCCAGAAGTCGTACTGGTACTTGGCCCTCCAAGACGCGATGCTCGCGTCCATCAGAGCGTTGCCAAGCACGAAGAACAGCTTCACATCCTGGTCAAGGGTGTTTCTCCGCATGCGCGACAGCGCCGAGGCGAACAATGCCATGTGACCGGGCGGGAACTCCGTCTTCGGCCCGTCGGCCCAGTACTCCGCCTTCACCTTGGCGGTGTCGGAGAGGTTGGAGGTGTCGCTGAGGGCCGTGGTGACGTCATTGTTGTCGTTCGGCGGCCCGGTGAGCTGGAAGTGCTCCGGGTAGTGGGTCTCCGGGTTGAGGGGACCGAACGGGGTGATGTTCCCCCAATGCGGGTGGAGCGGCTTCTGGACGTTGTAGTACTTGGGCGGATTGGCGTCCGGGCACGTGAGGCTCGGGTCCCTCACTGGCGGTTGGTTAGCGGCAACACCGGCGGGGGTCAGGACGCATAGGGGCTGCCAGTGCCGCGTGAGCGGCACGCTGTTCCACGTGTTCGTGTTCTGCTCGGCGTAGGGAGGAACGGTGTCGCCGGAGTAGCCGCCGAGTTGGTTGGAGCCGTCGGCGTGGCGGAAGTCCAGCACGGCCTTGGCAGCCAGGTTCCCGACTCCGGCCGGGGTGGCCGCGGTGTCGGTGGTGCTGGCCGGCGTGGTGTCCACCGGGAGGTGGATGTCGTCCACCAAGAACGTGTCGGGGGTCTTATAACCACGAGAGGGGGGAGTGGCGGTGGGATTGGGAGGGATGGCACAGAACGGGGTAGGGGGGTTGGGGGGGCTGGCACAGACCGAGGGGACGGGGAAAAGGTCGTTGAGCACCCGGGCGGCGGCGTAACTGATCGCCGCTTCCTTGTTCGCCACAAGGTTCATGCTCGCTTGTTGCTGCGCCGGGCCATCCGGGCGGGTGCCTTTGGCGGTCGGGTCATAGGCCGCCCAGGCGTCGTAGGTGGCGGTGTGAAGCACACCGAGAGCGCGGGCAGTGATGGTCGGGCCCGTCTGGGCGGGATACGCACGGATCGCGCTGAGCAGCTGCTCGTCCCACTTGAGGATGACGCTGTCGGTCGACCTGGGGGTGCCATAGGTATCGATGGGCCAGGGACCGCCGCCGGCCGCCAGCGCTGGGCGGGCGGTGATCGTCACCGAAGTCAGGGTCGCCACGACCAGGGCGGCGACCACCAGCAGGGTCGTTGCCAACCTGTGCTTCACGCGCTTCAGCCTCTCCGCAGCGCGCCGGACCCTCGACCGCCACGAACCCAACCTTGCTTGGGCTAGAGGTTCGGTACTCGACCTCTTGCGCCTAGGGGAAGCGCGTGACCGGCTTCAAGGGGCCGGCGGCATTGCCGTCGTCCCGATGTCAGAACCAGGCGGCCGCCACGAGGTCCAGGTGAGGACGCCGACGCAAGAGTCGACCATATGAGCTCCTGAATCGGCAAATTGGCACGTGAACACAGGAACTGCACGTCTGAGCTGGATGGCGCTATCAGGGCAAGCACGCCGTCGGGTGTCGGGCCTGAGCGCTGGCCTGGAGCGGCTCAGGGGTCAGCGGCGAGGAGCTGGGTGGCAGCAAGCTCGCGATAGAGGTCGTCGTTGGCGATGAGCTCCTCGTGGGTGCCGACGGCACGCACCCGACCGCCCTCCATGACCAGGATCCGGTCGGCGCTGGTGACGGTGGACAGCCGGTGGGCGACCACCAGCACGGTAGTGGTGAGCGCCACCGCCTCGATCAGAGCCCGCAGTGCCGACTCGTTGACCGCGTCGAGCTGGGAGGTCGCCTCATCAAGCAGGAGGACCCGCGGGCGGCGCAGCAGGGCCCGGGCGATGGCGATCCGCTGCCGCTCACCACCGGACAGGGTCGTGCCCCGGTGGCCGATCGAGGTGTCCAACCCCTCCGGGAGCCGTTCAAGCAGGTCCTCCAGGCGGGTCAGGGTGAGGACCGCTCGTAGGTCGCCGTCGGAGGCGTCCGGGGTGGCGATGCACAGGTTCTCCCGCAGGCTCCCAGCCAGGACCGGAGCATCCTGCTCCACATACGCGATGGCGGCCCGCAGCTCCGGCAACGGCCAGCCGCGGATCTCCTGGCCGTCCACCGCGATGGTGCCGCTCTGGGGCTCGTAGTAGCGCTCCAGCAGAGCGAAGACGGTGGACTTGCCCGCTCCCGACGGCCCCACGATCGCGGTCATCCCGCCCGGCGGTAGCTCGAAGGTGAGGTCGCGGTGCACCCAAGAGCTGTCCTGGGACTGGCCGTACCGGAACCACACCTCGGTGAAGGAGACCGAGGCCGGTCCTGGTCCCGGAGACGACACCAACGGCGTGCTCCCCCGCCTGGCCGCCGGCTCGGTGGGCAGATCCTCCACCTGCCGCAGCCGAACCACCGCGGCCAGACCGGCCTGCAGCTGGGTCACACCGTTGACCAGCGAGCTGATCGGATCGGTGAGCAAAAACAGATACAGCAGGAACGCGATCAGCGACGACACCGGCAACGCCCCGCTGGCCACCCGGATCCCGCCGACCCCCAGGACAGCCAGGAACGACACCTGGACCGCCAGCCCGGCGGAGGCCTCCATCAGCGCCGTCCAGCCGGCCACCTCCACCCCGCGCCGCCACGCCCGGCGGGCCGCGTCGCCCACGGCGGCGATCTCGCCTTCCTCGGCGCCGTGCGCCTTGACCGTCCGGAACCCGCCGAGCGCCCGCTCCAGGCCCGAGCCCATCCCCCCGACGGCCGCCTGTGACCGCTCGGTAGCCCGCCGGATCCGAGGCACCACCAGCAGCACCGCCACAGCGTTCACGGCGAGCACGGCGAGGGTCACCAGCAGCAGCACCCGGTCCAGCGTGGCCATCAGCACGACCGAGCCGACCAGCAAGAACACCGCGGTCACCGAGTGGACCAGCCCATAGGTGCTGACGCTGCGCAACAAGGTGGTGTCGGAGGTCACTCGGGCCAGCAGGTCGCCCGGCTCGACCCGGTCCAGCGCCCCCACCCGCAACCGCAGCAGCTGGGAGATCAGACGCTCCCGGGCGGTCAGCACCACACACTCCGCAGTGCGTCCCAGCAGGTAGACCCCGGCGGTGCTGAGCAGCGCCCCACCGATGGTCAGCCCGGTGAGCAGCGCTACCGGACCGACCAAGGACCGGTGCTGGCTGAGGGTGTCGATGACCAGCTTGGCGGCCATCGGCTGGGCCAGGCTCGCCAGCCCCCCAAGGAGCCCCAGCAGCCCACCGCCCAACAGCGTCCAGCGGAAGGGGCTGACATGACTCAGCAGCAGCCGCCAGGCGGGACGCCGACGGGCACGCCGGCCCGGCAGGGCGTCAGCCGGCGGGTCGCCATGGACGGTGTCGCTCTTCACGGCTATGGGCTCAGGGCACGCTGAACAGGACGCGGAAGTAGTCAGGCGGGTAATCCTCGCCGACCATGATCCCGTCGGCCTCCACCCAGGCGTGGGCGGCGAAGGGGGGCAGCCGCCGCGCGCCCACACACCAGGTCGGCCACTGCCCGCGCAGCCGACACAGCAGCACGGTCGCCAGCGATCGGGCCAGACACCCCTCCCGCGCCGCGCAGTGCAAACTCACCGCCACCACGGCGTCCCGGGCCGCCTTGGCCTGCTCGAAGGTGGCCGGCCTGGCTCCCCGGCGCAGCCAGCCCAACACCGCGCGGATACGCCGCGGAGATCGGCTGGCCAGCAGCCGAGCGGCCCCTACCACCAGGTAGGTGACGATCCGTCGTGGCAGGGGCACCGCCCGGGGCTGGTAGAAGACGGCTTCCGGCATGCTCATGACGTCGACTGCTCCTTCACCAGGCCGGCCGCGTGCAGCTCGCCGACCAGATCCTCGATGTCCTGGCTGGCGGTGTCGGCGTCCACCGCATACTGGGCGGTCAGCTCCTGCACCGCCTGCGCCGTGGTCCCGCCCCCAAGCAGCGTCCGCAGCGCCAGGGCAGCGGTGGGGTTGAGATTCCAATACTGGCCGCTGTCCTCGTCCAGCAGCGCCATCCCGTACTCGGTGTCGGCAGCCGACACCCCATCGCGCAACTGCAGCGTCATCGTCGCTCCTCAGCCCGGCACGGTCGCGCGTTCCAGCGACCGCAGCCACAACTCACAAGCCACCGTCTGATCCAGCCCACCCAGCGCCAGCTCGGGCGGCAGCGGGCGGGTGCAGGTCGCATGCAGGGCCTCCGCGTCGATCAAGCCCAGCCGGGCTAGCCGCGAGTCCTGCCACAACGCCAGGAGCTCCCCACGGTAGCGTCGCAACCCCGGATCGGAGTCCCCCGAGCCATTCGCCTTGGTCTGGCGGATCAGGCTCTGGTCGGGGACGATGCCACCCATCGCCTCGATGATCAGCGGCTTGTACCGCCACGGCGTGATTCGCTCCTGTGGCCGCACCGCCAAGCCGGCTTCGATCACCCGGTCGTCGTAGTAGGGGGCGGCGAGGGTGACCCCGATCCGGCCGGCCATCTGCTCGAACTGGCGGGTGATGCGGGACACGAACCGCATCCCCTCCAGCTCCCGGTGCTGGCCCCGACTCTTGGCCAGCGGTTCGGTGGCCTGCGCCTCGGCCAGGATCAGCTCCCGCACCGCCTCGACCGCGGCCGGTGTCGCCCAGGGCGGCAGGCGCGGGGTGAACCCCCAGTCAAGCAGCGGCTCCTCCGGCGGGGGCAGCGGGGCGGTGAGGGTCTCGGCCACGCGGGCCAGCCAGACAGGATAGGGGCTGGTGTCCGACAGTTGCCGCAGCATCCGGCCGCGGGGCCACCGGTACTTGGCGGCGAAGCCACGCAGCTGCCGTAGGGCGGTCCTGGGGCTGGACCGCAGCATGGAATGCAGGTGGGCCAACGAGCCGTACAACAGCTCATCCCCGCCGAAGCCGGTGAGGTGCAGCCGCGAGCCGCGGGCCGCGGCCCGCCGGGCGATGATCAGCCAGCGCTCGCGTTCCACGGCGGCGCTGCACGGCTCGTCCAGCTGGTCGTCCATGGCCCCGAGACCGTGGTAGGGCAGCGGCATCTCCTCGGCTGGGATGATGTGGTGTTCGACGGTGCCGAGCCCGGCCACCGTGCGGACCGCCCAGTCCACGTCGTCGGCCAGGGGATCGGGGCTTGCCGCGGTGTAGGCCACGACCTTGGAAGCCGTGTGGGCGGCCAGGCTGCACACCGAGGTCGAGTCCAACCCGCCCAGATCACAGCTGACCAGCTCGCGTCCCCGGACGCGGCTGGCGACCGCGGCCGACAGCGCCTCCCGCAACGCCGGCGCCCCCTCGGCCATCGGCACCACCGGCTCTGGCGGCATCCAGGACTGAACCGACCGATGCCGCCCGTCACCGTCCAGGGCCAGGTAATGGTCGGTGGGCAGGACGGCCACGCCCTGCCAGACCGGCCGCCCGGCCAGCGGGTAGAGGATGTGGGGTTCCAGTAGGTGCAGGGCCAGGCGCTGCTCGTCCAGCCCGGCAGCCAGCAGACCGGCCAGCACGTCGGCCCGGTCCGCGGCCACGGCGGCGCCACCGATGCTGGCGTGAAACACCCGCCGAACACCGGTGACGGTCCCCTGCACCCGGACTCGTCCGGCCACCGAGGCGACCAGGTGGCAACTGCCGACCAACGATGCCGCCAGCCCATCCAGGTCGGCCACGGCGAGGATCCGACCGGCGGTGTCGGCGAGCTCGCCCGGGGTGACCGCGTGCTGACCGATCACCGCGAGCTTGGTGTCGCGTGCCTGCCCCATGGTCAGGGTGCCCTCGGGCCAGCACCCCAGGAGCCACGGCCGGCCGGACGGGTGGCTGAGCTCCCCGGTTGCCCGGGCGCGCAACGCGGCCCCGACCGGGCCCGCCGACTCGTGGTCCTCGAGAACCACGAACCAGGACGGCACCGTGGCGAAGCCCGCGACCCTCATCGCCCGAAGGACCTTCTTCGACCCAGCCGCGGCGTCGGCGTGACCGGGCGGTCGGCAACCACTGTGCGGTTTCGCTCTACCAGCATCCAAGAACCCATTCTGGTCAATTGAATGTCGCTCGCGGTTCGACGCCGGCACGCGGTTCGAACGCCGCAGAGGGAGGGAGGGTCCGGGTGGCGGTCGGAAAGGGACCACGCCACCCGGACGCTCCTGACCCGACGAACCGGTGGTCGAGCCAACGCCTGTCGAGCCGAGGATGACGCACTCAGGCAGTCCTCAGAGGGACTGCTTCTTGGTGAGTGCATCCTTGGGACCGGTACCACCAATGCCGGTCATCTTCTTGAACGAGCCCGCCGGCATCAGCGTCGGGCGTTCATAGGTTCGCATCGCTCTACCTCCTTCCAGGACCACTCACCCCCCTTCTCGTGTTCGTGACGCCCTGTCACAGGCGCCTTCGGCCGCCTACCCGGTGGCATATGGGGCAAACGCGCACCGACAGGCGAGACCTGCAGCAGCGAAGGAACCCCTGGTCAGCGACGGGGGAAGACCTGGAGTTCCGTACTATTGCGTAGGCAGAGGGTGCGTGAGTGTCGGCAGGTAGGCCGTAGGCGCCTCGATGGTCCTGTGGTTCGACAGCCATGCCGGGCGGTTCCCATGCCGGAGGTGGCCGCCCCGATCCACCTTGCCCAGTTGAGTATCCCTGAGAATCGGCTACTGACGGCTGGACCTGCGGCCGCCCTTGCCGCCGGCAAGGCAACGACTGGCGGCCTCCAGACCTCACCCATCACCGTGCGGTGCTGGCCGACCTCCTTCCGCCCGGCTCGCAACTGCCTCCAGCTACCTGCGACTGGACAATCCTGTACAGGCTTCCACCGCCTATCGGCACAGCCTATGAGCGCCTGGCTGGCGCGGCCGAGACTGCGGCAGGGACCGGGGGGTCGGGCAACAGGACCCGAAACGACGAGCCGCCGCCGGGGCGGTCCTCCACCCAGGCCCGCCCGCCGTGCAGTTCGGCGAAGCGAGCAACCAACGTCAGCCCGATGCCGACGCCGGGGGCGTGGCGGGGATGCTCCGGTCCCTGGCGGAACGGCTCGAACAAGGCCGCCCGCAGCTGGGGTGGGATGCCGGCGCCGGCATCCTCGACCGTGATCAGCACGCCCTGGCCGTGGCGGCTGGTCCTGATCCAGACCGGCGTGTCCGGCGTGGTATGCCGGTCGGCGTTGGCGAGCAGGTTCTCCACAATCCGCTCCACCTGGTCCGGGTCCACCTGGGCGACGACCGACTCCACGGCCACCTCAAGTGTCCTGCCGCTCTCCTGCCGCCACTGCTCAGCGATGCGGCTGATCAGCACGGCCAAATCGGTGGAGCGCAGCTTGGGCGTCACGATGCCCCGGTTGAGCCGATCCAGGTCGAGCAGGTCACTGAGCAACCCCTGCAGCTTGTCGGCGCTGTTGACCAGCCGGTCGAGCAGATCGGCGACGTCCTCCTCGGCCAGCCTCGATCGGACCCGCCGTAACGTCAGAGCGATGCCGACCACGCCGGCAAGCGGAGTACGCAGCTCATGCGACACGGCGGTTAAGAACAGGTTCTTCATGTCGTCCAGCGCCCGCAGCTCGCGGGTGGCCTGCCGCTCGCGCTCAAGCGCTTCCCGCTCGCGGAGCAGCGCCTCATGCTCACGCTCAAGCGCCTGATGCTCCTGTGCCAGCGCCCGCTGCATCGCCTGCTCGGCCAGCTTCTGCTCGGTGATGTCGATCATGATCCCGTGCCAGAAGCTCGGCTCGCCGTGCTCGCCGCGGACCAGCACGGCGTGGTCGCGGACCCAGACCACCCGGCCATCCTTGGCGATCTGACGGTATTCCATGCGCCAGGGGTCGCCGGTCCGTTCGCAGCGGGCATCCTCGGCCAGCACCCGCTCGCGGTCGTCGGGATGCAGGACCGTCTTCCAGAACCCGGGCCGCCCGGCCTCCTCCGGGGTGTAGCCGAAGAGCTCCTCCACCCGTGGGCTCTCATACACCCATGACCCGCCAAGGGCGTGGACCTCGAGGTAGACGACCGCGGGGAGCTGCTGGAACATCTCGCGGTAGCGGGCCTGCGATCGGCGCAGCCGCTGCTCGACGCGGGCCTGCTCGGCCAGCTCTCGGCGGGCGGCGCCAAGGCGCCCAGTGTTGTCCAGTGCGGCGGCGGCCAGGCCAGCAAACCCACCCAGCTGCTCGATCTCGGGCGGATGGAAGACTCGGCCCGGCCTGCTGGTGGCCACGCCAAGCACGCCGATGACCTCCCCGTCCCAGCGCAACGGCAGGCACAGCGCCGCCTGCAGCTCGTGCTGACTGCCAGCCTCCCGCAGCCGGCCGGGCCAGCCCTGGTAGTCGGTCACGGCCAACGGCGCGCCGGTCTGCCACGCCTGACCGGCCAGCCCTTCGCCGCTGTGGAGGCTGCGGCCGCCGCTAGCAGCAAAACGACCAACCCCGTACCGCACAAGCAGCCGCTGGCGCTCCGGCTCGACCAGCCACAGCAGCGCGTCCTCGGTGGCGGCCAGTCGTGCGGCCCAGGTCACAATCAGCTCAGGCAGCTCACCCAGCTCGACTTCCAGGGGTCCGATGAGGGTGGGCGATGCCTGGGGTGGGGACTCTGGCGTTGCCCCCGCCCACTCGGCCCAGCCATCGACTTCCATACCAGCACCCCCCTCCCGGTCAATCCGGCACGACCGCCTGATCCGACCCGGGGAGCCGGTGGTGGTCCGGCATCCGAAACTCGCACACACTACTGCCAGCAGACGCCGGCTGGAAGTGACCGCAACCGTGATGTCCTCTCGGGCGCCCGCGGTGGACGCCGACGTGCGGACGGCACGACCAAGCGAGGACACACGGCTGTTCCGGGCCGCCCGAGCCTTCTTCGACACTGCCTGCCTGGTCTGTTCCCGTAGGGAAGCAACCCGTGCGGGCGGATTGCGGCAAGCTGAGCGCTGTGGCCGAGGCGAAGACAAGGAGGCCAGGTGACCCCAGACCAGGCTCGCGAGTTCGTGGCCAACAACCACCAGGCAGTGATGATCACCCGCCGATCCGCCGGCGGCCTCCAGATCTCACCCATCACCGTCGGCATCGACGGCGACGGCAAGGTCGTCATCAGCAGCAGACAGACCGCCTACAAGGTCCGCAACCTCCGACGCCACCCCGTGCGTCTTCACCGACACTTTCTTCGGCCCCTGGATCCAGATCGACGGCACCACAGAGATCGTCCCCTACCCCAGGCCATGGACGGACTGATCGACTACTACCGCCGCATCTCCGGCGAGCACCCCGACTGGGACGACTACCGATGCGCCATGGTCGACCAGCAACGGGTCCTCATCCGACTGACCATCGACAACCTCGGCCCCACCCACGCCGGGTAGCCGCAACGCCAAGCCCGGCAACGTGGGAGCAGAGGACGGGATAACGAACACCACACCCCAAAATCCACCGCCGGTTCGGTAAGATCCGAGCGGCCCCGGGGGCGCGGAAGCGGATTCAAGAACGCCCCCCCGGGGCCACCCCGGACGCCGCTATCGTTCCCTGATCACCGCGGCCGAAACGCGGGCGCCCTTCGGCAGAACCTCGGAGGTTCCGCCCCGCTCCCAAAGAACGACCCAGCGGCCGCTAATCGCCGTCTGCCTCGCTCACCAAGCGGCCTGCTGCAACGGCACTAGCACGTGCACCGTATATTCCTGGTGAAATCCACCGTGAGGTTATGTCACTCGCAGGGTTGACTCGACTCGGCAGGAGGCAGAGGGTACAGCGAGCCCGGGCCGGCGCCTGGAAGTTCCCCTCGGATCTCGGCGCCGGCTTGGCCGCCCACCCTGACCGCGACCCAGGATGGTCGCCATGGCCGACTCCCCGCATCCCGACCCGGATGATTGCTTCCACTGCCCCAGGGCGACAAGCCCTGCCCAGTCACCTACCAGCCCGGAGCATGGCTCGCCCAGCTCCCTGCCGAGCCAAAGGCTGCAGGCCAGGGCCGCCCCCAGCGTCCTGACGAGCTCGATGCCAGCATCCAGCAGGCCCTCCGCAGACTGTACGAGGCCATGGGCGGCGACCCACAACGACCTGGCCAGCCTGCCAGCTGACATCGAGCGCAGATGGGTAGCTGGCCGCGGAGCTGGTTGCCGCCGGGACGACTCGGAGGTTGCTGCCGGCCCAGACCCGTCGCCGTCACCGCCGCGGATCGCCCACCGAGAGGCGGGCGACCACGATGCGGCAGGACGAGCTAGAATTACGCGACCGCCGTATCGCTACCGGCCCGCAGGATCGGCCTTGACCTGCCAACACGGCACTAACCAAGGAGCCTGGCCGGTCGATAGGATCCGAGCGGCCCCGGGGGGGCGGAAGCGGATTCAAGAACGCCCCCCGGACCATCAGTCACCCGCTACCGTCCTGGTCACTCAGCAGCCGACCCATCGCCTCAGCCGCCACCGCCTGCATCGTCGCCGTGACATGAGAGTACAAATCCAAGGTGATACCGATCTGGCTGTGGCCAAGCAGGTCACTCACGATCTTGGGATGCACCCCCTCGCCGAGCAGCAGGGTGGCGCAGCTATGACGCAAGTCATGAAAACGAATACGGGGCAGACCAGCCCGATCGAGCAGCGGAAAAAAACTCCGCTGCCGCAGATTGTGCGGGTCCAGCGGCCCACCCACGCTGTTGGGAAAGACCAGGCCGTGCTCCTCCCAGCCGGCCCCCTGCTGCTCACGCTCGGCGGCCTGCCGCTGGCGATGCTCCACCAGCGCTGTTACGGCCAGCTCCGACAGCACCACCGCCCGGCGTGACTGGCGGGTCTTGAGCTGGCGGACCAGCTGCAGCCGGCGGCGCTCCACGTCCACATCCTGCCAGCGCAGCCCAAGCAACTCCCCCTGCCGCATCCCGGTGGTGATCGCCAGCACATACAACGCTTCCAGTCGGTCACCCCGAACCGCCTTGAGGAAGCTGCGCACCTGCTCAGCCGTGAAGGTGTCGAACTCATGGCGCTGCCGGGTGGGTGGGGCAAGCACCAGCTCGGTGACGTTGTGGGGCATGGCCTCCCACCGGACCGCCAGCTTGAAGGCGCTGTGCAGCATCCGGTGCACCTTGAGCACGGTCGCGGGACTGCGGTTCGCCTGCAGCTCGGTATAGAAGGACTGCAGCTGGTCTGGCTTGAGCCTGGCCAGCCGACGCTTGCCGATCCTCGGGTTCACATGCAGTCGGACCAGTTCCTCATACCGCCTCCAGGTGCCGAAAGTAACGGTGCCCTGCTTGGCCTCCAGCCACCGCCCCAGAAACTGCTCGACCGTCAGCTGCTCGTTGGCGAACTCATAGCCCTGCTGGTGTCGCGCCAGGGCACGGGCCAGCTTTCGTGCCACATGCTCTCGGGTTCTGCCATAGAAGTACTTGCGGGCCCGCTTCCCGTGGCGCCAGCCCAGATCCAGCACGGCCACCCAACGGCCATCCGACCGCCGATAGATCGAACCCTCACCGCGGCCGCGTCGACGCCCGCTCATGCCATGGCCTCTTGCCGCAGCCGCTCCACGTACTCGACCATGGCCGCCACCGGGATACGCCGGCTCGCGCCGATGTGGACCGACTCGATCACACCCGCCTGCAGCAACTCATACAGCTTGCTCCGGCAGATACCCAGCGCCGCAGCCGCCTCCTCAGGGGTCAGCAACAGCTTCTCCATACCATCCCTCCCTTCACCAGTCGTCTCCCACCCGGTCGTCATGCCGCGATCGTTCTGGTACGCAGCTCCTCCCTGGCGATACGCCGCTCCTCCCGAGCCCGAGCAGCCGCCGAGGCAGCCAGCCACGCCTCCCCCGTCGACTGATAGCCCGAGCCGACGTAGGACCAGGAGGCAACGACGATGACGGCCTGGTCCTCCTCGGGCCGCCCCCAGGCATCCAATGGGAGGGTGTGGCCCCGCCGCCGACGGATGGCATAGGCGACCCGGGCCCGCCGCAACGCCCCCAAGGTGGTCGAGTAGCGGCGGCTCTTGGAGGAGAAATGGCCGCCAAAGCCCAGCATGTGCGCCCACTTCCGCAGCCGCAGCTCTCCAAGACTGGGCCGAGCGCCCAGCTCCCAACAGGCCCGCACGAGCTCGGCCACATGGGCCGGCAGATCCAGGTCATCCAACTCAGCCTCGCTGAGGCGGTGATCCAGGGTGACGCCCAGGGCCTCGGTGGCCTTGGTCGCATACTTGGCCACATAGCCGGCCACCTGCTCGGCCGACAGCTCCCACTCATCGCCGGTCTCGGTGATGCGGCGCACATCCAGCTGCTCACCCCAGCGGGCAACCAGGGTCACGCCCTGGTCCTCCTCGACCGACGGGCAGGCGACAGCCACGGCCTCGGCCGCCCGACGAACAGCGGCCTCGAAGAGGTCGGCGGTGAACCCGGCCGGCGGTGGGGCGACACAGGCCGGGCAGCCACAGCCGGTGGCCGCATCCAGGCGGAAGATGGCGTGGAAGTGGACCGCTCCCCGCTTCTGATACTCGGCCACCTTGGCGAAGGAGATCCGTACCAGCCGCCGTAAGTTAGTCTCGCTGAGCCCGGCGAGCTGGGCCAGGGCACGATAGAGGTAGATGGTGGTCCGCGACCACAGCCGACCGGCCAAGGCGTTCCACAGCACCTGGGCGCCGGCCTGATAGCAACGGGCACACAGCGGCTCGCCCAACCGGGGATCGTCTTCGTGATGGCGCTCCCAGCAGCCGGCTCGCCGGCCATGCGGACACCGCTGGCCCTGCCGGCAGGGATGGCAGGGGAACACCAGCAGCTCTTGCCCCCTCCGTGAATGCACCGGGCCGAAGCTGGGGGCGGTGAAGGTCACGAACAACCGCGGATGCCCGGCCACCGTCTCGGGGACACCCTTGCCACCCCGCAGCCCAGCGGCCAGGAGCTGGAACTGGTCGGCCTGGTAGGTCGCCGAGCAGGAAGGGCACACCGACACCCTTCGGTTGCCGCAGGCCTTGAGTAGGGTGGCATCCGGCTCACGGTCGGTTGAGTAGATCGTGCGAACCTCACCCGTCGCGGTGTCGGCGTGCTCGACCTGGCCGCGCAGCCGCACCGGGTGAGCGCAGTAGCCGGTGGCCGCCACCTGCTCGGCCCACCGCTCATAGCCAGGACCGGCGCGGTCAATGACCTCTTGGAGGACGCCCGGCAGCAACTCCCCGACCAGGATGGGCTCACTCATCCGGTGCCATCCAGCAGCCGCAGCGTCGGCTCCTCCCACCTGGTCGCGCCTCGTAGGCGCTCAGCACGGCGGGCCAGCTCAGCCAGCTCCAGATCGCCCAGGTAACAGGAGCGCAACCGCACCGGCACGCCGCCCTCCTGCAACAGCAGCCCGACCCCACGAGTTGCCGGGTCGATGGAGGCGGCTGAGTAGCCCTGCGAAGCCCAGCCGGACCCGAGGATGGTGTCGGAGGCCTGCGGCGTAGAGCACCTCAGGGCCCAGCGGAACCCGAACAAGTCCCGCAAAAAGGTCGGCACCACATCGGCCGAGGGCTTTTGGGTGGTGGCCACCGTAACCATCCCGGCCGCCCGTCCCCGGGCCACGAAGTCGCGCAGCAACACCGAGAACTCCTTGCAGGCCTTGGTGTCGGGACCGTTGGTGAAGTAGGCCAGCTCCTCAACCACCACCAGGTACAGCGGCAGCCCATCACCATCGGTGACCTTGCGGGCGCGGTTGGCCAGCAGGGTCAGATACCGGTCATCCAGCTCGGCGATCAGGCCCTTGAGGACCTCGATGGCCTCCTCGACATTCGGGCCGACCAATCGGTGGACGCAGCCTTGCCAGACGGCCAGCTCGACCAGCTTCGGATCGAACAAGGTGAGGACTGCTGAGGAGTCGAGGGAAGCGGCGGCAATCAAGAGCTGGACCACGCTGGACTTGCCCCCGCCCGGCTCGGCGCCAAGCAGCAGGTTGCGCTCGGGCAGCAGCAGCTCGACCCGGTTGCCATCCTCATCTTCGCCGACCGGGATGGCATCCCACAGCGACAGGCGGTTGGCCTTGACCAGCGGCCAGGGAATCGGGCTGGGGTCGGCCAGCGGATCACGCCGCAGGACCACGACCTTGGCGTAGCGGGCGTTGGCCGGGTCGCGAGTAACCCGGACCTCCCGGACA
>Ga0081538_10003482_pt1 | contig 14858 bp, 13 predicted proteins | sample TabmetS5T2R1_FD_71022 | JGI IMG/M metagenome (GOLD analysis project Ga0081538, IMG submission 71022) | Tabebuia heterophylla rhizosphere microbial communities from the University of Puerto Rico - S5T2R1 | ecosystem: Host-associated > Plants > Roots > Rhizosphere ... | reverse complement strand
CTACGGCGTCTGGTGGTCGTACATCTGGCACTTCGTCGACGCGCCCGGCTACGTGTACGCCTACGCGTACGGCCACCTGCTCGCCCTCTCCGTCTACCGCCGCTACGAGGAGCGGGGCGACGCGTTCGTCCCCTCCTACCTGGACCTGCTCCGCGCCGGCGGCTCGCGGCCGCCGGAGGAGCTCGGGGCGATCGTGGGCGTCGACCTCTCCGACCCCGGCTTCTGGAGCTCCGGCCTCGACCTCGTCGAGCGCCAGCTCGACGCGGCCGAGAGAGCGGCGCGCGACGCGGGGAGGATCTAGTGCCAGCTCCGGTGATCGACAGCGTCAACGAGCGCATCCCGCTCCCCGGCGGCGAGATCGAGCTCACGCGGCCGCGCGACGCCGAGGCGCTCCTCAGCGAGGAGTCGTTCGAGCGCGACGAGTTCCTTCCCTACTGGGCCGAGCTTTGGTCGAGCTCGGTCGCGCTCGCCCACGACGTCTCCATGCGCTCCCTTCGCGGCCGGCGCACGCTCGAGCTGGGTTGCGGTCTCGGGCTGCCGAGCATCGCCGCGGCGCGCGCCGGTGGGCGCGTCGTCGCCAGCGACTGGTCGGCCGAGGCGATCGCGGCCGCCGCCGCAAACGCCGAGCGCAACGGCGTCGAGATCGAGACCGTGCTCTGCTCCTGGGCCGCGCCCGCCCCGCTGGTCGAGCGCGCCCCCTGGGATCTCGTGCTCGCCTCGGACGTGCTCTACGAGCGCCGCAACGTCGACCTGCTGCTGGCGCTCCTGCCCCGCCTGATGGACGAGCGCGGCCAGGTGCTGATCGCCGACCCCAGCCGCGTGCCGGCGGAGGACTTCCTCGAACGCGCCGCCGGCGACTGGCACGTAAGGAGCACCGCCAGCCGCCGGGCGCCGCGCGTCTCGATCCACCGGCTGCGCCGGCGGGTCTAGTTCGCGCCCCCGAGCGCCAGGTAGAGCTCGCGCGCCGAGCGCTCGCCCATCCGCAGGCTCTCGAGCCGGAAGCTCTCATTGGGGGCGTGGATCGCATCGCCGTCGAGCACGAAGCCGCTGACGACGGTGGGGATCCCGCGCTCCGCCAGGATCGACAGCAGCGGCAGCGTGCCGCCGAGCCGCACCAGGGCCGGGGCCGTGCCGCAGGCACGTTCGAGCGCTCGGGCCGCGAGCCGCAGCGTCGGGTGCTCTGGATCGAAGAGCGCCGGGTCGGCCAGGTCCATCTCGATCGCGACCTCGGCGCCATCCGGCGCCGCGGAGCGGAGGAGGCGCTCGAGCTCGGCTGCCATCTCCGCCGCCCCCTGGCCGGGGGCGAGCCTCATGGAGACTCGGCCGTGCGCCCGGGCGGGGACGATGGTGCGCGGCTCTCCCCCGGAGATCATGTTCACGTCGACCGCCGGCGCCGCGCCCGTGCGCTCGTACAGCTCAGCCGCGGCGGCGGGGGTCACCGGCCGGGCGCCCACGGCCGCCAGTGCCTCGGCACCGGGCGCCAGGCGCCGCCACGACTCCCGCTCGGTCTCGCCCACCGGCGCCACTCCGGCCCGTAGCTCCTCCCGCACGCGGCCGTCGGGCCCGGGCGCCACCTCGCGCAGCATCGCGAGCAGCACGTGTGCCGCGTTGAGGACGGCGCCGCCGTAGAGCCCCGAGTGCAGGTCGCGCTCCCCGGTACGCACCTCGACGCTCGCGCTCACCAGGCCGCGGGCCGCCAGCGAGATCGCCGGTGTGCGCTCATCCGCCATCAGCGCGTCGAACACGATCGCGCAGTCCACGCCCGGGTCCACCGCACGCAGCCTGCGAAGCACCGAGGGGCTGCCGATCTCCTCCTCGCCCTCCACCAGGAACCGCACGTTCACGGGGAGCTCCCCCGCACGCGCGAGCTCGCAGGCGACGTGCAGGAGCGGCAGGAAATTGCCCTTGTCGTCCGCCGCGCCGCGGGCGTAGAGCCGGCCGCCGCGCTCGGTCGGCTCGAACGGTGGGCTGTGCCAATCCTCCAGCGGCCCGGGGTCCTGCACGTCGTAATGCCCGTAGGCGAGCACCGTCGGCGCGCCGGGGCGCGCGGCCGGCAGGTGTCCCACCGCGATCGGATTGCCGCCGTCGGCTGCCACCGCCTCCGCCGCGCCGCCCGCTTCCTCGATCCGCTCGCACACCCAGTCGCAGGCGCGCCGGAGCGCCTCCGCGTCGCCACCGCCGGTGGAGACGGAGGGGATGCGCAGCCAATCGACCAGCTCGTCAAGCAGGGTGGGCACGACGACGGGCATTCTCGCCGAACCCGCGCCCCCGTAGCATCGCGGCATGCGCCGTCTGTTCCTGCTCGTCGCGGCGGTCGTGCTGGTGGACACGATGTTCTTCGCCGCGGTCGCCCCGCTGCTGCCCCACTACTCGGACGAGTTCGGGTTGTCGAAGACCGGAGCCGGCATTCTCGCCGCCGCCTACCCGGCGGGCACCTTCGCCGGCGCGCTCCCCTCGGGCTGGCTTGCCGCGCGCTGGGGCGTGAAGCCCACCCTGCTGCTGGGTCTGACCCTGCTCGGCGCCACGAGCCTGGTCTTTGCCTTCGCCGAGCACATCGTGCTGCTCGACGCCGCCCGCTTCGTGCAGGGCGTTGGCGGAGCCTGCATGTGGGCCGCCGGCATGGCCTGGCTCGTCTCGGCAACGCCGGCCGAGCGCCGCGGCGAGCTGATCGGGTCTGCGCTCGCCGCCGCCATCGTCGGCGTGCTGCTCGGCCCGGTCCTTGGTGGCGCCGCAAGCGTGCTCAGCCCCGAGGCGGTGTTCAGCGCCGTCGCGGTCGTGGCGGCGATACTCGCGGCCTGGGCCTCGACGATCCCGGGCGCGCCGCCCGAGCCCGGCGCCGGCCTAGGCGGGCTCGCCCGCGCGCTGGGGCGACCCGCGGTGCTGGCGGGCTTCTGGCTCTTCACCCTGCCAGCGATCTTCGCCGGCGCGATCGAGGTGCTGGCGCCGCTGCGGCTCGACGACCTCGGGGCGAGCGGCGCCGCCATCGGCGCGATCTTTCTCGCCGCGGCGGCCGTCGAGGCGGTCCTGAGCCCGGTGGCCGGCAGGGTCTCCGACCGTCACGGACGTCTGGTGCCGATCCGCGTCGGCCTGGTCGGCGCGGTCGTGATGGCCGTGCTGCTGCCGCTGCCTGGAACCGTCCTTCTCGTGGCGGTCGCGGTGCTGCTGGCGATCGCCGCCCTGGGCGTCTTCTGGGCTCCGGCCATGGCCATGCTCTCCGACGCCTCCGAGCAGGCCGGCCTCTACCAGGGGCTGGCGTTCGCCCTCTCCAACCTGGCCTGGGCGGTCGGCCACCTCATCGGCGCCGGTGGCGGAGGCGCGCTGGCGGAGGTCACGGCCGATGCCGTGCCGTACGCGCTGCTGGGCGTGGCGTGTGCGGCGACGCTGGTCGCGGTCATGTCGCTGGAGCGGCGGCGCGCGGCGGCGACGGGCTGAGCGGCCAGCGCCTCAGGCGCAGCTGGGCCAGGACGCCGTGCCGCTCTGGCGGTAGAGCTTCAGCGCCATCCGGTCCTGGAGCCATTCCGGCGCATCCGCCGGGTCGCCCGCGCCGCCCAGGCGACGCCAGGTCTCGCGGCTGAACTGGTACTTGCCCCGATACATGCCGCCCCGCGAGACCGCAGCCGGGTTGCCGCCCGACTCGCAGTGGGCGATTCGCTCGAGCACCGCGGGGACGCTGCCGCTGCGCACCGAGCTGTTGCTGAATGCGTCGAGCCCGAGCGCGCTCCGGGTCTGAGGGCCGACGACGCCGTCGGCCACGAGACCTTTCCGGCGCTGGAACCGCCGCACGGCTCGCTCGGTTTGAGGGCCGAACACGCCGTCGGCCGGGATGCCGAGTGCGCTCTGGATGCTACGCACGGCCTGGCCGCGGTCACCGCGTTCCACGACCACCACGCTGGACGCCGCCGTCGCGCCGCCGCGGTCGGCCGACGCCACGGCGGCCGCGCACAGCACCAACAGCACCACCAGCACGGCCGCCCACGCTGGACGGCGCACGCCACCGACAATCGCACGCACCTTGTCGCTCCCCTTTCCACGCGCCTACGAGGTGAGCTGACGGGCTCGCGCCGGAAAGTGCGCTACGCGGCAGCGTCGCCGCGATTCGCCCCCGCGGCCGGATGGCCGCCGTTGGGTCCCCCGCTCCCCGCCGTCGGGACGGCGAGGACTCGGCAATTCGACATTGAGGGCGGGTATCAAATCAGATTTCGGCGACAACCTGTGCAGTCACAGCGCGGGGGTCCGGTTGGACGGCCCCGGGTACCCTGCCGCGGATGGATCTCGGACTGGAGGGACGGGTGGCGCTCGTTACCGGCGCCTCGCGCGGGATCGGGCTCGGCATCGCCCGCGAGCTCGCCGCCGAGGGGGCCGCCGTGGCGATCAGCTCGCGCTCGCCAGAGCGGATCGAGTCGGCCGCCGCGGACGTCGGAGCCCGGCCCTACGTCCACGACTCCGCCGACCTCGACGCCGCGACCTCGCTCGTGGAGCGGGTGGAGGCCGACCTCGGCCCGCTCGACGTCCTGGTCACGAACACGGGCGGCCCGCCGGCCGGCGGACCGTTGGAGCTCGGGCGCGACGTGTGGGAGGCGGCCTACCGCGACCTCGTCCTCGCCCCGATGGCGCTGATCGAGCGAGCCGTCCCGGGCATGCGCGAGCGCGGGTTCGGCCGCATCCTGAACGTCGCCTCCGCGGCGGTGCGCGAGCCGATGCAGGCGCTGATCCTGTCGAATGCGCATCGGAGCGCGGCGCTCGCGGCGTTCAAGACCCTGGCGGGCGAGCTTGCCGGCGACGGCGTCACGCTCAACTCGCTGCTGACGGGCCGGATCGCCACCGACCGGCTGGCCGAGCTCTACGGCTCGCTGGCACAGGCCGAGGAGCTGGCGGCCCGAGAGGTTCCCGCGGGCAGGCTGGGGAGCGTCGAGGAGATCGCCGCCGCCGGAGCCTTCCTGTGCTCGGAGCGAGCCGGGTACATCACGGGCGTTGGGTTGCTGGTGGACGGAGGACTCACCCGGAGCGTTTGACCTCGCTGCGCTTCGGCCGGCCGGGCGAGACCATTACGCTCTGGCGATGCTCGGACTGCCCGACGGGGTGCGCGCGTGCCTCTTCGACCTGGACGGCGTGCTCACGCAGACGGCCAAGGTCCACGCAGCGGCCTGGAAGCAGATGTTCGACGCCTACCTGCAATCTCGGGCCGCCGCGAGCGGGGAGACGTTCGTGCCCTTCGACCAGGTCGCCGACTACGACGAGTACGTGGACGGCAAGCCCCGCGGAGACGGTGTCCGGTCATTCCTCGAGTCGCGCGGAATCGACCTGCCGGCCGGGACGCCGGACGACCCGCCGGACCGCGAGACCGTGGCCGGGCTCGGGAACCGCAAGAACGAAATCGTCCTCCGCCTGATCCGCGAACAGGGCGTGCTGCCGTACGAGGGCTCCGTCCGCTTCGTGAAGGCGGCCCGCGAGGCCGGCCTGCGACGCGCCGTCGTGTCCTCGAGCACCAACACCCGGGACGTGCTGCGCGCAGCCTCGATCGAGGGCCTCTTCGAGGCTCGCATCGACGGCGTGGTGGCCGAGCGAGAACATCTTCGCGGCAAGCCGGCGCCCGACACTTTCCTGGCGGGAGCGCGCGCCCTGAGCACTCCCGCCTCCCAGGCCGTCGTGTTCGAGGACGCCCTGGCGGGGGTCGAGGCCGGTCGGGCAGGCGGCTTCGCCTGCGTCGTCGGGGTGGACCGCGTCGGCCAGGCCGAGCAGCTGCGCGAGCACGGGGCAAGTTTGGTGGTGGACGATCTGGCCGACCTGCTGGACGCGCCATGATCCGCCAATCGGTCTGCGAGGTCCATCCCTGGGAGATCCGCGAGATCGACCTCGACCTCAACGTGCTGGCGCAGATGGAATCCGTGCTCGCGCTCTCGAACGGGCACATCGGGCTGCGCGCGAACCTGGACGAGGGCGAGCCGCACGGCATGCCGGGCACCTATCTGAACGGTGTCTACGAGGTCCGCCCTCTCCCCTACGCGGAGGCCGGCTACGGGTACCCGGAGGCCGGGCAGGCGGTCGTCAACGTCACGGACGGGAAGCTCATCCGGCTGCTCGTGGACGACGAGCCCTTCGACGTCCGCTACGGCGAGCTTCTCTCGCATACGCGAGTGCTGGACATGCGAGCGGGGACTCTCGCGCGCGAGACGGAGTGGCGCTCGCCTGCCGGCCAGGCGGTGCGCGTGCGGTCGATACGCCTCGTCTCGCTGGTCCAGCGAGCGGTGGCGGCGATCCAGTTCGAGGTGCAGCCCCTGGAGGTCCCCGCGCGCCTCGTCGTCCAATCGGAGCTCGTGGCCAACGCGCAGCAGCCGGAGCCGCAGAACGAGGACCCGCGCGCGGCGGCGGCGCTGCGCTCTCCGCTCGTCGCGGAGTACGCAACTCAACACGCCGAGCGCGTCTCGCTCGTGCACCGGACGCGGGCCAGCGGCCTGCGAGTGGCCGCGGCCATGGACCACCTGGTCGAGGGTTCTGAGAACACCGAGTCGTCGGCGGAGGCGGCCGGCGACCTCGGCCGGCTGACGGTCACCTGCGACGTCGACGCCGGCAGCACGCTGCGAATCGTCAAGTTCCTCGCCTATGGCTGGTCGGCGGCTCGCTCGGTCCCCGCCATGCTCGACCAGGTGGAGGCGGCGCTTGCCGAGGCCCGGCACACCGGCTGGGATGGGCTCGTGGCCGCCCAGCGCGAGGCGCTCGACGACTTCTGGGACCGCTCGGACGTCGAGCTGGATGGCGACCCCGACCTCCAGCAGGCGGTGCGCTTCGGGCTATTCCACACGCTACAGGCCAGCGCGCGCGCCGAGCAGAGAGCGATCCCGGCCAAGGGTCTGACCGGCCCGGGCTACGACGGCCACGCCTTCTGGGACAGCGAGACCTTCGTGCTGCCGCTGCTCACCTACACCGCGGCCGGCGCGGTGCGGGACGCCCTCCTGTGGCGCCACTCGACGCTCCCGCTCGCTCGGACGCGGGCCACCGAGCTGGGACTCCGGGGCGGGACGTTTCCCTGGCGCACGATCCACGGCGAGGAGTGCTCCGGATACTGGCCGGCGGGCACGGCCGCCTTCCACGTGAACGCCGATGTGGCCGCCGCGGTGGTGCGCTACATCAACGCGACGGAGGATCTCGACTTCGAGCGCGACGTAGGCCTCGAGCTGCTCGCGGAAACCGCCCGCCTGTGGACCTCGCTGGGCCACCGCGATGCAGATGGGTTCCGAATCGACGGCATCACCGGCCCCGACGAGTACAGCCCGGTCGCCGACAACAACGTCTACACGAACCTCATGGCGCAACGGAACCTCGTCGCGGCGGCCGGGGCGGCCGAGCGCCACCCCGAGGCGGCCGAGCGCCTCGGGGTGGACGATGCGGAGATCGCGGCCTGGCGGAGTGCGGCCGAGGCGATGATCGTGCCATGGGACGAGCAGCTCCAGGTTCACTCGCAGTCCGAGGACTTCACCCGCCACCAGGAGTGGGACTTCGCCGCCACCAAGCCGGAGGCCTACCCGCTCCTCCTCCACTTCCCCTATTTCGACCTCTACCGCAAGCAGGTCATCAAGCAGGCCGACCTCGTCCTCGCCATGCACCTGTGCGGCGACGCGTTCACCGATGAGGAGAAGGCCCGGAACTTCGACTACTACGAGCAGCGCACCGTGCGCGACTCCTCCCTGTCGGCGTGCACCCAGGCCGTGATGGCCGCCGAGGTCGGCCACCTCGAGCTCGCCTACGACTACTTCGGCGAGGCGGCCCTGATGGACCTCCACGACCTGGAGCACAACACCCGCGACGGGGTCCACATCGCCTCGCTCGCCGGGGCATGGATGGCCGCGGTGGCGGGCTTCGGCGGCATGCGCGACCACGAGGGCGTGCTGGCCTTCGACCCGCGGTTGCCCGCGGACCTCAGGCGGCTTTCCTTCAAGCTCAGCCACCGCGGCCGAACCCTCAAGGTCGAGGTCGAGAACGACACGGCCTCCTACACGCTCCTCAGCGGCGAGCCGCTCGAGGTGAGGCACCATGGCGAGGCGCTTCGCGTGAGCGGCGACGGACCCGTCACACGTCCGGTTTCCGTGCCACCCGAGCGCGAGCGACCGTCGCAGCCGCCGGGTCGCGCGCCGCGCGAACGGCGCAGCATCTGGGAGGAGGCGGCCTCACACTAGGTGGCTACGGCACCGGGCCCAGCAGCGCCCGGTTGCGCCGCCAGCGCGCGATCTCGCAGGCGTCGGTGAGGTTGAAGCGCGCCTCGACGGGCTTGTCGCCCAGCGTTCCCCGGACGGTGGCCACGGCGGGCCCGCCGTAGATCTCCGCGCAGATCCTGCCCTCCGGCACGGGGGCCAGGTCCGCCCGCGAGAAGCCGCGCAGCCGGCGGCAGCTCGTGATCGACGCGTCGGCGCCGAGCACTTCGCACGCGACCTGAACCTGACGTATCGGCGCCTCACCCTCCGCGGGGCGCACGACGACCTCCAGCCGCGCGGCGGCGGCGGGGGCGGGCTCCCGCTCGTCATCGTCGTCGTCGTCCGCGCAACCCGCGGCCGCGAGTGCCAGTGTGCACATCGCGGCCGCGGTGAGGAGCTTCATGCCCCTCGTTGTAGCGGAGAGGCGGTTACGCGGCGAGCGCGTGGGCCGGGGCGGGCTCCAGCGCCATCTCCAGCACCTCGTCCACGGTCATGACCGGGTGGAAGCTCATGGCCTCGCGGACCTCCTCGGGCACGTCGTCGAGGTCGCCCCGGTTGCGCTCCGGGAGGATCACGTCGGTGAGGCCGGCCGCGTGAGCGGCGAGCACCTTCTGCTTGACCCCACCGATCGGGAGCACCCGGCCCTGAAGCGTGACCTCGCCGGTCATCCCGACGGTGTGCCGCACGGGCCGGCCGCTCAGGAGCGACGCCAGGGCCGTGGTCATCGTGATGCCCGCACTCGGTCCGTCCTTCGGGATCGCCCCGGCCGGGATGTGCACGTGGTACTCGCGCTCGTCGAAGGCGTCCTCGTCGATGCCGATCTTCTCCGCGTGGCCACGCACATAGGAGAGCGCGATGCGCGCCGACTCCTTCATGACGTCGCCGAGCTGGCCGGTCAGCACGAGGCCGTCCTTGCCCTTCATCGAGGTTGCCTCGATGAACAGCACATCGCCGCCCGCGCCGGTCACGGCGAGGCCGGTCGCCACGCCCGGCACGGCCGTGCGCTCGGCCGCCTCCTGGAAGAAGCGCTGCCGGCCGAGTGCATCGCGCACCGCGTCGAGCTCGAGCGCCACCGGCGCCTCGACCTGTCCGGCGGCCAGCTTCGTCGCCGTCTTCCGTAGCAGTGTGCCGAGCTCGCGCTCGAGCTGGCGGACGCCGGCCTCGCGCGTGTACTCGGTCGCGACAGTCCGGAGCGTCAGGTCGTCGATCGACACCTCGTCTTCGCGCAGGCCGTTGCGCTCACGCTGCCGCGGCCAGAGATAGCCGCGCGCGATCGCGACCTTCTCGTCGGTCGTATAGCCGTCGAAGCGCACGACCTCCATCCGGTCGAGCAGCGGCGCCGGGATCGTCTCGGCGATGTTCGCGGTGGCGATGAACACGACCTCGGACAGGTCGAGCTCCACGTCCAGGTAGTGGTCGCGGAAGGAGTGGTTCTGCGCCGGGTCGAGCACCTCGAGCAGCGCCGCGCTCGGGTCGCCCCGCCAGTCGGCGCCGACCTTGTCGACCTCGTCCAGCATGATCACCGGGTTCATCGTCCCGGCGTCGCGCAGAGCGCGCACCAGGCGACCCGGCAGCGCGCCGATGTACGTGCGCCGGTGACCGCGGATCTCGGCCTCGTCGCGCACGCCGCCCAGCGACATGCGGACGAACTCGCGCCCCGTGGCGCGGGCGATCGACTCGCCGATCGAGGTCTTGCCGGTGCCCGGCGGGCCGATCAGCGTGAGGATCGCGCCCGAGCGCTTGTCCTCTGTGATGCCGCGCTCCTGGCGCAGCTTGCGCACGGCGATGTACTCGACGATGCGGTCCTTCACGTCCTCGAGACCAGCGTGGTCGGCGTCAAGCACCTCCCGCGCGTGGACCGGGTCGAGCCGCTCGTCGGAGCGCTCCGACCACGGGACGGAGATCAGCCAGTCGAGGTACGAGCGGATCATCGAGCTCTCACCCGACTGCTCGCCCATGCGCTCGAGGCGGCTCAGCTCGCGCTCGGCCTGCTCGCGCACGGCCTCGGGCATGCCGGCCTCTTCGATCTTCGTCCGGTACTCGTCGACGACCGAGCCGTCGTCCTCACCGAGCTCCTTGCGGATCGACTCCATCTGCTTGCGCAGGAAGTACTCGCGCTGCTGCTTCTCGGCGCCGGACTGGACGTCCTCGCGGATCCGCTGTCGCACCTGCAGCTCGGTCAGCCGCTCGCGCTGAAAGCGCAGGGCGAGCTCGAGCCGCTCGGTCACGTCGAGCGTCTCCAGCACCTCGACCTTCTGGTCGTAGGACAGGTCGGGCGAGTAGCCCGACGTATCCGCGAGCGCGCCGGGCTCGGTGATCGAGCGCACGAAGGCCGCGACGCGACCGTCGTCACCGCGCAGCTCCAGGATCTCCTCGACCACCGCGCGATACTCGCGCTCGAGATTGCGGGTCCGGCCGTCGACGGGGAGGTCGTCGGGGTGCGCTGTCACATCCACGCGCAGCGCGCCGGTCGCGTCGGTGTGCGCGGCCCCGATCAGGCCGCGGTGGAGACCGTCGAGCGCGACCGCGCGGCCGCCGCCGGGGAGGCGGACGCGGTCCACGACGTCGGCCACCGTGCCCACGCTCGCGAACTCGTCGCCCTTGCGCGGAACGAGCACGACCCGGTCCTCGGACCCGGCGTCAATGGCCAGCGTCACCTGCATGTTCGGGTAGACGACCGAGTCGTCCACCGGGATCAGAAGCAAAGTTTCCATTGACCTCTCCATCTGCAACTTACGTTCGGTAAGCAAGTTTAGCGATGGTAAGCCGCCTTGACGGCACATAGTGCCGAAAACCTAAGTCCGTATCACTCAGGTAAAGAGCGTGATCACTCCGGCCGCGACGAAGGCCGCAGCCCAAACCTGATCGGAGTTGATCCAGGCCCGGCGCAGAAAGCTCAGGCCGAGCTTCTCGTATACCAGCACGGCCACCACGCCCATCACGAGCAGCATGGCGCCCACGTGGACGGTGATCGCGATCAGCCCCTCGCCCATCGACATCGTTGTCAGCGGGTGGTCATGCCCGGCGTGGGCGCTTGCCGCCGGCACCCCCGTCCCCATGAGGACGGGGGTGACCATCAGCCCGGCGCCGTGGGCACTCGACATGAGGAACGACCACCAGGTCAGCTCGCGAGGGGTCACGCGCATCGTGGTCCAGCGAGGATGCGCACGCGGCTTCGCGAAGCGGAAGATCCCGAAGCCGATCAGAAGGGCGGCGGCCCCCACGTGAAGTGCCTGGGGGTCGGCGGCCAGCCCCGCCCCCACAACCACCAGCGCCACGGCCGCGAGCGCCAGCTCGTGCCCGACCGCTATCGGCGGCAGCGCGCGGAGCACCGAGCCCCGATCGCGGTCCTGCATCCCGAGCCCGACCGCGAACAGCCAGCCCATGGCCGGGTTCAGCCCGTGGTATGCGCCGAGCAGCGCGAGCGTCGCGAGGGGCACCGCCTCCACGGTCTAGGCCGGGTTCGGGAAGCAGTACGAGTCCGAGGAGGCGTCGCCGCCCTGCAGTCGCACCTGGTGCGGCCGCTCGCCCTCGGGGAACTCCACGAACAGGTCCGGGTCGAGCGTCAGGGAGCCGTCGTCGCCGGCGTCGAGCCTCACGAGCCAGCCATTGATCCCCTCCGGGTAGAACTGCGCGTCCCAGGACCTGTAGAGCGAGTTCGTCAGGAACACGCGGCGGCCGTCGCGGCTCAGCTCCACCATCTGCGGTCCGCCGTTGACGGCGCCGGCCGCCGGGTGGGGCGAGCGGCCGACGATCCCGCCGATCCGAACCGAGCCCGTCTCGCGCGGGTTGCGGGGGTCGCTCACGTCGAAGCGCTTCAGCTCCCCCGTCCCCCAGCAGGACACGAGCAGCGAGCGATCGTCGACCGACAGGGCGATGTCGGTGACCAGTGGTGGCACCGCGCCGAACGGCTTCAGGGCGTCCGGTAGCTGATCGGCCTCGGCGGGCTCGGCCGGGATCGAGATGACCTTCTCGGCGCTGAACGTCCCGTCGTCACCGCGACTCCACAGCCATACCGAGGCGGACAGGTCGGCCGTCGAGACCACCACTCCCACGAATCCGTAGGCCTTGTCCGGGTCATGGGCGGGCCGCAGCTCGAGCGCCATCTGGTGCTCCGCGCCCAGGTCGATCTCCTGCACGTGCTTCCGCGCCTTCATGTCGAACACGTGCAGCTTGTGGCCGTACTCGTTGGCGAGCAGCAGCTCCGGGTTCACGCCGTCCTCGACCATCTTGGGCGTGCCCCACTCGCTCGTGATCACGCGGTCGTAGCCGAGGTGCCACCAGAAGTCGTAGGCCAACTCCTGCGGCCCGCGGTCCTGCTCCCACGCGCCCTTCACCTCGAACGTGTCGTGATCGAGCATGAAGATGCCGCCGGGCCCGTCGCCCTCGGGGTTGCCGAGCGCGCTCACGTAGATCCCGTCGGGCCCGCAGTGAACGGTGTGCGAGCGGCTGTAGCCGGTCTTGCCCGTGATCTCGTCGGGCTCGATTACCTTCACGATCTCGGGCTGCCGCGGGTCGCTCTTCGTATCGAGCACGTGGATCCGGGACGACCGCAACCCAGGCACGACCAGGTAGCGCCGCTCGACGTGCGGGTGCGGCATCCACGGGCAGAGCGCGGACGAGCAGGCGTTCCATCCGAAATGGTGAAGCTCGTCGCCCACGTTCGGCATCTCCACCCGGCCGACGAGCTCTCCGTAGCTGGAGGAGCCGCTGTCGAGGTCGACCACGGCGAGGGAGTCGGGCCGCCCGCCTCCATTCGCGGTCACGTCGATCGTGGCTACATAGCCGAGCGTCTCCGGCGGTGCGGCCGAGGCGTCGCGCGCGGTCGGGTAGAAGGTCGGGTCGGGGGTCATGCGGGCCATAGCGAGATCTCCTTCGAGTCGTCGGCGGGGTCCAGGGGCATTCTCCACGTTTCGCCTGGGTCACGTGCGATGCTGCCCCCCGTGAGCGAGCCCAACGCCACGGCCCGTGCCGCCGCCGCGGCCGCTGCGGTGGAGCTGGTCGAGCCGGGCATGACGATCGGGCTCGGGTCCGGGCGCGCCGTCTTCAAGCTGGTCGAGCTGCTGGGCGAGCGCGGGGGCGTTCGCGCCACCGTCGCCTCGAACCGCACCGCCGAGCGGGCGCGTGAGGCGGGCATCGAGCTGGTCGAGCTGGACGGCTCGGTCGAGCTCGACCTCGCCCTCGACGGCGCCGACGAGGTCGATCCGCGGCTGCGCCTGATCAAAGGCGGCGGCGGTGCGCTGCTCCGCGAGAAGATCGTGATCTCGGCGGCGCGGCGGTTCGTGGTCGTAATGGAGGCGCCGAAGCGCGTGAACCATCTCGGCGAGCACCACCGGCTCCCGGTGGAGGTCGTGCGCTTCGCCTGGCGCGACACCCGCCGGCGACTGGCGCCGCTGCTGCCGGACGCTGTGCTGCGCGCCACCGACGGCGAGCCGTACAAGACCGACGAGGGCCACTACATCCTCGATTGCGCGTTGCACCCAGGCGCCGACGTCGACGCGCTCGCCGCCGAGCTCGAGCGCGTGCCCGGCGTGGTCGAGCACGGCCTTTTCATAGGCATGGCGGAGCGCGCGCTGCTCGGCCGGCCGGACGGCGGCGTCGACGTGCTCGAGGCACCGCTGCGGCGATGAGAGAGCACCTCTAATGAGAGAGCGCCTCCAATGAGAGAGCGCCTCCAATGAGAGAGCGCCTCCAATCGAGGCGCGAAGACTTTGTTCCCCCCTGGGGGACCAAAACTCTTCAGCCGGCACCCTTTGGGGGTCAGAGCTCGCCCTCGTCCGTCGCGAAACCGGGCGAACGGCTCCGGTCTCCGGGCGGCCGCACGAGCAGGCGCACCTCCCGCCCGAAGTTCTCGGCCGCGGTCAGATACACCGCTTGGCGTAGCGTGACTCGCAGGGTCGCGAGTGCCGTGGCGGGCGTGCCGGCGCTCCCGGCCTCGCCATCGAGGCCGGCCGCTTCGGCGCCGCCGCGCAGTCCGAGCAGCTCGACGTCCTCTAGCGCGACGAACGTCCGGCCCGTGCCCTCGTGGGCCTCGGTGGAGACGATCGCGTCCACATGTGCGCCCGGCGCGGCCCCCGCGAGCGCGCCCCCACCGGTCACGGCCACCTCGAGCGCCCGCTCACCTCGGCGAAGCGCCGCCCCGTGCGGCCCGCCGCCCGCGCCCGGGCCCTCGAGGTGGCCGGCGGTGAGATAGCCGCCGGCCGCCACCGCGGCCGCGGTCCGCGCGCCAGCGACGCCGCCCACTCCTACCAGGGCGTCGGGGGGTGCGTAGCGCGCCGGCACCCGCCGCAGGGCGAGCGCTCCGCGCCTGATCCGGGAATCGGCCGGGAGGTCGCGCGTGGCGACGAGCACCGGCACGAGCGGCCCGACCCGCGCCTCCACGCTGCGCTCGCGCTGTCGCACCTGGGATGCGGCGAGGCCGCCGCTCGCCAGCGCCAGCGCGAGCAGCACCGCGGCGCGCCGCCGCCGAGCCTTCACGCCGCGCGATCCGGTCCTGGCGGAACCGACGCGGGCTCGGGATCGTCGGCGCCGACGTGCGGCCCGAGGTCCGAAGCGACCTTCTCCGGCAGCTCGAGAACGGCGAGCGTTCCTCCGGCCTGAACGTCGACCAGCAGCCGTCCACCCAGGTCGCGCGCGGCCTGGGAGGCGATCGCGACGCCGTTTCCGCGGCCC
>Ga0081538_10003481_pt1 | contig 14861 bp, 15 predicted proteins | sample TabmetS5T2R1_FD_71022 | JGI IMG/M metagenome (GOLD analysis project Ga0081538, IMG submission 71022) | Tabebuia heterophylla rhizosphere microbial communities from the University of Puerto Rico - S5T2R1 | ecosystem: Host-associated > Plants > Roots > Rhizosphere ... | reverse complement strand
CCCCCCCGACGCCGCCCCCGCCCCCCGGGAGCGGGCGGTGACCGCGCTGCGGCAGGGGCCGGGGTCGGTGGACGCGCTCCAGGTCGACACCCGCGAGACCGCCCTCGACAAGGACCAGTCGAGCCTGGCGGCGCTGAACATCCGCGGCCTGCTGACGCTGGACTCCGCCTACGCGCTGGCGATGGCGGCGACCGCGATCACCGTGTTCGTGTTCGGGCTGCTGCTGCAGCGGCGGCGGGAGTACGTCACCCTGCGCGCCCAGGGCATGCACGCCGGCGAGATCCGCTCGCTGCTGGTCATGGAGGCGGGCGGGGTGGTGGTCTTCGGCTGCGTGGCGGGCTGGCTGGTCGGCGCCGGCATGGCCGTGTTCCTGGTGAACGTGCTGCGCCCGCTGTTCGTGCTGCGCCCGCCGGTGGTGATCCCCCCGGCTGGGATCGCCACCCTCACCGCGCTGGTCCTGGCGGTGTCGCTGCTGGCGTCGCTGGCCGCCACCTCGCTGGTCAACCGGCTGCCGCCCACCGAGCTGCTGCGGGACGAGTGACGGTCCACTCATCTTTCTCTCACGAACGCGCTGCTATGGTCGCGGCCATGGCCACGCAACCACGACGACCGCGCCGCACGGTTGCCGTGGCGGCCGCGGTCTGCCTTGCGGCGGCCATCGCCGGCTGCGGCGGCGACTCGCCGCCGGCGCCGGCCCCCACCACCGCCGCCGCGCGGCAGCAGCCCACCACCTCCCAGGCCGCCGCCACCGAGACCACCACCGCCACCACCAAGGTGCAGCTCGCCAACGCGGACCCCGACAAGTTCAACCGCAAGGACTTCGGCGACCCCACCGGCGACGCCAACGCCTGGCTGCCGCTGGTCCCCGGCAACCAGTCGGTGCGGGACGGCACGCTGTTCCGCGGCAGCCGGCAGCTCCGCCACCGGCGCCGCATCACCGTCACCGACGTGCAGAAGGTGGTCAACGGCGTACGCACGGTGCTGGTCCTGGACCAGGACCTGGACGCCGGCCAGGTCGCCGAGCAGGCGGTCGACTACCTCGCCCAGGACAAGCACGGCAACGTCTGGTACCTCGGCTCCTACACCGAGACCTACGAGGGCGGCCAGTTCGTCAACGCCACCGACGCCTGGCTGGCCGGCGTGAACGGCGCCACCGCCGGCGTCCTGATGATGGCCAAGCCCAAGCCGGGGATGCCCGGCTACGTGCAGGCCCGCATCCCCGGCCGCGAGATCCTCACCGCCGAGGTCGCCAGGCTCGGCCAGCGCAAGTGCGTCCCGTTCCGGTGCTTCGCGGACTCGCTGGCCATCCTGGAGACCGGCAACGAGTTCAAGTTCTACGCCGAGGGCGTCGGCCACATCGCCACCGAGCCCAACTACGCCGGCGGCGAGCAGGAGAAGGAAGCCCTCATCAACGTCATCCAGCTCACGCCCAAGGGACTGGCCGAGGTCAGCGCCCAGGCGCTGAAGCTGGACCAGCACGCCCGCACCGTCGCCCCCCAGATCTTCGGCAGCTCCGCCAAGGCCAAGCGCGTGCGTTAAGCGCGCGCCCCCGGTGGTAGCCCGGAGCCATGGCAGAACGCCCGACCGACCTCCCCGGCGGCTCCTGGTGGGCCGCGGTCAAGCGCACCCTGCGGGAGTTCCGGATCGACAACCTCAGCGACTGGGCGGCGGCCCTCACCTACTACGCCGTGCTGTCGATCTTCCCGGCGCTGCTGGTGCTGATCTCCCTGATCGACCTGGCCGGGCAGGGCACCATCCAGGCGCTGCTGGACAACCTCGGCCAGGTCGCGCCCGGCTCCGTCAACGACATCCTGGCCGCCGCCATCCGCAACCTCCAGCAGACCCGCGGCTCGGCCGGGGTGCTGGCGCTGGTCGGGCTGGCCCTGGCGCTGTGGTCGGCGTCCGGCTACGTCGCCGCGTTCATGCGCGCCTCCAACGCCATCTACGACGTCCCCGAGGGCCGGCCGATCTGGAAGACGCTGCCGATCAGGATCGGCGTCACCGTGCTCGTCATGGTGCTGCTGGCGGCGTCGGCCGTGGCGGTGGTCGCCACCGGCGGCCTCGCCGACCGCATCGGGCGGGTCCTGGGGCTCGGCAGCGCCGCCGTCACCGCCTGGAACATCTTCAAGTGGCCGGTGCTGCTGCTGGTGGTCAGCTTCATGTTCGCGCTGCTGTACTGGGCCTCGCCCAACGCCAGGCAGGGGTTCCGCTGGGTCAGCCCTGGAGGGATCCTCGCGGTGGTGGTCTGGGTGCTCGCCTCGGTGGCGTTCGCCATCTACGTCGCCAACTTCGCCTCCTACAACAAGACCTACGGCAGCCTGGCCAGCGTGATCATCTTCCTGGTGTGGCTGTGGCTGTCCAACACCGCCATCCTGCTCGGCGCCGAGCTCAACGCCGAGCTGGAGCGCGGCCGCGCGATCGCCACCGGCCACCCGCCCGACCGCGAGCCCTACATGGAGCTGCGCGACACCAGCAAGATCCGGGAACGGGACAACCTCTAGCCCGGTCACCTCAACTCGCCGGCCCCGGCGCCGATGAGCCTGCATGGGCAGAGCCAGGATCGCCGGCGTCCTCGTCGCCGCCGCCGTGGCCGCGGCCGTGGCCGGCGGCGGCCGGGCGGCCAGCGCCGGGCCCCGCCCCGACCCGCCGGCGCCGCCGCGGCCCGCCCTGGCCGCCTACGAGTGGCGCGGGCTCGGCCAGCTCACCCGGCCGTCCACCCGCCAGCGCCTGCGCTTCCTCCACGGCCAGGGCTTCACCACCGTCTACGTCGACATCGGCGAGTACCTCGACGCCGCCGACCGGCCCAAGACCCCGCAGCGGCAGGCGCTGCTGCGGCGGCTGGCCGGCAACCTCGGCTACTTCGTGGGTGAGGCCTCCCGCCTCGGCCTGACCGTCCACGCGGTCGGCGCCGGGCCCACCTGGACCGACCCCGACCTGCGCTACCTCGGGCCCAAGCTGGTCCGGCTCGTCGGCCAGTACAACGCCGCCGCCCCCGCCGCGCAGCGGCTCAAGGGCGTCCAGCTCGACATCGAGCCCTACGTCGACCCGGCCTTCTTCGACGACCCGCAGGCCGCGCTCATCGACTACCTCGAGACCATGCGGGAGGTGGTGGCGTCCTACCGGCAGGTGCGGGCCCGGCCCGGCACCCGCACCCTGCGGCTCGGGGTCGCCATCCCGTTCTGGTTCGACGGCGAGGCCGGCGCCCCCGGCCCGGTGCCGTTCGACGGCGCCACCAAGCCGGCCGCCTTCCACCTGGTCGACATGCTGGCCGACCTCGCCCACGCCTACCTGGTGGTGATGGCCTACCGCAACTTCACCGCCGGCGAGGACGGGTCGATCGGCCACCTCCGCAGCGAGTTCGACTACCTGGCCTCGGCGGGGGCGAGCTGCGGGATCGTGGTCGGCCAGGAGTACACCGAGGAGGACCCGCCGGCGGTCACCTTCCACGGGCTGGGCCGCCGGGTGTTCCGGGCGGCGGCCGCCGAGATCGCCGCCGCCTACGGCCACCTGGCCCAGTTCGGCGGCCTGTCCGTCAACGACGTGGACGCCTACATGGCGGCCGACGAGTAGTGCATCGTCCTCGACGGTAGCGATCTCCTCAAGCCGGGCCGACGGCGAACCGACAAGACAACTTGCCATCGAAGGAGGGATGACAAGTTGATCGAGACGCTGCGCCCCAAGGACGCCCGCATCCTCGTGGTGGACGACGAGCGGGTCAACGTCGTGCTGCTGGAGCGGATCCTCGAGCAGGACGGCTACACCAACGTCAGGTCCACCACCAGGTCGGACCAGGCCGTCGCGCTGTACGAGGAGTTCGAGCCCGACCTGGTGCTGCTGGACCTGCACATGCCCGGCCTGGACGGCTTCGCGGTGATGGAGCGCCTGGAGGACCGCATCGCCGGCGACACCTTCCTGCCGATCCTCATCCTCACCGCCGACATCCGGCCAGAGGTCAAGCGGCGGGCGCTGGCCGCCGGCGCCAAGGACTTCGTGACCAAGCCGTTCGACCGCACCGAGGTGCTGCTGCGCATCCAGAACCTGCTCCAGACGCGGTTCCTGCACATGCGCCTGCGCCCCGAGCTGGCGTCGGAGGGGCAGGCGACCTGAGGTGGAGCTGCGCATGTGGCGCCGCTACGGCGACGCCGTCTACACCCTGGTGACCTTCGCGGTCTTCGGCTTCGAGACGCTGGCGCTCGGCGCGCTGAGCATCTCCTTCCTGCTGGGCAGGACCACCGGGATCGCCGACACGCCGGTGGAGGGCATCCTGCTGGCCACGCTGACCTCGACGGCGTCGGCGCTGGCGCTGCTCGGGTTCTTCCTGCTCGCCTACCACTTCACCAGCACGCTGCGGGACCGCTGGCACGTCGAGCAGCTCGACACCTGGACCGAGCGCTGGATCGCGCTCGCGCTGGAGGACACCCCCGCCGAGCAGCTCGCCGAGGGCTCGACGCGGCGCCTGCCGCGGGCCGCGGTGGATGCGGTGCTCAGCCTGCTGGAGGTCGTCAAGAGCGAGGAGGGCGACCGGCTGAAGGCGGTGCTCGCGGGCCACGGCGTCGACCGCCTGCTGCTCCGGCACGTGCGCTCGGGGCACCTCACCGCCCGGCTGGACGCGATCGAGAGCCTCGGCAAGGCACGCCTGCCGCAGGCCTTCGACGCGCTCATCTCGCTGCTCAAGCACCCGCGGCCGGTGGTGCGGCGCATGGCGGTGCGGGCCGCCGCCGGCACCCTGGCGACGATGCCGCCCGAGCCCGGACCGGACGGCCCGGGCGCGAGGTTCATCGAGGCGCTCAAGGGCACCGACATCCAGTCGGGCGTGGCGCAGGAGTCGCTGCTGCTGCTGGAGACCAGGGCCGGCGCGGTCCTGCGCGACCTGCTGGCCCAGCCCGACCTCGGCGACCGCCTGCGCTGGGTCGCGCTGGAGACCACCGGACGCCTCGGCCTGGCCGACATGGCCGGCGAGGTCGCCGGGTCGACCAGCCATGCCGACCCCGAGCTGCGCGCGGCCGCCTTCCGCGCCCTGCGCCGGCTCGGATCGGTCCCCGAGGAGGCGCACGGGTCGCTGCTGGAGGCGCTCCGCGACGAGGTCGACTTCGTCCGCGTCCAGGCCTCCCACGCCGCCGCCTTCCTCCCGTCCGAGGTGGCCCTCCCGGCGCTCGAACCCGGGCTGGAGGACGAGTCCTGGTGGGTCCGGCGCGCCACGGCCGCCTCCATGGCGCGCCTGGGCGACGACGGCGTCGCGGCCGTCAGGCGGGCTGCCGAGACCCATCCCGACCAGGCCGCCCGCGAGATGGCCGTACAGATCCTGCTGGAAGCGGGCGTGCTCGACCCAGCCGCCGCCCGCCTGGTCAAGGGGGTGGCCTGAACCATGTGGAGCGCGCCGCTGACGGTCTACCAGTACGTGCTGCTGGTCTACTTCTCCGGGCTCAACCTGCTGTACGCGCTGTTCTGCTGCGTCGGGCTGCGCGCCCTGGTGATCGTGTTCGCCAGGGAGTTCTCCCAGGGCAGCCTGCGTGACCTGCTGGAGCGGGACGTCTACAAGCCGGTCTCCATCCTGGTGCCGGCCTACGACGAGGAGGTGAGCATCGTCGGGAGCGTCCGCTCCCTGCTCGCCCTCCAGTTCCCGGAGTTCGAGGTGATCGTGGTCTCCGACGGCTCGACCGACGAGACCATGGCCCGGCTCATCGACGCCTTCTCGCTGGCGGAGCAGCCGTGGGCGAGCCGCCAGGACCTGCCGACCGCGCCGATCCGCCGCACCTACCGCTCGCTCACCCACCCCAACCTGGTGGTGGTCGACAAGGAGAACGGCGGCAAGGCCGACGCCCTCAACGCCGGCCTCAACCTCGCCCGCTACCCGCTGTTCGCCGCCGTGGACGCCGACTCGATGCTGGACGCCGAGGCGATCCTGCGGGCCACCCGGCTGTTCGTCGAGGACGAGACGCTGGTGGCGGTCGGCGGCACCATCCGGCCCCTCAACGGCGCGGTGGTGCAGGACGGCCGCGTGACCGAGCTGGCCATGCCCAAGCGCTGGCTGGAACGGTTCCAGGTGCTGGAGTACGCGCGCGCGTTCTTCACCGGCCGCGCCGGGTGGAGCCACTTCAAGAGCCTGCTGATCATCTCCGGCGCCTTCGGGCTGTTCCGGCGGACCGCCGTCCTGGAGGCCGGTGGCTTCCTGGTGGGGACCGTGAGCGAGGACATGGAGCTGGTCGTCCGCCTCCACAAGCACTTCCTGCGCAAGGGCCAGCCCTACAACATCCGCTTCACGCCCGACCCGATCTGCTGGACCGAGGTGCCCACCGACCTCAAGACCCTGCGCCGGCAGCGCAACCGCTGGCACCGGGGGCTGTGCGAGACGCTGTGGAAGCACCGCGACATGCTCTTCAACCCCCGCTACGGCCGCCTCGGGATGGTCGCCGTCCCGTACTTCTGGATCTTCGAGGCGCTGTCGCCGCTGGTGGAGGTGTCCGGCTACCTCATCGTCGGGGTCGGAGCCTTCACCGGGTTCGTGAGCCCGCGCTTCACGATCCTGTTCGTGCTGCTGGCGGTCTTGTACGGGATGCTGCTGTCGCAGCTCGCCGCCGGCGTGGAGACGTTCCTGTCCACCCGCTACCCGCGCCTGCGGGACCGCGTCGTGCTGCTGGTGGCCGCCTTCATCGAGTTCGTGGGCTACCGGCAGTTCCTGGTCCTGGAGCGCACCCTGGCCACCGTCCAGGTCCCCTTCAAGAAGGGGCAGTGGGGCAAGATGCGGCGCCAGGGCGCCACGGCGGTCGCCGCGCCCGAGACCGCGGTCACGGCACCGCGGCCATGAGCTGGGCGATCAGGTAGACGGCGATGTGCCCCAGCAGGAACGCCAGCACGCCGGCCAGCGACACCAGCGCGGTGAACAGCACCGCGGAGAGCGGGTCGTCGGCCAACGCCGTCCAGTAGGCGTCCAGCAGCACCCCCAGCAGGTTCCTGGGGGCGTGATCGCGGCCAGCTTCCAGGCTCAGCGCGCCTCCAGCCCTGAGGGTCCCGATGAGCCCTCAAGGATACGACGCCGCGAGGCCGTCGGGGAGGGGCTGGCGTGGCAGCGGTCGCGGCCGCCGGCCTTGGCGGCGTAGAGGGCCTGGTCGGCGCGGCCGAGCAGCTCGTCGGCGGTCTCGCCGCGGGACCACTCGGCCACGCCGATGGAGCAGGTGCCCTCCGGCACCGCGGTGCGCAGCCGCTCGGCGATCACCATGGCGTCGGCCAGCGTGCACTCCGGCAGCAGCACGGCGAACTCCTCGCCGCCGTAGCGGACCAGCAGGTCGGTCTTGCGCAGGTTGGCCCACCAGGCCGCGCCGGCGGCCTTGAGCAGCCGGTCGCCGGCCTGGTGGCCGTGCTGGTCGTTGAACGCCTTGAAGCGGTCCATGTCGATGAGGGCGACGCACAGCGGCTGGCCGTTGCGCTCGGCGCGGGCCAGCTCCCGCGGCAGCTCCTGGTCCCACACCCGGCGGTTGAGCACCCCGGTGAGCGGGTCGGTGCGGGCCAGGCGCCCGACCCGCTGGTAGAGGGCGCCGACCTGGGCGAGCAGCCACAGCAGCGTGCCGAGCAGGACGCTGATCGCGGCGCCGATGCCCAGCAGCAGCGAGGCCGGGAAGGTGCGCTCGGTCAGGATCGGGGTGCCGGGCAGGGGCGCGTAGCGCAGGCGGAAGGTGCGCCCGCCCAGGGTGACCGCGTCGGTCCGCACGTCCGGGCCGCCGGCCCGGAAGCCGGCCGGGTAGGCGGCGATCGGGTCGCCGCCGACGGCGGGGTCGTACAGCTCCACGCCGGTGGTGAGCTGACTGGACCGCATCGCGGCGCTCAGGAGGTCGGCGGCGCGGAACTGGCCGCCCGCCCAGCCGCGGAAGGCCGCCCGCCGCTGCGCCACGGTCCCGACCGGCGCCTGGTCGCGGTAGACGGGCACCAGCAGCTCGAAGGCGACCGGGCGTTCCGCCGGCGGCAGCCGCAGGTCGACCGCGAGGGTGGTCTGGCCGCTCATGGTGGTCTGGCCGCTGTCGCGGGCCTGCTCCAGGGCGGCCAGGACGCTGGGGGTGGCGCGGGCGTCCAGGCCGATGGTGGAGCCGAAGCGGCTGGGGAGCTCGCTGTACAGGGTCACGTAGTAGGCGGGCCGCCTGCCCGGGGGCCTGATGGTGAAGCCGGGCGCGCCGTCCCTGCGGGCGGCGGCGACGAAGGCGGCGGCCCGCTCGTCGGGCACGAACGCCCGCCAGCTGATGCGCTGGAGGCCCGGGTAGCGGTGCGGGAGGTCCAGCGTCCTGGCGAAGATCCGGAAGTCCTCGCGGCTGACGAAGGTGGAGGCCTGCCAGAGGGAGCGTTGGGCCTGGAGGGCGTCCTCGTAGTGGCCCAGCGCGTTGCGGATGGTGGTCGTCCTGGCGGCCGCGGTGCGGTCCAGCCGCTCGTCGCGCTGGCGGGTCACGGCGGCGTGCCAGCCCCTGGCGACCCAGACCGACGCGGCGATCCCCAGCAGCACCACCAGCACGGCCGCCGCCCGCAGCGCGGACGCCCACAGTCCTCCCTGGCCACGCCAGGTGAGGCGGCGCCGGAGCAAGGCCGCGACCATGCCTTCCCTATCGGCCGGACCCACCCCCGGCTCAAGGTCGCCTCGCCGGGTCGTGACCTACGACGCCGGCAGCCACAGCTCCACGGTGGTGCCCATGCCGGGGGCGCTGGACACCCGGCACCAGCCGCCGGCCATGGCCGCCTGCTCGCGCATGCTGACCAGGCCGAGGTGGTCGGGGTCGGGCTGGGCGGGACCGATGCCGGGCAGGAAGCCGGCGCCGTCGTCGCTGACCCGCACGCGCATCCCGTCCTCTTCCGCGTCCTCCAGCCAGATCGTGACCCGCTGCGCGTGCGCGTGGGCGCGCACGTTGGCCAGCGCCTCCTGCACGATCCGGTAGGCGATCTCCTGGAGCTCCACCGGGAGCTTGCGGGTCAGGTGGTCCTCCACGCGCACGCGGAACCCGGCCAGCTCGCCGACCGACCGGGCGTACTGGTGGAGGGCGGCGGCCAGGCCGACCCGCTCCAGCGGTGGCGGGTGCAGCTCGAAGGCGAGCTGGCGCAGGCGGCCGAGGCTGTCGGTGATGGTCGCGCCGAGCCCGTCGATCAGCTTCACCTGCTCGGGGCGGTCCAGGTCCGTGCGCAGCCGGTCCAGGTCGGAGCTGGCGGTCCCGAGCTTGGGCACCACGCTCCGCAGGCTGATGGCGAGCTGCCGCCGGTCGTGGTCCTGGCTGGCGACCAGCCGGCCGAGGAGCCAGCGGCGCTGCTCGTCGAGCCGGACCAGGCGCTGGTGGGCGCGGTGGCGCTCGCTGACGTCGCGGAGCATGACCACCCGGCCGGTCTCGCGGCCGCCGCGGTCCCGCAGCGGCGCGGTGGTCAGCTCGTAGTGGCAGCCGCCGAGGACGATCTCCTCGGGCGGGTCCTGGCCGCCGGCGCGCTGGAGCTCGGCCGGGTCGACCTGGAGCAGCGTCTCGGCCCGCTGGCCGATCGCCTCGGTGGCCGAGACCCCGAGGGCCCGCTGCCCGGCGGGGTTGAGGTTCACCACCCGCCGGTAGGGGTCCAGCACCAGCACGCCGTCCTGGATCGTCGCCAGCACCGAGCTGCGCGCGATCGGCGCCAGGTCCAGGAGGCGGAAGCGGAAGATCCCCCACACCAGCACCGCGCCGGTCAGCACGAACAGGAACGGGGTCAGCTCGACCCGGCCGAACGGCCCGACGTTGAGGTTGTGGAGGATGTTGGCCAGGAAGGGCAGCAGCACGGTCACGATGAGCAGCAGGCTCTGGCGCCAGTACAGCCGCGACAGGCGCGTGAGCGTCCACACGAACAGCGCCGTGCAGCCCCACACGACCAGGTCGGCGTACACCAGGAACGGCCAGAACAGGGGCCCGACCTGGGCGATGGCGTCCTCGGGGTCGGCGGCCGCCGACGGCGGGTAGTAGCGGATCAGGTCGTGGGTGGCGTCGTTGGCCAGCAGCGCGATCACCGCCACGGGCGGGACCGCCAGCGCGGTCATGGTGGACCGGTTCACCCACCGGTCCCGCCCGGTGTACTGCATGATGAACGCGAACCATGCCGGCGGCAGCAGGCAGATGCCCAGCCATTTGGCGTCGCCCCACAGCTGCCTGGTGGGCAGCTCGGTGGCGGCCAGCTCGAGGGCGTAGGCGAGGCCCCACCAGCCGGCGGCGGCCAGCACCACCGCCAGGCTCGCGCCCGCCGAGGCCTTCCGGTGCCGCCAGACGTACCAGTCGTAGAGGGCCAGGCAGGCGCCACCGGCCAGCGCGAGCGCGCTGAAGTACCAGTGCCAGCCCACGCTCGCGCCCCTCGCTGCACATTGTCCGGCTTCGACCAGTGGCGAATCATACGACAGTTGCCTGACCGCAGGAGCAGGGGATTTTTTCTGAGCGAGATGCTTGACTGGATTACGACGATCACTTAGCGTGCCCGCGTCCCTACTTTCGGAGCTGGGGGTGCCGTGGCACGCAGGTTCGTTCGCGGGGCGCCGATCCTCGTCGTGGTGCTGTTCCTCACGGTCCCGGGCGTGCTCGCCAAGAGCGCGTCGGGAGCGGGCGCCCGCGCTTCCTCCGCGGCCGCCCAGCTGGCGCAGGGCGACCCGCGGGACCCGTTCGACCGTGACGACGGCGGGGCCGGCGCCGGCTCGGGGACCGATGCGGAGGCCCAGGCCGGGACCGGCGCCACCACGTCGCAGGGCGGGGTGACGAGCGCCGGGTCGCTCCCGCTCACCGGCTCCGCCTCCAGGCTGCTGGTGGGCGTCGCCGCCGGGCTCCTGCTCGCGGGCGGGGTCGCGCTGTGGACGACCAGGTACCGGCCGCGGCATGCGGGCTACCGGCCGAGGCACGCGCGCTGATCCAGCCTTGCTACACTGCCGAGGTCCCGGCCGGCTCGCACCGCCGGCCCGGACGCCGGGCGGCGTAGCTCAGAGGTAGAGCAAGCGGCTCATAATCGCTGTGTCGGTGGTTCGAGTCCACCCGCCGCTACCAGAGCGCCGGTCGAGACCAAGGAGACCAGGACGAGCCATGGCGAAGAGGAAGTTTGAGCGGACCAAGCCGCACCTGAATATCGGGACGATGGGGCACATCGACCACGGCAAGACGACCCTGACCGCGGCCATCACCAAGGTCCTGCACCAGCGCAACCCCGCCGTGGACTACACCCCCTTTGAGCAGATCGACAAGGCCCCCGAGGAGAAGCAGCGCGGCATCACCATCTCCATCGCCCACGTCGAGTACGAGACCGACCACCGCCACTACGCCCATGTGGACATGCCCGGGCACGCCGACTACATCAAGAACATGATCACCGGCGCCGCCCAGATCGACGGCGCCATCCTGGTGGTCAGCGCGCCCGACGGCCCCATGCCGCAAACCAGAGAGCATGTGCTGCTGGCGCGGCAGGTGGGGGTGCCGTACATCCTGGTGGCGTTGAACAAGGTCGACATGGTCGACGACGAGGAACTCCTGGAGCTGGTGGAGCTGGAGGTGCGGGAGTTGCTGACGCAGTACGAGTTCCCGGGGGATGACACCCCCATCATCCGCATCTCCGCCCTCAAGGCCCTGGAGGGGGATCCGGGGGCGGAGCAGCAGGTGCTGGAGCTCATGGACGCGGTCGACTCCTATATTCCGGAGCCGGAGCGGGTGGTGGATCGGCCGTTTTTGATGCCGGTGGAGGACGTGTTCACCATCACCGGGCGGGGCACGGTGGCGACCGGGCGGGTGGAGCAGGGGACGATCAAGGTCGGCGAGAGCGTGGAGATCGTCGGGATCCGCCCCAAGATCCAGACCACGGTGGTGACCGGGGTGGAGATGTTCCGCAAGCTGCTGGATCAGGGGCAGGCGGGCGACAACATCGGCGTGCTGCTGCGGGGCACCCGCCGCGATGAGATCGAGCGGGGGCAGGTGCTCGCCAAGCCGGGGTCGATTACGCCGCATACGGAGTTCACCGCGCAGGTGTATGTGCTCTCCAAGGAGGAGGGGGGGCGGCATACGCCGTTTTTCAACAACTACCGGCCGCAGTTCTACTTCCGCACCACCGACGTGACCGGCGAGGTGGCGCTCCCCGAGGGCACCGAGATGGCCATGCCGGGGGACAACACCGAGATGACCGTCAAGCTGATCGCCCCCATCGCCATGGCCGAAGGGCTCCGCTTCGCCATCCGCGAAGGCGGCAGAACCGTCGGCGCCGGCCGCGTCATCAAAATCCTCAAGTAGAGGCCCGGCAAGCGATGAACCAGAAGATCCGCATCCGCCTCAAGGCGTACGACCACGAGATCATCGACCAGTCGGCGCGCAAGATCGTCGACACGGTGACCCGCACCGGCGCGCGCACCGCCGGGCCCGTGCCGCTGCCCACCGAGAAGTCGATCTACTGCGTGATCCGCAGCCCCCACAAGGACAAGGACTCGCGCGAGCACTTCGAGATGCGCACGCACAAGCGGCTCATCGACATCCTCGACCCGACACCCAAGACCGTTGACAGCCTGATGCGCCTGGACCTGCCGGCCGGCGTCGACATCGAGATCAAGCTATGAGCAGGACCGCCACCTACAAGGGCCTCCTCGGCACCAAGCTGGGGATGACCCAGGTCTTCGACCAGAACGCCCGGGCCGTGCCCGTGACGGTCATCCAGGCCGGCCCGTGCACGGTCACCCAGGTGAAGTCGCCGGAGCGCGACGGCTACGCGGCCGTCCAGCTCGCCTTCGGCGACATCAAGCCCAAGCGGGTGACCAAGCCGCGGGCCGGGCACTTCGCCAAGGCCGGCGTCGAGCCCCGGCGCCACCTCGTGGAGCTGCGCACCGACGACGCCGCCGACTACACCCTCGGCCAGACGCTCGCGGCGGACGTGTTCGCCGAAGGCGACCGGCTGGACGTGGTCGGGGTCTCCAAGGGCAAGGGCTTCGCCGGGGTGATGAAGCGCCACGGCTTCAAGGGCCTCGGTGCCTCCCACGGCACCGAGCGCAAGCACCGCTCGCCCGGCTCGGTCGGCGCCTGCGCCACGCCGGCCCGCATCTTCAAGGGCATGCGCATGGCCGGCCACATGGGCCACGAGCGGGTCACCGTCCTCAACCTCGAGGTCGTCAAGGTCGACCCCGAGCGCAACCTGCTCCTCGTCAAGGGCGCGGTGCCCGGCCCCAGGCGCGGCCTGGTGATGCTGCGCAGCTCCGTCAAGGGGGTGCGCGACTGATGGCCAAGGTCGACGTCCTCAACGCGGGCGGGAAGAAGGCCGGCTCGGTGGACCTGCCCGACGAGGTCTTCGGCGTGCAGGTGAACGTCCCGGTGATGCACCGGGTGGTGCGGGCGCAGCTGGCCGCCGCCCGGGCGGGCACCCACTCGACCAAGACCCGCTCCGAGGTCCGCGGCGGCGGCGCCAAGCCCTGGCGCCAGAAGGGCACCGGCCGCGCCCGGCAGGGCTCCAGGCGGGCGCCCCAGTGGACCGGCGGCGGGGTGGTGTTCGGCCCCACGCCCCGCGACCACAACCTGCGGGTGAACAAGAAGGAGAAGATGCTGGCGCTGCGGTCGGCCCTGACCGACCGGCACGCCGGCGGCAACCTGGTGGTCGTCGACGGCCTCGACTTCGACGCCCCCAGGACCGCGCGCGCGGTCGAGCTGCTCGACACGCTCGGCCTCGCCGGCCGCAAGCTGCTGTTCGTGGTGGACGGCCTGGAGGAGGCCGCCATCAAGAGCTTCCGCAACCTGCCAACGGTCCACCTGATCACCTTCGACCAGCTCAACACCTACGACGTGCTCGCCAGCGACGTGGTGGTGTTCACCCGCGACTCGCTGGACGCCTTCCTCGGCCGCTCCACCGCGGTGGGACGCGACGAGGAGGAGCTGGTGCTGGAGGAGGGTGAGCGCTCGTGAAGGACCCCCGCGACGTGATCTTCAAGCCGGTGGTGAGCGAGAAGTCCTACTCGCTGCTGGACGCCAACACCTACACCTTCATCGTCCACCCCGACGCCAACAAGACGGAGATCAAGGAGGCCGTGCAGTCCATCTTCTCCGTCCGGGTGACGAACGTGAACACGCTGCACCGTAAGGGCAAGCGCAAGCGCACCCGCCGGCAGTCGGGGGTGATCGTGGGCCAGCGCAAGGCGACCAAGCGCGCGCTGGTCACCCTGCATCCTGACGACAGGATCGAGCTCTTCGAGGCCAGGTAGCCATGGGCATCCGCAAGCACAAGCCAACCACGCCAGGGCGGCGGGGCAGCTCGGTGGCCGACTTCGCCGAGGTCACCAAGTCGACCCCGGAGAAGGCGCTGCTCGCCCCCAGCCCGCGCAAGGGCGGCCGCAACGTCCACGGCCGCATCACCACCCGCCACCAGGGTGGGGGCCACAAGCAGCGCTACCGGATCGTCGACTTCCGCCGCGACAAGGACGGCGTGCCGGCGCGCGTGGCCGCCATCGAGTACGACCCCAACCGCACCGCCCACATCGCGCTGCTGCACTACGCCGACGGCGACAAGCGCTACATCGTGGCGCCCTCCCGCCTGCGGGTCGGCGACACCGTGGAGTCCGGCGAGGGCGCCGACATCAAGCCGGGCAACGCGCTGCCCCTGAAGAACATCCCGGTCGGCACCATCGTCCACAACGTGGAGCTGCGGCCGGGCGGCGGCGCCAAGCTCGGCCGCTCCGCCGGGTCGGGCATCCAGCTGCTCGCCAAGGAGGGCAAGCTGGCGACGCTGCGGATGCCGTCGGGCGAGATCCGCCAGGTGCAGGCCACCTGCCGGGCCACCGTCGGCGAGGTCGGCAACGCCGAGCAGGAGCTGATCAGCTGGGGCAAGGCCGGCCGCCTCCGCTGGAAGGGCAAGCGCCCCACCACCCGCGGGGGGGCCATGAA
>Ga0081538_10003480_pt1 | contig 14865 bp, 13 predicted proteins | sample TabmetS5T2R1_FD_71022 | JGI IMG/M metagenome (GOLD analysis project Ga0081538, IMG submission 71022) | Tabebuia heterophylla rhizosphere microbial communities from the University of Puerto Rico - S5T2R1 | ecosystem: Host-associated > Plants > Roots > Rhizosphere ... | reverse complement strand
ATCGCTGGAGCGGGATCGTTTGGTGCGCCGGTCAATGCCCGCCCTGAGTCCACACCGCGACTCTACAACCTGCTCGAAGTCTGGCGTGACCACAGCAAGATTAGAGTGCACACCCACTGCTTGCGCAAGGACGGTGGCGCGTGGGAGGGCTGGGCCGTCTGGCCAGGCGCGCAAGCCACTGAGCGACGCACCTATTATGATATTCAACTCAAAGGCTAACGTCATGCAGCGCCCAGCGACTGCGCAGCCTTTAACGAGGGCAGCGAGGGGTAGAGCATGGTTGGGGACTCTCTGCCTCCTCCTGCTCTGTGCCTCGTGCATGCAGGCGCAGCACACCGTCGCGCCAGGCGCTAACACACCCGTGTACGAGACGCGCGCCGAGCACCATCCGGACGGCATTGGCAAATTTTATATGGGCCGCGAGATCGCCCAGGTGATGGGCGTGGCTGGCGCGGAGTGGCTCGACCGCCCGGAGCGGGCAGAGGCCGAAGCACCACAACGGGTCATTGAGCACATGCAGCTCAAACCTACCGATGTTGTGGCTGACGTAGGGGCCGGCACTGGTTATTTCACCATGCGCATCAGCCGCGTGGTACCGCAGGGCACCGTCTACGCTGTGGACATCCAGCCCGACATGCTCGCCATCATCGAACAGCGCAAACGGCAGCTCAAAGCCAACAATGTCATCACGGTCCAGGGCACAGAGACGGACCCGCGCTTGCCGGCGCGAGCGGTTGATGTCGCACTGCTGGTGGATGCCTATCACGAATTTGCCTATCCGCGCGAGATGATGGAGAACATCATCAAAAGCCTCAAACGCGGCGGGCGCGTCATCCAGATCGAATATCGTGGCGAAGATGCCAGTGTGCCGATCAAATCGCTACACAAGATGACCGTGGCACAGGCGCGCAAGGAGATGGAAGCGGTCGGGCTGCGCTGGCAGGAGACGCAAGACTTTTTGCCGTATCAGCACTTCATGGTCTTTGTGAAGCCCTGAAAAAAGGTGCTTGACGCGCGCGTAGTCATTATGAGATTCTGGACAACAAGAGGTCTGGTCGTGCTATAGACTCTACACAGCGTTCATGCTCTGCTGCTCGCGTGCCTACACTGCCTCTCTCCACACGCGCCGTTCATATGTATGCATTGTTTGCCATAGCTCCAGCGCTACTCCCCGCTGCACGACGCAAACCCAGTGGACGTTACTACGCCTCAATGTGCGCTATCGTCTCCAGCCTTATGGCGCGCATGAGAACTTGGCACCGCCGACCTTACTGGGTGAAACGTGTCTCCACTAACAGGGAGGGAGCTTTATGGACACAATCCCCAAAAGTCTGAGCCGTCGCCATCTCCTGCAGGCCGGCCTGGCAGCCGGCGTCACGCTGTCTACCTGGCCACTCACGCGCCCCTCCGAGAGCTGGGGTGCCGCGGCCGGACAACCCAAGCGCGGCGGTATCCTGCGCGTCTGGGGCTATGATCCCCCGCACTTCGACCCGCACCTCACGATCAATGGCAAGACGCATACCACCCTGAGCTTCATGTACAGCACACTGGTCCGGCACAAAATCGGCCCGGACGTGAAGGCGGGCACTTTCACGGTAGAGCCCCATCTGGCTGAACGCTGGGAAGCGCTGGATGATACCACCTATGTCTTCCATCTGCGTCAAGGCGTGAAATGGCACAATAAGCCGCCCGTTAACGGTCGCGAGCTGGTGGCCGAGGATGTGAAGTTCACCTTTGACCGCTTCCTGACGGAAAAGGGCAATGCCGACCGCTATGTCCTGGAAGCCGTGGACCGGGTGGAGGTGGTGGATCGCTATACCGTGAAGTTCCTCCTGAAAGAGCCCTTTGTCTGGCTGGTCGACGTGTTGGCCAACCCGCGCAGTATGTGGATCATCGCCCCCGAAGTGGTGCAGCAGTACGGCGACCTGAAGAAAGCCGAGCACGCCGTCGGCACTGGCCCCTTCCTCCTGGAGCGCTACGAGCCGAACGTGAAGACGGTCTTCAAGCGCAACCCGGACTACTTCCGCGAGGGTCAGCCGTATGTGGATGGGGTGGAATGGTTGATCATCGATGATCCCTCAGCGGCGCTGGCGATGTATCGTACCGGGCAAGTCGACTGTGGGGCCTGGCACTGGTGGAGCGTGCGCCAGGAAGACCTGGAGTCGCTCAAGAAGACCCATCCCCACCTGGGGTATCAGGATTTCATCTCCCCTGTGAGCCATGCCATCTACATGCGGACCGATATGTCGCCCTTCTCTGACGTACGCGTGCGGCGCGCCATGTCCCAGGCGCTCGATCGGCAGGGGATGATTGAGGCTATACTCGTCAAGGGCGAACCGACCCCCGCCGTAGGCCGTGGCTTGCCCGAGTGGTCGCCGCGCATCGACGAACTCGGCGCCGGGGCGAAATACTATCAGTACGATCCCAAGGAAGCCAGGAATCTGCTGGCGGAGGCTGGCTTTCCCAAGGGCTTCAAAACCCAGATTCATACCACCAATGGCCTAGGCCCCTTCCTCATTGATGCTGTGCAGTTAGCACAGCGCTTTCTCAAAGAGGTTGGCATTGAGGCGGAGTTGAAAATCCAGGAGTACGGCGCCTATATGGCGACGACGTTCGCTGGCAAGTTCGAGGGGCTGGCCATGGGGCCGATCAGTATAGCCTGGGAACCGGATAGTGTACTATATGGCCTGTATGCGCCCGACCAGCCGCGCAACAGCGGCCACGTCAACGACCCCAAGATTACGGCCATGCTCAAGGAACAACGGCGCACGCAAGACCAGGAGGCGCGCAAGAAGATCATTTTCGACCTGCAGCGCTATATCGCGGAGCAGCAGTACTATGTGTACCTGTACTCCGTAGGTGTCACCGGCTCCTGGCAGCCATACGTGAAGAACTATGCTCCCAACCCCACCTTCGACTACGGCGGCCGCGCCGCGGCGCTGTGGCTCGAGCGGTAAGAGCAGCTACGGGCTGGGGGTGAGGACGAGAGCAAGGAGGGCACCGTGCAGTACGACGTAATCATTATAGGAGCAGGTTCAGCCGGGGCAGTGCTCGCCAACCGCTTATCGGAGGATCCAGAGCGGTCCGTGCTCCTGCTGGAAGCCGGGCCGGACTACCCCCAGTTTGACCATCTCCCCGATGAGATCAAATTTGGCTTTGACACCAGCATGGGCGTGCCGTCCTTGCGGACGCTGTCGGGCCATCCCGTCTCCCTCTTGACCAGCCAGCACAACTGGCAGTTCGTCGCCAGAGCCACCGAGATGGCACCACCAATGCCCGTGCCCCGAGGCAAGGTCACGGGTGGCTCCAGCGCCATCAACTCCTCGGCCTTCTATCGCGGTATACCCGAAGATTTTGAGGCCTGGGCCGCTGGCGGTAACGACCAGTGGGGCTTCGAGCAGGTCCTACCGTACTTCCGGAAGATCGAGACCGATGTGGATTTTCACAATGACGATCATGGCACAGAGGGCCCAATTTTTGTGCACCATGCCGACCCCAGGGTGTGGCATCCGGCCCATCGGGCCTTCTACAACGCCTGCCAGGCCGCCGGCTTTCCTGAGTGTCCGGACCACAATAGCCCCGGTGCTACGGGTGTAGGCCCAACGATCTCGAACAATCACAATAGCGTCCGCTTCAGTACTGCTCTCGGCTACCTGGACCCGTGTCGGCACCGCCTGAACCTCACCATCAGACCCAACTGTCTGGTGCACCGCATTCTGTTTGAGGGCAAGCGGGCGGTAGGGGTCGTCGTGCAGAGTGGCGAGGAGCGGTTTACCGTCGCTGGCACAAACCTCATCCTGAGCGCCGGGGCGGTCGGCTCACCCCACCTGCTCATGCTCTCGGGTGTGGGGCCGGCCGTACAGCTCAGGGGCTGCGGCATTGCCATAGTGCAAGATATGCCTGGCGTCGGGCAGAATCTCAGGGACCATCCCAAGGTCTATGTCACATGGGAGATCAACGAAGGATATCCGGTGCAGGAGAGACCAGCTCGCGGCGGTGCCTGCTTACGCTGCACTGCCCCAGGCTCGCACTGGCGTAATGACATCAGCATCAATATGGGCGCCTTCGTCACCGAGCGTGTGCCATGGTCAGAGGCCATGACGAGAAGCCAGGGTAGCGCAGTCGCCACCCACCGACGCATCGAGATGATGGTCGCCCTGCTGCTCCCCGTGAGCACAGGTGAACTCCGGCTGCTCTCCCCTGACCCACAGGCCCGGCCGAGCCTGGATTACAACTACCTTGCCGACCCCTTTGACCGGCAACGTCTGCGCGCTGGCGTCCGTCTCGCCCTCACCCTGGCGGCGCACGACGACCTCAAAGAGCTCATCGGTCCACTTCTGGAGCCGGCTGCTGCCGATGTGGCCTCTGACACGGCGCTTGACGCATGGTTGCTGCGCCAGGCCACCACCTATTCGCACATCTCCGGGACGTGCAAGATGGGGCCAGGGACGGACTCTATGGCCGTAGTCGATCAGTACGGCAAGGTGCATGGTCTGGAGGGATTGCGCATCGTCGATGCCTCGATCATGCCCAACCTGGTGCGTGCCCCCATTAATCCGACCGTAGTGATGATGGGAGAACGCCTGGCCGCACTCATACGCCAGGGGCAGTAGTACGAGCGAGGGTTGGATCACAGAGTGAGGGGCTTTTTTAGTGAGGATATGCGCCCGTTGTGTACCCTTTAGTCACCTGGGGCATACTACGACATAAGCGATACTCCTGGCCGGCGAGCGCTGCGGATACTGGGCTCGCTGCTCCTTGAGACCGCGTGCCCACGCAGAAAAAACACTGCCATGCTGGGTGCCCCTATGCTATAGTCCCTGCACACGATGGGGGTTCACGAAAGGTGCGGGCTTGCTGGAAGGGAGACATTGTATGGCCACCGACCTGTATGCGGCTCTGGAGCAGGCTATCCCGGCAACACGTGAGGAGTTTGAGACACTGTTGCGCGAGCTGGTCCAGATTCCTACCGTGAGTATGGACCCAGCGCATGCCTCGGACATCCGACAGGGTGCGCACCAGGCTGCCGCGATCCTCCAGGCCTGTGGGGCCACAGTGGAGGTCGTCGAGACACCTGGCAATCCTGTGGTGTTTGGCCAGTTGACCGTCAATCCGGCGTATCCTACCGTTGCTATCTACAATCACCTGGACGTACAGCCAGCCAACGAGCCGCAATGGCAGCAGGATCCCTTTGTGTTCCAGCGCGACGGTGAGCGTTATCTGGGACGTGGCACCACCGACGATAAGGGGCCAGCCCTGACAGCCCTGCTGGCAGCGCGCTTTGCAGTGCAGCACGACGTGCCACTCAATGTCCAGTTTCTCTGGGAGCTGGAAGAGGAAATTGGCAGTCCGCACTTTGCGGATTTCGTGGCTCAGCGACGCCAGGCTCTCACCTGCAATTCGGTCCTCGTGTCAGACACTGTCTGGTTGTCCCGCACCACTCCGGCGGTGCCCTATGGCCTACGCGGGATGCTGACCATGCTGCTCCGTCTGGAGACGGGGAGCAACGATTGTCATTCAGGCTTGACTGGCGGCGCCGCGCGTAACCCGATAGGTGAGTTGAGCGATGTCATTGCGCATTGCTATGACGCGCGCACAGGCCGTGTCCACATCCCAGGTTTTTATGATGATGTGCGGCCCTTGAGTGCCCCCGAACTCGACAATTTCTTAGCGTCTGGTTTTAACCTGTCAACCTTTATGGCGGTGCATGGCCTGCATACCTTGCGCACCAACGATGTCCAACGCGTCGTACAGGCGATCTGGAGTGAACCGACCTTTGAGGTACACGGGATCAGCGGTGGCTACCAGGGACCAGGGGTCAAAACCATTGTGCCGCACGTCGCAGAAGCGAAGATCAGCATGCGCTTAGTGCCTGATCAGGACCCCGAACGCCTGTTTGCCGTGGTGCACGAGTTTATCCATCAGTACCATCCCGATGTAGAGGTGCACCAGGGCGGTTTCCTGCGTCCCTATCTCGGAGATTTTAGCGGTTTCTACGGCGCAGCCGTGCGGGAGGCGGTACGTTTTGGGTTTGGGAAGACGCCAAGCTTTATTCGGGAAGGCGGCTCGATTGGCGCGGTGGTCACCCTCGATCAGATGCTGCAGGTGCCTATTGTATTTCTGGGTTTAAGTTTGCCAGAGCATGGTTACCACGCCCCCAACGAAAACTTTGATTGGGGACAGGCCAGTGGAGGGATGCGTGCCTTCGTCAAATATTTTGATACCCTGGCCTCCTCTCGTCCGTAGAGAGTCGGGCAGCACTGGTGTAAAAACTGACGGCTACATGCTCACCATACACAGGGAGCGGGGAGACCGAAGCTATGACGCAGGTGGAACAGTCCGCAACCGGAGCAGAACGCACTCGGGTATTTATTGTTGATGATCATCCTATCGTGCGTCAGGGGCTAGCCCAGATGATCAATCAAGAGGCCGATTTAATCGTCTGTGGCGAGGCCGAAGATGCCCAGAGCGCGCTGCAAGCAGTGGCTGAGCTGCACCCTGCTCTGGTATTAGTAGACCTTTCTCTGAAAGGAGGCAGTGGCCTTGAGCTCATCAGGACCCTGCGGACGCGCCAGAGTATGTTACCGGTCCTGGTGGTGTCCATGCACGACGAGTCCCTCTATGTTGAGCGTGCTTTACGAGCTGGGGCACGTGGATATATCATGAAACACGAAGCGACAGACATCATGATGGGTGCTATTCGCCGTGTGCTCCGGGGTGAGATCTATGTAAGCGACAAGATGATGACGAAGCTCCTGGGGCGACTCCTCCCAGGTGAATCTCCCGACACCAATACGTCCATTCTTGAGCGGCTGAGCAACCGTGAGCTGGAAGTATTTCGGTTGATTGGCGAAGGGCATAACACACGGCACATTGCGGGAGTGCTGCATGTGAGTATCAAGACCGTGGAGTCCCATCGGGCCCACATCAAAGAGAAACTCCAACTCAACGACACGACCGCGCTCGTACGGTATGCTATGCAATGGGTTGAAAACGGCAAGATCGGCTCAGCCTAGGAGCAATGCCGCGCCAAAGTCCTTAAGCAGTGTTACCTTTTGCTGCCCCAGCCCTGGCCCTCTGCAGTTACTTCCCCTCTGGAACAGGAATTGCATCTCTATACGGTGTGCCTGCAGTGGTGACGCAGCCGTCTCTACGACTGCCATGGCCAGTCTGCGCCACGCTGCACGATCGGGCCTATCCAGCGGCAGTACAACGCATGACATTTGTGTTGAAAATGTATTAATGCTAACAAATTTGTTGCGAGGGATATGTAGGCCTTCTGCCTGCGAACCCTATGGCGTGGAGTATGACGACCCAAACAGGTGACATCAAACAGCTGGCGACACTGGTTGAGGTGAGTCAGACCCTGGCCAGTACGTTGAACCTCGAGGCCGCCCTGCATCGCGTGCTCGAGATCCTGGAATACCATCATACGATGGTCCCCAGTATGGTGACCCTGCTGCGTGAGCAGTCCAGCGAGCTGGCGATCGCTGTGGCCAATGGGCTCCCTGCGGATGGGATGCAAGCCCGTTATAACCTGGGTGAAGGTATCACCGGACGTGTCGTGGAAAGCGGCAAACCCATCATTGTGCCCCAGATCAGCCATGAACCGATGTTTTTAAATCGCGCTGGCCGACGACGCAATTTACAGACCCAGGAGCGTACGTTCATTTGTGTCCCAGTGATCATTAACCGGCGGCCGGTCGGCGCCCTTGGTGTCGATCTGCGCTTCCGCAAGGATCGCGACTACGACCGCGAATTAAAATTCTTGCATGTGGTCGCCTCGATGATTGCCCAGGCGATCAATATCCATCACCTCGTTGAGGCCGAGCGGCAGCGTCTCCGCGATGAGAACCAGCACCTGCGCGAGGAACTGCGGGAGCGCTATGACTTTGCCAACATTATTGGCAATAGTAGCCGGATGCGCCAGGTCTACGAGCAGATCACCCAGGTGGCCCCGACCAATACGACCGTGCTCATTCGCGGCGAATCGGGGACTGGCAAGGAATTGATTGCCCATGCGGTCCATTACAACTCCCCGCGTGCCAAACGGCCGTTCATCAAGGTCAGTTGCGCCGCTCTCCCCGAGACGTTGATTGAGTCAGAAATGTTTGGCCATGAGAAAGGCGCCTTTACCGGAGCCCAGGCTATGAAGAAGGGGCGCTTCGAACTCGCCGATGGTGGGACGCTGTTTCTCGATGAGATTGGCGACTTAAGCCCGACGCTCCAGGTCAAATTGTTGCGGGCTCTACAAGAGCGCGAATTTGAACGCCTCGGAGGTACCTCGACGATCAAAGTGAATGTGCGCCTGCTCGCCGCCACGAACCGCGACCTGGAGGAGGCGATTACCAGGGGGACGTTTCGTGAGGATCTCTATTACCGCCTCAATGTCTTTTCGATTTTCGTGCCACCCCTGCGCGAGCGCCGCGATGATGTGCTCTTGCTGGCCGAGCATTTTCTCGACAAATACGCCCGCGAGCATGGTAAACCCATCAAACGCATGGCGACCTCGGCGATTGACATGCTCGCCAGCTATCACTGGCCGGGCAATGTGCGCGAGTTAGAAAATACCATCGAGCGTGCCGTGCTCGTCTGTGAAGGACAGGTCATCCATGGCTACCATCTGCCCCCCACGCTGCAGACTGCCGAGGGCTCGGGAACGGTGCCGCAGGTATCGCTCACGGAATCCATCGAGGCGTTTGAACGCGACCTGATCCAGGATGCCCTGAAGACCGCCCGTGGCAACCGGGCGAAGGCCGCGAAGCTCCTCCATACGACGGAGCGTATTATTGGCTACAAGGTCAGGAAATACGCTATCGACTGCAAGCGCTTCCGCACCTGAGCCAGGGGCCAGACTCCTCATAGCGCACGCCCTGCTCCAGGCCACATGGATTTTTTCTATTTGAGATATGTCACGAATGGCTCTATCTTGTCTGTATCTACGTGCTTCCACCATGAACATCTTTGCCCAACAGGAGGCTCTTATGGTGCGGCTTGGCGGGGCGGCATCCCCGACCTACATCAGTGTATTCCGCGGACTCCAAACGCACTTTCGCCGGCACGGCATCGATCTCGACTGGGTACTCTACGCGGACTATGACGCCCTCGTCGAGGCCTTTGTCAAACGCGAGATCGATCTGGCCTGGAATGCTCCCCTGGCCTACGTCAAGATCAAACGTCGTCTCAAGGACCCCTGTCAGGTCGTGGCGATGCGAGATGTGGACGTAAACTTCACGACGCATTTCATTACGCATGCTGCCTCCGATATCACGACAGTGCAGGATCTGAAAGGCAAGCGCGTGGCCCTGGGAAGTCGAGGGTCGATGCAGGCTGGACTGTTACCCTATTACTTTTTGCAACAGCTAGGACTCCAGCCCAGCCATGATTTGGCGGTGTGTAGCTTCTACGACGAGCGTCAGGGGAACGCCCGCTCAGATGAGCGGGACGTCGTGGAGCGGGTCTCTCGGCAGGAATATGACGCTGGCGCTGTGAGTCAGCGGACCCTCGATGTCCTGCGGGCAGAAGGAACACTCGCAGCAGACAGTCTACGGCTTGTCTGGTCCAGTCCGGGCTATAGCCACTGCTGCTTCACAGCCCACAGCGACATGGATCCGGGCTTAGTGCAGCAAATTACCCAGGCGTTTGTCGCCATCAATAACCAGGATCCTGCCGGCCAAGCCGTGCTCGCCGGCGAGGGGTGCAATGCCTTTGTTCCGGGCCTGACTACTGGATGGGAGACCCTCGAAAAAGCGGCAGAGCAAGCCGGTCTCCTCTGAGCAAGACCGACACGAACGCCATACTGCAGAGGGGGTAGCCTGATGGCAGCCCCCCCAGGTGGCATGCGTGTGCGGTTCGGCTACTACAGCACCTTCCGCGCATCCAGCGCATCGCGCAGACCATCACCCACATAGTTGATAGACAGCACAACGAGAAAGATCATGGTGCCAGGGGATAGAGCCCAGTGGGGTGCAGAATCCAGATGATCCTTAGCGTCAAACAGGAGACGGCCCCAGGTGGGCATATCTGGCGGGAATCCCAAGCCTAGAAAGGAGAGGGACGATTCAGCCAGGATCGCCGAGCCCACTCCCAGTGACGCCGCGACAATCACCGGGCTCAGCGCATTGGGCAGAATGTGGCGCAGGACCATACGTAGGGGAGGGGTGCCAAGCGCCACCGCGGCCTCAACAAATTCCTGCTCTTTAAGCGACAGGAAGGCGGCACGCACCAGCCGCGCCGGTTGCATCCAGCGCAGCCCGCCAATCACCAGGACAATGAGGAGAAAGATACCCAACTCAGGATTGAAGAGGCGGCGCATGGTATCTCTGAACAGATAGACGACCAGCAGCAGCAGGGGGAGCTGGGGTAGCGCGATAAAGAGATCAGTCAGCCGCATGAGCACGTGATCGACCCAGCCACCACAATACCCGGCAGCGGCCCCAAGAGCTGTGCCAATGAGTATAGCGATGAGCATAGCCACCAAGCCTACCGCCATGGACACCCGGCCACCGTAGAGAATGCGCGCCAACAGATCCTGACCAAGGTCATCTGTCCCTAGAGGGTGGGCCAGACTGGGGCCTTGCAAGGAGACAGCGAAGTCGATGTCATTAATGCGATGGTGATACACCAGAGGGCCAAGGAGTGTGCTCAGCGTCAATACCATGAGGACAGTCATCCCTACAAGGGCCAGACGATGCCGGCAAAAACGACGCCAGAAGTGTCGCCACAGGCTTTGGGGCCTGGCAGCAGCCCGCCCTGTGGCGCCATACGGTACCGCTTGCACTGCGGTCATGACCTTGTCTGAGTGCTCACGCATAGGAGAGACTCCTCGCACATCCTAGCCGTAGGTAATCCGCGGGTCGAGCAGGCCATAGATGAGGTCAGCAAACAGATTGAACAGGATCACCAGAGCGGCATAGACGAAGGTAATCGCCATGACGACCGGCGTGTCAGTACTCTCAATGGCGGCAATCAGTAATGAGCCAATGCCAGGCACACGAAAGATCTGTTCGGTAATCACTGCCCCGGTAAAAATCGTTGGGATTTGCAACGCCACGACGGTCACCACAGGAATAAGAGCATTGCGCAGGGCATGCTTGAGAATGGTGAGGTACTCAGTGAGTCCTTTGGCTCGCGCTGTGGTGATATAGTCCTGATGGATCACCTCCAGCATGGAGGAGCGCACGAAGCGCGTCAGTGAGGCAGCCTCAAAGAGGCCAAGGACAGTAATCGGCATAGCCCCCTGGCGCAGATGTTCGATCACCCAGGCAAACCCGTGTGCTTCAATGGTCGAGCTATAAATAAACGGCAACCAGCCCAGATAGATGCTAAACACCAGAATGAACAGCAAGCCGGTAAAAAAAGTGGGGAGTGAATAGCCCACAAAAGCAAAGGTGGTGGCCACCTGGTCAAAGACCGAGTAGGGTTTCATGGCCGAGAGAATGCCCACTGGCAGCGCGATCAGGAGCGCCAGCATATACGCCGAGCCCAGCACAAACAGGGTGGTGGGCAGCCGTTGCAGAATCAACTGCTGCACGGGAAGACGGCTGACAAAGGAATAGCCCCAATCGCCATGCAGCATGGCCGTGAGCCAGCGCACATACCGCACTACCAGGGGATCGTCGAGACCAAATTGCTTGCGCAGGTTGAAGCGCACCTCAGGAGGGATATTGGGGTTCAGGGCTAGTTCCCCAAAGGGATCACCAGGAGCGAGGGCCAGGATGGAGAACAGCACAACGCTGATTCCCAAGAGCACGGGCACAGCGATGAGCAAACGACGCAGGAGATATCGCGACATGGCTCGGCCCCCTCCTCCTTACGCCCCCTACGACCCTGTCATGCTTCCCTGTACCAGTAGGCCAGGTGCCACAGATTCGAATCCCAGGAGGTCAAATCCATGCCCCGGAGCTTCGTACCCGCGGCAGCCACCCCATGCCGCCAGGTCACTGGCACCACTACATTGTGCTGAATGACCATATCATTCATCGTAATGTAGAGCGCGGCCCGCTGCACCGGATCGAGTTCTGTTGCCGCCTGTTTCCAGAGCCGATCGTACTCTGGATGGGACCAACGCGGAATGTTGCGCCCAGACCAGTTGTTTGCCTTCTGCGCAATCTGCCAACTGGTAAACCTGTCCATGTGCACCTGCGGATCAGGAGCGCCAGGGCCGGTGTTGTACATCTGAATGTCTGTATAAAAGTGCGAGTACGTATCCGGGTTGCCTGGATCGCTAGAAAAATACACGCCAGCATTGACGGCCTTGAGTTCCACGGCGATGCCAATATCTTCGAAGGTTTTTTTGACAATGGCCTGGGTCTTCTGGCGAATAGGATTCACCGAGGTCTGGTAGACTAGCTTCAGCCGCTGGCCATCTTTGACCCGCACCCCATCGCTACCGCGCTTCCACCCCGCCTGGTCTAGCAGTGTAGCGGCTTTCTTCGGATCGAACTCCCAGCGGGTATTGGACGAGACGAAGCGTGATGGAGCCACCAAGAAATTGCTACTGGGCTGACCTCCGGCGCCATAGAGTTGCTCGGCCACGGTACGGCGATCAACTGCCAGGGCATAGGCTTGCCGTATGAGGGGATCAGTCTGGAAGGGATGAGATTTCTTGAGGCTGCTGCGCTCGCCATCCACCTCGGTCCAGGGATCGGTAAAGTTCACCTGGATATGCTCAATACCCGCACCGGGCGTGATCAGCACTTTGCCTTTCCCACCACGTTCCAGCCCGCTCAGTACCTGGTGCTCTACTTGCATGTTCCAGGCAAAGTCGAATTCACCGGTTTGGAGGACAGCCCGTGCTGCCGACGTAGCATCGCCGCCCCCCTTCAACTCTACCATGTCAAAGAAGGGTCGGTTGGGCACATGGTGCTCATCCGCTACCACTTTGACTATGAAGTGGCTCGAATTTGGCGGTCAAGAGTTCGCGAAATGTCCAGACATGCTCTGTTAGTCCAGCGGCCATTCCAGGTGTTCGGTGGTGCCACTTGGGCTGGATCAGTCCCGTGGCAGGTGGTGCCTGATCAGGCAGAGGCACACGCAAACTCATGTGCGGCCGTGCGAAGTTGTAGAAGGCCTGAAAGAAGACCACGCGCCGCCGCATCTGGATGCGATCCTTACAGAAGCTCCCACTCTTGCGGACCAGAGGAGCCAACGCATGCCGCAGGGTCAAGTTGAGACGTTCCAGCAAACTCGTGCTGATCGAGAGCCCGAGTTCCTCCAAGCGTCTGGCCCCGCAGCGTACCCGGTAGACGAGCTCCTGGAGACGGCCCTTCTGCTTTTTCTTGATCACCTGGCCGTAGACCAGCTCCGGGTGAGGCTCCTTGACCGGTTGCTTGGGGCGTCCCGGCTTGCCCGTGCGTGGAAAGGTCTTCAAGGCATGGTAGACTTCGATCAGCGCCGAGAGGTAACAACTGAAGCCATCACTGAAAAAGCACGGGACGCCCAAGATGACGGCGGCCGTCATCTGGATCAGCTGCAAGGCACTGTCAAACGTCCGTGGACCAACAAGCACTGCCAGGATGAGACGAAACTCCGGGGCGAAACTGATCCAGACCCACTGCCGCCCGTCTTCGCTCCCGTCGGTGCTCTCACCGTCCGGGCCGGCCTGCAGGGCCTGTTTACGACGGATGAAATTCCACATCTCGTCGAGTTGCACTTGGGTGACGGGCAGGTCTCGCAGCAAGTGCGTATTGATTTCGTGAGCCTTCTGCGCGGCTCGCCGGAGCCACTCCAGGACAGTTTCTTCCGTCACCCCCAAGACAAAGCCAATGTCCGAGAGGGCCACTTTGACCAGGAGCATCTTCAGTGCCATCATGACTTTCTCTTCTGGGCTCCTGAGGCCAAAGAACACGGTATCGCGCGTTTCAGAGAAGGGCTGCTCACAGGCGCTACACCGGAAGATACGCCGTTTGCCACTCTGGGTGAGATAGGTAGAGATAGCGCTAATGTTGCCTCGGTCCATCAGCCGATAATGAGAACAGTCAGGGTTGGGGCACGGCTGGCCCCAATTCTTGGGTTTGCGCATGGGCCGATCCTCCAATCAATGCGTTGTGCCTATCCACATTGATCGGAAGCTCGGCCTTTTTTCTTTTTCAAAGTACTACCGGGTGAACACCCAAAATGGATCATGATCGAAAATCACCACATCTCCTGTCACCGGCGAGCGATAGATGAGCCGTTTGGCCTTGCCGTGCAGGGCGTGGGCGATGGTGAGATAGAGCCACACCGGCGCTGGGCCGGTCAACACCACCTCCTGCCCCTCACCAGCCGCTGCCAGGGCTTGCTCCAGGTACTGCGGCAGGAGGGAGAGCTTGGCGATCTCACCATAGAGGGTTTTGAGGTCAACAACGATCATAGGCCATCTCTGACATCTTATGCCCGTGCACGGCTGTCGCTCAGCGCGCGGCTAGGCATACAGTATTCTGCCTTTCTCCTTGGCGATTCTCTCAACAGAACTCAGCCACTGAGCCCGATGCTCAAATTCACTCCGCATGACCACCTTCACCTCAGCAGGCACACAGAGCCCTCGCAAAGCACGGTAGGCTTCGATGGCATTCTCGTGTCCGGAACGTGTTGACTCTCGTAGCACGACGAGCAGGTCCACATCACTATCCTCGTGCGGCTGCCCATAGGCATGCGAACCGTAAAGATAGATCGTCTCCGGCTGGAGAGCCGCAACAATCCGTCGGACGATTTCGTCCAGCAGGGTGGCATGCAGGATCTTCATGGCTTTTCCAGTGTGCTATAGGGCTGGACAGGCAAGGTGATGGGAAGACCAAATGTTTGCTTCTACGATAATGAGCCATAATGTAATTCCTGCCTCCCAGGAGCAGAAAACTCACGCCCCTGAATGGCCGTAGCTGTTCT
>Ga0081538_10003479_pt1 | contig 14872 bp, 11 predicted proteins | sample TabmetS5T2R1_FD_71022 | JGI IMG/M metagenome (GOLD analysis project Ga0081538, IMG submission 71022) | Tabebuia heterophylla rhizosphere microbial communities from the University of Puerto Rico - S5T2R1 | ecosystem: Host-associated > Plants > Roots > Rhizosphere ... | reverse complement strand
CGCGGTCCTGCTGCCCGTCCTCTCGTTCTTCAGCGTCAGCGTCGCCCTCGGCCCGATCGGCTCCGACCTGGACGCCTCACCGGCGATGTTGCAGCTCGTCGTCGCCGGGTATGGCGTGCCGTACGCCAGCCTCGTCGTCCTCGGCGGCCGCATCGGCGACGGCCGCGGCCGCCGGCGGCTCATGATCATCGGCCTGGTCGGGTTCGTCGTCGCGTCGATCGGATGCGGGTTGGCCCAGACGCCCGAGCAGCTGGTCGCCGCCCGCGTCCTCCAGGGCGTCGCCGCGGCGTTCACCACGCCGCAGGTGCTGGCGACGATCCATGCCACGACGACCGGGGAGCGGCGTGGCCGGGCGGTCGGCATGTTCGGCGCGACCGCCGGCATCGCGACCTGCCTCGCCTTCCTGGTCGGCGGTCCACTGACGTCCTCGGACCTACCCGGCCTCGGATGGCGAGCGGTCTTCTGGCTCAACGTCCCGGTGGCGCTGGTCGTCATCTGGGCGGTGCTGCGCTGGGTGCCGCCGACGAGCGGCCCGGCCCGGGTACCGATCGACCTGCGCGGCACCGTCCTGCTCGCGGCCATGATGGTCCTGCTCGTGCTGCCGGTCACCGAAGGCCGCGCGGTGGGTTGGCCGCCGTGGACCTGGGTGATGCTGGCCGCCTTCGTACCGGTCGCCCTCGCCTTCGTCTGGAGCCAGCGTCGCAGTGAGCGAAACGGCGGGCTTCCGTTGGTGCCGCCGTCGTTGCTGCGGCTGCGAACCATGGCGGTGGGCCTCGCCGTCGCCGCGCCGTTCTTCGGCGGCTTCGGCGGCTTCATGTTCGTCTACGCGTACGCCGCGCAGGGTCCGGCCGGGATGAGTCCGTGGGAGGTCGGCATCAGCCTCACGCCGCTCGCGGTGGCGTTCCTCGCCGCCTCGCTCCGGTCGGCCCGGATGGTCGCCCGGTTCGGCGTGTCCACCCTCACCGTCGGGGCGTTGCTGGCCGCCGCCGGATACGCCGTCCTCGCGCTCCAGGTCGCGGTCGCCTGGCCGCGGTTCGACACGCTCGACGTCCTTGTCGGGTCGGTCGCCGTCGGCGTCGGTCAGGGGCTGCTGATGCCGCAGCTGTTCGGCATCATCCTGAGCCAGGTGCCGCCGGCGCAGGGTGGCCTCGGCAGCGGCGTGCTGATCACGGCGCAGCAGATGATGTTCGGCCTCGGCGCGGCGCTGGTCGGCTCGCTCTACCTCAGCCTCGGCGAGTGGGGCGACGGCGCCGGCGCCTTCGCCACGACGACGCTGCTGGTCGCGGTCATCCTGCTCGCGATCGCCGTCTGCTGCCGCTTCCTCGACCCGCGGCGGTCCTCGACCCCGAGCGACCTGGAGGGCGGCGTTCCGAGCCGCTAGACATGCATGCGTGATGTATCTATGATGGATGCATCATGAGTCCCACCGCTGCCGATCGGGCGTACGACCACGTCAAGCACGCCATCCTCGACGGCTCGTACGCGGGTGGCGAGCTGCTCACCGAGGGCGAGGTCGCCGACGCGGTCGGGGTGTCACGCACCCCCGTCCGCGAGGCGATGCTCCGGCTCCAGGTCGAGGGCATGCTCAAGCTGTATCCGAAGAAGGGCGCGATGGTCGTGCCGGTGACGGCTGCCGAGGCCGAGGCCGTCCTCGAAGCGCGCACCCTGGTCGAGTCCTGGGCGGCACCGCGAGCGGCGGCACGGGGCGCCGGGCTCGCCGACGAGCTCGAGCCGTATCTCACGCAGATGCGGGAGCACCGTGACAGCGGGTACGTCAGCGGCTTCTCGCAGTCCGATCGCAGCTTCCACGAGCGGATCGTCGCGGCGGCTGGCAACGACGTCCTGACCCGGCTGTACCGCTCGCTTCGGGAGCGTCAGATCTGCATCAGCGAGGCCGTCATGCGCCTCTCGACCGAGCGGATGGACATCGCCCTGGCCGACCACGCGAGGCTCGTGCAGCTGCTGCGGGACGGTGACGAGGCCGGCTTCGTCGAGCTCACCGGGCAGCATCTTCGGCAGGCCGTCGACAACGCGCGGAGCAGCCGTTGAGCTGGATCCTTGCGAGACGGCGCGCTCTCGCGGTTTGGGGCGCTGCCGTCGCGGTGTACATCCTCGCCGTCTTCCACCGCACGTCGTTGTCCGCTGCCGGTCTGGTCGCGGTCGACCGGTTCGGCATCTCCGCGTCCCAGCTCGCCGTGTTCACCATGGTGCAGTTGCTGGTCTACGCGGCGATGCAGATCCCGGTGGGTGTCCTGCTCGACCGGCTCGGCCCGCGTCGGATGCTGACGATCGGGCTCGCCCTGATGACGTTGGGGCAGTTCGCCTTCGCCGTCGTCACCGAGTACGGACCGGCACTCAGCGCCCGCGTCCTGGTCGGGATCGGCGACGCGATGGTGTTCGCCAGCGTGCTGCGACTGGTCGCGGCCTGGTTCGCCCCGGCCCGCAACCCGGTCGTGACGCAGCTGACCGGGATGTTCGGCCAGCTCGGCGCGATCGCGGCGGCGGTCCCGATGTCGGCGGCGCTGTCGACGCTCGGCTGGACCCAGGCCTTCGGGATCACGACCGCCGTCGGCGTCGTCCTGGGTGTCGTCCTGTTCGCCGTCGTTCGCGACACTCCCAACGCCGACGAGGTCGACGAGGGACCGGTCGGCCTGGCCGACGTGGCCCATGGCCTTCGGTCGTCCTGGGCCGAGCCCGGCACTCGACTCGGGCTGTGGACCCACTTCACCACGCAGTTCAGCGTCACGGCGATGGTCGTCCTCTGGGGCTACCCGTTCTTCGTCCAGGGCGAAGGTCTCTCGAAGGCCCAGGCCGGCGGCCTGCTGACCCTCGCCACCGCCGCCGGCCTCGTCAGTGGCCCGATCGTCGGCTCCTTCGTGGCGCGGCATCCGTTCCACCGGTCGTCGATGGTGCTCGGCATCGTCGCCGTCATCGTCACGTTCTGGTCCGCCGTGCTCGCCTGGCCCGGGTCGGCCCCGATGTGGCTGCTCGCCGGGTTGATGCTCGTGCTGGGCATCGGCGGCCCGGCGTCGATGGTCGGGTTCGACTTCGTGCGTACGTTCAACCCGCCGCATCGTCTCGGCGGTGCCACCGGGATCGTCAACCAGGGTGGTTTCGTCGCGAGCCTGCTCACCATCGTCGCGATCGGACTGGTGCTCGACTGGCGTACGCCGGGCGGGGGCAGCGCCTACTCACCGGACGCGTTTCGGATCGCGATGGCGACGCAGTACGTCGTGTGGGCGGTCGGCATCACCCAGATCCTGCGCTACCGCCGCCGCACCCGCCTGCAGCTGGCGGCCGAGGACCCGGACGGCCTGGCCGCCGAGTGGGTCCGGGAGCGCAGCATCGCCGACCGGGTGGCCCGGGCCCGCACCGCCGCGTAGGTTGCCCGGGTACGCGACATCGCGAGCCCGATGCGAGCACCGACGTCGGTGATCTCGACCGGCGCTCCCCACGTGCCGTCGGTCGATCGCCGCACCACTCGCATCGGGCCGTCCGCGACGTTCCTCGCCGACTGTGCGTCGGTCCGTACGCGGTAGGACGACCTGACCGCGCCGGATGGATGCCTTTCGTTCGCGGATGTTCGAGGATCGAGCCGGGCGGTCATTCCGAGCCGTCCAGGGCGAGCCATACGCCGGCGGCGTCGGTGTTGAGGTCGGCGACCGCCGCCAGCGTCCCGTCGGCGAGGATCACCGGATCCAGGGCGTAGCCGCCGGGGACGTACGACTGCGCCGACCAGGTCGACGCGTCGGACGCCCGATGCCACAGCGAGTCGGGCCGAAGGAAGCCGTCCGGACCGTCGTGCCGCCAGACCACCGCGGCGGCGCCGGTGGCGTTCGCGACCAGCACCGGCGTCTCGGTGCCGCGGGGGCCACGGCCGAGCTCGGTCGGCGCGCTCCAGCCGTCGGTCTCGAGGTCGAAGTCGCGAGCGACCAGCGTGGGACGGTCGCCTATCTCGCAGCCGCCGGCGCTTTCCACGACGGTGACGCGATGCCCGGCCAGGGCGACGTCGCGACACGGGTCGCGGTCGTCGAACAGCTGCATGGCGCGCCATCCGCCGCCCAGGTCCCCGACGGCGAACCGGTCGCGACTCGGCCCGCCGGGCTGCCAGGCCAGCACGATCCCGTCGTCCGAGACCGACCACGCCTCGACTTTCGTGGCTGGCAGCGGCGCCCGTTCGACCGGCGACCAGGCACCGGTCGAGGGACGGTAGACCGCGTACTCCAGCCCGTCGCCGTCGAGCAGCACGATCTCGTTCTCGTCGGTGAGGAAGACCGTCCAGTCGACCCGCCCGGCCCCGAACGCCGGCGGTCGCGGCAGCCGCTCCCACGGGTCGCCGACCGTCGGGCGGTACACCACCCGGACCGGTCGAGGCTCGTCGTCGAACGCGTAAGCGACCGCCGTCCCGCCCAGACGGTTCACGTCGAAGTCGACCTCGCCCTCGGCGTCCGGCAGCCGCCGTGGCGCCGCCCAACCCGACTCGGCGGTCCAGAGCCGCTCGTACCACCGCCGATAGCCGCAGTCGAGGATCGCCTGCGCCGTGGCATCGAAGGCGTCGAGGCGGCGCAGGTGACAGGTCGCGCCGGCCGGAGCCAGCGACGTGGGGGTGGTGTAACCGATCGGGGTCCACTCGGCGGCGGTCGCCTGTCGCCCCTGCAGGCTGGTCCAGCCGAGCAGCGTGTGACCGTCGGTGGTACGGACGGCGTGGATCCGGTCGGCCTCGTACGTCAGGGCGCCGACCGGGCTCCTCGCGGCGGCCCAGGCCGTACGCGGGTCGACCGGCTCCGGCTCCACACCGGCGCAGGAACCGTACGTGCGCGCGGTGAACCGGCCGATGCGCTCGGCCCAGCCGAATCCCGTCGTACAGCCGTCCGGCGCCAGCGCGAGCCCGTAGTGGTCGCTGGCCGGCGCGACCTCGATCGGGTCCGACCACGCGCCGTCGGACGAGCGGGACCGCACGTACGTCGTCCAGCCGGCTGCCCCGGCCTGCCGATACGCGACCGCAAGCCGGCCGTCGCCGGTGCCCTCGACGACCGGTTGGTGTCGGTCCACGAGGGTGACGTACGCCAGCGCCGTCGCCGACGACCACTCACCATCGGCGCTCAGGCGGCTGCTGTAGAGCCCCGCGTACGGCGCGAGGACCGACTGGTGCCAGACGACGCTGGCGGTGCCGGCGCGGTCGAGGTGGACCCGATGCGAGATCGCCGCACTCTCGGCGACGACGTACTGCTGCCAGTCCTCCTCGCCGAGTCGGCGGAACAGCTCCAGTCGGTCGTCCCGCCCGACGGTGATCGCTCGATCGCCTCGCGGCGAGACGGCCAGGTCGAGGGTCGTGTGCCGATCCGCCCCCGTGACGCGGATCGACGGGGCCCAACCGTCCTCGGGTGTGAAGCGCGCGACTCGTACCTCGTCGCCGACGATCCCGACCGCCGTGACCCGGCCAGCGGCGTCGGCGCCGATCGCCGTCGGGTCGAGCGGGATCGGTGGCAGTCGGGTCCAGCCGGTCTCGGGGAGGTAGCGCTTCCGCCCGACGCCGACGACGCCCATCGCCCCGGTCCAGACCGGGCCGCGACCGTCGACGGCATCGCCCCATCCGCTGGCCGGCCGCCAGACGAACGTCGGGTGCGACGTCCCGTCCGGTCCGGCGTCGCGGTACGACACGAGGACGCTGTTGCCGCTCGCGACGACCCGGTACGCACTCGTGTCCGCCCGCTCCGAGACCGGCAGCTCCTGCCGTACGGGCGACCAGGCCGACTCACCCGGCGCCCGTACCGAGACCTGCCCGCCGTCGCCGATCGCGAGGGTGTACCCACCGGACGTCGTCGCCATCGCCTCCGGATGGCCGGCGCCGGTGCGCGACGGCGCCCACCCGGACGCGTCGTCGGTGCCCGGGGACGACGAGGGCAGTAGGCAGCCCGCGCCGATCGCGACCGCCGAGAGACCGGTGAGGATGCGCTGATACATCGACCCTCCCGTCGTCGTCCCTCGCCTGGCTGACATGACCATCGGGACCGGGCGGTCGGTTGCCTGGGCGTACGCGAGGCGACGATGCGGTCACGGTTGGGTCTCCGTTGGCCGAAGTCGGGAGCGGCCGTCGTTACGGTGGCGTCGAAGCGACATGGCGTACTTCCGGTGGACCAGACTTCGAGTGCTCATGGCCGGCGCGGTGGTGGCGGGCCTGGCGGTTCTCACCGCATGCAGCGACGGCATCGGGAGCTCCGACGACTCCGGCGAGTCGAGCGAGACGGGAGGGTCTTCGGAGCGCAACCTCGACACCGGCTACCGAGGCGTGGCGGAGAACGCGGCGGTGTCCGGCCAGGACATCGAGACGTCCGTTGCCGTCGACGACCGCAAGCTGATCCGGACCGCGACGATCGAGCTGGAGTCGGACGACGTCGACACGCTCCTTCGAGACCTCGACGGCGTGGTCGTGTTGCACCGGGGTGTCTTCGACACCAAGGACGTCCGTACCGACGACGACGGCGACGCCGAGTCGGCGAGCCTGGTGATCCGGGTGCCAGTCGACCGGTTCGACGCCACGGTCGACGCGATCGCTCAGCTGGGCACCCTGGTGCGGGAGGAGACGTCGACCGAGGACGTCACGACTCGGGTCGCCGACGTCGACGCCCGGGTCGCGAGCGCCCAACGGTCGATCGCCCAGCTCCAGGAGCTGTTCGGCCGGGCCGAGCGGCTGCGCGACGTGATCGCGCTGGAGTCCGAGCTGGCTCGGCGGCAGGCCGACCTCGAGTCCCTCCAGGCCCAGCAGCGCTCCCTGTCGCGCCAGACGACCCTGTCCACGATCCATGTGTCGGTCGCGCGTGGCGAGGTCGAGACCGAGGACGAGGACCGGGCCGGTTTCGTCGACGGACTCGAGAGCGGCTGGTCCGGGCTCGTGGCGTTCGTCCGCGGCACCACCCACGTCGTCGGGCTGCTGCTGCCGCTCGGCGCCCTCGCCCTGATCGTCGCGGCACCTGTGTGGCTACTCGTCCGGCGACACCACCTGCCGTCCCGGAGCCGGCCGAGCGAGTAGCGGCGCCGGCGACGTCGGCTGGCTGCCGGGCGGGTTTCGCGGAGTCCCGCAACGGATCGATTGCGTTCGCACCTGAAGAGTTGGGCCGGACGGGCGGGCGTCCGGTGGGTCGGAGGTTCCGCGGAACCGCGCAACGGACGGGTTGCGTGCGCACCTGAAGGGTTGCGCCCGACCAGCTCGCCGGTGCCGTTGAGCGTTTGAGCAGCGTCTGGTCAGGGTGGTCCCTCCGCGGAGCCGCGCAACGGATGGGTTGCGTGTGCGCCTGAAGGGTTGCGCCCGACCAGCTCGCCGGTGTCCTTGAGCGATCGAGCAGGCGTCTGGTGGGTGGTCCATTCCGCGGAGCCGCGCATCGGATGGGTTGCGTGTGCGCCTGAAGGGTTGCGCCCGAGGGGCGGGCGTCCGGTTGATGGGAGGTTCCGCGGAACCGCGCAGCGGTCCGTTGGTGGTCCGCGCCATCGCCACCTGGCTAGGACAGCTTGAGACACGTCCAACCCGCCGTCGCCGACGAGTGCTCAGCCGGCGACCGGGCCGCCGATCTCACGGGCCGTGCCGCGGAACTCCGCGACGACCTCGTCCCCGCGCCGTACGGTGACGTCGTAGATGCCGTTGCGACCGGTGCGATGACGCTCGACCGCCTCGGCGACGAGCACGTCCCCCTCGCGAATCGGCGCCAGGAACGCGATGTCGCACCGGGCGGCGACCGTACGTCGGTCGTAGGAGTTGCACGCGAACGCGAAGGCCGAGTCCGCCAGCGCGAACGTGAACCCACCGTGGCCGATGCCGTGCCCGTTGGTCATGTCGTCGCGTACGGTCATGCTCAGCACAGCCCGGCCGGGGCCGATGGCGTCGAGGCGCATGCCCAACGCCTGACTCGCTCTGTCGTCCGCCCACATCGCGGCCGCGGCTGTCTCGGCGATCGACTGCGCGTCGCGGCTGGCCGCGTCGCCGCCGACCGCGGCGCCGCTCGCCGCAGCCGCGCCGTCCGCGACCGCGCCGTCCCCGAACGCCGCGCCGCCCGCAGCCGCGCCGTCGCCCGCAGCCGCGCCGGCTCCGACCGGGTCACTCACCGCAACCCTCGACGGTCGTCGATCCGCTTCGCCTTGCCGAGCGAGCGCTCCAACGCATGGGGCTCGACGACGTCGACGGCGATGGTGACGCCGACGGCCGACTTGACCCGCTCGGCCAGCGTCCGACCCAGTCGCGACCGTTCGGCGTCGTCGGTCTCGGCGGCCGACTCCACCCGGACCGTCAGCTCGTCCAGGCGGTCAGGCCGGGTCAGCACGCAGATGTAGTGCGGCGCCAGGCCGTCGACGGCGAGGATGTGCTCCTCGATCTGGGTCGGGAACACGTTGACCCCGCGCACGATCATCATGTCGTCGTCGCGGCCGGTGATCTTGTGCATCCGTCGGTACGCCGGATAGGCCGACCCGGGCAGCAGTGCGGTGAGGTCGCGGGTGCGGTAGCGGATGACCGGCATCGCCTGCTTGGACAGCGACGTGAACACCAACTCGCCCTCGGTCCCGTCGGGCAGCACGTCGCCGCTGACTGGGTCGATGATCTCGGGATAGAAGTGGTCCTCCCAGATGTGCAGCCCGTCCTTGGTGACGCCGGCCTCCTGGGCGACGCCGGGGCCGATCACCTCGGACAGGCCGTAGATGTCGACCGCGTCGATGCCGCAGCGCTGCTCCATCTCGGCCCGCATCTGGTCGGTCCACGGCTCGGCTCCGAAGATGCCGATGTCGAGCGAGGTGTCGCCGGGTTCGATGCCCTGCCGCTCCATCTCGTCGACGATGGCGAGGAAGTACGAGGGCGTGACCATGATGATGCGGGGCTCGAAGTCCCGGATGAGTTGGACCTGCCGCTCGGTCATGCCCCCGGACACCGGGACCACGGTGCAGCCGAGTCGTTCGGCGCCGTAGTGCGCCCCGAGACCGCCGGTGAACAGCCCGTACCCATAGGCGACGTGGACGACGTCGCCGGGCCGTCCACCGGCGGCGTGGATGGACCGCGCCATCACGTCGGACCAGGTGTCGACGTCGTCGGCGGTGTAGCCGACCACGGTCGGTCGCCCGGTCGTGCCGGAGGAGGCATGTACGCGGGTCACCTGCTCGCGGGGGACCGCGAACATGCCGAAGGGATAGTTGTCGCGCAGATCGGCCTTCGTCGTGTACGGGAACCGCGCCAGGTCGCCGAGCTCGGTCAGGTCGTCGGGACGTACGCCGGCGGCGTCGAACGCGCGGCGATAGTGGTCGACGTTGTCGTACGCGTGCCGCAGCGACCAGCGCAGTCGGCGCAGCTGAAGCTCGCGCAGGTCGGCCGGCTCGAGCTCGAGACTGGCCTCGATGGCGGCGGTGTCGGACGGCACGCTCGCAACCTAGCCGTTCGGGTCGTGATGCAGAAGGGTCCCGGCTACGCCGTCGGATCCCAACGCATCCGGACCTTGATGTCGCCGTCGCCGTGTCGGTACTGCTCGACGAACCCGAGTCGGCGGTAGAGCGCGTAGGCGCGCGTGTTGACGCCGAGCACGTCGAGCTCGACCGCGCGCCGGCACCGCTCGGCGTCGGCGAGGATCTCGCGGACGAGCAGTGCCCCGATGCCGCTGCCCTGGTGGTCCGGGTGGATCTCGATCAGCCCGATGTACCTGGCGTCGTCCTGCTCCTCGACCTTCAGGATGCCGATGCTCTGCCCGTGGCGCATGACGATGCGGGTGATCGACGGGTCCCAGCCTTTGGCGAAATAGTCGCGTTGGACCAGGCGGTCCCAGCCCCAGATCGCCGCGACGTACTCCCGCATCGTCGCCTCGTGCAACGCGAAGCAGAACTCCCGGTCCGCGTCGGTCGCCGGTCGCAGCTCGATGTCCATCGCGGCGTCACAGCTCCTTCGCGAACATCGCGCAGACCTTGCCGTTGGCCTGGGCGAGCCGGCCGACCTCGGCGTACCCCCGACTGCGATGGAAGGCGAGCGACGCCGCGTTGGGCGGCTCGACGTACACCTCCAGCGTCATCCGGCCGTGTCGCGCCGAGGCGGCCTCGGTGGCGTCGTAGAGGGCGGATCCGACGCCACCCCGTCGGTACGTCGGGTCCACGACGATGCGGTCGAGGTAGCCGAACGCGGGATAGCGCTCGGTGAACCAGGCGTAGTTGATGCTGTCGTACGCCGTGCCCGGCCCGATCATCACGGCGAAGCCGGCGAGCCGGTCGCCGTCGGGGACGACGAGGCACTGGTCGGCGAGGCCGCGCAGCCAGCCGAGCCGGTCGGCGTCCAGCGAGGTCACGGCGTCGAGGGCGCCCTGGTTGAGGGCGAGCACGGCCGCCGTGTCGGTCGGCTCGAAGGGTCGCGGCGCCCAGCGCGGTCGAGTTTCGGCCATGTTCGCAATCTACGACGGCGTGGTCGGCGAGGTCAGCCACGCGTCGATGAGCGGCCCGAGGTCGGTGCCGGTGCGGTCGGAGATCCAGGCGACGAACTCGTCGCGGTTGGCGTTGCCGAACTCGTGCTCGGCCGGCCACGCCTTGAGCGCGTCGAAGAACGCCTCGTCGCCGATCCGCTGCCGGATCTGGTGCAGCATCACGGCGCCGCTGTAGTAGACGTTCGACGACGCGAACTCGTCCTCGAAGTACGCCCCCGGCGGCCCGTACTCGGATCGCATCTGGCTGTCCAGCGCGGTCCACTCGGCGATCTGCTCGTCGTAGTCGAGCAACCCGACGTCGTCGGACCAGAGCAGCTGGAGGTACATCGCGAACGCCTCGTTCAGCCACAGGTCCGGCCAGTTGTCCGGCGTGACGAGGTCGCCGTACCACTGGTGGGCGTACTCGTGCAGCAGCGCCCCGCGCAGCGTCACCTCGTCCGCGCTGAACACCGCCTCGCCCATCGTGACCATCGTCTGGGTCTCCATGGCGGAGTCCGCTGGCACGACGACGGCTCCGATCTGGCTGAACGGGTAGTCGCCGAGGATCTCCTCGAGCCACTCCAGCATCTCCGGCGACTCCTCGAGCCACGGCAGGGCTTCGGTGTTACCGGCGGGGATCCAGTACGAGATCGGCAGTCCGCCCGGGCCCTCGTCGGTGTGCTCCTCGTAGTCCCCGATCGCGATCGTGATCAGGTACGACGCGGCCGGTGCCCCGAGATGCCAGCTCGTCGTCGTGGCGTCGCCGTCCTCGGACCGGTCCTGGAGCTGCCCGTTGAAGACCCCGGTCATGCCGCCGGACGCCGTGATCGTCGCGTCGTAGAAGGCCTTGTCCGACGGGTGCTCGTTGACCGGGTACCAGGTGTAGGCACCCCACGGCTCCTGCAGGGTCCAGACGCTGCCGTCCGGCTCCGTCGTCCAGCCGACGGAGAGCAGGTCGGCTCGGCTGCCGGCGGACCGCACCGGTTGCGGGCTGCCCCGATAGTCGAGGGAGAGCTCGTGGTAGTCGCCCGGCGTGAGGCCCGGGGTCGTGACGACGAGGTCCTCGCCGGCCTCGACGGTGTCGACCTCCGTGGCGTCCAGGGTGGCGCCGGTGATCTCGAGCGGCTTGCCGAAGTCGAGCTGGATCTCGTCGCGCGGCTCGGTCACCCGAAAGGTGATGTCGGCGCGCCCGTCGAGGACGCGGGTGCTCGGGTCCCAGTCCAGGTCGAGCTGGTAGTGCAGGGTGTCGAGGTACGGCTCGCCGTTGAACGGGTAGTACGGGTCGTCTACCGGATCCGACTCGGCGCCGCTCAGATCGATGTCGGGCGGGTTCGGGTCCGCGGTCGGCCCGGTCGTCGGCGCCGGCTCGGTTGGCGGCGCGGTCGGAGTCGGCTCGGGCTCGGCGCCGGTCAGGTCGGCCGCGGTCCCGCAGCCGGCGAGGACCGCCAGCAGCGTGGCGACGATCGCTCCGGCAACGGCGTCGACGGCGGCGCGTCGAGATCGTGCCCCTTCACCGCGGGATGTCAAGCCCATGTCCCGGACCGTACCCGTTGTGGAGGTCGGTCCGGGACACGAGCTGTCAGGCGGCTTCGACGTACTCCGGCTCGGCATCCTCGATCGCGGTGACGGTCCGGCGCAGCCCGGACAGCGTCACGGCCAGCCCCGCGACGGCGAACCCGGCGGAGACGGCGACTCCGGTACGGATGCCGTCCAGCGAGCCTGGGCCACCGGTCGAGGTGAGGACCGCGGTCACGATGGCGAGGACGACGGCGCCGCCGACCTGGCCGGAGGTGTTGAGCAACCCGGCCGCGAGCCCTTGCTCGTCGTCGCGAACTCCGGCGACCGCCTGGATGTTGAGCGCCGGGAAGGCCAGCCACGCGACGCCGAGCAGCAACATGCCCGGAAGCACCATGGTCGCGATCCCGGGATCGGCGTCGATGCCGTTCAGGAAGACCAGATAGCCGGACAGCAGCGCGACCGAGCCGACGGCGATCAGCGGAGCGGTGCCGAACCGGTCGGCGAGCTGGCCCATGCGGATCGCGAGTAGCGCCACCAACAGCCCGCCGGGCAGGAACGACAGCGCGGTCTCGAGCGCCGACCAGCCCAGCATGTTCTGGTAGTACTGCGTGGTCACGAACTGGAACGACAGGTAGGACCCGAACAGGATGACCAGGCCCAGGTTGGCCCGCGCCCGCGGTCCCGACCGCAAGATGCCGAGCCGGATCAGCGGATGCCGGACGGTCAGCTCGGTGTAGATGAAGGCGGCGAGCAGGCCGGCCGCCCCGACGAGTCCAGCGATCGTCCGAGTCGCGGCCCAGCCAGCTTCGGGTGCCTCCACGACCGTGTAGACGAGCAGCAGCATCGCGGCCGTGATCGTGACCGCGCCGACGATGTCGTACCCCCGGCTGGCAGCGGCCGGACGCGGTTGCCGCGGGATCAGTCGATGCGCGGCGACCAGGGCGAGGATGGCGATCGGCACCGGCATCAGGAAGGTCCAGCGCCACCCCACCTCGGTCAGGAAACCGGACAGGACCAGACCCAGGGAGTAGCCGCTGGCGGCAACCGCGGTGAAGATGCTCAGCGCCCGGTTGCGCGCCGGTCCCTCCGGGAACGTCGTGGTGAGGATGGACAGTGCCGCCGGAGCCGTGAACGCGGCACTCATGCCCTTGAGTAGCCGGGCGGCGATCAGCAGCGTGCCGTCGTTGACCAGGCCACCGACGAGCGAGGCGCCGGCGAACACGGTCAACGCGACGAGGAGTACTTCGCGTCGACCGAGCAGGTCGGCGGCTCGGCCACCGAGCAGCAGGAGCCCGCCGTACCCGAGGACGTAGCCGCTCACCACCCACTGCAGGGAAGCCGTCGAGAGGCCGAGGTCGTCTTTGATCGAGGGCAGGGCCACGCCCACCATCGATACGTCGAGAGCGTCGAGGAAGATCACCGTGCACAGGACCGCCAGCACACCCCACAGGCGCGCGTCCCAGCGGTCGCTGGTCGTGGAAGAAGTCATGGGCTCGAACAGTACATGCACATGCAAGTAATGCACAAGAATTTAATTCCAGAGCAATTAATGTGTACGCATGGTAAGATCGCCCGCATGAGCGACAAGGCTGTGCTAGGGGAGTGGCGAAGCCTGCTCGCCAAGCACGCCATGACCTGGAGCGCGCTGGAGCACGAGCTCAGCACCAAACATGGCCTCGGTCCGAGCGATTTCGAGGTCCTGGACTACATGGTCGAGCACGGCCAGGACCGCTACCGGGTGCAAGAGCTGGCCGATGGGGCCCACCTGAGTCAGAGTGCCCTGTCCCGCTTGATCGCCCGACTCGAACGGGCCGGACTGGTCATGCGATCGATGTGCGACGACGATCGGCGCGGAGTCTTCGTGTGCATCAGCGACGAGGGTCGAGCCCGTCATGCCGACGCCAGCCCGACGCATCGAGCCGTCCTTGCGAGCATCCTCGGAGACGCCAACCCGTCCTAGCGCCATCTCCGCGCACGACTGGGTGGGAAGACCAGCAACCTCGGCGCGACCGGGTGCGTGGAGGTGTGACACGATTCCGACATGGACGCAGCCGGCTATCACACCCAGCACCGCGAGACCCTCGAGCAGGCCCTGGCCGCGATTCGCAAGCGGGACTACTTCTCGGCCTATCCGGAGTCGCCGAGCCCCCGCGTTTACGGCGAGACCGCCGCCGAGGACGGCCGGACCGCGTTCGAGGCCCTGCAGCGGAGCGCGTTCCCGGTCGAGACGCCCGGCGCGGACGGTACGGTCGCGACCGAGACGTCGCCGTTCGGGTTCGATCTCGGGATCGAGTACCCCCGCCTGCGCCCCGACGGTCTCGACGACCTGCTCGCCGCCGCGAGTGCCGGCCTGACCGCGTGGCGGGACGTCGGACCCGACGGACGGGCCGGCGTGTGCATCGAGGTCCTGGCTCGGCTGCACAAGCGGATCTTCGAGCTGGCGAACGCCGTGCAGCACACCTCCGGGCAGGCCTTCGTCATGGCGTTCCAGGCCGGCGGGGCGCATGCGCTCGACCGCGGTCTCGAGGCCGTCGCGTACGCCTATGACGAGATGACGCGGCATCCGGCGACGGCGACCTGGGAGAAGCCGACCAAGGGCGACCCGCTGCGGATGGAGAAGACATTCACCGTCGTGCCGCGCGGCGTGGCGCTCACGATCGGGTGCAACACCTTTCCGACCTGGAACTCCTACCCCGGTCTGTTCGCGTCGCTGGCCTGCGGCAACCCGGTCGTGGTCAAGCCGCATCCGCGGGCCGTGCTGCCGCTGGCCATCACGGTCCAGGTCGCTCGGGAGGTGCTCGCCGAGGTCGGCCTCGACCCGAACCTCGTCACGCTCGCCGCCGAAGATCCCGACGACCAGCTCGCCAAGTCGCTGGCGGTGCGGCCCGAGGTCCGGCTGGTCGACTACACCGGCTCCACCGCGTTCGGCCAGGGGCTCC
>Ga0081538_10003478_pt1 | contig 14875 bp, 14 predicted proteins | sample TabmetS5T2R1_FD_71022 | JGI IMG/M metagenome (GOLD analysis project Ga0081538, IMG submission 71022) | Tabebuia heterophylla rhizosphere microbial communities from the University of Puerto Rico - S5T2R1 | ecosystem: Host-associated > Plants > Roots > Rhizosphere ... | reverse complement strand
CTGGGACGAGGCCCTCGTGGTGCCCGTCGCCGACCACGGAGTCGCCTTCGAGCCGAAGCAGACCCGCCGTGCCGTCACCGCGGCCAACCTGCCCGAGATCGCCTCGGTGCCGTTGTTCGTGAAGGCGCCCCGACAGCGGCGCGGACGTACCTCCGACGAGCTGGTGCGGATCACCGACGTCTTCCCGACGATCGGCGACTGGCTCGGAACCGGCTGGAAGGGACAGGGCCAATCGCTGCGGCGGCCCGTGCGCCGCGCGGGGGTGTCCGTGTACTCGCTGTACGGCTGGACCCTCAGGGCCAACGCACGCGAGTTCGAGTACCGCCGCGCCGTCGCGATAAAGCGCCTGGCCGCCCTGGCAGAGCAGTAGCCGTGAGATGCCGCTCCTGCGCTCGCCGCGTGCCCGGTCGCGGCCCGTGCCGCCCCGAGGTCCCCCGATCAGTGCGCCGGGTACGCTCCGACCATGACCATCACCGTGAACGGAATCGAGGAGTTCAAGGCGCTCGTGGGTCAGACCATAGGGCCGAGCGAGTGGCGCGAGGTCACTCAGGAGGAGATCGACCAGTTCGCCGACATCGCCCGGGACTACCAGTGGATCCACGTGGACGTCGAGCGGGCCAAGACCGAGAGTCCGTTCGGCACGACGATCGCGCACGGGAACCTGACGCTGTCGATGATCGACGGCTTCCGGCCCTCCCTGATGGAGTCGAGCGGCTTCAAGATGGGGGTCAACTACGGCTGGAACAAGGTCCGGTTCCCGGCGCCTGTTCCGAGTGGGAGCCGCATCCGCGCCACCACGGAGGTGCTCTCGGTCGACGACGTCGGCGGCGGCTGGCACCAGGTCATCCAGAAGTGGACGGTTGAGGTGGAGGGCTCGGAGAAGCCCGCCTGCGTGGCCGAGTTCGTAGGTCGGATGCTCGTCTAGTAACCCTCAAACAGAATTCACCGGTTAGACTGCCGTCCTATGAGCCCGAAGCCGAAGCGGCTCGCGGCCGGCCTCTGGCGCTGGACCGCCCGGCACCCGGAGTGGCACCCCGGCGAGTTCGGGAAAGAGGTCGCCAGCTTCGCGGCCACTACCGGCGACGACCTCCTCCTGATCGATCCCCTCCTGCCGCCGGAGCCGCAGCCGATCGTCGATTTGATCGACAAGCAGCTGGGCACGCGGCTGACGATCCTGATTTCGATCCCCTACCACGTGCGCAGCAGCGAGGAGCTCTGGCGTCGCTACCGCGACCGGGCCGATTGCACGATGTGGGGGCACGCTGCCTGCAAGAAGCGTCTGCGCGATCGCGCCGGCTTTCGCGAGATCGAGCTCGGCGTGCCGCTGCCGACCGGCGTCTCCGCGCACGCGATCGGCCGCCCTCGCCGGCAGGAGACCCCGTTCTACATCCCGAGCAAGCGCGCGCTCGTGTTCGGCGACGCCGTCGCCGAGGTCGACGGGAGGCTGCGGGTCTGGGCCACCGACAAGGTCGACGACCGCCGGGCCCGCTGGTACCGGGAGCGTTTCAACCCGACCCTCGAGCCGCTTCTCGAGCTCGACTTCGATCGCGTCCTCGTCACCCACGGCCGCCCGGTGCTCTCGGACGGGCGCGCCGAGCTTCGGGCCGCGCTGGCGGCGCGACCCTGGTACCGCCTCCCCAGCTGACGCGAGGCGGGTCGCCCACGAGGCGGGCCGCCGGGGCGCCTATCCTCGATCGAGGATGGCCACCGCCACCGAGGACCGACTGCGAGAGCAACGCCGGGCGCTTCCCGACGGCCCGGGCGTCTACCTGTTCAAGGATGAGCAGGGCAAGGCGCTGTACGTCGGCAAGGCCCGGTCGATCCGCAAGCGGGAAGCGAGCCACTTCTCGAAGCCGGCCACCCGGGGCGTGGTCGAGATGGTCGACCAGGTGGCCGAGATCGACTTCATCGCCACCGAGACCGACGCTGAGGCGCTGCTCGCCGAGCAGGAGTTCATCAAGCGTCACCGGCCGCTTTTCAACGTCCGCCTGCGCGACGACAAGTCGTACCCCTACATCGGCATCAGCCTCGACGAGGACTATCCCCGCATCTACTTCACGCGCGAGCGCCACCGCCGCGGTCGCGCCTACTTCGGCCCGTTCAGCAACGCCAAGCGCGTGCGCGAGACCCTCGACTTGCTCGGCAAGGTCTTCCAGTACCGCACCTGCGACGGGCCCGAGCCCGGTCGCGCCAGCGGGAGTCCCTGCCTCGACTACTACATCAAGCGCTGCCAGGCGCCCTGTGTCGGCTACATCTCGAAGGAGGCGTACCGAGAGAACGTCGAGACGATCATCGACTTCCTGTCGGGCCGCTACCGCCAGATCGAGCGCGCGCTCGACAAGGGGATGCGCGACGCGGCCGAGCGGCAGGAATTCGAGCAGGCCGCGATCTACCGCAACCGCCTGAAGGCAGTTCGCAGCCTGCTCGAACGACAGCGGATCTCGAACGAGGCGGTGGGCACGCTCGATGCCATCGCGGTGGCCTCGGAGGAGACCGACGCGAACGCGCAGGTCTTCCAGGTGCGCGACGGGGTGCTGGCCGACCGCCAGAGCTTCTACCTCGAGAACGCTGCGCAGCGCGACGAGGCCGAGGTGGCCGAGGAGTTCGTGCTCCAGTACTACGCGAGCGCGATCGCGGTGCCTCCGCAGGTGATCGTCCAGCGGGCCGTCGAGCACACGGACACGCTCGGCGAGGCGCTCGCCGAGCGCCGCGGCGCTCCGGTCGAGGTCCGGCATGCGGAGCGCGGCGACAAGCGGCGCATCCTCGAGCTCGCCGAGCGGAACGCGCGGCTGGCACTCGACCAGGACAGGCTGCGCTCCGAGCGCCGCCGCTCCCAGCGGATCGAGGCCCTCGACGGGCTCCAGCAGGCGCTCGGGATGGAGACCATCCCGATGCGGATCGAGTGCTTCGACATCTCGAATCTCATGCATGCCCACACAGTCGCCTCGATGGTGGTGTTCGAGGGCGGCGCGCCCAAGAAGGCCGACTACCGTCGCTTCGGCATCCGGGAGGCCGTGCAAGATGACGTGGGAGCTATGGCAGAGGTGCTCTCACGCCGGATGGCGCGGTACGTCGCGCAGCGCGAGCGCAGCCCGCATGAGGGCGACTACGACGAGAGCTTCGCCTCCGTGCCCGCGCTGATCGTGATCGACGGCGGGAAGGGCCAGCTCTCCGCGGGGCTGAGGGAGCTGGGGCCGTTTCGCGACCTCGGCGTGACCGTCGTGAGCCTGGCGAAGCGGATCGAGGAGGTGTTTCTGCCCGGTCGGCTGACCCCGTTGCGGCTGGCGCACGACACGTCCGAGCTCCAGCTGCTTCAGCGAGTCCGCGACGAGGCGCACCGGTTCGCGATCGAGTTCCACCGGGACCGCCGGGACCGGGCCATGACCCGTTCGGTGCTCGACGACCTGCCGGGCGTGGGGCCGGCCCGCAAACGCAGCATCCTCCAGCACTTCGGCTCGCCCGAGCGGTTTCTCAGCGCGAGCCGGGAGGAGCTCGAGGCCGTGCCCGGGCTCCCGGGCAAGGTCGCCCGCGATATTCACGCCTACGTCAACAAGGTGCGCTGACCATGGGCTACAAGGGGCCGATCCAGGATTTCGTCGTGATCACGGGCTTCTCCGGCGCCGGCAAGTCGCAGGCCATGGCCACCTTCGAGGACGCCGGCTACTTCTGCGTCGACAACCTGCCGCCCGAGATGATCGGGTCGCTGGCCGAGCTGTTCGGGCACGAGGGCAGCAAGGTCGAACGGGCGGCCGTTGCCTCGGACGTTCGCGGCGGCGAGTACTTCGACGGGCTCGTCAGGGTGCTCGACGACCTCGACAGGCGCGGGGTTCCCTACCGCCTGCTCTACCTCGAGGCTGCCGAGCCGGTGCTGATCAACCGCTTCAAGGAGACCCGGCGGCGCCACCCGCTGGCCGACGGCGGCTCGGTCGAGACCGCCATCCGCCAGGAGCGACCGCTGCTCGCTCCGTTGAAGGAGCGCGCCGACGTGTCGATCGACACCAGCGACCTGTCGGCCTCACGTCTCCGCAAGGTCGTGGCCGACAAGATGCTCCCGCACGGCAAGGTGGGGAAGCTCGCCGTGACCTTCATGACCTTCGGCTTCAAGCACGGCACGCCCCGCGACGCGGATCTGACCTTCGATGTGCGCTTCCTGCCGAACCCGCACTACGAGTCCGACCTGCGCGAGCTCACCGGCCGGGACCAGGCCGTGATCGACTACGTCGAGAGCTCGGACGGGATCGGCGCCTTCTACGAGCGGCTCACGCCGCTGCTCGACTACCTGCTGCCCGCCTATGAGCAGGAGGGCAAGGCGCACCTCACGATCGGGATCGGCTGCACGGGCGGTCGCCACCGGTCGGTGGTGATCGCGGACCGCCTGGCACGTGTCTACGAGGAGCGCGGCGACTTCCTGATCGATGTCGTGCACCGCGACATCAACAAGCCGCCGTTCCGTCCCTGACGTGGCTGCTCTGCCCCTGCCGGGGGCGCGAGGACTCCGGTAGATTCGCTCGCGTAGCGACGACGACTAGAAAGGACGCACGGATGCCACTGAAGGCCGGCATCAACGGCTTCGGCCGCATCGGGCGCAACGTGTTCAGGGCGGCGCACGCCCGCGGCGCCGACATCGACTGGGTCGGCGTCAACGACATCACCGACACGAGGACGCTCGCCCACCTGCTCAAGTACGACTCGATCCTGGGCCCGTTCCCCGGCGAGATCGACCACACCGACAACGCCCTGATCGTGGACGGGGACGAGCTGCGGGTGTTCACGGAGCGCGACCCGGCCGCCCTGCCCTGGGCCGACACCGGCGCGGAGGTGGTGATCGAGTCGACGGGCCTGTTCACGAAGCGCGACGACGCCGCCAAGCACCTCGAGGCCGGCGCCAGGAAGGTGATCATCTCGGCGCCGGCGACCGATCCCGACGTAACGCTCGCGCCGGGCGTGAACGACGAGGCCTACGACCCGCAGCAGCACCACATCATCTCGAACGCCTCCTGCACCACCAACTGCCTGGCGCCGGTGGCAAAGGTCCTCCACGACGCCGTCGGCATCGAGCGGGGGATCATGACCACGATTCACGCCTATACGGCCGACCAGCGTCTCCAGGACGCCCCGCACAAGGACCTGCGCCGGGCGCGCGCCGCCGCCACCAACCTCGTGCCGACCTCGACCGGCGCGGCCAAGGCGATCGGCCTGGTGATTCCCGAGCTGGACGGGAAGCTGAACGGGATCTCCGTCCGGGCGCCAGTCATCACGGGCTCCGTGGTCGACCTCGTCTGCGAGGTCAAGAGCCCAACCAGCAAGGAGGAGGTCAACGCCGCGTTCGCGAACAAGGCCGACGCCGGGCCGCTCGAGGGAATCCTCAAGTACAACGAGGACCCGATCGTCTCGACCGACATCATCACCTCGCCGTATTCGTCGGTGTTCGACGCGGAGCTCACCATGGTGATCGAGGGGCGGCTGGTGAAGGTTGTGGCCTGGTACGACAACGAGTGGGGCTACTCGAACCGGCTGGTGGACCTCGCCGAGCGGGTGCTTGCTGGAGCGCCCGTTGCCTGAGCCTCGGACCGCGCTGGGCAAGCGCACGGTCCGTGACCTGGAGCTGGCCGAGGGTGGGCGCGTGCTCGCTCGGGTGGACTTCAACGTTCCCCTGGAGGAAGGCCAGGTTGCCGACGACGCCCGCATCTGCGCGGCGCTCCCGACGATCGAGTTGCTGCTCGGGAAGGGCGCCAAGCTGATCCTCTGCTCGCACCTGGGCCGCCCGACCGGGCGCGACCCGGCGACCTCGCTGACACCCGTCTCGGACCGCCTGCGAGCGCTGATCGAGGCGCCGGTGCATCAGGCGCCGGAGGTGATCGGCCCTGAGGTGCGTCGTGGCGCGGAGCGGCTTCAGCCGGGAGCCGTGCTCGTACTCGAGAACACGCGCTGGGAGCGGGGAGAGACCGAGAACGACCCCGATCTGTCGAGGGAGTTCGCAGCGCTCGCGGACGCGTACGTCGACGACGCGTTCGGCTCGGCCCACAGAGCGCACGCCTCGACGGTCGGCGTGGCGGAGGTGCTGCGGCCGGCCGTGGCCGGACTGCTCCTCGAACGGGAGGTCACGACCCTGCGCTCGATCGTCGAGTCGCCCGAGCGGCCGCTCGTCGTGGTGCTCGGCGGCGCCAAGGTGAGCGACAAGATCGCGCTGATCGACCGCTTCCTCGACACGGCCGACACGCTCCTGATCGGCGGCGCCATGTGCTTCAGCTTCTTCCGCGCGCAGGGAAAGCCCACCGGCGACTCGCTGGTTGAGGACGAGGGTGTCGAGCTGGCGCGGAGGGCGCTCGAAAAGGCCGAGTCGTCGCGCTGCGAGCTGCTGCTGCCGCTCGATCTCGTCCTCGGCGACAGCTTCGACGCCGAGGCGGAGCGTCGCACCCAGGACGGGACCGACGTGCCCGAGGGCTGGATGGGCCTCGACGTCGGCGCACGGACCGCAGAGGCATTCGCCGAGGAGGTGGCAGGCGCCGGAACGGTGTTCTGGAACGGGCCGATGGGCGCGTTCGAGCTCGAGCCGTTCGCGGCCGGCACGCGGGCGCTGGCGGAGGCGGTTGCGCGAGCACCCGGCACGACGGTCGTCGGCGGCGGGGATTCCGTCGCCGCGCTGGCGGAGTTCGGCCTCGAGGACGACGTCGACCACCTGTCCACGGGCGGCGGCGCCGCGCTCGAGCTGCTCGAGGGCAAGGAGCTGCCGGGGGTGGAGGTGCTCGACGATGCCTGAGGGGTCAGACGAACGCAGGCCCGCCATTGCCGGCAACTGGAAGATGTGGGGTACGCGCGCGGAGGCCGCCGACTACTGCGAGCGGCTGCTCGAGCTCCTGCCCGACGAGGGCCGCCGCCCGGCCCACGTCGGGATCTGCGCGCCTTTCACGTCGCTCGACGTGTGCGTCGAGCGGCTGCGGGGGAGCGGGGTGGCCGTCTATGCGCAAAACATGCACCAGGAGGAGACCGGCGCCTACACCGGCGAGGTGTCCGCGGCGATGCTCACGGAGCTCGGCGTCGACGGGGTGGTGCTGGGGCACTCGGAGCGCCGCCAGCACGACGGCGAAACCGACCGCGCCCTGCAGGACAAGGTTCCGGCGGCGCTCGGGGCGGGGCTTCGGCCGATCCTCTGCGTGGGTGAGTCGGAGGAAGAGCGTGAGCGCGACGAGACGCAGCGCAAGCTGCGCCACCAGGTACAGGAGGCACTCGAGAAGGTCGCGGACGGGCAGCTCGCCGACGTGGTGATCGCGTACGAGCCGATCTGGGCGATCGGCACCGGTCGGGTGGCCACGCCCGACCAGGCGCAGGAGGCGATCGCCTTCGTCCGCGCGCTCGTTGGCGATCGCTCGGAGGAGGCGGCACGGCGGGTCCGCGTCCTGTACGGCGGCAGCGTCAAGCCGGACAACGCAGCCGAGATCCTGGCGCAGCCGGACGTCGACGGCGCCCTGGTGGGCGGGGCGAGCCTGGACCCCGACGGCTTCGCGCGGATCGTGGCCGCGACCGCGCAGTGACAGTCGAACGCGTTGCGCTCGTCGTTCTCGACGGGTGGGGCCTGGCCGAGCCGGGCCCGGGCAATGCGATCGAGCTTGCCGAGACTCCCGTCTTCGACGACCTCTGGAAGCGGTATCCGCACACGACCCTCACCGCCTGGGGCGAGGCGGTCGGCCTTCCCGAGGGGCAGATGGGCAACTCGGAGGTCGGGCATCTGAACCTCGGCGCCGGTGCGGTCGTCAAGCAGGACCTGCTGCGCATCGACGAGGCGATTGAGGACGGCTCGTTCGCGGAGAACGAGACGCTGCGCGCCGCCTGCCGCGCCGAACGCCTGCATCTGCTCGGGCTCGTCTCGGCAGGCGGCGTGCACGCCAGCATGGGGCATCTCCGCGCTCTGACCCAGCTTGCCGGTCGAGAGGGCGCCGACGAGGTCGTGATCCATGCCTTCACCGACGGCCGAGATACGACTCCGGACTCGGGCGCCGGCTGTCTGGCGGAGGTCGAAAGCTGGGGCGGCGCGCGCATCGCGTCGGTGACCGGTCGCTACTACGCCATGGACCGCGACCGCCGCTGGGACCGCACCAAACTTGCCTGGGACGCGCTGGTGCACGGCCGGGCCGAGTTCAGCGCCGACTCGGGCGAGGCAGCCGTGCGCGCCGCTTACGAGCGCGGCGAGACCGACGAGTTCATCAAGCCCACGCTGGTGGGCGAGGAGGGCCGGATCCGCTCCGGCGACAGTGTCGTGTTCTTCAACTTCCGGCCGGACCGAGCCCGCCAGCTGACGCGTGCGCTGGGCGAGCCGGATTTCGCCGAGTTCGACCGCGGCGAGGCGCCGCGCGTGAGGCTGACCACCCTCACCGAATACCAGGAGGAGTGGGACTACCCGACCGCGTTCCCGCCGGCCAGGCCGGAGGCCACGCTCGCCTCGCTGCTCGCCGCGCGCGGCGTCGCCCAACTGCACGTGGCCGAGACCGAGAAGTACGCGCACGTCACCTATTTCTTCAACGGCGGCGAGGAGGACCCGTACCAGGGTGAGGAGCGCTGTCTGGTCGACTCGCCGCGCGAGGTGCCCACCTACGACCACAAGCCGGAGATGAGCGCCCCGGCCGCGACGGAGGCGTTCACCCGGCGCTGGCGCGACGGCGATTACCGCTTCGGGATCATCAACTTCGCGAACCCGGACATGGTGGGGCACACCGGAGTGATCCCCGCGGCGGTGAAGGCGGTCGAGACCGTGGATGCGTGCCTGGGCGACGTGGTCGGAGCGGTGCACGACTCGGGGGGCGCCTGCGTCATCACCGCCGACCACGGCAACGCGGACAACATGCTCGAGCCGGACGGCAGCCCGAACACGGCGCACTCGATGAACCCGGTTCCGCTGATCGTCACGGCTGACGTGGGGGAGCTGTCGAGCGGCGGCATTCTCGCCGACGTCGCGCCTACCGTGCTCGCGCTGCTGGGTCAGGAGCAGCCGCCGGAGATGACCGGGACAGCGCTTACGAAGAAAAGTTGACAGTAGCAGACTTAGGTTTTATCCTCTGCGTGCCATATGGAACGGAGGTGATGAGTATGGCGCTACTGATGAAGCCTGAGCCTTTCTCCCGCGAGATCGATCGTATGTTCGACTCGTTCTTCGGTCAGTCCGAGCGCGGCGCTCGCCGTTGGATTCCGCCGGTGGACCTGGTCGAGGCCGACGATCATTTCGTCCTCAAGGCGGACCTTCCCGGCCTCAGTGACGACGACGTCGCGATCGAGGTCCAGGACGGCACGCTGAAGATCTCGGGTGAGCGCAAGGAGGAGCACGAGCAGCGCGAGCGCGGCTGGTACCGCATCGAGCGTTCGTTCGGCAGCTTCTCGCGCTCGCTGACGCTGCCCGACGGGGTCGACCCCGACCGCATCAAGGCGGAGTTCCGCGACGGCGTCCTCGAGCTGCGGATCCCCAAGCCCGAGGAGCGCAAGCCGCGCCGCATCGAGATCAGCTCGACCGGCGACGGCAAGCCCGCCGCCGTGGAGGGCACCGCGCAGGAGAAGTAGACCGGCACGAGGCACCAAGCCCGAGTGGGGCCGCCCGTCCGGGGCGGCCCTTTCGTTTCCGTAGTCTGCGGCCGTGCCGCCGTTCACGATCCACGCCCGCGACGGAAGCGCCCGCGCGGGAGTCCTGCGCACCGCCCACGGCGACGTCCGAACGCCCGCGTTCGTCCCGCTCGCGTCGACCGCGACGGTCAAGACGCTGCATGCAGCCGAGGTGGCCGAGCTCGGCTACGAGATGGTGCTCGGCAACACGTTCCACCTCTTCATCCAGCCCGGCCACGAGCTGATCCGAGAGCTCGGGGGGTTGCACGAGTTCATGGGGTGGCAGCGGCCGATCGTCACCGACTCCGGCGGCTTCCAGGTCTTCTCGATGGGCCACGGCTCGGTCGCGGAGGAGATCAAACGGAGACGGGACCCGCGTGAGTCGATGGTGCTCGCGATCGAGGAGAAGGGGGTGCGCTTTCGCTCCTACGTCGACGGCTCCGAGCGCTTCATGGGCCCCGAGACCTCGATGGAGGTGCAGGCGGCGCTCGGTTCGGACATCGCGCTCGCGTTCGACGAATGCACGCCGTTCCACGTCGAGCGCGACTACACGGCGCGCTCAATGGAGCGGACGCATCGCTGGCTGGACCGCTGCGTCGCGTGGCATCGCGAGCACGCGCCGGCGGGGCAGCTGCTCTACGGGATCGTGCAGGGCGGGACCTATGAGGACCTGCGCGCCGAGGCGACCGCCCAGGTGGCGGGCGCCGGCGTCGACGGCATCGCGATCGGCGGCTCCCTGGGGCAGGAGAAGACCCAGATGCGCGAGGTGGTGGGCTGGGTGTTGCGGGGCCTAACGGACGCGCCGCCCCGTCACCTGCTCGGGATCGGCGACGTGGACGACCTCGTGTTGGCGGTCGGCGCGGGCGTCGACACCTTCGACTGCGCCACGCCCACGCGGCTCGCCCGCCATGGCACCGCCCTCGTCCCGGACCCCGACCGGCGGTGGCGCCTCGACCTGAACAGGGGCAGCCACCGCTCGGGGCGGGGGCCCATCGACGAGCGCTGCCCGTGCCCGGCGTGCCGGGAGCACACGCGCGCCTACCTGCACTACCTAGTGCGGGTGGGCGAGCTGACCGGCAAGCGCCTCCTCACACTGCACAACCTGACCTTCATGCGGCGGCTGATGCTCGCGATGCGGGAGGCGGTCGAGGCGGGCGAGTACACCGCTTTCGCGCGGCGGGTGCTCGACGGGTCCGCGCCCTAGCGGGCTCAGCGCGTGTTTTGCTCGATGAAATTGCGCAGGTCCTGGATCTGATCCTCGACCTGGTCGCGGTTCGGGGCCGTCACGCCGCCGTTGTCGCTCGTAGAGAGCAGCGCCACGCCCACCGCGGCGATCGCGGCGAGCACGGCGAGCAGGGCAAGGAAGGTGGCCCAGCGACGGCGGGCGGCCGCCCGGCGGCCGGCGCGGTCGTCTAGACGCGACCTCGGGGCCGCCGTGCCGGCGGTGCGCGCCGGCTCGGCCGGGAGCGGGGCGTAGCCCGTTCGCGGCATTGCCCGCGTGGCCGACGTGGCGTCCAGTGCGCGCGTTGCGTCGGTGTCGCTCAGCATCAGGCGCTCGGTCACGGCTGTCCTTTCGCCGTGGACGCCGGCGTCGATCGCGTGGCCGAACTCGAGCGCGGACGCATACCGGGCCGCGGGCTCCCGCTCGAGGCTGAGGCGAACGGCCTCGTCCAGCTCCCGCGGCACCTCGGGGCGGTATTCGGTGATCGGCACGATCGGGTCCTGCTGCTGCTTCAGCGCAAGCTCGGTGAGCGACCCGTACTCGTGCGGCAGGCGGCCGGTGAGGAACTGATAGGCGCAGACTCCGAGCGAGTAGGTGTCGGAGGCCGGCCCGGCCTCATCGCCGCGCGCCTGCTCGGGGGACAGGTAGGCGGCCGTGCCGAGTACGGCGCCGACCTGCGTGATGCGCGTCTGCTCCGCGGCTTTGGCGATCCCGAAGTCCGCCAGCTTCGTGGTGCGCATCGACTCGGCGACGAGCAGGTTGCCGGGCTTCACGTCGCGGTGCACGACCCCGGCACGGTGGGCGTAGTCGAGGCCGTGGCACGCGTCGCGCACGATCTGCGCGGTCTCGTCCACCTCGAGGCGCTTGCGATCACGCAGAAGATCGGCGCAGGAGGGGCCGTCGACGTACTCCATCACGATGTAGTGGCGCCGGCTGTCGGCGTCCTGACCCGAGTCGAAGACCTGGACGATGTTCGGGTGCTGGAGCCGAGCGGCGGCAAGCGCCTCACGCCGGAAGCGCGCCACGAACGCCTCGTCGTCGGCCAGATGCTCGGCGAGCAGCTTCACCGCGACGGATCGCTCGAGCACGGTGTCGGTGGCCATGAAGACCGTCGACATGCCGCCCGCTCCCAGCCGGCGCTCGATGCGATAGCGACCTGCGACCGCTGTGGGCACCGTCATCCTTGGCCCTCCGGCACCAAGGCGCCGCCGCCGGTCCCGCCTTGAACGCCCGTGCCGTCACCGCCCTGGCCGCTCCCGCCCGAGCCGCCCTCGGCGCCGTCGGCGTCGCCCCCCTCGCCGGGCAGCGGCGCCGGCTCCGTGTCCGTCGCCGGTGGCGCCTCCGTCTCGGTGGGCGGCGGGATGGTCTCGGTGGTCTCGGGTGGCGCGGTCGTCTCGGTGGTGTCGGTCGGAACCGGCACCGGTTCCGGCTCGGGTTCCGGCTCGGTCTCGGTCTGCGGCTCCTCGCACTGCTCGTCGGTGAGCACGAAGAGGCGTTGGAAGCCGTCCGTTAATGCCTGGCGGACGTCCGCGTCCACGTCTTCGGGGAGAGAGTTGATCAGGTCCTCGACCGCGGGCAGGCTGTCGTTCTGGATGTCCGCACACGCACCGCCACCGAACTCGAAACGCCGCTGGATCTCGTCGAGACGGTCCTGCAGCTGCTGGGCGCTGTCAGCGGGGATGCCTGCCCCCTCGTCATCGGAGCCGCATCCGGCCGCAACGAGGCAGGCGACGAGCACCAGGAATCCGGTTATGCGCTTGAAGGTGATCACTGTCCGCTGTACAGCCGCTCCGCCAGCACGCTGGGAAGACCCGCCTCCTCGATCGCCTTGGCGGCCTCGTCAATCGGGTATTCCACGCGCTTCCAGGTTGCGGTCCAACTACCTGTGTCTAGCAGGAGCCAGGCCGCGCGTGGGTCACCATCGCGCGGCTGCCCCACCCCGCCGGGATTGACGAGCCATTCGCCGACGGACAGATCGCGCTCCGCGTCGGCCACCGCCTGGGCCCCGTCGACCTTCCCATCCGGGTCGCGATGGAACCAGAGAGCGACGTGCGAGTGGCCCACCGCGCAGACGCGAGCCTCGGCCAGGTCCAGGCACTCGTCCGCCTGCCAGGAGGAGAGAACGTACTCCCATACGGGGTCGCGCGGGCTGCCGTGGTAGAGGCCGACTTCCCGCTTGGGGTCGGCCGGCTCGAGGCCCCGCAGGAACGCGAGCGACTCCTCGGAGATCGTTTCCCGCGTCCAGCGAGCAGCCTCGGCGGCACTGTAGGAGAAGTCGCCGAGCGGGATGTCGCCGGTAACGACGAGATCGTGGTTCCCCGCCAGGCACACGTCACAGCGCTCGCGGGCCAGGGCGACGCAATCGTCCGGCTGCGCGCCGTAGCCCACGAGGTCGCCGAGGCACCAGGTCTCCTCGACCCGAGCACCGTCGATGGCCGCCAGGACAGCCTCGAATGCCGGCCTGTTGCCGTGCACGTCGGAGAGCATGGCGATGCGCATTAGTGCTCGACTTGGTTCCTTCTACAGTCTTGCGGCATGAAGGCTGGGCGTTCGCGGCTGCCGCTGGCGATCCTGGCGGCGGTCGCCGCCGCCGCGGCGGCCACGTTTCTGCTCCGCCCGCGCGGCGGCATCATCGATCCCGCCGCGGTGGACGTGGAAGCGTACTTCAGCCCGGCGCAGATCGAGCGGACGGCGGATTTCCGCGAGACGCAGCGGGTACTCGGCCTGGCGGGAATCGCCGTCAGCGGCGTCACCCTCGGGCTCCTGGCGTGGCGTCCTCCCCGGCGGCTGCTCGCACGATTCGCACGTCGGCCGCTGCTGGGCGGCGCGGCCGCCGGCGCGGGCATCTCGCTGCTGCTGGTGGTCGTCGGGCTACCGCTCGCCGCGTGGCGGCACGACCGTGCATTCGACGTCGGACTCTCTACCCAGACCTGGGGCCCTTGGCTGGAGGATGTCGCCAAGTCGGCCGGCATCGGTGCGGTCATCGCCGGCGTCGGCGGGGTCGCGGCGCTCGCGCTGGTGCGCCGCTTCCCGCGCCGCTGGTGGATCCCGGGCAGCGGGATCGTCGTGGCCTTCGGCGTGGTCACGCTCTGGCTCTGGCCGGTCCTGATCGACCCTCTGTTCAACGACTTCCAGCCCCTCAGGGAGGGGAGGCTACGGTCGCAGGTGCTCGCACTCGCGCGCAAGGCGGACGTGAAGGTGGGGGAGGTCTACCGGGTGGATGCGAGCCGGCGAACGACCGCTGTGAACGCCTACGTGAACGGAATCGGGCCGACCAAGCGCGTCGTGCTCTACGACAACCTGATCGAGGGCCTCCCGCCCGACCAGGTCCGCCAGGTGGTGGCTCACGAGCTCGGTCATCAGAAGCATCGGGACCTCTACCGCGGACTGCTCTGGTTGGCGCTGGTGGCGCCCGCGGGCGTCTATCTCGTCCAGTGCCTGGCCGAAACCTTCGGCCGGCGCGAGGGGCTCGGCGATCCCGCTCGCAAGCCGGGCCCGGCGGCGCTGCCGGCAATCGCCCTGGCGGTGTCGATCGTCTCGCTCGTGTTCGGCTCGGCCTCGAACGTGCTCTCACGCCAGGTCGAGGCGCGAGCCGACGCGTTCTCGCTCGAGCTGACCCGCGACCCGGCCGCGATCATCGCGCTCCAACGCGAGCTCGCGGAACGCAACATCTCGGACCCCGATCCGCCTGCGCTGCTGCAGGCCCTGTTCGGCACCCACCCAACCACCGTCGAGCGGATCGGAATCGGGGAAGCCTGGGCGCGCAGCCGCTGATCGAGCGCCTCGTGCGCGAGCTGGCGGCCATGGAGCGGCCGTCCGCGTCGGACGGAGAGCGCGCCGCCGCGGAGAGGATCGCGGCCGAGCTGCGCGAGGCAGGCTGCCGCGTGGCGCGGGTGGAGGAGGAGCGGGCGCACGGCGGCTACTGGTGGCCGCTCGGGCTGCTGAACGCCGCCTCGGCCCTGGCGGCGCTGCTCGGTCGCCGAGCGGCCGCGGTGGGCGGCGGCCTCGCCGCGACGGCGATCTACGACGACGTGAGCGGAGGGAGGCTCTGGTTCCGGCGCCGGCTCT
>Ga0081538_10003477_pt1 | contig 14880 bp, 16 predicted proteins | sample TabmetS5T2R1_FD_71022 | JGI IMG/M metagenome (GOLD analysis project Ga0081538, IMG submission 71022) | Tabebuia heterophylla rhizosphere microbial communities from the University of Puerto Rico - S5T2R1 | ecosystem: Host-associated > Plants > Roots > Rhizosphere ... | reverse complement strand
CCGGCTGGCGGGCGGGGGGGGCTTCCCGGCGGCCGGGCTCGGCACGCTAAGGGGGCCCGAGCCGTTCCTGCAGGGTGGCGGCCTGCCTGTGCAGGGCGACGGCGCGGCGGTGGGCGGCCAGCTCCCGCTGGCGCGCCAGGCGGACCCGCTCTCGAGCGACCGCCACCGGATCGGCCCTGTCCTTGTCCATCGTGTTCCCTCGGCTGGCTACGATCAGTTTGCCAGCCCGGCGACACCGAGCCCAGCCGGTGCGCGATCCTCGGTCGCCGGTCAGCGGAACCGGGCGAAGAACTGGCGCAGGTCGGCGAGAAGCAGGTCGGGGGCGTCGTGGGCGGCCCAGTGGCTGCCGCGGTCGAACTCGCTCCAGGAGACGATGCTGGCGTGGTCCCGCTCGGCGAACCGGCGGATCGGCCGGAAGTCGAAGGCGAAGCTGGCCAGGCCGATGGGGACCGTGGTCGGCCCGGTCGGGTGGTCGGCATGCCGGTTCTCGTAGTAGAAGCGGGCCGCCGACGCGCCGGTGTTCGTCAGCCAGTAGATGGCCACGTTGGTGAGGACGTGGTCCTTGCTCAGGGCGTCGCCGAACAGCTGGCCGCTCCAGGCGATCTGCCCGGCCGGGGAGTCGGCCAGCGCGTGGGCGATGGTCTGCGGCTGGGCCGCCTGCAGCTTGTCGTGCACCGCCCGCTCCACGAAGCCCTGCAGGAAGCCCAGGTAGCCCAGCTCCTCGGGGGTCAGGCCCTCCAGCTCGGCGGGGTCGCCCGAGGGGAAGGAGAAGAGCTGGTTGACGTGCACGCCGACGACGTGGTCGGGGTCGACCCGCCCCTGGAGCGGCGCCACGATGGCGCCGGCGTCGTTGCCGTGGGCGCCGTAGCGGTCGTAGCCGAGCCGGCGCATCAACTCGGCCCAGGCCCGCGCGGTGCGCTGCGCGTCCCAGCCCGGCTCGCTGGTCGGCCCCGAGAAGCCGAACCCGGGCAGCGAGGGGACGACCACGTGGAAGGCGTCGGCGGCCTCGGCCCCGTGCGCGCGCGGGTCGGCGAGCGGCGCCACCAGCTCCAGGTACTCGAGGAAGGTGTTCGGCCAGCCGTGGCTCAGGATCAGCGGGAGGGCGTCCGGCTCGGGGGAGCGGGCGTGCAGGAAGTGGATGTTCTGCCCGTCGATCGTGGTGGTGAACTGCGGGTAGGCGTTGAGCCTGGCCTCCCAGGCGCGCCAGTCGTAGCTCCGTTGCCAGTGCTCGACCAGGTCCCTGACGTAGCCGACGGGGACGCCGTACTCCCAGCCGGGCGGGACCGGGCCCGTCTGCGGGCCGCCGGTGTCGAGGGGCAGCTCGTTGGCCCAGCGGGTCCGGGCCAACCGGTCGGCCAGGTCGTCCAGGTCGGCCTGGGGCACGTCGATGCGGAACGGCCGGATGGTGTCGGTCATGGGTGCCGGGCTCCTTCCGGTTGGTGTCGGGTCGTGCGCCACCCTAGAGGTCGGTTGGGTCAGAAACTGTCCTAAGTGACTGGCAGACTGGGCCCATGTTGGAAACCTCGGCCCGGCTGCTGCGGCTCCTGTCGCTGCTGCAGCGGCGCTCGGACTGGTCCGCGGCCGAGCTGGCCGAGCGGCTCGGGGTGAGCGCCCGGACCATCCGCCGCGACGTGGAGCGGCTACGCGATCTGGGGTATCCGGTGCACGCCGCCCGGGGCGTGGCCGGCTACCGGCTCGGGGCGGGAGCAGCCCTGCCCCCGCTGCTGCTGGACGACGAGGAGGCGGTGGCGGTGGCGGTCGGGCTGCGCACCGCCGCCGCTGGCGTGGGCGGCATCGAAGAGGCCTCCCTTGGCGCGCTCACCAAGCTGGAGCAGCTGCTGCCCACCCGGCTACGCCGCCGGGTCAACGCCGTGCAGGCGTCCACGCTGCCGGTGCCCGGCGATCGGCCCGGTCCCCGGGTGGACCCGGCCGTGCTGGCCGTGCTGGCTGCCGCCTGCCGTGACCGCGAGCGGCTGCGCTTGGCCTACCGGGACCACCACGGCTCGCTGGGACGGCGCGCCATGGAGCCCTACCGGCTGGTGAGCTGGGGGCGGCGCTGGTACTTGGTGGCCTGGGACGTGGACCGGCAGGACTGGCGGATCCTCCGGGTCGACCGAGTGGAGCCGACCACGGTGACACCGACCGGCCAGCGGTTCACCCCGCAGGAGCTGCCAGAGGGCGGCGACCTGGCCGCCTACGTCTCGCGGCGGGTGTCGGCCGCCGGCTGGCGCCACCACGCGCGGGTCCAGGTCCACGCACCAGCCGAGGAGGTCCGGCGGCGGATCCCGGCGGCGGCCGGGGTGGTGGAGGCGGTCGACGAGCGGACCTGCCTGCTGCACACCGGCGCCGACACCCTCGAGACGCTGGCCGTCTACCTAGGCATGCTGGGTGCTGACTTCGAGGTCGGTGAGCCGCCCGAGCTGGTGGGGCACCTCCGCGACCTGGCCGACCGCTACCGGCGGGCCACCACCTGAGGCGGTCGCGACCCAACCCTGGCACGTCCAGGGAGAACGCGATCTCCCGGCTGTCGGTCGTGCTCACCGCCGTGTCTCGGCCGTCGCACACCCAGTCGGCTTGCTATAGCCAGACGTGCAGGGTGACCAGGTCGGGATGCCAGAAGTTGAATCGGGCGCCTGTCTGGGGGCTGCGCCTGGCGCACAGCTCCTGGATGCGGGCGAACACGAAGGTGCCGTCGGTGTAGTGGCAGGCGGCGGCGAAGGAGCCGTAGGTCGCGCCCGGCAGCGGCGGGACTTCGGGCTGGTGGGGGAAGACCCACTCCAGGGCGGCGAGCTGCCAGCTGCGGCCGTGGCGTTCGTAGACCAGGATGGGGGGTTTGGTGACGTCGAAGCCCTGGATGGTCGGGTTGAGGAGGTGCCAGCCCATGTCGGGGATCATGGGGGTGAGGACCTGGTAGCCGTCGGCCTTGGCGGCGCGCAGACCGGTGGCGTACTTGGCGGTGGCGAGGCGGGCCCTGGCCAGTTGGTCGGCCAGCGAGGCGGGCTTGGCGATCCGCAGGCCATGCTCCAGGGTGCGGTTGTCGGTCGGCGGGCCGGGGTTGGCAGCCGCCGGCCCGGTCGCTCCCGCCAGGTGGGTGGACCCGGCCGCGCCGTGGACCATCCAGGCCGTGGTGGTGAGCAGCGCCGCGCTGAGCGCGACGAGGATGATCCGTCGCATGGTGCCTCCTTGGCTCAGCTGTAGAGGTACGGGTCCAGGACCTGGACCTGGGTGATGCGGTCGACGGGGAGCTGGTTGGTCTCGGCGGCCCGGCGGATGGCCTCGGGGCTGGGGCCGTCATAGAGGCAGAAGGTCGTCCGCTTGTCGGTGCTCACATAGGAGTGGATCCAGGTGACCCCCTCGGTGGCGTTGCCGTCGACGACGACCTGGCAGGCCTTGGCCCCACCCTCGTCGATGGGGATGGCCAGCCCGTCCGGGAAGCTGCGTTCGACCAGGTACCGCGGCATGATGTCCTCCCTGGCGGTGGTCGGTGCGTGCATGCCGACGCTAGGGGTAAGGGGGCCGCCCGGTCGTGAGGTGAAGACCTTAGATCGACGACCCGGGCGCCTTACCATGCGTGCCCGCGGGCTGCTCCAACCCGAGGCGGCGCGCCAAGGCGGCGGCCTCCAGGCGGCTGTGCACGCCAAGCTTGGAAAGAAGATTGGTGACATGCACGCTGGCGGTCTTGCCGCTGATGAACAGCTGCTCGGCGATCTGCCGGTTGGAGCGCCCCTCGACCAGCAGGCTCAACACCTCCAGCTCGCGCGGGGTCAGACCGGCCAGCGCCCGTTGCGCCGGCAGGCGGACGCCGAGGTCGAGGCGGCCGCGGCGGGCCAGCGCCTCCAGCGCCGATCGCAATGGCGCCGCCCCGAGCCTGGTCGCGGTCGCGTGCGCGGCCCGGGCGGCGGCGGTCGCCCGGTCCCGGTCGCCGGCACCGGCCAGCGCCTCCGCCAGCCGCCACTGGCAGCAAGCTGTCGCATAGACGTGGCCGAAGGAGAAGGCGTCGACGGCGGCCTGCCAGCGCGCCGGGTCGCTGCGCCCATGAAGCCGGGTCCACTCGGCCTCCGCCTTGGCATGCCGCCCGCGGACGTGCACGTCATGCGCCAGAGCAGTCCCATATGCCTGCTCGGCGTCCCCGCGGACCCGTTCGAGGAGCGCCCGTCCGATCGCGGTGGCGTCGGCCAGGCTCGCGGTGTCGCCGTCGGCACGGGCCTGTTCGGCGCGGTCGGCCTCGACCGAGAGCCCGTTCATGGCCACCCAGGCACCCTCTAACGCCTGGTCGAACTGCTCGACCCTGTCGGCGGCGGCAAGGCCGCGCCGGATGGCCGCCCGCGCCCGCTCCAGGTCGCCCTTCCAGCTAGCCAGCTCGGCCTCCCAGACAGCGATGTCCCGGGCGAGGATGGGATTGGCGCCGGCCAGCCCGGCAAGCTGGCGTAGCCGCACCGGGGCGCCAGGTCGGGCGCGGGCCACCAGGACCCCAAGCCCCTGGGCGACGACCTCGGCGACGGCCAAGGTCGTCAGCTCGGGAACGGCCGCGAGCAGCCGCTCGCACTCGTCCCAGTCGCCGGTCCGGTACCGGGCCTTGAGCTGCGCGCGGCGCACGAGGATCGCGACCGGGGACCAGCCGAGCCCGGTCCGCTCGGCCAGCTCGACGCCCGCATCGGCGGCAGCGCACGCCGACGCCAGGTCCCCGCGCTGGTCCGACACCTCGGCCAGGTCGTACAGGGCCCGCAGCTCGATCTCCGGGCTGCCGGCGTCGGCCGCCTGCGCTCGGGCGGCCGCGAACAGCGAGCAGGCCTTGGCCGGGTCGTGGTACTGCTCGATCACGCCAAGGGTGATCAGGACGTCGGCTTCCTCGTCGGCGCTGCCGACCCGGCGGGCGGCCGCTAGGGCCTCATCGCACCAGCGGCGGGCCTCGGTCGGCCGCCTGGCATCGACCAGCGCCATCGCGATGGCGGCGGTCACCCGGGCCCGGAGCCGGGTGGGCGGCTGGGCAGGCACGAGCTCCACCGCCCGGGCGCGGGCGTCCAGCGCCTCGTCGACCCGGCCGGCGACGAACAGGTACAGGCCGAGGCGCTCATAGGCGCTGGCGGCCCGTGCCGGGTCCGTCGTGGCGGTGGCCCTGGCGGCGTCCTGGGCAAGGCTGGCCGCCCGCTGAAGGTTCCCGGCGGCGCTTGCCGCCGCGGCCGCCCGCAGGGTCAGCTCAACCCGGTCCATGCCGGCGGCCGCGGCTGGTTCGGGCACCAGCTCCCACAACCCGAGCGCGGTGCTCAGATGGTGGAGGGCCTCGGCCGGGGCCAGGACCACCTCGGCCTCCTCGGCCGCCTGCACCGATGCGGTCAGCGCCCCGGCCAGGTCATGGCTGGCCAGACGGTGGTGGGCCAGCTCGGCCGCGGACCCGTCGGGATGGAAGGCCAGCAGGCGGGCGTAGGAGGCGTGCAGCCGCACCTGCTCACCCGGCAGCAGGTCGCCGTAGACGGCCTCCTGCAGCAGGGCATGGCGAAAGGCGTAGCTCCCGGTGGCGGCGTCGATCGTCAGCAGCCCGGCGTCGACCGCCTCGTGCAGGCCCTGCTCCAGGTCGGCCTCAGGCCGTCCGGCAACCTCGGCGAGCAGCCGGTGGGGCACCCGGCGGCCGGCCACCGCCGCCACCCCCAGCACCTGCTGGGCCGGCTCGGACAGCCCCTGGACCCGGGCCAGCAGCAGTTCGGCCAGGGTTGCCGGCAGCGCCTGGGCGTCGCTGGCGCCGACGGCCAGCAGCTGCTCGGCGTAGAACGGGTTGCCCTCCGAGCGGGCGTAGATGCCCTCCACCTGTTCCGCCGTGAGGGGAGTGCCAGCGATCGCCCCCAGGTGCTCGGCCAGCTCGACCCGGGTGAACGGGGCCAGCTCCAGCCGCTCCACCGCGGGCAGACGGACCAGCTCGGCAAGCAGCGGCCGCAGCGGGTGACGCCGGTGCAGCTCATCGGACCGGTAGCTGATGGCCAGCGTCACCCGACCCGACCGCAGCATGCGGGCCAGGAAGGCCACCAGGTCCCGCGTGGCGCGGTCGGCCCAGTGCAGGTCCTCCAGCACCAGCACCACCGGGGACCGCTCAGCGAGGCCCATGAGCACGGCCCGCACGGCGTCGAGCAGCTGCAGCTGGTCCAGGTCAGCGCCGGTCCACCCGGCCGGCTCGGTCCCGGGCAGGAGCCGGCCAAGGCCTGGTGCGGTCATGGCCGCGCCCACCAGCAGCCTGGCCTCCTCCGGCTCATCCGCCAGCTCCCGCAGGGCGTCCACCACGGGCAGATAGGGCAGGCCGATGTCGCCCAGCTCGACACAGCCACCAGTGAGCACCCGCATCCCCCGCCGGCGGGCGAGGTCGACAAGCGCCAGCAACAGGCGGGTCTTGCCCACCCCGGCGTCGCCGGCAACCAGCACCACCTGCGGGCTGCCCTGCTCGGTCCGAGCGAGCACCGCGTCGAGCCGGCGCAGCTCCACCGCCCGACCGATGAACGCTGAGCTCGGGAACTCCCCAGCCATGCCCGCCAGTATGGCCGCCGCCCACGGGAATCGAAATGGATCTGTCACCCGGGCCGACGTACGCAAGCGACCACGGCCCGGTCGTCCGGCCGTCGGCAGCCTGGTGGTTCGTCGTCAGCCGGTGCTGGCTAGAGGGAGCGGACGGCCTCGCGCGCCGGGACGTCGCCCTCGAACAGCTCGAACTCGACCCCGATCGTGTTCGGGGCCTCCAGGCACTCCAGCAGCACCAGGGCGACGTCGTCGCGGGGAACCTCGGCGCGGCCGCCGAAGGTGCGGCTGACCCGGACGCGACCGGTGCCGGGGGCGTCGGTCAGGTGGCCCGGTTGGACGATCGTCCACTCCAGGCCGCTCTGCTTGAGCGCGTCGTCGGCGTCGCGTTTGGCCTGCAGGTAGGGGCGCATTGGCTCGGCGGCGCCGGCGAGGTCGTGGGTGCCGATCGAGGAGACGATCACGAACCGGGTGATGCCGAGGTCGCGGGCCGCTTCCATGGACGTGACGGCCGCGCCGTAGTCGACTGTCCGCTTGCGCGCTGGCCCGCTCCCGGGTCCGGCGCCGGCGGCGAACACGATCGCGTCGGCGGCGCCGACGTGGGGGCGCAGGTCGTCGCCGCGCTCCAGATCGCACAGCACGGCTTCGGCGCCCGCCGTCTCCAGGTCACGGGCCTGCTCGGCCCTGCGGATCACGCCCCGGCCGCGGTGGCCGTTACGGGTGAGCAGCCACAGCAGGCGCAGGCCGACCTGACCATGGCCGCCGATCACCAGCACCTCCATGGCCGGCAGTGTACCGAGGCCGCCGCCGAGCGCGAGGGCGATCTCGTCCGGTCACCCGCGAGCGGACCACTTCGGGTAGGCTGCCGGCGCCCGCGTAGCGGGTGCCAACATGGCAGACGGGCCAGGGCCGGGGCCCTCGGCCGCTTCGACGGCAGGTGGGGTTGAGGATGACCAGCAGTAGCGGTGAAGCTCACTTCAGCACTCAGGCCCATGGCGCGCCCACGGGGCCGGGTCGCTTCGTCAGGGTCGACGACATCGACCCCGTCGAGTTCGTCCCTGGCCTGGCGTTCCGTCCCGTGCTGGGCGAGAACGCGATGGCCAACTTCGTGTCGTTCGCGCCCCACACGGTCGCTCCCACCCATGTGCACGAGGAGGAGCAGATCGTCGTCGTGCTCGAGGGGGAGTTCGAGTTCCATATCGACGGGGAGTCGCGCACCATGCGTCCCGGGGACGTGGCGGTGATCCCGCCGTGGGTCCCGCACGGCGCCCACACCCTGGAGTCCTCCTGTGTCGAGGTGGACATGTTCACCCCGCCGCGCAGGACGCTGCTGGAGCACGCCGACAGCAGGGGCGCCGAGCCGCCGACGGGCGAGGCGTGATGCACGGCGTCCAGGTGTCGGCGTTCGGGGGGCCGGAGGTCCTGGAGTACCGGGAGCTGCCGATGCCGGAACCGGGGGCCGGTCAGGTCCGGGTGCGCCTGCACGCGGTCGGGGTCAACCCCGCCGACACCTACATCCGGACCGGTACCTACGCGTTCTTCACCCCGGAGCTGCCCTACACGCCCGGGTTCGACGGGGCCGGTGTGGTCGATGCGGTCGGTGCCGGGGTGGACCAGGTGGCGCCGGGGGACCGGGTCTTCGTGGCCGCGCTGGGAACGCCCGGCTGCACCGGCCTGTACGCGGACCTGGTCGTGGTGGACGCGGCCGGGGTCCATCCGCTGCTGTCCACGCTGTCGTACGGCCAGGGCGCCGCCGTGGGGGTGCCTTGTGTGACCGCCTGGCGGGCGCTGTTCCAGAAGGCTCACCTGCAGCCGGGCGAGACGGTGCTGATCCACGGCGCGAGCGGTGGCGTCGGGGTCCCGGCGACCCAGCTGGCCGTCGACGCTGGCGCGGTTGTTGTCGGCACGGCCGGGTCCGCGGCGGGGATGGAGGTGGTCCGCCGAGCCGGCGCCTCCCACGTCCTCGACCATTCGGCGCCCGGGTACCTGGACGAGCTGGCTGGCATCACCGGTGGCCGCGGGGTCTCGGTGGTGGTGGAGATGCTGGCCGACGTGAACCTGGAACACGACCTGGGCGTGCTGGCCACCGGCGGTCGGGTGGTGGTGGTCGGCAGCCGGGGACGGCTGGAGTTCACCCCGCGGCTGACCATGATCAAGGAGGGGACCGTCATGGGGACCGCCCTGTGGAACGCCTCGGCGGCCGAGACGGCGGGCGCGCTCGCGGGGGTGGCGGCCAAGCTGCGTAGCGGCGCCCTGGTGCCGGTGGTCGGCGAGGAGCTGCCCCTGGGTGAGGCGGCGGTCGCCCACCGCCGGATCCTGGAGCCAGGGGCTCGCGGGAAGCTGATCCTGGTCCCGGACCAAGCCTGAGGGTCGCCCGGCGGTCAGCTGTCGGCGGCCGCCCGGCAGAGGCAGAACGGGTGGCACGCGGGGTCCGCGTAGACCTGGAAGACCTCTTCACAGGCCCCGCGTGGCGTCTGGGCTGGTGCTGTCCGGGGGTTGCCGCGCGGCCTGGACGGCGGCCCGGAGTGTCGGGTAGATGCCGACCGGTAGCTCGTCGGTGGCCACGCGGCGGACCACGTCACGGACCTGGCCGATCTCGCGGGCGACCAGCAGCCGGACGCCCGCACGCTCCAGGCTCTCGCTGAGCTCGGCGAGCATGCGGGCGGCGGTGACATCGATGGCTGGGACGGTCTCGGCATCCAGCACCACCACCCTGGTGCCGGATTCGGCGGCGTGGGCCCGGACGCTTTGTCTGACCGCGTCGGCGTTGGCGAAGAACAGGCTGCTCTCCACCCGCAGGATCACGATGCCCGGCAACGGCTGGTTCTCGGGGTGGCGCTCCAGGTCGCCGTACTGGCCGGCGGTGCCAGGGACCTTGCCGAGCACGGCGATGTGCGGGTGGGAGGCGCGGTAGATCAGCAGCAGCAGCGAGATGCCGATGCCGATGAACAGCCCGGGCAGGGTGTCGAACACCAGCACCCCGACAAGGGCGGCCACCGCGGCGATGAAGTCGGGACGGGCGGCCACGCCGTAGTAGCGACCGAGCCGGCGGGTGTAGACCCGGTACAGGGCGGCCAGGGCCGGGATGTCGACCAGCTCGATCACCGCGGCGATCACCACCGCCGCCAGCGTCGCCAGGGGGAGGCGCTGGAACAGCGGGGTCAGCGTCAGCAGGGTAATGATGGTCAGGGCGGCCACGACCAGCCCCGACAGCTGCGTCCTGGCCCCGGCGGCGCCGTTGACGGCGGTCTTGGACAGGCTCCCGCTGACGACCATGCCGCTCGACAGGCCGGCGCCGAGGTTGGCCGCGCCCACGCCGAGCAGCTCGCGGTTGGTGTCGACCTCATAGCGCTGGCGGACCGCATAGGTCTTGGCCGCGCCGAGGCCCTCGGCGAAGCCGACCAGCAGGATCCCGACAGCGGCCGGAGCGAGCGTGAGGTAGTCGACGGCGGCCACGCCGGGCAGCCCGAGCGAGGGGAGGCCAGGTTCGATGCTGCCGACGATGGCCGCGCCGTGCCGCTCCAGATCGAACAGCTGGACGACGAGGATCCCCAGCACGACCGCGACCAGCGACCCGGGAACCATCGGAGCGACCCGTCGCAGCCCCAGGATCAGCGCCAGCGACAGCAGCCCGACCAGCAGCGTCAGCCCGCTGGTCTGGTCGAGCGCACCGAGCAGGTGCCACAGCTGCTCGAAGAAGTTGCCCTCGCCCCTGGGCACCCCGAACAGCTTGGGCAGCTGCCCGACCATGATCATGAGGGCCAGGCCGATGATGAAGCCCTTGAGCACCGGCTCGGAGATGAAGTTGGCCACAAAGCCCAGCCGGGCCAGCCCAGCGACGACCCCGATGATGCCGGTGGTGATCGCCAGCGTGACGGTCAGGGCGGCGAACTCACCGCTGCCCTGGGTCGCCAGCTCGGCGACGGCGGCCGCCGACAGTGCGGCGGTGGCCGACATCGGGCCGACGATCAGGTGCCGGGAGCTGCCGAAGGCGGCGTACAGCAGCAGCGCGGCCGGCGTCGCGTACAGCCCGACCACCGGCGAGACGCCCGCGATCGAGGCGTAGGCCAGCGCCTGGGGGACCAGCATGGCCCACACCGTCAGCCCGGCCATGACGTCGCCCTGCAGCCAGCCTCGCCGATATCCGGCTAGCGACGGGAACAGCCGCAGCCCCACAGTCCCTCCCCCGCCAGGGGCGTCAGGCGTCGTACCGGTCGACCAGCAGACCGTGACGGAGGCCCCGGTCGCTCACTGTCAGCGTGTCCTGTCCGAGCTTGTCCATGACCGTCCGGACGATGCACGCGCCGGCGAGGATGACGTCCGCGCGCTTGGGCTGCAGGCCGACGATGGCGCGGCGGGCCTCGGCTTCACGGGAGCGGTAGAGCTCGATCTGGCGGTCCAGCTCGGCCCGGTCCAGGACCGCACCCTGGACGGCGTCGGGGTCGTAGGTGGCCAGGCCGAGCTGCACGGCGGTGATGTTGGTCATCGCCCCGCCCATCCCCACCAGGGCGTCTGGGGGGCTGTGGGCATCGAGCCGGGAGAGGTCGGCGGCGATCGCCGTGAGGGCGTCGCGCAGCACCGAGGGCTCCACCGAGCCGGCGAGCCCGAACCGCTCGGTGTAGGGGACGGCGCCGACATCCAGGCTGAAGCGCTCCTCGACGTCGGGGCCGCGGCCGAAGGTGAACTCGGTGCTGCCGCCACCAGTGTCGAAGACGGCCAGCGAGCCCTCCATCGCGCCAAGGCCAGCCTGCACTGCCAGGTAGGCGAGCCGGCTCTCCTCCTCGCCCGGGATCACCTCCACGGTGAGCCCGGTGCGGGCCGCGATCGCCGCGATGACCTCGTCGCGGTTCCGGGCGGTGCGCAGACCGGCCGTGCCGACCGCGCCGATCGCCCGCACCTGGTGACGTCTCGCCTCCTCGGCCATCTCGGCGATCGCGGCCACGGTCCGCTCCATCGGCTCGGCCGAGATCACGCCCTGGTCCCCGAGGCCCTCGCCGAGTCGTGTGAGCTCGGCGCGGTCGACGACGGCTCGCCAGCTCCCGTCGGGGTCGCGCTCGCCGATGTGGAACTTGACCGAGTTCGTCCCGACGTCGATCACCGCGTAGCGGACGGGCCCGTCGTCAACCAGTTCCCCGAGCCCGCGCGGGTAGCTGGTGTTGACGTGGCCGTCCAGGCCGGCGTCGCGGACGGCGGCGATGACCGCGGATGGGTCCTCGGACTCGATCGCGATCGTCTGCGCCTTCCGGCCGTCCACCTCCACGTCGGCGATCTCGGCCCTGCAGCCGCCCGGGCTGTAGCGGACGCGCCGCTTGTGGACCCTCACCGCCCGGGCGGCGCCGCTCGGCCCCACCAGCTCGGCAAGGAACTGATCGAGCGTGTAGGCGTCCCGGCTGAGCGGCGGTGGGGAGACGCCGAACGTTTCGAACACCTTGGGCACCTCGGCCGCCGGCAGCGGGAAGTCCTGCTTCATCACCGGCTCCCACCGCTCCAGGCCGTTGGCGTCGACCTCTCGGAGCAGCTTGATGTCCAGGAGGTCGTTGCGGACCTTGACGTTGCTCTCGGCTACGGAGAGGAGATAGAGCTCGTCGCTCTCCTCGGCCGGCCCTGGGGTCAACGCGGCGAAGGCGTCCTCGGCGGCCCGGGGGCCTGCCCCGAAGGTACGCCACTCCCAGCGCGGGGTGCTCGCGGGCATGGGCTCCACCCTCCGATCTACTTGGCCCGGTTGCCTCGAGCGGCGCGGGTGCGTCCCCGCATCGCCCGCCAGGCGGCCAGCAGCAGCACCGCGCCGACGACCGACCCGATGATGCCGCTGGGCCGCAGCGCCAGCCCATCCCCACTGAGCAGGCTGATGAGCAGCCCTCCGGCAAACGAGCCGGCCAGGCCGACGACCAGCAGCTCAGCCCAGTTGATGGGCTCGTTGCGGGCCAGGAGCAGGTGCGCGATCCAGCCCGCGAACATGCCCCACACCAAGATGAACAGCAGAATCACCGATGCTCCTCTCCAACCTGGGGTTCATCGACAGCGGAGCACCACCTGCGGCCGGACGTGGCCAGCTCCGTCGGGTCGCAGCTCGGTGGTCTCCACCACGTCCCCGCCGGCCCGAAGCTGCACCAGGCCGCGTTCGTACCGCCGAGGCTCGAGCAGGTCGAACAGCTCGCGGAGCTGCTGGAGGGTCATGCCGGCCGGACCGGCCAGGCAGACGGCGTGGGTCATCAGTGCCCCCGGCTCCGCGATGGCCAGGGGCAGCCTCGGTTGATGGCGCATCCCGAGCATGACCCGACGTCGCGTGTCGGTCGTCACCGCGTAGCCGCTCCAGACGTAGTCCCACACGTCCCGGAGTGTCCGCAGCTCCGGGAACAGCTCCTCATCCATGGACGACCTCCGAACCCCAACCGCGACTCTCAGGGGCTTGCTCCTCTTCCGAGTACTCTACGCCGGATTCTGCCCCTGAGAGCTGGCACGGACCACGTATTGTCGGGGCATGCCGAGGCCCTGTGGCCGGCCACCGAGACCGACGGGCCAACGACGACTGCTCCCCGGCAGGCAGGGCTGGCCGTGCAGGTTGCGGCCAGCCCTGTCCCGTGTCTCAGCGCATGCCGGCCAGCACGCGCAGCACCACCAGGCCGAGAGCCACCAGAGCAAAGAAGACGAGCAGGTCCCAGACGACCTCCACCAGCGACATCTCCATCCCTCACTGATCCGGCCGGAGCCAACTGAATACCCACGGGCACGGCCGGCAACCAGGTGGGATGGTGGTTACGGGGATCAGCGAGCTGAGCTCGGCCGGCCAGGCGCCATCGACGCCAGCCCGGCCGCGTCCACGTGTGACGGCGAGCAGCCCAGGTCAGGGCTGCCCAAGGGTCCTGTGGGAGAGGGGCCGGTCGGCCCATGCCCGGGCCCGCCGCTGCGGCGAGACTGCTGGCATAGAGAAAGAAGGAGGCCAGCATGGCCATTCGGGAGATCAACAGGCTGGACGGCTCGGTGCCGACAACCGAACCGACCAGCCGCACTGAACCGGGGTTCGGAGCCCTCCTCACGACCCGCGCGACCAAGTTCCTGGCGGTGTTCCGCGTGGTGATGGGGCTGGAGTTCCTGTGGGCGTTCTTCGACAAGACCTTCGGACTCGGCTACGCCACCCCGGCCGCCAGGGCCTGGATCAACGGCGGCTCACCAACCAAGGGGTTCCTGAGCCGGGTGGCGGTCGGCCCCTTCGAGTCGACCTTCCACGCCTGGGCCGGGGCCGCGTGGGCGGACTGGCTGTTCATGGTCGGCCTGCTGGGCATCGGCATCGCCCTCGTCCTGGGCATCGGGCTGCGGGTCGCGGCCGCCAGCGGCACCCTGATGATGCTGCTGATGTGGGCCGCCGAGTGGCCGCTGGCCAAGTTCACCTCGGCCGGTGAGCCCTCCATGTCGACCAACCCGATCATCGACTATCACATCATCTACGCCCTGGTCCTGATTGCCCTGGCCGTGACCTACGCCGGTCACACCTGGGGCCTGGGCAGGCTGTGGGCCAGGCTGCCGTTCGTCCAGCGCAACCGCTGGCTCATCTGACGCCCACCTGGCCACTGTGGCCACTAGCACTCCCGGCGCTGGTGGCCACATGACTTCCCGGAACGAGGAGGGGAAGATGCGTCCCCAGGGCCCCGCCCGGGCCAGCGTCGAGCTCTACTGGCTCCCCCTGGGCGCCGGCGGCTGGTTCGTCCGCCTGAACGGCCGCCTCTGGGAGGCCATCCAGGCCCGCCTGGAGCACCGGCGCCCGCTCGACCTCTACCACACCGCGCTGGTCGTCCGTGTCCCCGAGGGCCGCTTCGTGGTCGAGAACTGCTGGCCCATCCCCGACGCCCACGGCCCCTCACGCGGCGTGCTGGTCGAGGGCCCGGTCGGCAGCCGCCGGCTGGGACCATGGCGACTGTTCCGCTACGAGGTCCGCTGCTGGCCGGACGGGGTGATCGCCGACGCCGGTGAGGCGGTGGCCAGCCCCCAGCTGCTGAGCGACGACCCTGTTGTCGCCCGTCGCCTCCTGGAGCTGGTGCGCTCCCTGCCCAGCCCGGTGTGGGGCCGGGACCAGCTCCAGACGGGGGAGATGTGGAACTCCAACTCGGTGATCGCCTGGCTGGTCGCCCAGAGCGGCCTGCCCACCGGCGCCATCCGGCCCCCTGCCGGCGGCCGGGCCCCAGGCTGGCAGGCCGGCCTGACCGTCGCCCACCGCTCGCCAATGGTCATCACCGTTTCCCGCGCCACCCATCCACGAGCTCTAATTACTTGGCCCTGAAGAAGGCTTGGCGATGGGGGCGATCAGCTTCCGGTCTGGGTGGTCGTGGCCGCTTGAGCTGGTGCCTTGGGTGCTCATGCTGCCTTGTGGTGCCTGGCTTCCAGCAG
>Ga0081538_10003476_pt1 | contig 14881 bp, 13 predicted proteins | sample TabmetS5T2R1_FD_71022 | JGI IMG/M metagenome (GOLD analysis project Ga0081538, IMG submission 71022) | Tabebuia heterophylla rhizosphere microbial communities from the University of Puerto Rico - S5T2R1 | ecosystem: Host-associated > Plants > Roots > Rhizosphere ... | reverse complement strand
CGAGCTCGATCTCGCCCGCGAGGACCTCGACGACGTGGTCGCCGGCGCCGATGTCGTCATCCACCTGGCCGCGCAACCCGGCGTCCGCCTGTCGTGGTCGGAGGGCTTCGCGGTCTACGTCGAGCGCAACATCTCGGCGTCGCAGCGGCTGCTGGAGGCGGCGCGGCGGACGCGTGTGCCGCGCCTGGTGCTCGCGTCGTCGTCGTCGGTGTACGGCAACGCGCCCCAGCAGCCGATAGGCGAGGATGCGCCCACCCGGCCGTTCAGCCCCTACGGGGTGACGAAGCTGGCGATGGAGCACCTGGCGTCTGCGTACGGCGCCAACTGGGGCCTCTCGACGGTGGTGCTGCGCTACTTCACGCTCTACGGCCCGGGGCAGCGCCCGGACATGGCGCTCCACCGGTTCATCGCCGCCGTGGCCGCAGGGCGGCCGGTCCCCGTGTACGGCGACGGCGAGCAGGTCCGCGACTTCACCTACGTGTCCGATGCTGCGGCCGCCACGCTCGCGGCCGCGGAGGTCGACGTCGCGCCGGCGTCGGTGTTCAACGTGGCCGGGGGGTCACCGACCACGGTCAACGCGCTGTTGGGCCTGGTGGCGGAGCACGTCGGCCGCCCGCTGATCACCCGGCATCTGCCGACTCAGGCCGGCGATGTCCGCGCCACGTTCGGCGCCACCGCCCGCGCCCGGCGCGGGCTTGGCTGGCAGCCAGAGACACCGTTGGACGACGGGGTCAAGTTGCAGGTGGTGCAGCAGCTCGCCGGCGAGTGAGCGTTGCGCCCACGGGGACCAGCGCCATGCCCAGGGCGACGCACACGTCGAGCCAGTTGCCGTACATGGGACCGAACAGGACGTACCACAGCGCGAGCACGCAGGCGAAGATCAGGAACGTGGGCGCCTGGCGTGCCCCCAGGAGGAAGCTCAGGCTGCGGATGAGCGCCAGCGCGATCGCCCCCGCGACCGCCACGCCGACCCACCCGAACCGCGCCCACAGGTCTGCGGTCACCGAATGGAGCTCGAACGTGGTGCCGAACATGTAGTCGTCCGCGTAACCGCTGGCGTCGACGTCGATCGATGCCAGGCCGGTCTCGCCCGCGATCCGGTCGGACCAGTTCGGGACCACTCCCACGCCGAAGCCCCCGGGGCTCAACTCGACCAGCTCGCGCGTCGCGGCCCACTCCGGTCGACCGCCGGCGATCGACGAGCCGGTCGCCTCGATCCGAGCCACCGCGCGGCGTTGCGCCGCGTCGCCGGGGACCCCACGGGCGGCGAGGGAGCCGACGAGCAGGTAGACGGCGAAACCCAGGCCGACCACCAACGCGAGCGGGAACCAGCGGTCCCGGGCCTGCATGCGCGCGTCCGGTCGCCGCGGGCGTAGCTGCCAGAGCGTCAGGACGGTGGCGAGGACGCACACGCCGAAGTAGCCGCGGGCCCCCTGGGCGATTCCGACGACGCCGAGCGTGAGCACCGCCACGGCCGGGACCACGCCGGTCCGGCGATGCTCGACGACGCCCAGCGCCAGGAAGGTCGTGGGCACGGCAAGGTTGTACGTCCAGTCGAGCTCGCCGTGCGCCAGGGCGCTCACCAGCGCACCCGCGCCGTAGAGGACCGCGATCCGGGGCAGGGGCATGACCGATCGCGCCCACAGGATCAGCCCGAAGGCGGCGACGCCCGAGCCCAGCAGTCCGATGGCCTGCAGGCGCTGGGTCGCGCTGATCGCGTGGTCGACCGACGACAGCTCGCTCAGGATGAGCCCCGCGACCGCCGACAGCGCCGCGAGACCGGTGATCAGCGTCGCAAACGCGTGCTCCCGCAGGACCGGGAGCCAGAGTGGGAACAGGAGGACAGCCGCCGCCAGGGCCGCGGTCGCCCCGTAGGCGACGCGGAGGTCGGAGCCGATCAGCACCACCGCCGCCGACGCGATGAGCATGGTGGCCCGGGAATACGCGTCGGTGTCGACGGTGCCGGCGCCATCGCCATCCACGGCGGGCCGATCTGCGCGGACGACCGTGGTCACGCGCGAGCGTCCCCAGCCCCGGTGCCGCCAGCCATCGGGCGAAGGGTAGCCAACCGGCGGGGGCGCGACCGGCGAGGCCGGATCCCGTAGCCGACGGCCGAGACGGACGACTTCCGCGAGGGTCCACTAGTATCGGTGGCGCTGGGAGGCGGGGCAGGAATGGATCTTCAGCAGTATCTCCACGCGGTGCGGACCTATTGGTGGGCGGTCGCTCTTCCGATCGTCCTCGCCGTCGCCATCGGGGGGTTCGTGGCGTCGCGCGCCGATCCCGAGTACCGGGCGTCGGTGACCTTCTTCGTGGCGACCTCCACCCAACCGGCGGGCCAGTCGGCCGTGCAGGGCGACGAGTTCGCACAGCGCCGGGTGAACTCCTACCTGGGGCTGTTGACCACCGACCGGTTGGCCAACAACGTGATCGACGAGTCCGGGCTCGAACTGGCGCCCAGCCAGATCAAGCGCATGATGGGCGCCGACAGCGACGTCGACACCCTCCTGATCACGGCGACGGTGACGCACGAGTCGCAGGAGCTCGTCGAGCGGGTGGCACGGGCGGTGTCATCTGAGTTCGTCGACCTGGTCGACGAGGTGGAGAACCGGGGGAGTGGCCGGCCGGCGGTCCAGCTCGAGGTCGTCTCGGGGCCGAACGTGACGAAGGTGCCGCCGCAGCGGGCGGTGGCCATCGGCGTCCCGGCGGCGATCGGGCTCGTGGCCGGCCTGGGGCTGGCATGGCTGCTGGAGGTGCGTGACAAGACCATCCGCTCCGAGGCGCAGTTGCGGGAGCTGGAGCAGGCGCCGGTCCTCGGCATGGTTCCCTTCGACCGCCGGTTGCGGGAGGGTCCCCGGGGCCGCCGGGTCGCCCCCAGCTCCGCCGGGCTCGAGGCGTTCCGCCACCTACGGACCAACCTCGAGTTCATCGACGTCGGGAGCCCGGTGCAGATCCTGGTGGTGACGTCGGCCGTCGCCGAGGAGGGCAAGACCACCACCGCCATAAACCTGGCGTCGGCGCTGGTGGCCGCCAATCGCAGGATCTTGATCGTCGAGGCCGATCTCCGGCGGCCCACACTCGACGACCACTTCAAGGTTCGAGGGGCGATGGGGCTCACCGACGTGATCGTTGGCAGGGCCGAGCTCAACCCTGCGATGCAGCCCGTCGGCGTGAACGGGCTCATGCTCCTCCCGAGCGGGAAGCTGCCGCCGAACCCCTCGGAGCTCCTCGGGAGCGACGCAATGGTCCGGCTGCTCGAGAGGTTGCGCGACCGGTTCGACGTGGTCATCGTCAACACGCCACCGCTGCTGCCGGTCACCGATGCCGCGGTGCTGTCGGCGCACGCCGACGGCGTGCTCGTGGTCGTCCGCGCCGGCAAGACCACCCGGCAGCAGCTCTCGCTCGCGATGCGTGCGCTCGACGCGGTCGGGGCGCGGGTGCTCGGCACCGTGCTCAACATGGCACCGACGGACCGGGGTTCCTCGTACGACGCCTACCGCCAGGCGGGCCCGGCCGAAGCCGACCATGCCGCTCCGAAGGACGACTCCCCCGTCAACGGCTCGGGCCGGGGCGCGCACCGGTACGACGATGATGCGATCGGCCACGCAGCGGCCTCGGGGGGTCACAGGCCGGACATGCGGGCCTGAGCCGCGGGTGCGTCGACGCCGACCGAAGCGGCTACCGATCCATGCCCGCCAGCAGGTCGGCCCAGGAGCCGGCAGCCGCGTCCCGGGGGCTCATCTCGGCGACAGGGAGCGGCCACGAGATGGCCAGGTCGGGGTCGTCATAGCGCACCGCGCGGTCTTCGCTAGGGTCGTGCTCCCTGTCGATCCGGTAGCAGACGTCGGCCACGTCGCTCAGCACTTGGAAGCCGTGTAGCAGGCCAGAAGGGATGTACAGGTGCCAGAACTGCTCGTCGTCGAGCCGGAAGGTCTCGTGGCGGCCGAGCGTGGGCGACTGGGGACGGGCGTCCACCACCACATCGTGGATCGCACCCCGGGCGCAGCGGACGAGCTTGGCCTCCCCCCGGCCGCCCCGGGTGTGGAGCCCCCGCAGCGTGCCGAGGTAGGAGCGGGACTGGGAGTCCTGGAGGAACGAGGCCGGGTCGACACCGTGCGCGGTGGCCACGGCCGCGTCGAACGTGCGGGTGAAGAATCCGCGGTGATCGCGGTGGGGCGTGGGGACGAACACGAGCACGTCCGCCAGCCCCGTCGTCCGCACCTCCATCCCGCCATGTTGCCAGGCCCGCAGCGGAGCGCGAGGCCGTGAGCGAGCCGCATCGCTGCCGTTCGTGCCACAGCGCCAATGGCGACATCGTGCTCGACCTCGGTGACCAACCCGCAGCCGACCACTTCCCGCCGGCGGACGAACCCGGGCCCGACCCGGCCTACCCGTTGCAGATGTGGCTCTGCGCCGGCTGTGGGCTGGCGCAGCTTCTGGTCGACCCGACCGTTCCCGAGGAGCCCCGGGGTGCCGAACCGGCGGCGCTGGTCGAGCAGGCCGAGGACGCAGTCGATCGGGTCGCCCGCGCCGGCTGGCTGCGCGCGGGAGGACGCACGGCCGAGTACGGAAGCCCCCATGGCGGGTCCTGGTTGGCGCTCCTTGCGGCGCGGGGGTTGGCGGCCGTCGGCGACGGCGAAGAGGCCGACGTCGTGCTCGACTGCTTCGGGCTCATGCACAGCGCCGACCAGGCGGCGGCGGTGGCCGAGCGGGCGGCTCGGGTGTCGCCCGGCGGTGTGCTCCTGCTGCAGTACCACTCGCTGGCCACGATCATGCGGCTCGGCCAATGGAACTCCCTGCGCCACGGCCATTACGCCTACTACTCGACCGCCCCGCTGGCCCGGATGCTGGCGGCGGTGGGCTTCGTGCCCCGGCAGGCCTGGCGGTTCGACCTCTATGGCGGGACCGTGCTGCTCGCCGCCACCCGCCGCGGCGGCGGCGCCCCGCGCGACGGTGACGGGCCCGGCGAGGATCCCAGCGTCGGCGCCCTCCTGGCAGACGAGGCTGCCCTAGGTGTGGAGGACCCGGCGCGGGTTCGTTCCCTGCAGGAGAGCGCCGTCACCCGTGCCGAGGCGCTGCACGGGTGGCTGGCGGAGCAGAAAGAGGCCGGCCGCACGGTGTTGGGCTATGGCGCCGCCTCGCGGGCGGTGGCCCTGCTCTGCCGCGCCGGCGTCGACCGCAGCCTCCTCGCCGCGGTCGCCGATGCCTCACCGGCGAAGCACGGTCGCCGCATGCCGGCGACCGACATCCCGGTGGTCCCACCCGCCGAGCTGGTCGCAGCCCGCCCGGACGCCGTGGCGCTGTTCCTTCCCGACCTGATGCGGGAGATCCGCCGGACCCTGCCCGAGGTCGAGGCCGCGGGCGGCCAATGGGTCGACGTGGAGGCCCTGGGTTCGACGCCGGCGGCCGGCGGCTGACGGGCGGTCAGCCCCCGCTGCTGAAAACGAGGTCTCCTCGCGCCTCGGTGCCGTCGTTGAACAACTCGACGACCCGCTCCGGCATGGGGCTGAGGTCGGACGCCCGGATGAAGTCGCGGATCGACGACCCCGTGCAGTGCACGTCGACGTTGGCGGCGCTCCGGCCGGCCTCGATGTCGCCGATGTGCACGGTCCGGAAGTCGATCGAGAACCGCGTGCGGCCCGAGTGGTTCGGCACGCTCGAGTGGAGGTGCTGGCCGGAGAACTCGATGAGGCCGCCGACCGGGCTGACGAACACGAGCGGGTTCCGCAGGTCGACGCCGACGGTTGGCCCCGGGAGCGGCCGGGAGTCGCTGTTGACGTTGGACGAGGCCGCGGCCCGGTGCTTCTGGTTCCACTCGTAGTAGTTGTAGGTACTCGAGGTGTTGGGCACCTCGGTGGCGAAGTAGTCCTGGTGGAAGGCCATCGCGTTGCCGGCCACGATCGGGTACACGGGCATCCAGAAGTTGAGCTGGCTGAGCGGCGCCGAGTACCAGGTGTCGCGGTGGGGGTGCCAGGCGTACGCGATGCCCGACGTGAGGTACCCGTCGGACGTCGAAGTCCTCAGCCGGGGGACGTCGAAGTACGTCTGGTCGAGGTCACAACCCCGGCGCTCGAGGACGGCACGCAGGAGCTCCTTCGATCGGGGGTGGTGGATGAAGGCGGGCTTCAGCGCCGTGAGGATCTCGATGTAGCGCTCGACCGGCATGTGGTCCTGGGCCGTCTCGGGGTCGAGCCCGGCGAACGCCTCCTCGGCGAGCTCCCGGGCGAACATGCAGAACGCAACCGTGGCCTCGTCGGGCGACGTCAGGAAGATGTCGCCCTGGTAGAGAGCGGCCCGCCGCTCGTCGTCGGAGAATGCCGCATCGTGGTGCACTGAAGTCATGCCGCCCGCCTTATGCTCGTCTCGCGCCGTGGAAGGGGAACCGGGGCGCCGCCGCCGAAGGCGCCAGAATGCCGGATTCGGCGGGGGATGACAAGCTTGCGGCGCGCCCACCCAGCGGCGGGGGGCGATCGCAACCGAAGAGCCGAGCAGAGGACCATCGGAGATGCGGGCAGCGTCGGGCAACGTCCTGGTGACGGGCGCGAACGGCTTCATCGGACGCGCCCTCGTCCGGCGGCTGGTCGCCGACGGGCACACCACGGTCTGCACGGCCCGCCACCCGGCCGACGACCTCGCCGAAGGGGCGGCGTGGTTGCCCGGGGACCTCACCGATCGCTCCTTTGTCCAGCGCCTCATCGAGCAGGCGAGGCCGCAAGTTGTGTTCCACCTGGCCAGCCAGGTCACCGGCTCCAGGTCGATCGACGTGGTGCCCACGACCCTGGCCAACAACCTGGTGTCGAGTGTCAGTGTCCTCGAGGCGGCCACCGACGCCGGCTGTGATCGTGTCGTCCTGATCGGATCGGGCGACGAGCCCGCAGACGGCGAGGCACCCTGTTCGCCCTACGCAGCCAGCAAGTGGGCGGTAGGTGGCTACGCCCGGATGTTCCTGTCGCTGTATGGCACGCCGGTCACCACGGCTCGGCCGTTCATGGTGTACGGACCCGACCAGCCGGACGTCTCGAAGGTCGTCCCCTACAGCATCACGACCCTGCTACGGGGCAAGGCGCCGACGCTGTCCAGTGGCAAGCGATTGTGCGACTGGGTGTACATCGACGACGTCGTCGATGCGCTGTTGGTGCTGGCGGACGCTGCGGACGTGATCGGCCGGGTGGTCGACGTCGGGACCGGACGGCTGCACACGGTGCGGCACGTCGTGGAGACGATCTCGACCCTCGTCGGCGCGGGCGTCGACCCGGTGTTCGGGGGCCTGCCCGACCGGCAGCGCGAGACCGAGGCGGTCGCCGACGTGGCGGAGACGGCCCGCGTCTGCGGATGGCGGCCGACCACCGACCTCTACGAGGGCCTGAAGCGAACCGTCGCCTGGTACTCCTGAGGCCTCAGCCGAGCGATCGCGCCCGTGCGGAGCCGTCAGTGGGCCCCGCTGCCGTTGTGCGCCGGGACTCGTTCGAGCCAGCACTCACGCCAATACGGGTAGATCGCCCGTGGGCAGAACCAGCGTTGGGTGCTCCACTCGCCCGAGCACACCGCGCCCTCGAGCGTCACGCAGTCGCTCGGCAGCTCGATCATCTTGCCGTCACGGTCGTGCACGAACCGCTCGATCCGCCGGCGCACCCGGAAGGTCTGGCCGCAGAACGCGAGCATCTCCACGTCGAACCACAGACCGCGGTTCATGCCCTTGTCGGTGAGCGTCTCGCGGATCTCGGCCCGGGACTTCACCCTCACCCACTCGCCCGGCCGCAGGTCGAGCCGCGGGGTCTCCGGCGACCGTGCGGCGGGACCCTGCACCGGCAGCGCCGGGAGGCGGCCGAGCTTCCGGCGCACCTCGGTGACCGTGGCGCGGCTCATCACCCGCGTGAACGTCCGGATCGAGACGTTTCCCGATGTGTACTCGCGCAGGTAGGGGCGCGGGTCGGTCAGCGACAGCGGCTCGGACGCCGCCAGGAGCTCGGTCGCCTGGCAGCGGTACCGGACGTCGCCCTCCGGCGTCTCCGCACGCGTGCCCCTCGTCACGAGCTCCAGCAGCGCTCGCCGCGCCTCGTGGTCGGCGTCGTCGCCGCCGGCCGCCGGGCCCGGGTCGGTAGTCGCTGCCACCCGCTTCAGCCATGCCTCCTTCCAGTAGAGGCGGCACTCCGCCTGGCAGCCGTCGTGGCCCGAGCCGTCGCAACGCAGGTCCTCGAGGTAGACGCAGTCGGCGATGCGGCGGCTGTTGAGGTCCTTGATCGTGTCGCACACCTTCTCGGTGCGCCGGTCCACGGAGAACCGGCGGCCGCAGAAGCCGACCATCTCCGGCATGAACGGCATGGCATCCAGCGCACCCCGCTCGTCGAGGGTGGCGAGGATCTCGGCCGCGCTGCGCACCTCCACGATGTCGCCACGCCGGAGCTGGTCAGCACGCATGCGGGCAACCTCGGATCACATAGCAAACACCACTGAACACCGCCGCCTCCCGAGGTTCGCGCCATCGCCCTGCTGCGACCGGGCCCGCCGGGTGCGATGCCGGTCGCGCTGCACCACAGGTTGTAGCAGGTGGTGGCCCGGGGTCCTCACGGCGGGCGCGCCTTTTCAGCGACCCCTCAGGTGTCCTTCAGGACCGCTTCAACCGGTCCGATGACACTGAGCGCACCGGATGACGAACAAGGGCGGCATAGTGGTTTCAGTTCCTCCGCGTTCCAGCACAACGCGCAGTGGCTTCAGCGCGACCTCGAGCGGCAGCGCGGCGTCCAGCGACGGCGCCACCGGCGGACCCTGCCGCTTCTGCGGTGCGGAACTGCGGCACACCTTCGTCGACCTGGGCATGTCGCCACTGTGCGAGAGCTACGTCGAGGCCAGCCGCGTCAACGCCATGGAGGCGTTCTATCCCCTGCGCGTCTATGTCTGTGAGCAGTGCTTCCTGGTGCAGCTCCAGGAGTACGTGACCCCCGAGGACATCTTCACGGAGTACGCCTACTTCTCCTCGTACTCCGACTCTTGGCTGGCCCACTGCCGCGACTACGTGGACATGATCACCGAGCGGCTGCAACTCTCGGCCGACAGCCTGGCCGTCGAGCTGGCTAGCAACGACGGCTACCTGCTCCAGTGGTTCGTCCAGAAGGGCATCCCGGTTCTCGGGATCGAGCCGGCGCTCAACGTGGCCGAGGTCGCCGAGGGCAAGGGCGTGCCCACGCTCACCGAGTTCTTCGGGGCCGAGCTCGCGTCGAAGCTCGTCGGCGAGGGGACCGCGGCGGACCTGATCATCGGCAACAACGTCCTGGCCCAGGTGCCCGACCTGAACAGCTTCGTCGCCGGGATCGCCACGCTGCTGGGGCCCGAGGGTGTCGTCACCATCGAGTTCCCCCACCTGCAGCAGCTCGTCGAGCAGAACCAGTTCGACACCATCTACCACGAGCACTTCTCGTACTTCTCGCTGGTGTCGGCCGAGCGGATCTTCGCCGCCCACGGCCTGAGGATCTTCGACGTGGACGAGCTGTGGACCCACGGCGGGTCGCTCCGGATCTACGCGTGCCACACGGCCAACGAGCGCCTCGGCGAGTCGGCGGCGCTGGCCGCGGTGCGCGCGCGTGAGCTCGAGGCCGGCTACGCCGACATCACGACGTACTCGGTCTTCGAGGCGAGGGCACGCGAGACGAAGCGGAAGCTCCTCGAGTACCTGATCGCCGCCAAGCGGGCGGGCAAGACGGTGGTCGGCTACGGCGCCCCGGGCAAGGGGAACACGCTGCTCAACTACTGCGGCATCCGCACCGACTTCCTCGACTTCACCGTGGATCGCAACCCCTACAAGCAGGGGAGGTACCTGCCGGGGACGCACATCCCGATCCATTCGCCCGACAGGATCGCCGAAGTCGAGCCCGACGTGATCCTGATCCTGCCCTGGAACTTCAAGGATGAGATCATCGAACAGCTCGCCTACGCGCGGTCCTGGGGCGCCGAGTTCGTCGTTCCGATCCCCGAAGTGACGATCTACTGAGGAAGGCGGGTGAGCCATGAAGGTCGTCCTCTTCTGCGGGGGCCTGGGGATGCGCATGCGGGAGTTCTCCGAGACGATCCCCAAGCCCATGGTGCCGATCGGGCCCCGTCCGATCCTGTGGCACCTCATGCGGTACTACGCCCACTTCGGGCACAGGGACTTCATCCTGTGCCTGGGCTACCGGGGAGACTCGATCAAGGAGTACTTCCTCAACTACAAGGAGTGGCTCTCGAACGACTTCGTGCTCTCGGGCGGTGGCCACGACGTCGAGCTCCTGTCGAGTGACATCGACGACTGGCGCATCACGTTCGTCGACACCGGCACCCACGCCAACATCGGCGAGCGGCTGAGGGCGGTGCGGCCGCACCTCGAGGGCGAGGACCTGTTCCTCGCCAACTACAGCGACGGCCTCAGTGACGTTCCCCTCGATCGGGTCGTCGACTTCTTCCACGAGAGCGGCGGCATCGCCTCCTTCGTGTCGGCCACGCCGAGCCACAGCTTCCATGTCGTGGCCGCGTCCGACGACGGCGTCGTCAAGGCGATCGAGGACGTGACGGCCGCAGGCGTCTGGATCAACGCCGGCTTCTTCGTGATGAGCAACCGGATCTTCGACTACCTCGGTCCCGGCGAGGAGCTCGTGCAAGAGCCCTTCGGCCGGCTCATCGACATCTCGGCGCTGACCACGTATCGGCACGAGGGCTTCTTCGTGCCCATGGACACGTTCAAGGACCGGCAGGTCCTCGAGGACCTCTACAGCCAGGGAAGCCCGCCCTGGGAGCTCTGGAGATCCGGGCCCGCCTGATGCTCCCGCTGGCGCTGATCGAGCCGCAGGAGGACGCGCTCGAGATCCTGTGCCTCGGGGCGCATTGCGACGACATCGAGATCGGCTGCGGCGGGACCGTCCTGCGCCTCGCGGAGGAGTTCCAGAACGCCCGCTTCCACTGGGTCGTGCTCAGCTCGAACGACGCGCGGGCGAGTGAGGCGCAGGCCGCCGCCGAGCATTTCCTGGCCTCGGCCGGCAAGCAGGACATACGCATCGAGCGCTTCCGGGAGAGCTACTTCCCCTGGGTGGGCGCGGACATCAAGGACTACTTCGAGGGCCTCAAGGCCGACGTCGACCCCGACCTGATCCTCACGCATCACCGCCACGACCGGCACCAGGACCATCGCCTGGTCGCCGAGCTCACGTGGAACACATGGCGTGACCACCTGATCCTCGAGTACGAGATCCCGAAGTACGACGGCGACCTGGGGTCGCCGAACGTGTTCGTCGCCCTCGACGAAGCGACCGCCCAGCGCAAGGTCGACGGCATTCTCGACCACTTCCCGAGCCAGCGGCGCCGGGCGTGGTTCGACGGCGACACGTTCCGCTCGGTGCTGCGGCTGCGGGGCATGGAGGCCAACGCCGCCAGCCGCTTCGCCGAGGGCTTTTACGGTTCAAAGGTGGTGCTCTAACGATGAAGGTGCTGGTCACGGGCCATCACGGCTACATCGGTTCTGTCATGGTCCCGCTGCTCCTCGAGACGGGTCACGAGGTGGTGGGGCTCGACACCGGCCTCTACGAGGCGTGCGGCTTCGGCGACGGGCGGCGAGAGGTCGCCAGCCTCAGCCTCGACCTCCGGGATGTCGAGCCCCGCCATCTCGAGGGCTTCGAGGCGGTGGTCCACCTCGCGGCGCTGTCGAACGACCCGCTCGGTGACCTCGACCCGCAGTTGACGTACGACATCAACCACCGAGCCTCGGTCCGGCTGGCCCGCGCGGCGCGCGATGCCGGCGTCGAGCGCTTCCTGTTCGCCTCGTCCTGCAGCCTCTACGGGGCCAGCGGGACCGACGCGCCTCTCACCGAGGACGCCCCGTTCAACCCGGTGACGCCCTACGGCGAGTCGAAGATCCTGGTCGAGCGCGACGTCTCCCCGCTGGCGACCGACAGCTTCAGCCCGGTGTTCTTCCGCAACGCGACGGCGTACGGGACCTCGCCGTCGCTCCGGGTCGACATCATGGTCAACAACCTCGTCGGCTATGCGGTCACCACCGGCGAGGTGCTGATCAAGAGCGACGGATCGCCGTGGCGCCCCCTCGTCCACGTCGAGGACATCTGCCGTGCCTTCGTGGCGGCGCTCGGCGTCGACCGGCAGCGCACCCACAACCAGGCCTTCAACGTCGGGCTGAGCGAGGAGAACTTCCGGGTCCGCGAGGTGGCGGACATGGTCGAGTCCGTCGTCACCGGCAGCCGGGTCGAGTATGCGGCCGGCGCCAGCGCCGACGCGCGCGACTACCGGGTCGACTTCGGGAAGATCCAGCGGGTCCTGCCCGAGTTCCGGCCACGCTGGACGGTCCGCAAGGGTGTCGAGGAGCTCTACGAGGCCTACCGGCGGTACAACCTGACCGCAGACGAGTTCCTCGGCGGCCGCTACGTGCGCCTGGCGGAGATCAGGCGCCTCCAGGACCAGGCGCGGCTCGACGAACGCCTGCGCTGGACCGGTGCTGGCGGTGGCTAGCACGGCCGTGCGGATCCGGCCGTCGTCGGTCGGTCAGAGGCTCGGCCTCCGCGCCGGCGAGCTCGTCGAGGTACGCAGCGAGGAGGAGATCCTGGCGACGCTGGACGACAACGGCGAGCTCGACGCCTTGCCGTTCATGCCCGAGATGCTCCAGTACTGCGGCCAGCAGTTCACCGTGTACAAGGTCGCGAACAAGCTGTGCGACACGATGAGTCGCAGCGGGATGCGGCGGATGCACGACGCCGTCCACCTCGCCGGCGTGCGCTGCGACGGGCAGGCGCACGGTGGGTGCCAGACCGCCTGCCTCATCTACTGGAAGGAGGCCTGGCTCCGGAGGCCGGACGCGACCTCGAACAACGGGGCTGGCTCGCGGCCTCCGGGCACGAGCGCTCGACTGACGGTGACGGACGTGTACGGCCGGGCGCGCAGGTCCGGCGCGTCCAACGGCGAGGAGCTGTTCTCGTGCCAGGCCACGGAGCTGCTCCGGGCCGCGCCCGAGCTGCTGCCGTTCCGCGAGCCAGGTCAGTACGCGCGAGACGTCCGTTCGGGGAACGTGGGCGTCGCCGCGGTCCTGCGCGCCCTGTTCGTCGGGCTGTTCAACCGCTTCCAAGACCTCAGCACGCGGGTCCTGCCCCGGTGGCTGTGGATCCGTGAGGGTCTGCGGTGGGGATTCGTCAAAGGAACGTTGACCAAGACGCCCACGGGTAGCACCGACCTGCAGCCGGGCGAGCTCGTCCGGATCAAGCCGAAGGCGGAGATCATGGCGACGCTGACGAGGGACCTCCGCAATCGCGGCCTCGGGTTCGAGGAGGAGATGGCGCGCCACTGCGGCCGCGAGGCGCGCGTACTGCGCCGCGTCGACCGGTGCATCGAGGAGGGCACCGGCCGCCTCCTGCAGATGAAGAACCCGTGCATCGTGCTGGAGGACGTCGTCTGCGAGGGGGCCTACCACGCCAACTGCCCGCGCTCGATCTACTCCTTCTGGAGGGAGATCTGGCTCGAGAGGATCGAGGACGCTGGAGGGCCCGTGCGCAGTGCGGCCGAGGCGTCGGCACCGACCCCGACCGGCTAGCAAGGCATGTCCGTGGCCCCAGTCCCACCACTCGTCTCCATCGGGCTGCCGGTCCGCAACGGCGAGCAGCACCTGGTCGACGCGGCGCGATCGGTTCTCGATCAGGACTACGGCCGGCTCGAGCTGCTGATCTCCGACAACGCGTCGGACGACGGCACCGAGGAGATCTGCCGGCAGCTGGCCCGAGCCGACAGCCGCGTCCGGTATCACCGGCATCCGCACGACATCGGGCTGGTCCCGAACTTCAACAGCGTGCTGCACCGTGCCGGCGGCGCCTACTTCAAGTGGATCGGCGACGACGACCGGCTGGTTCCGACCTACGTGTCTCGCTGCGCGGAGGTTCTCGACGACGACCCCGAGCTGATCCTCGTCACCACCCAGCAGGCGCATGTCGCCCCCGACGGAACGGTGGAATCGGCAAGCTACGACGGCAGGAAGCTGCGGTCCGCCCGGGCGGTCGAGCGATTCACGGAGTTCCTGCGCCTGCTGAACGAGAACCGCCTATTGCTCGATCCCCTGTACGGGATGATGCGGCGCGAACCAGTCGCCCCGGTCCCGAGGCCCGTCATGCTCTTCGAAGACCAGATATTCGCGGCCAGGCTCGCCCTGGCCGGCCCGTTCGGTCACGTCGGGGAGGTTCTCTCCTACCGTCGCGCCAAGCCTTTCCCGCGCCTCACGGTCACCGCCCGCCGGATCGGCGTTCCGCCGTGGCAGGCGAGCGTGGCGACCACCCTCCAGTGCCGGGAGCTGCTGGTCGCGGTCCGCGAGGCCGAACTCGATCCCGGCGAACGTCGGCATGCCGATGCCGCGATCGCACGACTGTTCCTCCGCCGGCAGTGGCTCACCGTCGCCCACCGGAGCCGCAAGCTGGTGGGCCTCGTGCCTCGGGCCCGGGCGCGGCCACCGGGGCTGGCGTCGGCGTCACCCAAAGGCCGTTGACCCGCCGCTCAACGGGGTTCCGCCAGCGCTCAGCGCGCGGTCTTCAGTCCGCCCTCAGGTTCCCTTAAGCGCCGCTTCATCCGGGGCGGGGACACTTGTGGGTGACGGGACGACGAACAAGGGCGGCATTTGTGGTCTCTCCGCGACCAACCACTACGCGCGGTGGCCTCGGCGCGACGTCGGCCCAACAAGGGCCGGTGGCCGACGTCGGAACCGGCGGTGGCCATGACGTCGTGTTCACGTTCTACGGCGAGACGTGGACGAATGCCGTGCGGCGCGACATGTACATGGCGGGCGACCGCCTGTTGTTGACGCTCCTGCGCAGCCCGTCGATCCGGAACCTCGTCGTCGCCAACCCCTATCGGAGCGCACCGATCCAGTGGGCTC
>Ga0081538_10003475_pt1 | contig 14881 bp, 17 predicted proteins | sample TabmetS5T2R1_FD_71022 | JGI IMG/M metagenome (GOLD analysis project Ga0081538, IMG submission 71022) | Tabebuia heterophylla rhizosphere microbial communities from the University of Puerto Rico - S5T2R1 | ecosystem: Host-associated > Plants > Roots > Rhizosphere ... | reverse complement strand
CCTGGCCGACAACAAGTACTGGCTGGGCCGGCACCTGTCGGAGTGGGCGGTGGGGGCGCCGAGCCTGGAGGTGGCGGTGGCCAGCGCCGCCATCGCCCAGGGCGAGCTCGGCCAGGCCCGGGTGCTGTACCCGCTGCTGGAGGAGCTCCCGTTTCCCGGCCCGGTCGACCCGACCGAGCGCGAGCGCGCCTACCAGGTGTCGCTGCTCGACCGGCCGTTTCCGACCTGGCCGCACGCGGTGGCGGCGCTGCTGCTGGTCGACGGCGCCGTCACCACCATGCTGGAGGCACTGGTCGGCGGGCCCTACGAGGCGCTGGCCAGACGCGTGCCCCGGATGCTGGAGGAGGAGGCCTTCCACTGGGACTTCGCCGAAGGCCGCGTCCGCGAGCTGGCCCGGCTGCCCGGCGGCCTCCCGCAGCTCCAGGCGCGCGTGGACGAGTCCCTTGAGGAGCTGCTGTGCTGGTTCGGTCCCCCCGGCGAGCAGGGAGTGGAGACGCTGCGCGACCACGGGCTGCTCGGTCGGGGCAACACCGAGCTGCGCCAGGCCTGGCTCGACCGGGTCGGCCCCCTGCTCGACGAGGTCGGCGTCCGGCCGCGTCCCGAACGATCGGAGGATTCTCGGCTGCCATGGGAGCGATGGAACCGCCTGCAACGCCGGCTGGACCCCGGGCCGGCGACCGCGTGAGCTGCCCGTGGTGCGGCTCCGACGAGGTCGAGCGGGTCGGTGAGGTCGGACCGACGGTGATGACCTCCCAGTGGATCTGCACCGCCTGCAGGAGCCCCTTCGAGCGGATCCGCAGACGCGGCCGGTCGTGATCACAGACTCTTCGACTGACTGGTCAGACTGCTGATATGGTCCGGCACGCTGACCAGTCGGTCGGAGAATCTGACCCGTCGCAGCGGAAGCCCGGAGACAGGAGGAGGAAATGAGGCATCGTTCCAGGGTCGGGCTGTTCTCGCTCTGGCTGGTGGCGGCCCTGCTGCTGGCGGCGTGCGGTGACGGCGGCGAGGGAGGAGGCCAGGAGGGTGGCGGCGAGCCGATCCGCATCGGCGCGCTCACGTCGCTGACGGGCAACTTCACCCCATGGGGTGTGCAGGTGCGCGACGGAATGCAGCTCGCGGTGAACGAGATCAACCAGCGCGGCGGCGTCGACGGCCGCCAGCTGGAGCTGGTGGTGGCCGACGACCAGTCCAAGGCCGAGGAAGGGGCCCGCGCGCTCGAGCGGCTGATCGAGCGGGACGGCGTGGTGGCGGTCGGCGGGATCATCTCGAGTGACGTTGGGCTGGCCACGGCCCGGATCGCGGAGCAGAGCAAGGTCCCGCTGTTCCTGGTGAAGGCCGGAGCGGGCGGCATCCTGAACGCCAACAGCCGGTATACCTTCCGCACCTGCCTGCCCGCCGCGCCCATGGTCGCCGGCCCGATCCTTGAGTACGTGCAGAGCAAGAACCTGACCAGGGTGGGCGCGATCGTCGCCGACTACGCCTGGGGACAGGCGATCAAGGGGGCGCTGGAGGACGCGTTCGCGGCGGCCCCCGACATCAAGCTTCAGATCGAGGTGGCCCCGGTGCCCGAGCAGGACTTCACCACCTACCTCCGTTCGCTGGAGCGCCTCGACCCGCAGATGATCGTGGCCACCGGGCATCCGCCCGGCGCCGGGCCGATCACCGTCCAGTCGGCCGACCTCGGCTTCGACGTGCCGGTCACCGGCGCCTACACCCCCCGCTCGCTGGTGATGAGCGGAGCGAAGGGCGCGGCCCTCGACCGCTACGCCGACTTCGGTTGCGCCGACGTCCAGAGCAACGAGTACCAGGACCTGGCCCGGCGCTTCCTGGCGTTCTCCCAGAACAACAAGTTCTTCGAGGACGACGCCCTGGCCGGCTACGGGATCGTCACGGCGGTGGCCCAGGCGGTCGGCGCGGCGGGCGACGACCCCGCCGCCATCGCCACGCATCTGCACCAGAACACCTTCGACATCCCCGGCTACTCCTTCGAGCTGCGCTGGACGGAGTGGGGCGAGCTGGCCGACGCCCGGATCGCGTTCGACCTGATCGGCGAGGGCCCGGCCCCGGAGGGGGTGAACGAGGCAGGCGCCTGGTACCCGGAGCGGCTGCTGGTCTCCGAGCCGCTCGAGCCGTTCCGGCCGCCGTCGTAGCGGGGACATGGCCCTGCTCGCGGTCGACGCGGTGGAGAAGCGCTTCGGCGGTCTCCCGGCGGTCGACGGCGTCACGTTCGGGGTCGACGAGGGCGAGATCCTCGCCGTCGTCGGCCCCAACGGCGCCGGCAAGAGCACCCTGCTGAAGACCATCGGCGGCCTCGAGCGCCCCTCCGCCGGCACGGTGACGCTGGCCGGCGAGCGGGTGGACGGGATGGCCACCCACCGGGTCCGGCAGCGGGGGATCGCGATGGTGATGCAGACCCCGCTGACCTTCGGGTCCATGACGGTCCTGGAGAACGTCGCCCTGGGCGCCATGTTCGGCGGCGGCGACGGCGTCGTCAGGGAGCCGGAGGCGATCCGGCGCGCGCGGGAGGCGCTGACCTTCGTCGACCTCGAAGGCCGCGCCGACCGGCCCGTCGCCAGCCTCAACCTCCACCAGCAGCGGTTCCTGGAGATGGCCAAGGCGCTGGCCGGCCGGCCGCGGCTGCTGCTGGTCGACGAGGTGATGGCGGGGCTCAACGACAGGGAGCTGGCCGCCTCCGTGCAGATCGTGCGCACCGCCCGCGACACCCTCGGGATCACCATCATCTGGGTGGAGCACGTGATGAAGGCGGTGATGCGCCTGGCCGAGCGGGTGATCGTCCTCAACTTCGGGAGGATGCTGGCCGAGGGCGAGCCGGAGGCCGTGATGCGCCACCCCGAGGTGATCGACGCCTACCTCGGCGAGGGTCACGATGCTTGAGGCGTCCGGCCTGGAGGCCGGCTACCTGGGGGAGAACGTGGTGGAAGGCGTCGACCTGCGGGTCGCCGCGGGCGAGGCCGTCGCCGTCATCGGCTCCAACGGCGCCGGGAAGACGACCCTGTTCCGGGCCATCTGCGGGATGCTGGCGGTCTCCGCGGGCCGGGTGCGCTTCGACGGCCGGGACATCACCGGCCGGCCGACCCACCGCGTCGCCCGGGCCGGCCTGGCCTACGTGCCGGCCGAGCGGCACCTCTTCCCAGGCATGAGCGTGCGGGAGAACCTGCTGCTCGGCGCCTACCCGGGCCGGCCCGACCCGTCCGCCTTCGAGCTCGTCTTCGACCTGTTCCCCCGCCTCAAGGAGCGCCCCAGGCAGGCGGCGGGCAGCCTCAGCGGGGGCGAGCAGCAGATGCTGGCGGTGGGCCGGGCGCTCATGTCCCGCCCTCGCCTGCTGATGCTCGACGAGCCCACCACGGGCCTGGCCCCCAAGCTGGCCCGGAGCGCGTACCAGGCGCTGCAGGCGCTGAAGGAGACGGGCGTGACGCTGCTGGTCGCCGAGCAGCAGGTGCCGCTGGCGCTGTCCCTGGCCGACCGGGGCTACGTGCTGGAGAACGGCCGCGTCCGCCTCGAGGGCGCCTCCGAGGACCTGGAGCGCAACCCCGAGGTCCGGCGGGCCTACCTGGGGGTGGCATGAGGGCCGTCGTCCTCGACGGGATCGTCCTCGGCCTCCAGTTCGGGCTGCTGGGCGTGGGCATGACCCTGGTCTACGGCCTGGGGGGTGTGCTCAACCTGGCGTACGGCCAGGCGGCCGTGCTGGCGGCGTTGGTGGTGGCGCTCAGCCTCGCCGCCGGCGTGCCGGCGCTGGTGGCGGCCGGGGCCGGGCTGCTGGTGGCCGCGGCCGGCGGCGTCGTCCTGGACAGGACCCTGATGCAGCCGGTGTACCGGCAGCGAGGCGAGCACCGGGTGCTCCTCGGCCTGCTCCTCACCCTGGGTGTGGCCTTCGTCATCGACGGGCTGCTGACCTGGCGCTATCCGAGCGGGGCCCTGCGCCTGGAGGTCGGCGGCGAGGCGGTGCCGATCCTCGGCGTCCGCATGCGGGTGGGAAGCCTGTGGGCCTCGGGCATCTCCCTGGCGGTGGGGGCCGCCCTGGCGCTGTTCTTCCGCCGCACCACCTTGGGGCGGGCCACCCGCTCGGTGATCCAGGACGAGGTGGGCGCGCGGCTGGTCGGGATCAACCCCGCGGCGGTCCGCACCCTCATCTTCGCGCTCAGCGGCGCCCTGGCGGGACTGGTTGCCGAGACCCGCTCGATGACCTCGCCCGTGAGCGTCACGGCCGGCTTCGACTTCACCATCCTGGCCCTGATCGTCGCCGTCGTCGGTGGCCTGGGCAGCGTCGCCGGAGCCTTCCTGGCCGGCGTGCTCCTCGGTATCGTCAGCACGGTGAGCGCCTTCTACATCGGCCAGTACGTCACCACCATCGTGCTGCTGGCGGCGGCGGCGCTCACCATCGTCGCGCGGCCACGCGGCCTGCTGGGGAGGTAGCCGTGACGGCCGAGCCCGACGCGACGGTCGAGTCGTCCGACGGCGCGCCGCTGGGGGTGAGCGCCCCGCCGCCGCGCTCGCTGGCCCGGGCGTTCCTGCCGATCGCCGTCACCGGCGCCCTCCTCGCCCTGGTCCCCCTGTGGCTGGGCGACTCGCGGCTGATGATGGGGCTGGCCGTGGACGCCCTCGTCTTCGGGGCCTACGCCGTCGCCTTCAACGTGATCTTCGGCAGCACCAACCAGCTCTTCCTGTGCGTCGGCGCGCTGGCCGGGGTGGGCGGCTACACCGCCGCCATCCTCTCCGAGGAGGCCGGCCTTCCCATGGCCCCTGGGCTGGTGGCGGCCACGGCGCTGGCAACGGCCGTTGGCGGGCTCCTCAGCTGGGTGGCGGTGCGCCGCTCGCTGGGCGTGATCTTCACCGGGATCGTGACGCTTGCCTTCTCCCTTGCCTTCGCCAACCTCGTGCTGGGCCAGCGGGAGCTGACGGGCGGCGAGACCGGCCTGGTCGTCGCCGCCGGCGAGGGCACCTTCCTGCAGGAGCGAGTGGCCGCCTACTACCTGTTCCTGGGCATGCTGGTGGGCTTCCTGGTGGTGTTCCGCGCGCTCGAGCGGTCCCACGTCGGCTGGGCCTTCCGCGCGCTGCGCGACAACGAGCTCGCCGCCGAGCTGACCGGGGTCGACGTGGCCCGCTACCGCGTCTACGCCGGCCTCACCGGCTCCGCCATGCTGGGGATCACGGGAGCCGTCTTCACCTACAGCGACGGGTTCATCAGCCCCTCGACCTTCGAGTTCGGACACGTCGACGTCCGCGTCCTGGTGATGCTCGCCTTCGGCGGCCTGGGGACCCTCCTCGGACCCGTGCTGGGGACGGTCGTGTTCGCGGTGGTGGACGAGCTCCTGGTCGAGGCCGGGCAGCTGCGAACCGTGCTCTACGGCCTGCTGATCATCGGGCTCTTCCTGGGCTTCAAGCGGGGCGCGGTCCCGGCCGTGGCGGACTTCCTCCGCGTGCTCGTCCGGCAGGCCCGGTCCAGCGCCGGCGGCCGGCGGGTCCGGGCGGCGCTTGCCCGCCGCCGGCCCGACCACCCCAACGAGGAAGGCTGAGGCCAGATGGCGCTGGAGATCGAGTTCGCGGGCCGCCGCCCGGTGGTGGACGCGGGCGCCTTCGTCGCCCAGACCGCGGTGCTGGTCGGCGACGTGACCGTGGCCGCCGGCGCGAGCGTCTGGTACGGGGCGGTGCTGCGAGGCGATTTCGGGCCGATCGTGGTCGGCGCCGGCAGCAACGTGCAGGACAACTGCGTCCTGCACGCCGCCGAGGGCCTGCCGACCGTCCTGGAGGACGAGGTGACCGTCGGTCACCTGGCCACCATGGAGGGCTGCGTGATCGAGCGCGGCGCCCTGATCGGGATGGGCGCGGTGGTCCTCCAGCGGGCCCGTGTCGGCAGGGGGGCGGTGATCGCCGCCGGCAGCGTGGTCGCCGAGGACGCGTGGATCCCGCCCGGCGTGCTCGCCGCTGGCGCCCCCGCCCAGGTCAAGCGCGAGCTGTCCGGCCGGGCGAGGCAGTGGGGCCGCACCGCCGCCGGCGAGTACCAGCGGCTGGTCCCGCGATACCTGACCGAGGCCAGGGTCATCCGGCCGGCTCGGTCGCGTCGGGCCACAGGTCGCTGACGGCGGGCGTCGGCTTGCGCTGCAAGGCGAGGTTGCGGCGCTCAGCCAGGCGCGTTCCGCCGGTCCACTGGGCGCCGCGGCCGATGAGGACCGCGTCCTCGTCACCGGGATGCGCCAGGCGCTGTCGATCGGCATCATCCTGATGGTGATCAGCGAGATGTTCGCCTTCGCCGTCGAGGCCAGCGAGCTGGTGTGCGTGGTCGGCCCGCCGGGCTGCGGCAAGACGACCATGCTGCGGCGCGTGGCCGGGCTGCTGGAGCCGACCGCCGGCGAGGTGCTACTCCACGGCGACCGCGAGGCCGGGCCCCCGCCGGACATGGCGGTGGTGTTCCAGGAGCACGGCCGCAGCCTGTTCCCGTGGATGACCATCCGGGCCAATTCCGACCCCCGCCTCACCCAGCTCCGCAGCCACGTCTACGCCCAGATCCAGCAGGCCAAGCGGGGCGGGCAACCGGGGCAGCTGACGACGGGCCGGTGACCGCCTCCCAGCCGTCGACCCGGGCCCGGCCGGCCGGCGGGCGGCCCGGCTGGCCGCTGCTGGCCGCGGTGGTCGCGGTCGCCCTCAACCTGCGCCCGGCCATCGCCGCCGTGCCCCCCCTGCTGGACACCATCCAGTCCGGCCTGGGGCTGTCGGCCGCCGGGGCCGGGCTGCTCACCGCCCTGCCGGTGGTCTGCATGGGGCTGTTCGCCCCGGTGGGGCCGGCCCTGGCCCGGCGGGTCGGCCGGGAGGCGGCCGTGTCCTGCGCCCTGGCCCTGGTCGCCGGGGGCACCCTGGTCCGCGGCCTCGGCGCCTCGGTGGCCCCGCTGTACGGCGGGACCCTGCTCGCCGGGATCGGGATCGCCCTGGGCGGAGCCCTGCTCCCCGGCGTGGTCAAGGCCTGGTTCCCGGACCGCCCGGGCGCGGTCACCGGCCTGTACACCGCCGGGCTGGTCGCCGGGGCGATGCTGGCCGCGGCGGCCACGGTGCCGCTGCTGGACGCCCTCGGCCTCGACTGGCCGGCGGCCATCGCCGCCTGGGGGCTGCTGGCCCTGGCCGCCCTGGTCGCCTGGGCGCCGGTGACCCGGCGCCTGCCGGCCGGCCCGGCCGAGCCGTCCACCGGACGGACCCGGCTGCCGTGGCGGAGCGGGGTCGCCTGGCGGGTCACCCTCTACATGGGCTCCCAGTCCCTGCTCTACTACGCCGCCCTCACCTGGCTGTCCCCCCTCTACCTGGACGCCGGGTGGACAGCCGGGCGGGCCGGGCTGCTGCTGGGCCTGTTCAGCTTCACCCAGATCTTCTCCGCCCTGGCCGTCCCCGCCCTGGCCGACCGCACCGGCGACCACCGGCCCTGGGTGGCGCTGTGCGTCGGCACCACCACGGCCATGCTGGCCGCCCTCGGCCTCGTCCCGGAGGCCGCCCCCTGGCTGTGGGCGGCCCTGCTCGGCCTGGGCGTCGGCGGCATGTTCGCCCTGGCCCTGACCCTGCTGGTCAAGCTGGCCTCGACCCCGGCGGCGGCCGCCCGCCTGTCCGGCATGGCCCTGCTGGTCGGCTACCTGCTGGCCGCCACCGGCCCGGTCCTGGCCGGCGCCCTCTACGACGCCGTCGGCTCCTACCGGGTCCCGTTCCTGGCCCTGGCCGGCATCGGCGTCGTCACGCTGACCCTGGGCGTGTCGGTCCGCCCCTCGGCGAGGGTCTGACCCGTCCTCGCAATTGCGATCCCGATGGCGGACCACATCTAGCGGTCGCCGCTCCAGATGCTAAGATCACTGGCAAATGCCAAGCTACCGGATCGGCCAGGTGGCCGAGCTGCTCGGGGTCAGCGTGGACACGGTCCGCCGCTGGGTGGACAGCGGCCGCCTGGGGGCCAACCGGACCGAGGGCGGTCAGCGGATGGTCGACGGGGCCGCCCTGGCCGAGTTCATGACCGGCCTGCGGCACCTCCCGGACCGCGACGAGGTGATCGCCCAGTCGGCCCGCAACCGGTTCCAGGGGATCGTCACCCGGGTGGTCAAGGACGAGATCGTGGCCAAGGTGGAGCTCCAGGCCGGTCCCTACCGGGTGGTGTCGCTGATGACCAGGGAGGCCGCCGACGAGCTCGAGCTGGCCCCGGGGATGCTGGCCGTGGCCGCCGTCAAGGCGACCAACGTGGTCGTCGAGCTGCCGGCGACGCCATGGGGCGAGCCGACCACGAGGTAGAGGAGGGGCCATGCGCAAGCTCAGGACCCGCCTGGCCGCGCTGCTGGCGGTGGCGGCGCTGGCGCTCGCCGGCTGCGGCGGCGACGACGGGGGCGGAGGCTCGGGCGCGGCGGGGCCGGGCGAGCTCACGGTGTTCGCGGCCGCGTCGCTGACCGCCGCCTTCACCGAGCTGGGCGAGCGGTACACCGCCGCCAACGGCGGCGCCAAGGTCACCTTCAACTTCGCCGGCAGCCAGGCCCTGGCCACCCAGATCCGGCAGGCCGCCCCGGCCGACGTGTTCGCCTCGGCCGACATCCCCAACATGGACAAGGTCAAGGACCTGGTCGACACCCCCCAGAACTTCGCCAGCAACCAGCTCCAGATCGTGGTCGAGCAGGGCAACCCCAAGGGCGTGGGGGGACTGGACGACCTGGCCAACCCGGACCTCAAGGTGATCCTGGCGGCCGAGGAGGTGCCGGCCGGCACGTACGCCAAGCAGGTCCTCGACCAGGCCGGGGTCAAGCTCACCCCGGTGTCGCAGGAGGACAACGTCAAGGCCGTGGTCACCAAGGTGTCGCTGGGCGAGGCCGACGCCGGCATCGTCTACGTCACCGACGTCACCGCCGGCGGCGACAAGGTCGAGGGGGTCGACATCCCCGAGAACCAGAACGTGCTGGCGACCTACCCGATCGCCACCGTCAAGGCCAGCAAGGCCCCGGAGCCGGCGCAGGCGTTCATGGACCTGGTCCTGTCGGCCGACGGCCAGCAGGTCCTCAGGGAGCACGGGTTCCTGCCGCCACCGACCACGTGAGCTCCCGGAGCCGGGTGCCGCGCCTGTTCGCGGTCCCGGCCGCGCTGGCCGTGGCGTTCCTGGCCGTCCCGCTGCTCGGCCTGCTCGGGCGCACCCCGTGGGGGAGCATCGGGCCCGAGCTGACCAGCCCGCGGGTGCTGGAGGCGCTGCGGCTGTCGCTGGTCTGCTCGCTGGGCGCGGTGGCGGTGTCGGTCCTGCTGGGCGTCCCCCTGGCCTTCCTGCTGGCCCGTGTCGCCTTCCCCGGCCGCAACCTGGTCAGGGCCCTGACCACCCTGCCCATGGTCCTGCCGCCGGTGGTCGGCGGGGTGGCCCTGCTGCTGGCCTTCGGCCGCCGCGGGCTGGCCGGCCAGTGGCTGGAGCGGGCCTTCGGGATCACCCTGCCGTTCACCACCGCCGGGGCGATCATGGCCGAGGCCTTCGTGGCCATGCCGTTCCTGGTCATCACCGTCGAAGCGGGGCTGCGGGCCATGGACCGGCGCTACGAGGACGCCGCCGCCACCCTCGGGGCCGGCCGCTGGCGCACCTTCCGGCGGGTCACCCTGCCCCTGATCGCGCCGTCGCTGGGGGCCGGGATGGCCCTGTGCTGGGCCCGGGCCCTGGGCGAGTTCGGGGCCACCATCACCTTCGCCGGCAACCTGCCCGGGGTCACCCAGACCATGCCGCTGGCCGTCTACATCGCGCTGGAGACCGACCTGGAGGCGGCCATCGCCCTCAGCCTGATCCTGCTGGCGATCTCCCTGGCCGTCCTGGTCGCCCTCCGCGACCGCTGGTTCCCGTCGGCATGAGCCTGGAGGCCGAGGTCGAGCTCCGCCTCGGGCAGCTCATCCTCGAGGTGAAGCTGGCCGTGGCCACCGGGGAGCTGGTGGTGCTGCTGGGGCCCAACGGCGCCGGCAAGACCACCCTGCTGCGCGCCCTGGCCGGGCTGCTGGCCGTGGAGCGGGGCCGGGTGGCGCTGGACGGGCAGGTGCTGGAGGACGCCGCCACCGGCGCCTGGGTGCCGACCGAGCGGCGGCCGATCGGCTTCGTGTTCCAGGACTACCTGCTCTTCCCGCACCTGTCGGCCCTGGAGAACGTCGCCTTCGGGCTGCGGGCCCGCGGCGTTGGCCGCCCCGAGGCCCGCCGGCGGGCGGCGGCCTGGCTGGAGCGGGTCGGGCTGGCCGGCCAGGCCGGGGCCCGCCCGCGGGCCCTGTCCGGCGGCCAGGCCCAGCGGGTCGCCCTGGCCAGGGCGATGGTCTCGGACCCGCGGCTGCTGCTGCTGGACGAGCCGCTGGCCGCCCTGGACGCCGCCGCCCGCACCGAGGTCCGCCGCGACCTGCGCCGCCACCTGGCCTCCTTCGACGGCACCCGGCTGCTGGTCACCCACGACCCGCTGGAGGCCATGGCCCTGGCCGACCGGCTGGTCGTCCTGGAGGGAGGCCGGGTCACCCAGACCGGCGGCCCGGCCGAGGTCAGCGCCCGGCCCCGCTCCCGGTACGTGGCCGAGCTGGTCGGGGTCAACCTGTTCCGGGGCCGGGCCGCCGGGCCCGCGGTCGAGCTGGGCGGGGGCGCCGTCCTGGTCACCGCCGGCGACCACGACGGTGAGGTGTACGCCGCCGTCCACCCCCACGCCGTCGCCCTGCACCGCCACCGTCCCGAGGGCACGCCCCGCAACGTCTGGGCCGGCACCGTCGAGACCCTCGACGTGGTCGGCGACCGGGTCCGCGCGCGGGTGGCCGGTCCGGTCCCGATCGTGGCCGAGGTCACCCCGGCCGCCGCCACCGAGCTCCACCTGGCCGACGGCGGCCCGGTCTGGGCCAGCGTCAAGGCCACCGAGGTCACCGTCTACCCCGCCTGACCGCGACAGGAGGCCGCCATGGCACCGGCGGCAGGCCCTCCTCCGGACCGGTCGAGCTGCGGCCGGTGCCGTTCCTGCTCCAGCGCCCTCAGCGCCTGGCCACGACCCCCAGCACCGACGGCCCCGTGACCCGCTCGGCGGTGAAGCCCGCGGCGCGCAGGTGGTCGAGCAGGGCCTCGGGAACCCGCGGCGGGCTCTGGCCCGGGGTGCCGTAGCCGTAGAACAGGGAGAGCGACCCGCCGGGCCGCAGCACGGTCCTGATCAGCTCCAGCTCCCTGGCGGGGGAGCGGACCCAGAACAGGTTGACGTTCATGGCGAAGACCTTGTCGAAGCCCTGGCGGTGCTCCAGCAGCTCGGCGGCCTGGAGCGACTCCAGGGCGGCGACGCGCAGGACGGCCTTGCCGGCGGCGATGCAGCCGGCGTTGCGCCGGGTGGCCCGGGCGATGGCGGTGGGGGACCGGTCGATGGCCAGGATCTGGCCGCCGGCCAGGGCCTCGCAGACGACCGAGACCGCGACCCCGGGGCCGCAGCCGATCTCCAGGAGGTGGTCGTCGGGCGCGGGGGCCAGCGTCCGGACCGCCCAGCTGATGCGGTCGGGGACCGCCCGACCGGTCATGCTGCCTGGGATGGGGGCAAGGATCCTCCCAACGAGAGGCGTACCCTGAGGGTCGGGGTTGCGAGCCGACACCGGGGATCGAGATGGAGATTGGCCACTCCATGCGCGACGGGTGCATCGTCGTGCGCCTGGCCGGCCAGATCAACCTGTTCACGGCGCCCCAGGTCCAGCGGGTGCTGCTGAAGGACCTGGCCGACCGGCCCTACGGGATCATCTGCGACCTCACCGCGGTGGAGTCCATCGACCCGGTGTGCGCGACGGTGTTCTCGACCGTGGCCAACCATCCCTCCACCGAGTGGCCGGCGACCACCTTGCTCCTGTGCTGCGCCCGCCCGGCCGTGGCCGAGCTGCTGGGACGGCTGGCCGTGCCCCAGTTCCTGCCCTTGTGCGACACCGTCGAGGAGGCGCTCGACCGGGTCGCCGACCGGCCGCCCCAGCTGCGGGACGAGCTGTCGCTGGCCGCGACCGCGACGGCCCCGGCCGCGGCCCGGCTGTACGTGCGCGACGTGCTCCAGTACTGGCGGCTGGCCCTGCCCGGCGACGAGGTCATCTACCTGGCCGAGCTGCTGGCCGACGAGCTGGTCACCAACGCGGTCGTGCACGCCCGGACCCCGCTGCGGCTGCGGCTGGAGCTGCGCGGCGACCTGCTGCACGTCGCCGTCCGCGACGGCAGCCCGCGGCTGCTGCGCCCGGTCCCCGACGCCGCCGAGGAGGAGGGTGGCCGCGGCCTGCGGCTGGTCGAGCGGCTGGCCACGGCCTGGGGAGTGCGCCGGCACGCCGACGGCAAGACCGTCTGGTGCACCGTGCGGCTGTGGCGGCAGCCGGGATCGGCGACCGGCTCAGGCGTCGGCGACTAGCCGGGCCCGCTGCCCCTCGATGTCGAAGTCCGCCTTGGGCCAGGTGAGCTTCATGTCCTCGAGCTGCTCGATCAGCAGCCGGGCGATCGCCCAGTCGCGGTACCACTTGCGGTCGGCCGGGACCCGGTACCAGGGCGCCAGGTCGGTGTTGCAGCGCTCCACGGCGGCCGCGTACGCCTGCTGGTAGTCGGGCCAGAAGGCGCGCTCGTCGACGTCGCGGGGGTTGAACTTCCAGTGCTTGGTCGGGTCGTCGAGCCGGGCCAGGAGCCGCCGGCGCTGCTCCTCCCTGGAGATGTGCAGGAACACCTTGACCACGCGGATGTCGCGCTCGACCAGCCCGGCCTCGAAGCGGTTGATGGCGGCGTAGCGCCGGCTCCAGGTCGACCTCGGGACCAGGTCGTGGACCCGGACCACCAGCACGTCCTCGTAGTGGGAGCGGTCGAACACGCCCAGCTTGCCCGGCTCGGGCAGCCGCTTGCGGATCCGCCACAGGAAGTCGTGGGCCAGCTCCTCCCTGGTCGGCGCCGTGAACGAGGCGATCTCGCAGCCCTGGGGGTCGACCTGGCCGATCACGTGGCGCAGCACGCCGCCCTTGCCCGAGGTGTCCAGGCCCTGGAGGACCAGCAGCAGGCTGCGCGAGCCGCCCTTGACCCCCTCGGCGTGGAGGCGCTCCTGGAGGTCGGACAGGCGGGGGCCGAGGGCGGCCAGCTCGGCCTTGCCGGCCGCCTTGTCGCCGTCGAAGCCGGGAGTGGCCCGGGTGTCGAGCGCGCTCAGGTCGACCGGGCCGGCCGGGACGCGCAGCAGGTCCGACACCCGCGCGGCGGCCTTGGTGCGCTTGCCCATGGGATGCCCTTCCAGCCGGGGACGAGAGCCGCATCGTCGCGCGTCGGGCCGGGCCTGCGCACGCCCGGCGGTGCTGGGAGACTGGGCCGTCATGCCCCGGCTGTTCGTGGCCACGCGGCTTCCCCCCGAGGTGGTCGACCTGCTCGCGGCCCTGGAGCGGCCGCCGCTGGCGGGCGTCCGCTGGTCGGCGCCCGACCAGTGGCTGGTCAAGCTGCGCCCGCTCGGGTCGGTGGCCGACCGGGTGGTGGAGCCGCTGCGGGCCGCCCTCGAGGCCGAGCTGGACGGGGCGCCGGCTGCGGCCTGCCGGCTCGGCCCGGCCACCCGCCGCCTTGGCGGCCAGTGGCTGGGCGCGCCCGTGTCCGGGCTCGACGACCTGGCCGCGGTGGTGTTCGAGGCGACCGAGCGGCTGGTGCCGGTCACCCACCCCCAGCCGTTCCAGGCCGACGTGGTCCTGGCCCGGGGTCGGGTGCCGAAGGAGCTGGCCGGCCGCGCGGTGGCCGGGTCGTGGACGGCCCGGTCGGTGTCGCTGGTCGCCGACCGCAGCTCGCCCCGGGCGGTCCGGCTGGAGGACCTGGCCGCGTTCCCGCTGCAGGAGCCCGGGTCGGCCTGAGCACTACGGGGCGGGGCCAGGCCCCGGAGGCCGGTGCTGGTTCACACCACCAACATATGCCGGTTGGCAGGACGGCCCCGCCGGGGCATCATCGGGGCGCCGGCCATCGCGTGGAGGTTGCCATGAGGAAGCGGCCCGATCCCGCCGCCGAGGACGACGACGACCAGAAGCTCATCAGCTTGCAGGACAAGCACGACGCCGACCGGCTGCTGCACGAGGCCTACGCGGCCGGCGAGATCGACCGCGAGGAGCTCAAGCGCCGGCTGGGCAGGGTGTACGCGGCCGTGACCCCGCGGGAGCTGTGGAAGGCGACCGGCCACCGGGCCGGGTCGCGGGAGCGGGCCGACAAGGCCGAGATCAAGAAATCCATCCGGCTGCAGCTGGCGATCGTCGTGTTCGCCGCCGTGATCATGGTGTTCGTCCTGCTGGGCACCATCATCGCCAACCAGGGCGGGACAGCCGGCAGGCGGGTGTTCCCCTGGGAGTGGGGCAGCACCGAGACGACCACCGCCCCTTGACTTGGATAGTGTGGCTATTACAATAGCCTCACTATGACGAAGCCACGGCTGTCCCGAGCGGAGCGGAGCGCCCAGACCCGGGCCGAGCTGATGGCCTCGGCCCGGCAGCTGTTCCTGCGCCGCGGGTTCCACGCGGCCTCGCTGGAGCTGGTGGCCGAGGAGGCCGGCTTCACCATCGGCGCCGTCTACTCCCGCTTCGGCAGCAAGGCCGACCTGTTCCTGGCCATCCTGGACGAGCGGATCGACCAGATCGTGGTCGAGGTCGCCCAGGTGGCCCGGCTCGACCAGCCGCTGCCGGCCCACGCTGAGCTGCTGGCCGGCCGGCGCATGGCCCTGCTGGAGCGCGAGCGCGAGTGGTTCCCGCTGGTGCTCGAGTTCTGGTCGCACGCCGCCCGCGACGACCGCCTGCGGCGCGAGTTCGCCACCCGCCACGAGCGGCTGGTCCAGGCCTACGCCGGCCTCATCGAGGCCGACTACGCCCGCCTCGGCCTCACCCTCCCGCTGGCCCCGGAGGTGCTGGCCCGGGCGGTGGTGGC
>Ga0081538_10003474_pt1 | contig 14883 bp, 14 predicted proteins | sample TabmetS5T2R1_FD_71022 | JGI IMG/M metagenome (GOLD analysis project Ga0081538, IMG submission 71022) | Tabebuia heterophylla rhizosphere microbial communities from the University of Puerto Rico - S5T2R1 | ecosystem: Host-associated > Plants > Roots > Rhizosphere ... | reverse complement strand
TGCCGGCGTCGTCCACGGTCCGCCCCTCGATGTCGGGTATGGGCCGGCCCGCCGTGTTGGCGATGGTCTCCGGGTCGTCGGTGTGCCGGCACATGGTCACGATGCCGGTCGCCTCGGTGAGCCCGTAGCCGGTGACGATGTTGGTGAAGCTGAGCTCCGAGGCCATGCGCCGGATCATCTCGACCGGCACCGTTGCCGCCCCGGTCACGGCCAGCCGCAGCGAGGACAAGTCGAAGCGATCGAGGTCGGGGTGGTCGAGGATCGTCTGATAGATCGCGGGCGCGCCCGGCAGCATCGTGATCCTCTCCTCTTCGACCCGGCGCATCACGTCGGGGACGTCGAACGACGCGTGGGGGACGATCGTCGCCCCCGTCACGAGGCAGGCGAGGATGCCCGCCTTGAGCCCGAACGTGTGGAAGAAGGGGTTGATCACGAGGTAGCGGTCGCCCTCCTGAAGCCCGACGACGTCCGACCACGCCGTGAAGGCGCGCACCGATGCCTCGTGCCGCAGCATGGCGCCCTTGGGGGCCCCGGTCGTACCGGACGTGAAGATCACGGTGCTGACGTCGTCCGGCAAGATGGCGCCGGCGCGCCTTCCTGCCACCGCAGGGTCCACGCCGGAGGCGCCGGCGAGGAAGCCCTCCCAACCGACGCATCCGTCGGAGGCCGGGCCGCAGAGCACGACGGTCCGGTCGAGGCACGCCGGGCGCCCGGCGCGCTCCAGCAGCGCGACGTAGTCGGTGTCGAGGAAGTCGGTCACGGTGACCAGCAGGCGGGCGCCCGCGGTGCCGACGACCTGGGCCGCCTCTTGCCCCTTGAACCGGGTGTTGACGGTGGTGACCACGCAGCCGGCGCGGTAGGCGCCCAGCGCGGCCACGACCCAGCGCGCGCTGTTGGGTGCCCAAATGGCCACCCGGTCGCCGGGCTCGAGCCCCTGAGCGACGTATGCCCGCGCCGCGTCGTCGGCCGCCGCGGCCAGCTCGGCGAAGCTCAGCCGGCAGACATCGCGGCCACCGGCGCCGGCGCCATCGGCGTCGACCAGAGCCTCCCGGGACCCGAAGCGCTCGGCCGCCCGCTCGATCAGCGCCGGGATGGTGGGGGCCTGGCCCATGACGGCAATCCTGACAAATCCGGGCCGCTCGGCAAGGATCGTCCCGTGCCCACCACCGGCGGCGCCGATACCGAGCCACCCGACGACCTGGACGCCGCCATCGGCGCGATCTACGGCGGGCCGCTCGACGACTTCGTGGCGGCCCGCGACGGCCTGGCACGCGAGCTGAGGGCGGCAGGCCGGCGGGACGATGCGGCCGCAGTGCGCAAGCTGGCGAAGCCGAGGCGCCTCGCCTGGGCGCTGGACGCGGCGGTGCTTGCCGAACCGGCGAGGCTCGAGGCCGTGGACGCCGCTGCGGCGGCCCTGGCGGACGCGCACAGCGGTAGCGACATGCGCGAGGCGACGAACGCGCTCCGGGCCGCGGCCCGGTCGCTGGCCGATGCGGCGTCCGAGCGCGCCGCGGGCTCGGGGGGCGCGGCGCTGGACCAGTCCGACCTCGTACCCGCGGTGCTGGCGGTCGCCGCTGATCCCGAGGCGCTGGCGACGCTTCGAGCCGCGAGGCTGGTGGACGTGCCGTCCGCCGGGGCGTTCGGCGCATTCGCTCCCGGTCCGGAGGGCGCCGGCGCCCCGTCGTCGCGGGCGAAGCGCGACGCCGGGGCCGGCGCCGCGGCTGCGGCGGGACGGGAGGCGCCGCCGGCGGCGAGCGGGCGCCCGGCTGCAGGACGCCGCCCGGCGACGGGGCGGGAGGTCAAGGCGGCCGCGCGGGCGGCGGCGCAGGCCGAGGCCCGGTACGACGCCGCACGCGCCCGTGCCGAGGAAGCCGCTGACGCCGCCGAGCGAGCGGCCGCCGAGTTGGCGGCCGCCGAGGACCGACGGCGCCGCGCCCAGCGCGAGGTCGAGGCGGCGCGCGAGCGCCTCGACGGGGCGCGCCGCGACGCTCGGCGGGCTGCGGCGGAGGCGCAGGAAGCGGACGACGCGGCGCGCGAAGCCCGCAGCGCCCGGGCGGAGTTGGGGTGAGACAGAGGGCCCGGGAGGCACGCACCGGGGCGAACGTCGACGTGCGCCACATCGTCGACGACGTCCGCGACGACACCGTCGAGGGCGTCGGCGGCAAGCAGATCCTCAGCGACGACCCGTCGGGCAACCCGGCCGGGCTGTTCGAGCCCACGCCGCGCTGACGGCCGTCATTCGCCGATGGCGCCGTCGATGTTCTCGCGGATCAGGTCGGCGTGGCCGTTGTGACGGGCGGTCTCCTCGATCATGTGCAGCATGATCCAGCGGAGGCTGAAGGGCTCGCCCCGGCGTGACGGCCTCGCCGCCACGCGGTCGAGGTCCCCGATCTCGGTGGTGGCCGCCCGGCTGCGTTCGCACGCGTCGGCGTAGAGGCGGAGGAGGTCCTCGGGCTCGTCGTCGACCGCGGTGCGGAACTCCCAGTCGGGATCGGCGTCCCAGTCGACGCTGTCCCACGGCTCGCTGTACTCCCGACCGAGCAGCACCCTGCCGAACCAGCCGTCCTCGACCAGTGCCATGTGCTTGACCAGTCCGGCCAGCGTGAGCGTCGACGGTCCGAGCCTGGTGCCCAGCTGTTCACGGTCGAGGCCGCTGGCCTTCTGGACCAGGGTGGCCCGGTGGTAGTCCAGGAACTGGGACAGGAGCGTCAGCTCGTCGCCGGTCGTGTCGGGATCGGTGCGTTCCATGGCCGGCGACCCTAGGCGCGGCCCGCCGCCGCCGGGCCTGCCCGCGGCCAACCCGCCCGGCACCTCCACCGAGCCGGCGTTCCGAAGCGCCGAATTCCGGTGCATCCGAACGCCGGAACGCCGCTCGTGCCCGCTCGCCGCTTGGTTGCAGCGCACCCGGTGGCGGGTAGTGCACCTACAGCGGGCGAGAAGCGAGGAGCCACGATGGCGACGACGAAGCAGCGGCAGGCCGCCAAGCGCAACGTGCGCAAGGCGATCAAGGCCGCCAAGAAGCAGAAGACCATCGCCAAGCTGCCGACGAAGACCCGGACCGCGCTCGGCAAGCAGGGAGCGGCCGTGGCCAAGCGCAAGCGCACCGGAGGGTCACAGCCCAAGACCCGCCAGGAGCTGTACCGCGAAGCGCAGCGTCGCAACCTGCCCGGCCGATCCAAGATGGGACGCGACGAGCTGGCTCGCGCCCTCGGCCAGCGCTAGTCCCCAGCGCTCGGCACGGTCACGCGCCTGCGCCACGACCGCTGGCGCCCACACGCCGACTCGGCGTTCCGAGGCACCGGCTTCCGGCGCATCCGAGCGCCGGAACGGCGCTCAGCCCCCGGGGGGTGTCGTCCGGGCCGTCACGTAGCCTTGCCCGCATGATCGACCGTGCCGCGTTCGGACGTACGGGCCACGACAGCAGCCGGGTCATCTTCGGTGGCGCAGCGCTGGCGACGATGCGCCAGGAGGCCGCCGACCGGCTGTTGCCGGTGTTGCTCGAGGCAGGCGTCAACCATCTGGACGTGGCGGCCTCCTACGGCGATGCCGAGCTGCGCATGGCGCCGTGGCTGGAGGCGCACCCCCACGAGTTCTTCGTGGCCACCAAGACCGGGGACCGCAGCGGCGACGCCGCGCGGGCGAGCCTCGAGCGGTCGCTCGAGCGGCTGGGCGTCGACCATGTCGACCTGATCCAGTTGCACAACCTGGTGGAGCCCGACGAGTGGGACGTGGCCTTCGGGCCCGGGGGCGCCGTCGAGGCGCTGGCGCGGGCCCGCGAGGAGGGCTTGGCGCGCTTCGTGGGCGTCACCGGCCATGGCCTGCGGATCGCACGGATGCACGCACGGAGCCTCGAGCGCTTCGACTTCGACTCGGTGCTGTTCCCGTTCAGCTACCTGCTGCTGCAGCACGACGCCTACCGGGCCGACGTGGAGCAACTCCTGGCGATGTGCCGGGAACGGAACGTGGCCACGCAGACGATCAAGTCGGTGGCGCGCCGCCGGTGGACCGAGAGCGGTCGCCACTTCTCCTGGTACGAGCCCCTCGTCGACGACGCCGCCATCGATCGGGCAGCCCGTTACGTCCTCGACCACCCGGATCTGTTCCTCATCACCTCGAGCGACGCCCGCCTCCTGCAGCCCACCCTGGCCGCGGCCGCTCGGGTCGGCGTCGAGCCGGCGCCCACCGACGAGGAGTTGCAGGCCGACGTGGTGTCGCAGGCGATGGAGCCGCTGTTCGACGGGTCCGAGCTCGAGGGCGTCGGGCCCGCATGAGCGGACGCGGTCCCAGAGCCAGCGGCTCGAGGGCCGTCACGGCTCGACGCCGGCGGGCAATCATGGGCCGATGGCTAGACGGGCAGCACGGATAGCGCTCGCGTTGCTGCTCGTTCAGGGGCTGTTCATCGGTGCGTGGGCTGCGGCGTGGCCGCGATCGTTCTACGACGACTTCCCGGGCGGCGGCCGGGCCTGGGTGGCCGCCGACGGTCCCTACAACGAGCACCTGGTGCGCGATTTCGGTGACCTCAACCTGGCGCTGGCCGCCGTCACCCTGGTGGCGCTGCTCACCTTCACCCGCTGGGTGGTCCTGGCTGCGGCACTCGGGTGGATCGTGTACCAGACGCCCCACCTCGTCTACCACCTGCGCCATCTCGACCTGTACGACACGAGCGACAAGGTGGCCAACGTGACCGCCCTGGTCCTCGCCCTGATCCTGCCGATCGTGGTGCTGTTCGGGGCCCGCCGCCTCCGGCCCAGCTAGGCGCCGCCCGGTCCCACCGCCTCGGCGACAGGCCCCGCGGTCTCCAACCGCCCTCGCCGCACGTAGGATCTGCGCGTGGAGATGCCGGGCGCGGGATCCGGTGAGGCCGGTGGGCGGCATCGCCGTGGGCGGCAGAGCCGCGCTGCGCGCCACCGCCGCCATCGGAGCTGGGGCCAGCGCCTGGTCGTCACGTTGGGCTGCCTGTCCGCCCTGGCGCTCGGGGCCAGCGCCGCGGGGCTCGGCTACGTCTACCGCAAGTACGAGCGCCTGCCCCGCGTCGAGCTGAGCGGGGTCCTCGACGAGGCATCCGACTCGGGTGGGCCCGAGAACTATCTGGTCGTCGGCATCGAGAGCGCCGAGGGCCTCGACCCGGACGACCCGGTGCGCATCGGGCGCGCCGGTGCGGGCAAGTCCGACACGATCATGATCCTGCGGATCGACCCGCGGGAGCGGGGCGCCAAGCTGCTCTCCCTCCCGCGCGACCTGTGGGTCCCGATCGCCGGCACGGGCCACAGCCGCAAGATCAACGCCGCCGTCGAGATCGGCGGCGCGCCGCTGCTCATCAGCACGATCGACGAGAACTTCGGCATCGACATTCACCACTACGTGCAGGTCGACTTCGCCGCATTCCGGGAACTGGTCGAGGCGATCGACGGCGTGCCCATCTACTTCCCCTATCCCGCCCGCGATCGGAGGACCGGCCTCAACGTCCGCCGCACGGGCTGCGTCACGCTCGACCCGGTCCAGGCGCTGGCCTTCGTGCGCTCCCGCACGTACGAGCAGCTGATCGACGGCGAGTGGGATCTCGACCAGGGCCTTCCCGACATCGGGCGCATCGCTCGCCAGCAGGCGTTCATCCGCAAGGCGCTGAGCCGGGCCAGCGAACGGGGCGCCCGCAACCCGGGAACTCTCGACCGGCTCATCGACGTCGGCCTCGCCGGCATCACCGTCGATCAGGAGCTGACCGCGGGTGACCTGTTCGACCTCGGCAGGCGCTTCCGGTCGTTCGATCCCGACAACCTGGAGACGTATTCGCTCGACCGCGCCGTGACGCCCGACGTGGTCGACGACGCCGACATCCTGCGACTCGACGAGCGCGCGGCGGCGCCGCTCTTCGACCTGTTCCGCGAACCCCGCCCATTCTCGAGCGCCGCCGAGGACGACATCGATCCCGCGTCGGTCCGCCTGCGCGTGCTCAACGGCACCGGCAGGCCGCAGGAGGCGACCGACGCCGGCGCGGCGCTCGAGGCCGTCGGGTTCGGCATCGATGGGCTCGGCGACGATCCCGTCCTCGGCAACGAACGCACCCACGTGGAGTACCCGCCCGGCCAGGAGGCGGCGGCGGACCTGGTGGCGCGCTGGCTGGAGGGCGGCGCCGAGCTCGAGGAGGTCGAGGGCACCGATGGCATCGTCCTGATCACGGGCTCGGACTGGGCCGGCGTGCGGGACGGCGCCCGACCGGTATCCGACTCCGGCACCGCCGACACCGCCGCCGCCGACACCGCCGCCGCCGACAACGCCGCTACCGGCGACAGCGCCGACGCGACCACCGCAACCACGGGGACCAGCGGGACGACGGGCACGTCGGCACCGACCAGCTCGCGCGGCTCGACCACCGCGACCACCGATCCCGCCGCCCGCGAGTGCTAGTACCCCACGGCGGGTAGCAGGCAGCAGACGGCCTTGGCCACGGACGAGAGTGACTCGGGGGCGTGGCCGCGGCCATACGATGCGGCCACTGCCAGGAGGAACGAGTTGGCGCAGCCTGACGACACGCCGCAGGACAACGCAGACTCCGGGGTCTATCCGGTCGTCGCCCGCCTCGGCGCCTACAGCTGGTGGACCATCGGCATCGGCATCGTCCTGCTCGCCGTGCTGTGGGTGATGGCCCGCCTGTGGGTCCTAGTTCTGGCGGCGGCCGTCGCCGCCTTCCTGTCGCGGGCGCTCGACCCGCCGGCCCGCTACCTGCGGGCGCGGGGCCTGCCCCGTGCGTTGGTGGCGGCCAGCGTGCTGATCGGGTTCATCCTCGTCCTGGCCGGCATCGTGGCCCTGCTGGTCCCGTCGATCACCAGCGAGTTCGAGGACCTCGGGCCCACGATCGAGGACGCGATCGACGACGTCGAGAACTGGCTGGTCGAGGACAGCCCGTTCGACGTCTCCCGCCAGGACGTCCGGGACTTCCGGGACGAGGCCGACGAACGCGTCGGCGACATCCTCGAGTCGCAGAGCGGCACCCTCATCAGCGGCACGATCCTGGTGTTCGAGGTCTTCGCCGGCATCGTGCTGGCGCTGGTCACCACCTTCTTCATCCTCAAGGACGGTGACCGCTTCGGTGATTGGTTCGTGGCGCGCTTCCCCCACCACCGCCGCGACCTGGCAAGCCGCCTCGGCGCGCGGGCGTGGCGCACCCTCGGGGGCTACCTGCGGGGCTCGGCAACACTGGGGCTGATCGAAGGCATCATCATCGGCACCACGGTGTGGCTCGTGGGTGGCAGCCTGGCCATCCCGGTGGGGGTCATCACGTTCTTCGCCGCGTTCATCCCGTTCGCCGGGGCACTCATCGCCGGCGTGATCGCCATCCTGGTGACGCTGGTGACCGCCGGGTTCGGCGGCGCGGTGGTGGTGGCGATCGTCGCCCTGGTCGTGCAGCAGCTCGACAACGACTTCCTCGCTCCCTGGGTGTTCGGGAGGAACCTGGAGCTCCACCCGCTGATCGTGCTGGTGGCCATCACCGCCGGCGGGACGCTGTTCGGAGCGTTCGGGGCGTTCCTGGGCGTGCCGGTGAGCGCCGTTCTGATCAACATCCTCGCCGAGTCGCGGGTCGGCCCCGAGGAGCTGGCGGTGGATGGCCCGGCCGGCGACCCGGGGGCGGACCACCCCGAGCCCGGGTAGTCCGCCGATCCGCGCTCAGTCGTCGTCGATGATGTAGCGGGGGCCGGGACCGCGCAGGCCGGCCCGGTCGTCGGGGTTGAGGATCTTGCAGTAGCCCAACGACAGGCAGCCGCAGCCGATGCAGCGCGCCAGCCGGTCGCGCAGCCGTTCGAGCATGGCGATCTGGCTGTCGATGCGGGGCCGCCACGACGTGGCCAGCCGCTCCCAGTCCTTGGCCGTCGGCGTGCGGCTGTCGGGCAGCGAGGCAAGTGCCTCCCCGATCTCCTCCAGGCTCAGCCCCAGCTGCTGCGCCACCCTGATGAACGACACGCGCCTCACGATCTCGCGGGCGTAGCGGCGCTGGCCGCCGGAGGACCGGGTGGCGTGGATGAGGCCCTCGGCCTCGTAGTATCGAAGCGCCGAAGGGGCCACTCCGGTCCGCTCGCTCATCGCCCCGATCGTGAGCAAGTCGGGTTCCATGCGAGAATTCTACTTCAAGTGAACTTCAGGGACTATGCGCTCCGACGACTCGTGGGAGATCTCAGTCGCCTCCCGGCGCTCGAGTCCGGGCCCGCTCCTCCTGCAACGCCGTCAGCACCGCCAGCATGATCTTCTGCATGTCGGCGTCCAAGAACCGGCGGGCGCGGAACAGGATGGCGGCGCCCAGGAAGCTGAACGGCGTGACGATGAGGAAGGCCGTGCGCAGGTTCTCGTCGAAGCCGGCCGACAGGGCGCCGACCACGAACGGGGCTGCTGCCTGGCCGGCCACGACCGACACGAGGTTGAACGCGCCGAAGCCGGCGCCGCGCAAGTGGGCCGGAAGCGCGTCGGTGAGCCCCGCCCGCAGCCCGGGGATCGCCATGGTGATGACGAACAGCCCGGCGAGCTGCAGGGCGTAGGCGGGACCGATCACCGACCAGTCGGTACCGGTCGTGCCTGCGGGCATCCGGAACAGGTACGACGCCGTGAAGCACGATGTGCCGACGAACAGGAAGATGGCCGGCAGCGCCAACCGACCACCGGTCAGCCGGGGTGCCAGCCGGTCGGCGACGCGTCCCCCGAGGAGCACGCCCGGTACGCCGGCCACGATCGCCAGCAACCCGAACGCCGCCTCGCCCGCACCCTTGTCGAGGTGGAGGTGCCGCTCGTAGTACTGCGGGAGCCAGGAGGCGATGGCGGTCACCGTGAACAGCAGGGCTGCGACGCCCACCAGCGCGTAGCGCATGGTGCGGATGTCCATGATCGTGCGCAGGTCGGCGCGCAGGCCGACGACCATGTCCCGCGTGAACCGGCGCAACCCGCCCTCGAACAGCCGGGCGTCCTGCCCACTCGAACCTGCGGCGCTCGGGGAGGCCATGGCCTCCGCATCCGCCCCGAGATCGTGGGGGTCGCCCTCCCCTCCGATGGCCGCCAGCAGGTCGGCGCTGCCCCGACGGGGCTCGCGCAGGCGGAACACGAGCCAGGCCACGGCGAGCCCGGGCAGGGCAGCGACCAGCAGGCCGACCCGCCAGTTGAACGCCGCCGCCAGCGCTCCGCCGATCGCCACACCCAGGCCGGTGCCCGCCAGGAGCATCACCTGCTGAATCGAGAACGCCCGGCCGCGGCGGGCGGGCGGGTAGTAGTCGCCGAGCAGGCTGGCCGCCGACGGCTCCGTGATCGCCTGGCCGAATCCCAGCGCCGATCGCAACGTCACCAGCATGGGAAAGTTCAGCGCCGCGGCGCCGAGGGCGCTCAGCGCCGACCACCCGACGACCGTGTGGCCCACCGCGCGGCTGCGGTTCCAGCGGTCCGCCAGATAGCCGGCGGGCACCGTCACCAGGCCGTTCAACAGCAGGGCGAGCGAGAGCATCACGCTGATGCCCAGGTCGCCGACGCCGAACTCGGCCTTGAGCGGGGTGATCATGCCCCGGACGATGTTCTTGTCGATCTCGTCCACGAGCACGACCAGGCCCAGCACCCACATCGGCTCCGACAGCAGCCGAGGCAGTCGAGCGCGCCGCGCGCCGCCCGCCGCGGTGGGTCCGGCGGTCCTGGTCGTCGTGGTCGTCGTCACGGTGGGGACGGGGTCGCCCATGGGTGCAAGGATGCTTGCACTGATCGTGCAGCCTTCGCTGGCGCTCTGGGCGCCGACAAGGGGGGAAGATGGGTTCGACGTTCGACACCGGGGCGATCGAGATCGCCGAGGCCGTGCGGACGGGCCAGCGCAGCGCCGCCGACGTGCTCGACCAGGCGCTGACGGCGATCCAGGAGGGCAACGAGCCGCTCGGAGCCTTCGTGCACCTCGACGAGGCCGCAGCCCGGGCCGCTGCCGAGGCGGTCGACGCCGCCGTCGCCGCCGGCCGGGATCCCGGCCCGTTCGCCGGCGTCCCGATCGGCGTCAAGGACCTCGAGGATTGCGCAGGCATGCCCACGTCCGAGGGCTCGCTGGCCTATGCCACCCGCGGCCCGGTGGCCGCCGACTCGGTCCATGTCGCCCGCCTGCGTGCCGCCGGCGCCGTCCCGGTCGGCAAGACCGCTGCGCCCGAGTTCGGCACGCTGAACTTCACCAAGACCAAGGTGTTCGGCATCGCCCGCAACCCCTGGAACCCGCAGCGCACGCCCGGCGGCTCCAGCGGAGGCAGCGCCGCAGCGGTGGCGGCCGGGCTGGTGCCGGTGGCGACGGCCAGCGACGGTGGTGGATCGACCCGCATTCCCGCGTCGTTCTGCGGGCTGGTCGGGTTCAAGCCCAGCCATGGGCGGATACCGCATCCCGGGCCGACCGGATCGGAGACGTCGGTGTTCGGGCTGCTCACGACCACCGTCGCCGACAGCGCGCGGCACCTCGACGTCACCGCCGGCCCCGACGACCGCGACCGCTTCTCGTTGCCCCCTCCCGCCGTCGGCTACGAGTCGGTGATCGAGTCGCTGCCGGTGGCCGGGCTGCGGGCCCGCTGGTCGCCCGACCTGGGCTTCGCGCGCTGCGATCCGGAGGTGCGGGCCGTCGCCGAGCAGGCGGCGCTTCGGCTTGCGGCGGCCGCGGCCCTGGCGATCGACGCCGAGCCGGTCCACCTCACCGACCCGGTCCGGGCCTGGCTGGGGGCCGGCGCCATGGACCTGTGGTTCAACCTCGAGGACGGCATGTGGCCGGCGGTGCGCGAGGACCTGACCCGGTACGTGAGGACGGTGCTGGAGCAGACCGAGGATTACCCGCTCCCGCGCTACGCGCGTGCGGTGCGGCGCCGGGAGGCCCTGGTCGCCGACGCCGCCCGCCTGTTCGAGGACGTCGACGTGGTGTTGACGCCCACGACGGCGGTGCCGGCGTTCCCGGCCGAGGGACCCCCGCCCGACGTGATCGACGGCGAGCCGGCACACCCGCTCGGCGCCTCGGCCACGCCGTTCACCATGCTGGCCAACCTGTGCTGGAACCCGGCCGTGTCGGTGCCCGCCGGGCTCACCGCCGACGGCCTGCCCGTGGGCCTCCAGATCGTCGCCCGTCGCCACCGCGACGAGGTCCCGCTGCGGTTGGCCCGCGTCTGGGAGCAGACCCAGCCCTGGCCGCTGCGGGCGGTGTAGCTGGTCAGTTCTTGCGGTCCCGGAGGTAGCGCTCGACCTCTTCGACCAGGGACCGGGCCGCGCTGGTCGGATCGCTCCCTTCGTCAGAGTCGACCCGCTCCTCGAGCTGGGTCACGTAGTCCGACGTCTCCTCGTCCTCCTGGACCAGCTCGCTGACCTGGCGCTCGTAGGCGGCCGCCGCGATCTCGAGGTCGGTGGTGGGCACCCACATGCCCAGCACCTCCGACGTCCGCTCGAGCAGCGCCAGGGCGGCCTTCGGCGACGGCGCCGTCGGTACGTACGTGGGCACCGCGGCCCACAGCGACGCCGCCGGCAGCCCGGCCTCGCGGCACGCCGCCGACAGCACGCCCACGACGCCGGTCGGCCCCTCGTAGCTCGACGGTTGCAAGCCGAGCTCGGCCTGGAGAGTCGGGTCGCTCACCGTGCCGACGACCGGCACGGGCCGGCTGTGGGGCACCTCGGCCACCAGGGCGCCCAGCAACACCGCCAGCCGGCAGCCGGCCTCCTGGGCCATGGCGGTGATCTCGGCGCAGAACGTCCGCCAGCGGAGCTGGGGCTCGGTGCCGACCACCAGCAGGGCGTCGCCGGCGTCGCCCGGGAGGGTGGCGGCGTACACCTCGGTGGTCGGCCAACTGATCCTGCGCACCCCGTCGTCGCCGAGCTCGGCCTGCGGTCGCGTCGTCGTGAAGTCGAAGAACTCCTCGGGGTCTATCTCGGCCACCAGCTCGGCGTCGTAGCGGTCGATCAGGTACCGGACCGCGCCGCTGGCCGCATCGCCGGCGTCGTTCCAGCCCTCGAAGGCCACGAGCATGATGGGCCGATGCAGGGTGGGTCGTGAGCGCCAGTGGAGGTGATCCACCGGCTCATCGTACGGCCCCCGACGGGCGGAGCCGCCCTCATGCCCCTATCGGCCCTGGCCAACCCGGTCCTAACGTGGCGATGTGACTCCCCACACTGTTCGAACGGTCGCCGACGTCATGAGCTCGCCGGTGGTGACCGCGCAGCCCGACGAGACCATCGCGTTGGCCGCCGCCCGCATGAACGAGCGAGGCGTGGGGTCCGTCGTCATCGTCGACGGCAATCGCCCGATCGGGATCCTCACCGAGCGCGACATGGTCCGGCTGGCCGCATCAGGCCCGCCGGCCGAGGCCACCAAGGTCGCCGAGTGGATGACCCCCGACCCCGACGTCGTCGAGCCGGGGCTGTCGGTCCAGGAGGCACTGGTCACGCTCGACGAGCACGGGTACCGCCATGTGCCGGTCGTCGAGGCCGGCGAGCTGGCCGGCATCGTCTCGATGCGTGACCTGATGCACGTGGCCGCCATCCAGCCGGTCGTGCATCCCGGAGAGATCGAGGCGCCGCCGGGCCTCGAGGGTGTGATCGTCGCCGAGACGGAGGTCGGGGACGTCCGCGGCCTGGAGGGCTTCTACCACTACCGCCAGTACTCGGCCGTCGAGCTGGCCGACAAGCGCTCGCTGGAGGACGTGTGGTTCCTGCTGTTCGAGGGCCACCTGCCGTCGGGGCCCGAGGGCCGGGCGTTCGCCGCCGAGGTGCGGGCTCGCCGGACGGTGCCCGAGGCGGTGATGCACCTGCTGCCCGAGATCGCGACGGCGGGTGGCCCGCTCATGGACCAGCTCCGCAGCGCGGTGTCGCTCATCGGCCACAGCCAAGGGTTCCGCCCGTGGCTGGACGTCTCACCCGAGGAGCTGCGATCCAATGCGTTGAGCGTGTGCGCGACCGTGCCGACCCTGATCATGGCCCTGCACCGGTTGGGCCAGGGCCTCGAGCCGATCGCCCCCGACCCCCAACTGGGCTACGGCGGCAACTACCTGTGGATGCTGGGCGGGGAGGTGCCCGACCCCGCGGTGGCGCGTGCCGTGGAGCAGTACCAGATGCTCACCATCGACCACGGCTTCAACGCCTCGACGTTCACCGCCCGGGTGATCACCTCGACCGGCGCCGACCTCGCTGGTGCCGTCACCGGCGGCATCGCCGCGCTGTCCGGACCGCTGCACGGTGGCGCACCGTCCCGGGCGCTCGATCTGCTCGACGCCGTAGGCACGCCCGACAACGCCAGGCCCTACCTGGTCGATGCGGTCACCCGAGGCGAGAGGATCATGGGGTTCGGGCATCGGGTCTACAAGACCGACGATCCCCGGTCGCTTTTCCTGCGGCGCGTGGCCGAGCGGATCGGTGCCGAAAAGGTCGACTTCGCGAAGCAAGTGGAGCAGACGGTCGTCGACGTCCTGGCGGAGCTCAAGCCCGGCCGAAGCCTGTACGCCAACGTGGAGTTCTACGCGGGTGTGGTGATGGAGCACTGCGGCCTGCCACGCGACCTGTTCAGCCCCACCTTCGCATCGAGCCGCGTGATCGGCTGGTGCGCCAACATCCTCGAGCAGGCGGCCGACAACCGCATCATCCGCCCGTCGGCCCGCTACGTGGGGCCGCCACCACCGCAGCCGGTCCCCGACGCCGAGAACTGAGCGCCGGTCGGCGCCGGCTCCTCGGCGCCGCCCCACTAGCGTGCGGCGGGTGAAGGTCGAGATCGCCACCTCGTTGACGCCTGCCATCGTCGACGCCGTCCAGAGGCTCGTGCCGCAGCTCTCACGCTCCAACCCGCCGCCCACCACTGCGGAGCTCGGCGAGCTGGTGGCGTCGCCGGCCACCGATCTGTTCATCGCCCTCGACGATGCCGGGACGATCGTCGGGATGGGCACCCTCGTGACCTTCCGCATCCCCACCGCGAGGCGGGCGTGGATCGAGGACGTGGTGGTCGACGAGTCGGCCCGCGGCCGAGGCGTGGGGGACGCCCTGACCCGCGCCATGGTCGACCGCTCGCGGGAGTTCGGCGCCGTCACCGTCGACCTGACGTCGCGCCCGGCGCGCGAGGCCGCCAACCGCCTCTACGAGCGCGCCGGATTCGTCCGGCGGGACTCGAACGTCTACCGGTTCGACCTGCGGGAGAAAGGCTGAGCTGGAGGTCACCCCCACCGACGTGGCCGTCATCGGCGGGGGCATGGCCGGCATGTCGCTCGCGAACGAGCTCGCGGCCACGCACTCGGTGATCGTCCTCGAGCAGGAAAGCCAACTCGCCCACCATGCGACCGGCCGATCGGCGGCGGCCTTCCTCGAGAGCTACGGCGGCCCCGAGGTGCGGGCGCTGACGCGCGCCAGCCGGCCGTTGCTGGAGGCGGCGCCGGTCGACGGGCCCCTGTTGACGGGGCGGCCGCTGCTGTGGATCGGGGGACCGGGGCGCGAGCCGGCGATCGAAGAGATGCGCCGGCAGCAGCCCGGTCTCTGCGGCCTCAGCCCCGACGAGGCCCAGCGGATGTGTTCCGTGCTGCGCACCGATTGGGTCGCCGCCGCTGCGGTGGAGCCCGACGCCCAGGACATCGACGTCGCCGGCCTCCACCAGGCCTGCGTGCGCGAGGCGAGGCGCAACGGCGTGACCATCGCGAGGGACAGCCGGGTGTCGGCGGCGACCTACGACGGACGTCGCTGGCAGCTCCGTCACGCGAGCGGCACGGCGTCGGCCGCCGTCGTCGTCGACGCCGCCGGCGCGTGGGCCGATCACGTGGCCACGCTGTTCGGCGCCCGGCCCTGTGGCCTGCGACCCCTCCGACGCACCGTGGTCATCGCTCGGACCGGGCAGCCCGTGCCCGCCTCGTGGCCGCTGGTCGCGGACGTCGACGACACGTTCTACTT
>Ga0081538_10003473_pt1 | contig 14884 bp, 17 predicted proteins | sample TabmetS5T2R1_FD_71022 | JGI IMG/M metagenome (GOLD analysis project Ga0081538, IMG submission 71022) | Tabebuia heterophylla rhizosphere microbial communities from the University of Puerto Rico - S5T2R1 | ecosystem: Host-associated > Plants > Roots > Rhizosphere ... | reverse complement strand
GATCAGCTGATTGCCCGCTTAGCCCCGCGTCGGCAGGATCGTTACGGCCATCTGCGTGGCGAGTCCCGATACGGCCGAAGCAGCCCAACCACCTCGCCGAGCTCGCGGATCGAGCCCTCTGTGATCGGGTCGACAACCAGGATGGTCTCGTCGGCGCCTGCGTCGCGCAGCTCACAAAGCACTGAGGCGATCCGGTCCGCCGATCCTGTCACCGGCGGCGCATCCGGCGTGGAGGGGCGCTCGCTCGAGCCATCCAGGGCGACCAGGACACACGCGCTCCGCTCGATGCGCCCGGGGTCACGTCCCGCATCGCGCACCACGCCGCTGATGCGCTCGTTGAGCTTCGCGAAGCCGTCCGGCGAGTTGCCGTAGTCCTCGTACCAGGTGTTCCAGGTATCGACGTGCGGCAGAGTGGCAGCGAGCATGCGCGGCCCGTTGCTGCCGATCATGAGACGCGGGGGCGCGGCGGGGCGGGGCAGGAGAACGGCGTCGTCCACGTCGAAGTGGCGCCCGTGCACGGTGACCCGCTGCCCGGCCAAAAGACAGCGGATGATCGTGAATGCCTCCTCGAAGCGCGAGACGCGGTTATCGAAAGGCAGGCCGTATGCGCGGAACTCCTCCTCATTCCAACCGGCGCCGAGCCCGAGGACGAAGCGGCCACCACTGATCTCGGCGACCGTGGCTGCCATCTTCGCGATCAGGCCCGGCGGGTGAAAAGCAGCGCAGGCCACAAGCGGCCCGAGCTTGACGCGCTCGGTCGCCGCGCCGAGCGCGGCCAGCGTCGTCCACGCCTCCCACGGGCCTCGCTCGGCTCCGCCGTCAGCCCGGTAGAGCAAATGGTCACCGACCCAGATCGAGTCGAAGCCAACGGCCTCGGCCGCCCGAGCCATGGCGAGGTACTCCGGCCACGGCACGCGTCGCTCGACCTCAGGAAGCTGGATTCCGACGCGGGGCGATCCGGGCCTAATGGCCCCAGCCTATGGACTCCTCGCGTCGCACGTTCTCGGTGGCCATCCGTCACACACTGCTGCTACTCGCGAACGTGTCGCGTAGACACGTCGCGGTTTATGCGCGGCGGGTGGATGGGTTCGGCGGAAGTTGTCGTGGTGCCGGGCCGGCTCGGCCGCCTGGGATCAGGTGGCGGCGAGTTGGTGTTGGTGGAGCTTCCCGTGCTGGAATGTGCAAAGCAGCCGCGGGCCGTTCGGTGCTGCCTTCATGCGGGGCAGCAGCCGGACCCGCCGGATGCGGACTGCTGCAATACGCGAGAGGGAGGAGTCGCGCCCACCGGCCAGATGTGGTGCAGGGATCATGTTGGGTGATGGTTGCGCCGGAGAGGTACTTCGAAGGGTTGGAGCAGGACCGAGGGTTCGGGTGGCTCGACTCGGGACAGGTCCGCGCCTTGAGCGATGTTCGCGCCGCGCTCAACCGTGCCGCACCTCGATGCGTCGTGCCCGCGGAGACCTGTGGATCAATTAGCGATTGGGTCGAGTTAAGTCTCGAGATCCCGCACGCGCGCGAGCCTGAAACCCGCATCGAGCTCCACTTCGGTGATGGCTACCTGATCCTCCGTTGGCCCGGGGGGATGGCTGTTGGCGGCTGGGATTGGCGCCCGGAGCTGGCGGGCGTGGTCGAAGCCATGTTGGCCGGGCGGAACCGCCAGACCGTCGTCCGCGTGCTCGGCCATGCCGTTTGTGTTGAGACCGAGGTCTGGGACCCAGGCGGGAACATGAGCATCGTGGAGTCGCCTCGCCTCACCCGCCTCAAAGGAGCCATTCTTCGTCCGTTAGCCGCCGGCCGGGAACGGCGACGCTCGATCTCGTTTGACCGAGTCACAGCGATCGAGCCCGAGCGACAGCTCGCTCCCCCTTCGCCCGGTTAGCGATGGCAATGCCGTTTGGGCGGGGTCGGGAGTACCGTCGAAGGCGTGCCGGCCATGGTCAGCCTCGGAGCATCGGTCTCGACGGCACCGGATCAGGAACCGGAGAACTATGGCGCGACGCTGATCAGGGTCCATGACGCGGCCGGGCGGGAGGTGCGTAGCGAGGTCCGAGGCCGCGAGCTCGAGGTGCTCGACATCGTCCTGTTCATCGAGCTGGACGACGGTGAGCGCGTGTCGACCACACCAGGTCAGATTCGCCTGATCGCTCGGCTCGACGGGACCATGAACGAGCTGCGTGAGCGCGTCGGGCAAATGGTCTACGACGACGGAGATCGATGGCCCCGATGGCGGAACCTCATGGCAGCGCTGAAGACCCGAGGGGTGCACGCGGACGACCCAGCCATCGCAACCCTGCCACTAATCCTTGAGTTCAGCGACGATGTCCTCGCTCTCTATCCGTCCGAAACCTCGTAGCTCGACGAACACTTCCGCTATGCGCGAACTGCGGGAGTGACGTCGACCCGAGGCAAGACGCCTGCTGATCGTCCGTTGCGATAGCCAGCGGAACCGCGAGCCGCGCGCTCGCATTCACGCGAATGGGGAAGCACACTTCCTCTGGCTAATCGACCGCGGTGGCTCGCGGTCGGTGATCCCCTGGTCCAGCCGCCTGGTCTGAGTTCCTCCCGGGCGCTACAAAGGGCCGGAGAGGTCGCCCAACCGCTCGTGAGCCAGGCGAACGGCCATCGACCCCTCCCCGACCGCTGATGCGACGCGCTTGATCGAGCCCGAGCGAACGTCGCCGACGGCGAAGATGCCGGGTCGGCTCGTCTCGAGGAACAGCGGGCGCTCCCCGGCGAGCTCGGCAAGATCGGCGGCGTCGACGTCGTGTCCGGTGAGCAGGAAGCCGTCCTTGTCGGTCGCCAGTTGACCGTCGAGCCAATCGGTGCGGGGAGAGGCGCCGATGAAGACGAAGAGCGCGCGGGTTGGGATCTCGGTCCGCTCCCCCAAGCGCCGATCGACGATCGTCACCTTCTCGAGCTCGCGCTCGCCGGCGAGCTCGACCACCTCGGTCCTCCGCATCACCTCGATCGATTCGTTGCGCTCGATCTGATCGACCAGGTAGCGAGACATCGACTTGCCGAGGTCGTCGCCGCGAATCAGAAGGCGGCACGCGGACGCCGTCTGGGAGAGAAACATCGCCGCCTGCCCGGCCGAATTCCCGCCGCCGACGATCATCACCGGGGCCCCGCTGCACAGCTGCCGCTCGGCCTGGGTGGCGGCGTAATAGACGCCCCCTCCTTCGAGCTCCTGCATGCGCGGTACGTCGAGGCGCCGGTACTGGGCGCCCGTCGCGATCACCAGCGCCCGCGCGGTGGTGATCTCGCCGGTCGAGAGCCGGATCGCATGATGGCCCGGCTCGCTCTCGAGCGCGACGGCGGCCGCGGGCATCGTCAGATGCGTCCCGAACTTGCGCGACTGGACGCTGGCGCGCTGGGCCAGCTCGTTGCCTGAGATTCCCGCCGGAAAGCCCAGGTAGTTCTCGATCTTGGCTGAGGTTCCGGCCTGCCCGCCGGTCGCGACCGCCTCGACCAACTGCGTGTCGAGTCCTTCCGACGCCCCGTACAGCGAGGCCGCTATCCCGGCCGGACCGGCGCCGATGACCAGCAGATCGCAGAGCGGCGGCGGCGGGCCCTCGAACCCGAGGCCGATCGCCCTGCCGAGCTCTGCGCTGGTCGGGTTGCGCAGAACCTCGCCGCCGCTCCCGACGACCACCGGCGTCTCGGCGGGCTCGATCGCCAGGTTCGAGAGCAGCGTGCCGGCCTCCTCGTCCTTCTCCTCGAGGTCGATCCACTCATATGGCGTTCGGTTACGGGCCAGGAACTCGCGGAGGCGACGCGAGTCGGGTGAGAAGCGCGAGCCGATCAACCTGATCCCGGCCCCAAGGTCGATCAGGGTCGCCCGCCGGGCGATGAACGCGCCGAGGATCAGATCGCTCATCGATTTGTCTTCGGCCACGAGCTTGCGCAGCTCCTCGAACGGGACCTGAATCACCTGTCCGGCATCACGGACAACGCCGGAGACGTAGAACCGGCTCCCGATGACAAGGCTGTACTCGCCGAGAAACTGATGCTCGCCCTGAACGGCGATGAGACGATTCTCCTCGCCGAGGCCCTGGACGATCGCCACAGCCCCGGACTCGATGACGAAGAAGTCGCTATCCCGATCGCCAGCCCGAAACAGCACCTCGCCGGGCTGGACGTCGCGAATCCGGCCGAGCGCTCGCAGGCGCGCTAGCTGATCGTCGTCCAGCCGCGGGAAGAGGCCGTCGCGATCGGGCGTCTCGGGCGCCCCGACTCCGACCACGTCGCGCCTCACGCCTGCTCCTCAGCCTCGGCGAGCATCCTCGGGACCACCCTTGCCAGGCGGCGCCAGTCCTCGAGACGTTGGCCGTTGAGGAAGAAGGTCGGCGTCCCGTGGACGCCCGCCCTCTCGCCACCGCTGATGTGATCGCCGACGCGCGCGCGAAGCCGCCGCTCGTCGAGAGCGAGTGTGACCTCTGCGGGGTCCAGTCCGAGCGCTGACGCCACCGAGTCCAGACGCTCGCGTGTGAACTCGGTTCGGCCGGCCAAAAGCAGGGCGTGCGCGCGCCAGAACTGCCCGCTGCTCGCGGCAAGCTCCGAGAGCTCCGCAGCGAGGTCGGCGCCGGGATGCAGCTGGGCGTCGGGGAAATGGCGCCAGATCAGTCGCAGGGCGTCATAGCGCTCCAGAAGCGACTGAACTGGGCGCTTCGCCGCGAAGCAGAACGGGCAGCCGAAGTCGCCGTACTCGATTAGCGTCAGAACCGGCTCGGCGGCGCCGATCACGTGATCGAGCTCGGAGGCCTGTATTGGGGCTCCGGACGACATGGACTGCTCCGCTGCTACGCCCCGCTCGGATGCTCGAGCACGAGGGCCACATCCTGGCCCGACCCGACGCACACGTCGAGGACGAACGCAACGGCCACCTCGCTCATCCCCACATGGGCGAGCGCGGTATGCGCGTTTCGCCCGTGATCTCCGGGATCACCAGGGTGAACTCGTCGACGAAGCAGTAGGACCACTCCTCGCCGGGCTCAAGCGAGCGAATGATGGGGTGCCCGGCCTCGGTCGCATGCCGTGAGGCGTGTCGGTTCGGCGAGCTGTCGCAGCAGCCGACCTTGCCGCAGTCGAGGCAGATCCGCAGGTGCAGCCACGGATCGCCCGTCTTCAGGCACTCCTCGCAGCCGTCGACGGACTCTGGCAGCCGCGCAAGCCGAACGTGTCCGAGGTGGTCGCAGCCTTTCGTACGACCGTCACCGGTGCTCACTTCCGTCACACTCATGGTCGCCGCCTGGGGCCGTCCTCGAGCAGGATCCGCGCGACCTCCTCGGGCCTCTCAAGAGCGGCGAAGTGGCCGGTCTGACGAAGGACGAGGTCGCGCGCTCCGGGAACCGAATCGATGTTGGCTTGACGATCCGAGGGCCGCGACCAGTCCTCGTCGCCATAGACCAGCGTGACCGGGGCACTGATCCGCGCGTAGCGTTCTCTGGCCGCGATCAGGCTCTCCAGGTTGCGGAATATCGCCCTGGCAACCGTCGGGTATCCGGGCCGACGGCCGACGCGGCGGAGCTCATCGAGATAGTGATCGGGCAGTTGACTGGGGTCATGCATCCCCCCTCCCATCACCCCCTTGAAGACCTGCTCGTTGTCTACGCGGGCGAAGACCGGGCCGATCAGCGGAGCGCGGATGCCTCCCACCACTACGCGGGCGAGCAGATTGCCTCGCTTGGCACCGTCGGCGAAGTCGTAGGTGTTGAAGGCGACGAGCCGGCGCACTCGGTCACCGAGCTCCACGGACGCGGTCAGCGACAGCGTGGCTCCCATCGACTCGCCCGCCAGGGTGAGATCGGTGAGGTCCAGATCCTCGACCACCTGGACGACCGCGGCCCGTAGCGCCGGCTCCTCGTAGCTCGCGCCAGGGACGATGTCGGACCAACCCATGCCGGGGAGGTCAAGCGCGTACACGGTGAACGCGTCGGTGATCCGCGGGATCACGAGTTGGAAGTGGTCGAGCTGCGTTCGCACCGTGTGCATCAGAAGCAACGGCGGTCCGCTGCCGACCCGCAGGTAGCGCACGCGCCCGCCGCCGCTCAGCTCGACGTGGCCGATCTCGCCGCCCCGGGACCACCTCTCCGTGTAGTCGTTCATGACTCCTCGGTGGCCGTGGCGAGCGTGCCCAGTGCCTGTGGCTCGGGCATCTCCTCGCCGCTGGTGGTCGGATGTGCGGGCAGCAGGACCAGGGCCACAAGCGCCCCGGCGATCGCGACGCCGGCGGCTACCAGGCAGGCGATCTCGAAACCGTGGAAGAAGGCCGTCGACGCGGCGTCGTGGAGTGTGGTCGCCAGGCCGACGTGGCCGCCGGCGGCGAGCTGATCTGCCGCGCCGAACGCTCCACCCACTGATTCCTTGGCGGCGCCGGCCGCGGCGCCGAGCTGGGAGCCGAGGTCATTCGCGAGCCGGCTCGCATAGAGCGAGGCGTAGATGCTGCCGATCACGGCGACGCCCAGGGTTCCACCGAGGATCCGGGTTGCGTCGTTGATCGCTGAGCCCACTCCGGCCTTGGCTCGCGGGACCGCGCCCATGATCGACTCCGTGGCCGGGGCGCTGGTCAATCCCATCCCCGAGCCGATCAGGACCATCTGACCGGCGATGGTCAGATAGCTGGTGCTCGCGGAGGAGGTACCGGCCCAGGCGAAGCCTGCCGCCAGCGAGACGAGACCGGCTGCCACGACCAGCTTCGCGCCGCTGCGCACCGCGAGGCCGGTGCCGAGGACGGAGGTGATGCCGGTCAGTGTTGCCACCGGCAACAGCCGCACGCCGGTTTCGAACGGCCCGTAGCCCTTCAGGAACTGGAAGTACAGGGTGACCAGGAAGATGAACCCCATCAGGGAGAAGAAGCTGATCGTCACCGCACCGCTGGCGGCGCTGAAGCGAAGGTTCCGAAACAGCCCGACGTCCAGCATCGGAGCGGCCGCGCGCCGTTCCCAGGCGATGAAGGCGACGAGCAGCGAGGCGGCGAGCGCGAAGCCGGCCACGGTGCGGGTCTCGCCCCAGCCGTGGTTCGGGGCCTCGATGATCGTGTAGACCAGAATCGCCATCGCCGCCGTTGAAAGAGCAAGGCCCGGGCGGTCGGCGCGAGGGGCGCTCGGATCCCTCGAGCTCGGGACGTAGAGGCTGACCAGGATCAGGCAGAGGACGGCGATCGGAGCGAGCGCGAAGAAGACGCTCTGCCAGCCGTCGCGCTCCAGCAGCCAGCCGCCGACGATCGGGCCCAGCGCGATTCCGATGCCGGTGGTCGCGCCCCAGAGCCCGATCGCGCGCGCCCGCTCACCACGCTCGGTGAAGACGTTCGTGAGAAGCGAGAGCGTCGCGGGAAAGATCAGCGCGGCGCCCAGGCCCATCACCGCGCGTGCGGCGATCAGCTGGCCGGGGCTCTCCGTCAGCCCGCCAGCGATCGTGGCGGCGCCGAAGACGCCCAGCCCGGCAAGCAGCACGCCCTTGCGCCCCACCCGGTCACCGAGGTTTCCGGCCGCGAGTATGAGCGCGGCGAAAACGAGGTTGTAGGCATCGACGATCCACACCAGCTCCGTGGTGGATGCCTGCAGATCTCGCGCAAGCGTCGGGATCGCGACGTTGACGATCGTCGTCTCCACGTTGATGGCAAAGGCGGCGAGGAGCAGCGAGGCGAGGATCAATGGCTTTCGTTGCATTCCGGGAGGTATACCAGAATTCCAAGCTTAAAGACCAGGAATAAGTGTGAGGAGACGCACAGTTGGTCTGCGCGCTAGGATTTCCTTGGCACAGGCATGGAGAAGACAGCAAGCGCACGAAAGAGCTACGCGCAGTACTGCGCCCTCGCCAGAGCGCTCGACGTCGTCGGTGAGCGCTGGACCCTGCTGATCGTCCGCGACCTTCTGATGGGCCCGAAGCGCTACACCGACCTTCGCGCGGGCCTGCCAGGGATCGCAACGGACATACTCACGGCGCGGCTGCGCACGCTCGAGGAAGCGGGCTTCGTACGCCGTCGCGAGCTGCCCCCGCCGGCCCCCGCCACCGTCTATGAGCTGACCGAGATGGGCAAGCGGCTGGGTCCCGCGATCCGGGCCCTCGGCCAGGTGGGCTTCACGATGCTCGGCAGCCCCCAACCCGGGGAGGACGTCCGCCCCGAGCGCTTCGTGGTCGGCCTTCACGCCTCCTTCAGGGGCGAGGAGTTCGCCGACCTGACCGAGACCTACGAGCTCGTCATCGACGGCCAGCCGTTCACGGTCGAGGTGACCGACGGGGTCGTCGACGTGAGGCAGGGAAGCGCGTCGAGCCCCTCGATCAGCCTTGAAATCGACGGCGACACCTTCGTCGCCCTGATGACGGGCCGGGCTTCGCCCGCCAGCGCCCTCGCGACGGGCAGGGCGAGGCTCGAGGGCGAGCGCTCGGCGCTCGAGCGCTTCGTCGACGCTTTCGCTCACCCCACGGCGCAGCCGGCCGCCCGGTAAGGCGCTCCTACTCCTCGGAGCCGAGCGCCCGCTCCGGAGAAGGAGACGTCTGGAGCCGCTGCTCCTTCGCGCGATGAGCGAGCGCCGCGGCCAATCCACGGCTCACGCCCGCAAGGGACGATCAGCAGCAGCCCGAGTCGAGAGCGCTGCTTCTCGACGAACCCAGCGCTCTGAGGCCCGGCTTCCGGCCTGGCTTGCACGGGTTCGTCTGGAGGGCGGGGGCCTTCTCCGCGATCGAGCCGTCGTCGATTCGCTGCCCTTTGGGGCTGATGGGCGTCTCAGCGCTCGCGCCTGAGGCGCTCGATAACCCCGTCGGCGACGCTCGGGTGCGGCTCGGCTGGCAGGTCCATCAGGCTCTGGAGGGTGCGCCGCAGTGTGCGCAGCACGCGCGTGCAGTGTGGGCAGATGCTGACGTGCTCCTCGACCCGCTCGCGCTCGTGGGGGGAGAGGTCGTCGTCGACGTAGTCGGAGAGGTGCGCGTGGGTCCATCGGTGCTCGCGCATGTAGCGGCGACGTTGGAGCAGGCGTCGGATCATCTCTCTCCCTCAAGGTAGTACCGGTCGACCGCCCGACGTACGGCTAGCCGGGCGCGGTGGAGGCGGCTCTTGAACGCCGCCTCGCCCAGCTCCATCACCTCGGCCGCCTCCTGGGTCGAGAGGCCCTCCACATCGCGGAGTATCAGCGGGGCGCGGTACTCGGGCGGCAGCGCTCGCACCGCGTCCTCGAGCACCCGCCGGAGGTCGCCCTGCTCGGCGCGGAACTCGGGCGCCTCGCTCCAGTCGGGTGCCTCCTCGATCGGGCCGTCCTCGATCGAGCCGAACGCACGCGCGGGCGACTTGCGTTCGGTTCGGCGCTTGGCCTCGTTGATGCCGATCCGGTAGATCCAGGTGAAGAAGCGCGAGCGCCCTTCGAAGCTGCCGATGCTGCGCCAAGCGCGCAGGAACGCCTCCTGGGTCACGTCCTCGGCCTCGTCGGCATCCGCTACGAAGCGCAGCACGACCGCATACAGGCGGTCGGCGTGGCGGCGCACGAGCTCCTCGAAGGCGGACCGATCGCCGGCCCGGGAGCGCTCGACGAGCTCCGGCTCGTCGCTCGCCGGGGCTGGCCCGCTCACGCGCGCGCCACCCGGCGACGGTCGTTCGGGGGCATGACCCGTAGCTTGCCAGGCTGCGTCGAAGCCGATGACGACCGTCCGCGCGAGTCCGGACACAGCGGTTTGACCCGGCGAACGTCGGTCGGGATTCAGGCCGCGATTCGGCGGCCGTGAACCGTAGGCTCGGCGCCGAGGTCAAAGCTAGGGATGTTTCGGGCGCGGCTCATCGGTGCGCTCGCCGTGATGGCGCTGTCGTTCGCGGCCTGCGACGACGACGAGCTGTCGAGCTCGAACGGCAGCGGCGGAGGGCCGACGGACGTGCTTCGGGTCGACACGAGCGGCTGGAGGACCGACTTCGCCAGGCACAGCGTGCCGCTGTCCGAGTTCCAGTCGGGCGGCCCGCCGCGGGACGGCATCCCCCCGGTCGACGATCCCCAGCCAACCTCCCAGGCGGATGCCGATGAGTGGCTGTCGGAGCGCGAGCCGGTGCTGGTCGTCGACATCGCCGACCGGGTGCGTGCTTATCCCGTGCAGATCCTGGTCTGGCATGAGATCGTCAACGACACGCTCAGCGGGCGGCCGATCGCGGTCACCTACTGCCCACTCTGCAACTCGTCGGTCGTGTTCGACCGCCGCGTGCGTGGCCGCACGCTCACGTTCGGCACCACGGGCAACCTGCGCAACTCCGACCTCGTCATGTGGGACCGCCAGACCGAGTCCTGGTGGCAGCAGCTCACCGCCGAAGCGGTTGTAGGGAAGCTCACCGGAACAACGCTCGCCGTGCTCCCCTCACAGACGCTCAGCTGGGCCGACTTCAAGCGGCTCTATCCGGAAGGTGACGTGCTCTCGCGCGAAACCGGGGTGCAGCGCGACTACGGGCGCAACCCCTACGAGGGCTACGACCAGCCGGGCAGTGCCCCGCTCCTATTCGAGGGCAGCACGGACGAGCGGCTGCCGCCCAAGGAGCGGGTCGTCGCCGTGTTCGGCGGGCGTGAGACGGTGGTCGTGCCGTTCAGCCGGCTCGCGCGCGAGCCCGTGGTCCACACGGAGGTGGGCAGTCGCCAGGTGGTGGTCCTCTACAAGCGCGGTGTGGTCTCGCCGCTCGACGCGCGCACCATCGCGGACTCGCGTGACGTCGGCACGGCGGCCGCGTTTGATCGGACCGTGGGTGGCGGCAGGCTCAGCTTCGTGCGGCGTGGCGACGGGTTCGTCGACAGGGGGACCGGCTCGCGCTGGGACATCGCCGGCCGAGCGGTCGAGGGGGAGCTGGCCGGTACGCGTCTTCAGCCGCTGCGTCACGATCAGCAGTTCTGGTTCGCCCTGGCCGCGTTCGTGCCCGATGCACGGATCGAACGGTGAGGCGTGCGCGTTCAGGGTTTCGCAAGCGTCTCGCAAGATCTCGGGCCTACGCTCGGAGCGGAGGCTGCACCTGAGGGAGGGAGTGGTCAGGATGAACCGTAAGCACGCGTTCACCGCCGTGGCAGCGGCGACGGTTGCACTGGCGGCGGCACCCGCGGCACAGGCCAAGCAGGCCGACACGTTCGAGGTGACGTTCACGAACCTCACGGGCGGGCAGCCGCTGACGCCCGCCGTGGCGGCCACACACCGGGGCAGGGACGAGCTGTTCCGTGTCGGCGACAGGGCCAGCTTCGGCCTCAAGGAGATCGCCGAGAACGGCAACAACGCTCCGATGCTCATGCGGCTCGCGTCGGACAGGGACGTGTCCCACGTCGTCGAGGCCCCCGGTGGCCCGCTGGTCCCGCCCGGCACCCCGGGCGACGCAATGTTCGGCCAGAGCACCACCTTCACGCTCAGGGCCGATCGCGGGGCCGGGCGGCTGTCGCTGGCGGCGATGCTGATCTGCACCAACGACGGCTTCACCGGCGTGAACAGCCTCAGGCTGCCGTCGAAGGTCGGTGACAGCGTGACGGTCGAGACGATGGGGTACGACGCCGGCACCGAGGCCAACACGGAGGACTTCGCCGACCTGGTTCCGCCCTGCCAGGGCCTGATCGGCGTCACCGGGGAGCCCGGCACCGGCGAGAGCGACCCGGCGCTTGCCCAGAACGACGTAATCCGCCACCACTCCGGCACCACCGGCCGCCGCGACCTGGTGCCCGCCATCCACGGCTGGGACGTGAACGCCCCGGTGGCGCGCATCACGGTGACCGCCACGGGCTGAAGCACCGAACCTGCGCGGGCCTCAGGCGCCGGGGCCCGCGCGGCTGCGGTTACGCTGCACTCGTGGCCGGCGTGGGGGATTGGACGTTCGACGGGACGTGGCCCTTCGAGCCGAGCTGGTTCGAGTCGCCAGACGGTCGGATGCACTACGTCGACGTCGGTCCGAGGGACGGGCGACCGGTGGTCCTGGTGCACGGCAACCCGACCTGGGGCTATCTGTATCGCAGCTTCATCCCCGCGCTGATCGAAGCCGGTCACCGCGCGATCGTGCCCGACCACCTCGGGTTCGGACGCTCCGACAAGCCGTCGGACCCCGAGCTCTACCGGGTCCCGCGGCACGCCGAGCGCCTCGATGCGCTGCTGGAGTCGCTCGACCTGCGCGAGGCGACGGTCGTGCCGCAGGACTGGGGCGGCCCGATCGGGTTGTACTGGCCCACCCGGCACCCCGAGCGCGTGGCCTCACTGTTCATCCTCAACACCTTCGCGCACGGCCTTCGCCGCGAGAGACTCCCGCCAGGCAAGGACAAGGTCCCACTACCGTTGCTCCTGCGCCTGTTTCGGACGCCGCTGGTTGGAGAGGTGCTCGTCAAGGGTCTCGACGCCTTCAAGCGCGGCTTCCTCTTCGGGCAGGGTGTCGTGCACAAGGATCGCTTGACGCCAACCGTCAAGCGCGCCTACCGCGACGTTCATGCCGGCTGGTCCGAGCGCACACCGATCCTTGTCTTTCCGCGTGAGATCCCGGTCACCGGCGAGGGGCCGGTCGTCGCCATGAACACTGCGATCGAGGCGGGCCTCAAGGAGCACTTCCGCTCGAAGCCCGTGCACATCACCTGGGCGATGAAGGACATCGCGTTCCTGCCGAGCTTCCTCGACACGCTCTGGCTCGACACCTTCCCAGACGCCACGGTCACCAGGCTCGAGGACGCCGGCCACTTCCTGCAGGAGGACGCCCACGAGCGGATCGTCCCCGAGCTCGTCAGCTTCGTGAGTCGAGGATCCGCCTGAGCGGCCTCAGGCCGCGACCGTCCAGTCGAAGCGCGAGTAGCGAATCCGGATGCCCGCCTCGCTCTGGCGCAGCAGGTCGGCCAGCGCTGGCAGGTAGCGCGACGCGAACTCGAGCTGGCTGGTGCGGTCGCCGAAGTCGGCGGCGTAGAGGCGCATCAGCCGCGGAAGGCGTACCCGTCGGCGCTCGGGCTCGAGCACGGTCTCGGCCTCCACGTAGGTGCGGGTCGCGAGCTCGAGCTGGGCGTCGAGCGCCGAAGGGTCGTAGTCGCGGATCGGTGGGCAGGAGCGGGCGCCGCAGTTGAGCGCAAAGTGGATGCGCGGGTCGATCCGCGACGGCATCGCCGCGCGCCTCGGATCCCGCGGCCGAAGCGGACGCCGGAGCCTGAACGGCGGCCGCCGGTTGACCCGGAGGATGCCGTTCTCGATCAGGTTGAGCGGATAGTCGTGGCCGCCGACGCGGTAGGCGACCCGGTCGAACAGGCGCAGGTGCCAGAGCAGGTTGCCGCGCAGCGGCCTGAGGCAGAGGCAGTGGAGCACGAGCGCGTTGTAGAGGTTGGCCCAGAAGGCGATCCGCGCGGCGTCGGCATCGATCGACTCGGGCGCGACCCCGTGAAGCTGGCCCGCGAGCGCATCGAGTCGCGGGCAGGGCCCGGGGCTCTCGATGGCCCGAGCCTCCGCGAGGATCTGGCGCGAGAGCTCGACCGCCTCGAGCCGGGTCGGCGCCTGGGTTGGGTTGAGGATCCGCGCGCCGGCCATCAGCGCGCGGACGCCGCGAGGCTCGCGTACCCGAGCGTGCCCTCATCGATCGCCCGGCGGGCGAGCCGGACCGCTTGGATCGCCTCCTCGAACCCGAACGGGCGCCGCTCACTGCCGCGGGAGCGTTCGAGCAGCCGCGCCGCCCGCAGGCGATCCTCGACGCGCCGGGCGAGCCGCGCCGCCTCCTCGTCGAGCGACTCGACCGCGAACGTCCGAAAGCCGCGCCCGGCGAGCAGGCGCTCGTAGCCCGCGAGCGGTAGCGCCCCGCCCACACAGGCGAGCGTCGCGATCGTTCCGCTCAGTTGCTCGGGAAGACGCTCCGGATCAGCGACGACATCTGAGATGACGAGCCGGCCGCCCGGGCACAGCACGCGTTGCATCTCGGCGACCGCACGCGGTTGGTCGGGGAATGTCGAGAGCGAGCACTCGCACAGCAGCGCGTCGAACTCGTCGTCGGCAAAGGGCAGCGCGCCGGCCTCGCCCTCCACGAACCGCACCCGGTCGCACAGCCCCGCGGCGTCGGCCGCTTGCTGCGCGCCGCGAACCGCATCGGCGCCGTAGTCGAGCCCGACTACGAGACAGCCGAACTCCCGGGCCGCGAGCAGGGCGGAGCTCCCCGGTCCAGAGCCCACGTCGAGTAGCCGCTCGCCGGGGCGCAGCTCGATCAGCTCCAGCGACCGCCGCGTCGCCGACTCCCCGCCCGGGTGGAGCTCGTCGCCGAGCAACCACCTCACCGCCGGGCTCTCATACAGCGCCGCGCAGCAAACCTCGATCCCGCCCTCCGCGAGCAGCGCCTCGATGTTCACGCTAGTGGCCACGACCGTTCCCTCCAGCGGACATCGCAAGCCGGACCTGCTCGCGGTAGCCGACCGAGTTATAGGCGCAGAACGGGATCAGCCGCCCGTCCGGGGTGATCTCCGAGACACAGCACTTGCGCAGCTTCTCCACGTCCAGGGTGTACGGATCCTGGAAGTCCTGGATCACGACCATGAACCCGCGCGCGGCCACCTCGCGCAGCTCGGGAGGCATCGCGGTCGCGCACGCGACGCAGTCCAGCCGCTCGGCGACCGGCCCCGAGCCACCGGCCGCCTTCGCCGACCACAACCCCTCGAGGGCCTCGCGTACCTCGAGATCGGGAAGGGCGCGGTTGGTCACGTAGTCGAGGTAGTCCTCGACGTCGACGAGGCGCGGGAGCGGGATGACGTCCTCGTCGTCATAGAGGGCGAACGTCGCCGAGCGGCAGCTCGGCGAGCAGCACGGCACCGGGACGAAGTCATCGGCGCGAAACCAGTCCGGGAGCTGGGCACAGATCGCCTCGATGACGTCCGAGTTGGTCAGCTTGTCGAGCGGATCCGAGTCGACCAGGAACCGCCCGGAGTGCGTGACCGGCTGGAAGAAGACC
>Ga0081538_10003472_pt1 | contig 14887 bp, 13 predicted proteins | sample TabmetS5T2R1_FD_71022 | JGI IMG/M metagenome (GOLD analysis project Ga0081538, IMG submission 71022) | Tabebuia heterophylla rhizosphere microbial communities from the University of Puerto Rico - S5T2R1 | ecosystem: Host-associated > Plants > Roots > Rhizosphere ... | reverse complement strand
CTCGATCCCCGCGGTGGCCGGCGTGCTGCCGGCCGCGATCGGCGCGAATGCGCGCGGCGAAGGGTTGATTTGTCCGGCGTCCGGCGGCCCCGAGGCCGCCTGGGCGAGCCCCGACATGGAGATCATCGCGGCCTCCTCGCTCATCCAGCTCGCCAATCACTTCAAGGGCACGCAGGTGCTCAACCGCCCGCAGCCGAAGATCCGCGAGGTCGAGGGCGCGCCGCTCGACCTGAAAGACATCAAGGGCCAGGAGAGCGCCAAGCGCGCGCTCGAGGTGGCGGCCGGAGGCCACAATCTGCTCATGGTCGGCCCGCCGGGCGCCGGAAAGTCGATGCTCGCGGCGCGTCTGCCTGGAATCCTGCCGCCGCTCGCGCCGGCCGAGCTGCTTGAAGTATCGATGATCGCCTCGGTCGCCGGCGAGATCGCCGACGGCGCTTTGACCAATCGCCGGCCGTTCCGCGCCCCCCACCATTCCGCCAGCATGCCGGCCCTGGTGGGCGGGGGCTTACGCGCCCGGCCCGGCGAAGTCTCGCTCGCCCATGACGGCGTGCTGTTCCTCGACGAGTTTCCCGAGTTCCAGCCGCAGGCGCTCGACTCGCTGCGCCAGCCGCTGGAGACCGGCGAGGTTGCGGTCGCCCGCGCCAATTATCGCATCACCTATCCGGCCCGCTTTATGCTGGTCGCCGCCATGAACCCGTGCCGCTGCGGGCGCGCCAACGATCCGGGCTTCGCCTGCCGGCGCGGCACCAACACGCGCTGCGTCGCCGAATACCAGGCGCGGCTCTCCGGCCCGCTGCTCGATCGCATCGATCTCACCATCGAGGTGCCGGCCGTCACGGCCGCCGATTTGATCCTGCCGCCGCCGGCCGAGGGCAGCGCCGAAGTCGCCACCCGCGTGGCGCGGGCGCGCGCGATCCAGCAGGCGCGCTACGCCGCGCTGGGCGTCGCCGACGTGCGCACCAATGCCACCGCCCAGGGACCGCTGCTGGAACAGGTGGCGAAGCCCGACGGCTCCGCCCTTGCGCTCCTGCGCGACGCGGCGGAAGCCATGCAGCTCTCGGCCCGCGGTTATCACCGCATCCTGCGGGTAGCGCGCACGCTCGCCGACCTCGACGGCGCCGACAAGGTCGGCCGCATCCATCTCGCCGAGGCCCTGTCCTACCGCGCGCTCGCCGACGAGCTGCGTCGGGCTGCGTGATCAAGTCGGCGGGCCGACGAGCGCGCCCCTGCGCCGGCGCAGGGGTGCTATCATCGGCACCACGATTGCGGATGACCCGAGGGGTGAGCATGAAGAGACTCATCGTTGCAACCGCGCTGGCGTTCTGTGCCGGCACCGCCTGCGAGCGGCGCGGAAGATCAACGCGTTGCTGGTGCGCTCGATCCTCGCCAAGCCCGGTCACCACGCGAGCGAATGGCGAATTGCAAATGGGAGGAGGAAGAGGCGACTTTTCGCTACTCGCTACTCACTATGCGCTACAGTCTGCGTAGCGCCACCTGTTCGACCATGTGATTGGCGCTTTTCGCCAGTATGAGGTCGGCGCGCTGGCGGGTCGGCAGGATGTTCTCGCGCAGATTGACGAGATTGATGCGCGACCAGATGGACGTGGCGGTCTCCACCGCCTCGGCATCGGTGAGCTTCGCGTAGCGATGGAAGTACGACATCGGATCGCGGAACGCAGTCGAGCGCAGCGTCAGAAACCGATCGACATACCAATCGCGCAGAACCGCCTCGTCGGCATCGAGATAGACGGAGAAATCGAAGAAGTCGGACACGAATGGGATCGCTTTGCCGTCCCTGGGGGGCCGGCCGGCCTGCAACACGTTAAGACCCTCGACGATCAGGATGTCCGGATGGTCGATCTCGATCGACTGGTTGGGCATCACGTCATAGATGAGGTGCGAGTACACCGGGGCGCGCGCCGGACGGTTGCCCGCCTTGACGTCCGAGAGGAAGCGCAAGAGCGCGGTCAGGTCGTAGCTTTCGGGGAAGCCCTTCTTCTCCATTAGCCCTTCGCGCTGGAGCACCGCGTTGGGAAAAAGAAACCCGTCGGTGGTGACGAGCTCGACCTTGGGAACGTTGGGCCAGCGCGCGAGCAGCGCCTGCAGCACGCGCGCGGTGGTCGACTTGCCCACCGCCACCGAACCGCCGACGCCAATGATATAGGGCATCTTGACGTCCTCGGTGCCGAGGAAGCGCTGCTGGGCGACGAACAGCCGCTGGGTCGCCGCGACATACATGGACAACAGGCGCGACAGCGGCAGGTAGATCTCCTCAACTTCGGCGATGTCGAGCCGGTCGTTGAGCGAGCGCAGTTGCGCGATCTCGCCCGGATCGAGCGTCATCGGCGTGTCGGCGCGCAGCGGCGCCCACTCGGCACGCGAGAAGATGCGATAGGGCGAGAGCTGGGCTTCCGCGCGCTGGTCCATTCAATCCTCGCCAATTAGTCGCGTGGCCGCGCCGCCTTCTCCTCCAGGCCAGTCTTCGCCGTGCGCTCTGACAGCACTGCTTCGACGTCGGCGAGCGTGATGCCGCGCGCTTCGAGCACAACGAGGAGATGGTAGAGGAGATCGGAGGCCTCCGCGATCACCCGATCGCGATCCTCGGCGATGGCCGCGATGGCGGTCTCGATCGCTTCTTCGCCCAGCTTCTTGGCGCAATGGGCAACGCCGCGATCGAGCAGCTTGCGCGTGTAGGAATCGTCGGCGCTCGCCTGCGCCCGCTCCTTCACCCGCGCCGCAAGGGCGTGCAGCGTGAAATGCTCCGGAGATTGCGCTGGCACGGGACGGCCCTTCCTCATTCCACGAGCTGCCGAAATGCCACGTTCCGCCGGGCGGGTCCAGAACCATCCGCTCGGATGCGCGGCTTGCCAGCGCCCGAACCGACGCCCGGAAGCCGCGTCAACCCTGGTTGAACATCGCCCTCTCGTTCCGCTGATGCGGCGCCAGTTCCGGCCCTGCCTCACGGGTCGAGCCGCACCGGCAGGCCGGCGCGCGCCATGTATTGCTTGGCGGCACGTACCGAGTGCTCGCCGAAGTGAAAGATCGAGGCGGCAAGCACCGCACTGGCATGGCCGTCGCGGATGCCCTCGACCAGGTGCTCGAGCGTGCCGACGCCGCCGGAGGCGACCACCGGCACCGGCACCGCATCGGCCACCGCACGCGTGAGCGCAATGTCGAAGCCCGACCGGGTGCCGTCGCGATCCATGGAAGTGAGCAGAATCTCGCCGGCGCCGAGCCGGACGACCTCGCGCGCGTATTCGACCGCATCGAGACCGGTGGGCTTGCGGCCGCCGTGGGTGAAGATTTCCCAGCGGTCGGGCGCGGCCGATACCTGCTTGGCGTCGATCGCCACCACGATGCACTGATCGCCGAATTTCTCCGCTGCCTCCTTGACGAACGCGCGGCGGTTAACGGCCGCGGTGTTGATCGATACCTTGTCGGCGCCGGAACTCAGGAGGTAGCGAATGTCCTCGATGGTGCGCACGCCGCCGCCGACCGTCAGCGGCATGAAACAGGCCTCCGCGGTGCGGCGCACGACGTCGAGGATGATGCCGCGGTTCTCGTGGGTCGCCGTGATGTCGAGGAAGGTGAGCTCGTCGGCGCCGGCCGCGTCATAGGCGATCGCCGCCGCGACCGGATCGCCGGCATCGACGAGATCGACGAACTTGACGCCCTTGACGACGCGGCCGTCCTTCACGTCGAGGCAGGGAATGACGCGGGCCTTGAACATCAGCGCTGGCTCGATGCCGGCATCGATCTCAACCTTACCGGCCGACGCGCGCGTTGCGGATGAGGGCGAGCGCTGCGGCCGCATCGAGCCGCCGGTCGTAGATGGCGCGGCCGGCGATCGCCCCGGCAAGCTTGTGCGCCCGCGGCTCGAGCAGCGCCTCAACGTCGGCGAGCGAGGCGAGTCCGCCGGAGGCAATGACGGGAATCGACACCGCATCGGCCAGCGCAATGGTGGCCTCGAGGTTGAGGCCGGTGAGCATGCCGTCGCGCGCGACATCGGTATGGATGATCGCGGCGACGCCGACGTCCTCGAACCGCCGGGCAATATCGAGCGCGGTGAGCTCCGACGTCTCGGCCCAGCCCCGCACCGCCACCTTGCCGTCGCGGGCATCGAGGGCGACAGCGACGCGGCCGGGATAGTCGCGCGCCGCCTGTCGCACGAACGGCGGATCGCGCACGGCCGCCGTGCCGATGATCACGCGCGTGACGCCTTTCTCCAGCCACGCTTCCACCGTCGCCGTGTCGCGAATGCCGCCGCCGAGCTGCATCGGAATCGACACCGCTTCGAGGATGCGATCGACCGCGGCGGCATTCATCGGCCGGCCGGCAAACGCGCCGTCGAGATCGACCACGTGCAGATATTCGAACCCTTGCGCCTCGAAGGCGTGCGCCTGGTTCGCGGCGTCGCGGTTGAATACGGTCGCGCGCGCTCTGTCGCCCTGCTCAAGGCGCACGCAGAGCCCGTCCTTGAGATCGATGGCGGGTAGGAGGAGCATGTGAGTACTTACGGTCTCCACTTCAGAAAGTTGGTGATCAGGGCGAGGCCCAGGCGCTGGCTCTTCTCCGGGTGGAACTGGGTACCGGCATAACAGCCGCGTGCCACCATGGCGGTGACCGGACCGCCGTAATCGGCCTCGGCCACCAGGTCGGCGCGGTCGTCGGGCTTGAGCTGATAGGAATGGACGAAATAGGCGTGCAGACCCTGCGGCCCGAGATTGATGCCGTCGAGCAGGGGATGCGGCGTGACCTCGTTCAGCGTGTTCCAGCCCATATGCGGGATCTTCAGCCTGTCGTCCGCCGGTGCGATCCGATCGACCTCGCCGGCGATCCATCCGAGACCGGGCGTGACCTCATATTCGCGCCCGCGCTCCGCCATCAGCTGCATGCCGACGCAGATGCCGAGGAACGGCCGGCCTTGGCGGCGCACGATCTCTTCCAGCGCCTCGACCATGCCGTCCACCGCATCCAGCCCGCGGCGGCAATCCGCGAAGGCGCCGACGCCGGGCAAGACCACGCGATCGGCGCGGCGGACCGCGTCCGGATCGCGCGTCACCACGATCGGCTGGTCGCGGCCGCTGGCGCGCACGGCCCGTTCGAACGCTTTGGCGGCCGAGTGCAGGTTGCCGGAGCCGTAATCGATGATGGCAACGCTCACGCCCGCGCTCCCGGCTGAGGAAACAGACCGATCACATCGCCCCGCCCGTCGCTTGCCGGCCGGGCGGGCGACGGGCCCGGAACCGGCGGCGGGGCGGCCGTTGTGCTGCCCAGCCAGGCGTCGAAGAAGCGTCGCTCTGCGAGATCGCTGTCATCGGCCACCACCACGCCGAGATTCTTCCATCCGCCCCGGCGAAGCGTCCAGCGGCGCAGCGTCGCCGCCTCCAGGCCGACGAGGATTGCAACCAGCAGCCCGACCAACGCCCTGGCGCCCCCCGTGGCGCCGAGCTTGGCAACGCCGACCTGAAGCGCGGCCATGCTCACCAGATAGCCGATCAGGACGAGCCAGAGCCGATGCCATAGCATCCAGATCGGGCCCAGCAGGAACGCCCAGAAGGAGAAGCCGTCACGCACGAAGGCGATGCGCGCGGGATCGCTCTCGCTCATCCCGCGGCGCGGCGGCGGCTCGTGCACCGTATAGACGGGCATGCAACTCCTCCGCTTGACCCAACCTCACCCGCCCAGCACGCCCTTGGTCGAGGGAATTTCATCTCCCGCGCGCGCATCGATGGCAACCGCCGCGCGCAACGCCCGCGCCAGACCCTTGAAGCACGATTCCGCGATATGGTGATCGTTGCCGCCGTAGAGCGTCTCCACGTGCAGCGTCACGCCGGCATTCATGGCAAAGGCCTGGAACCATTCCTGCACGAGCTCGGTATCGAATGCACCCACCTTGTCGCGTCCGAATTCCGCCTTGAAAACGAGAAGAGGCCGCCCGGAAATATCGACCGCCACTCGCGTGAGCGCCTCGTCCATGGGCACGTGCACGTCGGCATAGCGGGTGATGCCCTTCATGTCGCCCAGCGCCTGCTTCAGCGCCTGGCCGAGCGCGATGCCGACATCCTCGGTCGTGTGGTGGTGATCGATGTGGAGATCGCCCTTGGCCTCGACCTTGACGTCGATGCGCGAATGGCGTGCCAGCAGATCCAGCATGTGGTCGAGAAACCCGATGCCGGTCGCAACCGAGGACGCGCCGCCGCCATCGAGATCGATCTCGACGCGAACGTCGGTTTCCTTCGTGGTGCGCCTGACCGAACCCTTGCGCATGGCCATCCCTGGCAAAACCGCGCGCCTTTTATCAGGCGCCGTCCAGTCTCGCCACTCCACCTTCGGGCGAATTGCGAATAGTGAGTAGCGCATAGGGAAACAGGCCAAATGGATCTATTCGCCATTCGCTATTCGCCCCGCCCGGTTTGCATTGACCGACGCCAATCCTTAAATCATGTGCCTCGCTAGGTTCTTCCGCTGATGCAGCCACCACAAGCCGATCTCTGGCACGGGACGACGATCCTGACCGTCCGCAAGCGCGGCGCGGTGGTGGTCGGCGGCGACGGCCAGGTCTCGATCAACCAGACCATCGTCAAGGCGAATGCCAAGAAGGTGCGCCGGCTCGGCAAGGGCGACGTGATCGGCGGCTTTGCCGGCGCCACCGCCGATGCGTTCACCTTGTTCGAGCGCCTGGAAAGCAAGCTCGAGCAGTATCCCGGCCAGCTGACCCGGGCGGCGGTCGAGCTGGCCAAGGACTGGCGCACCGACCGCTACCTGCGCCGGCTCGAGGCCATGATGCTCGTCGCCGACAAGGACGTATCGCTGGTGCTCACCGGCACCGGCGACGTGCTGGAGCCCGAGGGCGGCATCATGGGCATCGGCTCCGGCGGCAACTATGCGCTCGCGGCGGCGCGCGCACTGATCGACAGCGAGCTCGACGCGGAAGCGATCGTGCGCAAGGCGATGGCGATCGCCGCCGACATCTGCGTCTACACCAACCGCAGCGTGACCATCGAGACGCTGCCGGTGACGACATGACCGACTTTTCCCCCCGCGAAATCGTCTCCGAGCTCGACCGCTTCATCATCGGCCAGAGCGACGCCAAGCGCGCGGTCGCGATCGCGCTGCGCAATCGCTGGCGCCGGCTGCAGCTCGACGAGCGCCTGCGCGAGGAGGTGCTCCCGAAGAACATCCTGATGATCGGCCCGACCGGCGTGGGCAAGACAGAGATTTCGCGGCGGCTCGCTCGACTCGCCGGCGCTCCCTTCATCAAGGTCGAGGCGACCAAGTTCACTGAGGTAGGGTACGTGGGCCGCGACGTCGAGCAGATCGTGCGCGATCTCCTCGAAGTCGGCATCTTGCTGATCCGGGACAAGAAGCGCAAGGACGTGGCGGCGCGCGCGCAAGTCGCCGCCGAGGAGCGGGTGATCAACGCGCTGGTGGGCGCCAATGCGAGCGCCGCCACCAAGGAGGCGTTTCGCAAGAAGCTGCGCGCCGGTGAGCTCGACGACAAGGAGATCGAGATCGAGCTGCAGGCGTCCAGCCCGTCGATGCCGTTATTCGAGATCCCCGGCATGCCGGGCGCGCAGGTGGGCGCGATCTCGCTCGGCGACATATTTGGCAAGGGATTCGGCAGCCGCACCAAGACCCGCCGGGTGACCGTGCAGGAATCGCACGACATTCTCGTCAACGAGGAATCGGACCGCCTGCTCGACCAGGAGCAGCTGGTTCAGGAGGCGATCAGGGCGGTCGAGAACAACGGCATCGTGTTTCTCGACGAGCTCGACAAGATTTGCGCGCGCGACGGCCGCATCAGCGGCGACGTGTCGCGCGAAGGCGTCCAGCGCGACTTGCTGCCGCTGATCGAGGGCACCACCGTCTCGACCAAGCACGGGCCGGTCAAGACCGACCACATCCTGTTCATTGCCTCCGGCGCGTTCCACATTTCCAAGCCGTCTGACCTGCTGCCGGAGCTGCAGGGCCGGCTGCCGATCCGGGTCGAGCTGCGCGCGCTCACGCGCGACGACTTCGTGCGCATCCTGACCGAGACCGAGGCCTCGCTGATCAAGCAATATGTAGCGCTGCTGGCGACCGAAGGCGTCAGGCTGGAGTTCACCACCGACGCCATCGATGCCATCGCCGACATCGCCGTACAGGTGAACGGAAGCGTGGAGAACATCGGCGCGCGGCGCCTGCAGACCGTGATGGAGCGGGTGCTCGACGACATCTCGTTCGCGGCACCCGATCGTTCCGGCGAGGCGGTCAAGATCGACGCATCTTACGTGCAGGCGCACATCGGCGACCTCGCCAAGAACGCGGACCTGAGCCGGTTCATCCTGTAGCCGGCCGTCAGGCGAGTGGCGCAAGTCACGCGATCAAATAGATCGGGCTGGACCACGCCTGGTGACCGTCGGCTTGCGTGATGCGCACATAGACCGGGAGGTCAGGTCCGCCGGCAAATGTCACGCCGTGCTCAAAGGCGACATGCCGGCTCCAGTCGGTCTCCGGCAGGCGATAGACGCTGAGCGCGCGGCCGAGGCCGCCGCCGGCAAACGTGACCGCGTCATCGGCGAGGCGGCTGAGGTCCACCTCGCCTGAAACGATATTGGTTTCAAGTGATAATGCGCCACGGCGCGCATCATCGAGCCACAGATCGATGCCCGCGCGATTGCCCGTGGTCACCGAGCTCCAGGTGAGGGCGCGGCCCGCCGCCGTCTCCCGCACCTGCCTCTCGGGATTGAGGAAATTCACTGCGGCGAACCGCGCGAAGTGATTGCCCTCCAGGCGCAGCCGCCCGTGCCACTCGGTCTCACGGCCGCGCCCGCGATACTCCGCGCCCTGCCACAGCACGCGCACGCGCCGGCCCAGGTCGCAGCTGGCGTAGGGACGCACTGTCTGGGCCACGCGGGTGCCATGCAGAACCTCGACCCGCTCGAGCGGCGCCGTGCCGCCGCGCAGATCCATGAACAGCCGCTCGCCCGTGGTGCCGTAGTGGCGCCGCTGCCGCAGGGCAGCGAACAGCGCATCGCGGGTCAGCTCGGGCATCAAATAACAGGTCAGGCCGCCGATCGCCCCGAAGGTCGACGCACCCGGACGGGTGGCGCCGGGCCGTCCCTTGTGGTCGTCGCTGTGGCACACGATTCCGACGCGGTAGCCGTGCGCGAAGGCGTCATGCAGCAGCCATTCGAAAGTGCCCCAGGTCGAATGCACTTCCACGGCACGTTCCAGGCGCCCGTCGTGGGCCAGGCCGATATCGGCGTAGCGTCCGCCGACATGGGCAATGACCACCGCGTCCTCACCGGCGAGCGAGGCGAACAGATCGTGCGCTGTGGCGCACTCGGTGTTGGCCTCGCTGTTGCCTGCGACCAGGATGTGCGACGAACGCCGGATCGGGCGCTCTTCGCGGTGGAAGAAGATGTTCCGATCGCCACCCATGCCGGTGTTTCCCGACCACTCGTAGCCGGGCACGCAGACGAAGCGGCCAGGCGCGTCGAATGCCGCCGTCAGGCGATTGAGCTCCTTCCAGAACGCGTCGGTGATCTGGAAATCGTTGCCCTGGTGTCCGACGATGTCGATGAAGGCCTTGTCGCGCGCGTAGCGGAAATAGCTTTCCGCTGTGCCGGTGCCGATCGTTTCCCCGCTCTGGCCGTGCAGATCTCCCCAGTAGCGCCGCAGCGGGGCCGCCGCCACGACGCGCAGCGGATTGGCCCGGGCCAGCGCTTCCCCCTCCTCCGAGACCATCCGCAGATCCACGTCGCCCGGAGTTTCCACGGCGAGGCCGTGGAGCACGATCGGGCCTTGTCCCCGCCTCATCGTCACGCTCTGGGGGAGGCCGCGGATCGGCCGCGACGGCGCCAAGGCAAGGTGTTGATCCGCCTCTCCGGTCGGGTTGCCCCACACATCCTCGGCAACGATTGCCAGGCGAAACGGCTCGCCCGCGACGGCGAGCGACGGCCAGATTGCCTTCCAGCGCGCCGCGGCACCCGGCACGAGGGCGAAGGCGGGCGAGGCGGGAATCTCGGTGAATTCGTAGGTGGCGAAGGCATCGACCCAGGTCTTGAGCTCGAACCTCTCGTCACAATTGGTCTGCAGGCGGAAGCCCGGCGAGCCCGCGCGGCGGTCGCCGAAGCGCACGGTCAGGACGTCGCCAGCGCGCAGGTAACCGCGGCCGACGCGAATGAGCAGCGTGTTGGCCCAGGGGCGGATGTTAAGCCGGTCGAACCAGACGTCGAGCTTTGCGCCGTGGCTGGCCTCCACGCTGGTGTAGTTCGCTGCCGTCGGATCGTCGAATTGCGGCTTGGCCATGTCCGACGTCGTGCGCCAGGAGACCTTCACCATGCCGCTATCGTCGATGCCAAAGGTCCCGGCCGTGTAGCACAGCGTCAGCTCGGCATATGAGCCGGCAACGAATGGACCAGCCGGCGTGAGCGTGGCCGATCCCATCTGTTCGGCAAGGTAGGTCGAGAACGGCACAGCAGGACTTACTGCATCTGGGCCTTGATGTTCAGCTCCTTCACCAGGCGAGCGTATTTGGCGAATTCTTGGCCGACGAATTGAGAGAACTGTTCGGCGCTGCCGCCCACCGGCTCCTGCGCCGCATCGAGGAAACTCTTTCGCACCGCCGGATCGGCGAGCGCCTTGCCGACCTCGGCGTTCAGACGCACGATGACGGCCGGCGGCGTCCCGGCCGGCGCGAACATGGCGATCCATTGATCGAGCACCAGGCCTTTGCTGCCCGCCTCCTGATAGGTCGGCACATCGGGCAGGCTCGGCGAGCGCGCCTGCGTGGTTTGCGCCAGCAGGCGCAAGGTACCGGCCTTGTAATGGGGAAGCAGCGGCGTCGACCCGAGCGAGCCGAGCTTTACGTGACCGGCAATCAGATCGTTGATGGCCGGCGCGCCGCCGCGGTACGGCACCTGCTCGAGCTTGACGTCCGCGAGTTGCGCGAACCATTGCACCACCATGTGCTGCGCCGAGCCTATCCCACTGCCAGTCGCATAGCGCAGCCCCGGCTGCTGCTTCGCCAGGGCCACCAGTTCGGCCAGCGAGTTGAGGCCGAGCGACGGATGCGCTGCCAGGACAATTGGTTGACGCGACAATTGGATGATCGGCGTCAGATCCTTCGCCGGCACGATGTTCATGTTGTAGATGTGCGGGTTGCTCGCCACTGCGTCGGTCGCAACGAGAATCGTGTAGCCATCTGCCGTGCTCTTGGCTGCGGCCTCGATGCCGATGTTCCCGTTGGCACCCGATCTGTTCTCGACATAGACCTGCTGGCCAAACACGCGCGCGAGATGATCGGCGACGACGCGCGCCGCCACGTCGGTCGATCCACCGGCCGGAAACGGCACGATCAGGCGGATCGGCTTGACAGGATAGGCTTCACCCGACGACGCGGCATTCCCGTTCAATCCGAGGGCGAGAACGGCGAGCGCCAACGCGAGGGTCCTGGGAGTCATGGTCCGCTCCTGCATGGAGGTTGCCAGGGCATTCCGCCAGCCAGGCTAGCGGGCTCTCGCAAAAACAGCCAATATAATAATCGACACGGCGTTATCGGCGAGTCGCCAAGAACGCGAGTCTGAGCCGATTCGTCCTATAACCGGGCTGCGACCGGTCTAGCCCCGTAAGCCCGCCTGCCGAACGAGCGGGTAGGTCAAGGCGCGGAATTCCTGCATGCCCTCGATATACCGCGGCCACGACAGCAGGACGCCGTCAAGGCCGACCTTCGACAGGGTCAGCAGCCCGTCGACGATCTGCTCCTTGGTGCCGATCAGCGGGAATCCGCCCCAGCCGGAAACAAACATCTCGGCCATCGCCTTCCGCCGCTCCGGCGGATAATTGCGCCGGTTGATCTCGGCCGCCATCGTGTCGATGACCCGCTCGGCCGCCGCCCAGTCGCCCTTCTGGTGAACATAGTAGTCGTAGAATTCGTGCGCTTCCTTCTCGGTCTCGGCTTGCACGATATTGGCATTGCTCCAGACCTGGACGTCGCGGCCATACTCCCGGCGCGCGAGCTCATGATAGGCTTGCACGTGCGCCCTGTTGGTGGCCAGGTCGTGCGTCCTGATCGACGTGAAGACGAGGTCGCAGTACCGGCACGCGAAGTGACGGCCGCGCTCCGATGAGCCGGCGTTCATGATCGCCGGATAGGGATGCTGGATCGGTTTCGGCTGCAGGTAACCGCGCTTGATCCGATAGAATTTCCCTTCATGGTCGAATCGATCGTCCTCGGTCCACAACCGCTTGACGATCGACAGCCACTCTTCGGCGCAGGCGTAGCGCTCCTCGTGGTCGAGCAACGAGACGCCGAACATCTCCATCTCCGGATAGTTCCACCCATTGACGATGTTGAGGGTGTAGCGGCCACCGGAAATGTGATCGATGACAGTCGATTGCTTGGCGGCGACGATCGGGTGATTCAGCGTGACATGGGACGTCGACACGACGCCCGAATGGCGTGTCGCGCCGGCGATACCGGCGGCCCAGGTGTACGTCTCGAAGCCGGGACCTTGCGGGTCGGTCGCGCCGCCGAAGCCCTGCCAGCGAGCCACCGGTACGAGCGCTTCGAACGCCATGTCATCCGCGAGCTGCGCGAGCGTGACCGTGTTCGGCCACGTGATCTCCAGCCGGCCATCGAGAGCCGACATGACGCAGCCGCTGTCGAGATTGCTCTGGAAGGTGCCGAGTTTCAGCCTGCGGTCGCCAAAGACCGGATTGGTTTCGCGCCGGTCTTGTTGTGGCGCTCGAACATTCATAACCGACAGACCTGGCGCTTCGATCACCCGGTCGGTGATCCGACGGCGTATCGCGTGAGCCGCGCCATGATAGTACAATCCGCGCACCCAGTCGCGGCCGCGTGGCTGCGCCGCAGCGGCATCGCGTCGGCCTGCGCCACGTCAGTTCTCCGGCTTAGGTGGCACGCTCGTCAGCGCGGTTAGCTCGCGGCTGAGGTTTTTTAGCTCGGCCTCCGCCTTTGCCAGGCTGCGTTGCGTTGCGATCAACCGCATATCGGTTGCGGCCAACCGTGCATCGAGGCTCCTGCACCAGAGCGCGGCGGCCAAGCTTACGGTGAAGCATACGGTGACGGCCGCCGCTTGCAACAGGCCGGCAACGGAAAGGGAAACCGATATCGCCCGTTTGTTGCCTGGCGATGTCGGAGAGGCGGCGCGACGCGGCGGCGTGGCGGGAGCGCCACCCATGCCGGTTTCCTGGGGCTGGCCGGCTTGCCGGCCGGCCGCGAACGCGCGTCCGGCAGAACGGCTGGTCTGGCCGCGATCGCCGCCCGACCAGAACGTATCGAATGCCGCGTCGATCGTCGGCATCAACTCATCGATGAGACGTTCCGCGTCAGCCGACCTCAGCCGCTTGCGATCCACCTCACCCCGCATCACGATACCGAACACCCGCGCCAACGGCCGGCCACACGAATCGCGGGCGACAGCCTCGCCTTGGCGCACCCAGGTGAACTTGTGAAAGAGCGAAAGCTTTCCCACGCGCTCATCGGTGATTTCCTGGAAGCGCAGCCTTCCCTCGGGTTCATCATCGAATGAGAGATCGATTTTTGTTCGGAAGAGATGCTTGCATGCGCTCTCTTCGATGAAATCGGGACAGATCGCGAGCCGATAATCGAGGAAACAGTTGGCGGCGATCAGGAACGGCCAGTACGTCATCGCGACGTCGCTGGCGCGTGTGTCGGGCCCAATACCCGACGTCTTGGCAGCTACGTCCATGTTTGCGCCGCCTCCGTCAGGCTCGATGCCGGGAATTTCGACTGGAGCTGCTTGCACCGCAGCGCCTGAATTTCAATGATCGATTGGACGGCGCTCGCCTCATCCCGGATCCTTGCGCAGATCCTTTCCACCTGCGCTGCCAGCGCGTCTTCCTCTTGACCGAGCGTCTGCTCGAACCGGGTCAGCAATTCGAGAATTCTGAAGGCGCGCAGATTGATGGGAATGCCGGGAAAACTCAATTCCTCCAAATTCAGATACCAGGCGATCAGCCACGCGCACTTCACGCCGTTGCGCAGCCACTTGACGAGAAACAGCGGTATCTTTCTATTAACCACCTGTTGGCCGACCAATTGGCCGAGCAGCATGAGCTGATCCGTCATCGTCAGGCCGACCGAATACTCGATGTTGTACGGCGCGACGCGGGCGCCCTTCCTCTTGCTCATCGTCTTGGCGACTGGATCGAATTTCGCGAAATCGTTGCCGACGGCGCTGACCGGAACGAGATGCACGGGAATCGATTCCTTTCGGCGCCGCTGAACGAAGTTGGCGAAAGCCTGATTCTTCAGAAGCTGTTGCCTCACTGCCTCGAGGTTATGAAGTCCCTGCAGGACATCCCATTTGGTTACGAGGAAATGCACCGGCTTTTTCGCGCCCGCCGACAGTCTTGGAACGATCGAGTTCAGGTCGTAGTCGATCGACGGTCCCGCGCCGTCATACCCCTCCAGCTGCTCATAGATCTTCTGGCCGTCGAGGAGGACCAGGATCGCGTGCGCCGCTTCTGTCTGCGTCTCGATGTCGAGCGCCCTGTCGTCATGCGCCTCGCCCATGTCGTCGGTGACGTAGCCGCCGGGATAATCCAGGTATTTGAACGTGAACAGCGAGATTGGTTCCGCCCTCCCGGGCGCCTGGTGCAAGCAGCGAAACGCATATTCGTCGATCTTGCTGGTTCCGGCCGGCCAGTTCGCGTTGGGATTGGCGATCTGCTCGAAGACCTTCACCAGCGAGCTGCGCTGCTTCTCCGACGTCGGCTGGACAAAATATCGGTTGTCGCCGTCCTGGACCGAAAGCTTGCTGTAGAGCGAAGCAAGAAAGACTGTCTTTCCGGATCCGCGCGCCCCCAGCACAAACACCTTATAGACGAATTCCTCTTCCGCTTGCGCTCTGGC
>Ga0081538_10003471_pt1 | contig 14890 bp, 14 predicted proteins | sample TabmetS5T2R1_FD_71022 | JGI IMG/M metagenome (GOLD analysis project Ga0081538, IMG submission 71022) | Tabebuia heterophylla rhizosphere microbial communities from the University of Puerto Rico - S5T2R1 | ecosystem: Host-associated > Plants > Roots > Rhizosphere ... | reverse complement strand
GCGGAGTTCGACGCGCGCGAGCTGACGACGCGCAAGATCAACGCCGAGCTGCGCCGGCTCGTCTACGAGGAGGGCGTCCGCGACGTCACGATCCTCAACCCGGGCGCGCGCCACTCGCTCGGCGTCGGGATCCTGCAGCGCTGCCGGATCACGTTCGACGGCTCGCTCGGCTACTTCGGGCTCGGCCTGATCGACGGCCCCGAGGTGCACGTGAAGGGCCGGGTCGGCTGGTCGGCGTGCGAGAACATGATGAGCGGCGTCGTGATCGTCGACGGCAACGCCGGCTCGCTGACCGCGGCGGCGATCCGCGGCGGCGACGTGCTCGTGCGCGGGCGCGTGGGCGCGCGCACGGGGATCGACCAGAAGGGCGGCACGGTCATCGTGCTCGGCGACGCCGGCTCGATGACCGGCTTCATGATGCAGCGCGGCCGCCAGATCATCGTCGGCGACGTCGGCCCGGGCCTCGGCGACTCGATGTACGACGGCACGATCTACGTCGGCGGCAAGGTGCGCTCGCTCGGCGTCGACTGCGTGCCCGGAGAGTGGACCGAGCAGGACACCGAGTTCATCGAGCGCAAGTTCCGCATCTACGGCCTCGGATCCCCGCCCGAGCTGCAGAAGTTCGTCTGCGGCAAGCAGCTCTACAACTACGACAACCTCGAGCCCTCCGAGCGAAAGCTGGTGCTGTGATGGCGGACGAGACGGCGCCGACGCAGCGCACGGTCCTCGGGCGTTCCCAGATCTTCACGCCCGAGGTCATCAACGACATCCACATGAAGGCCGAGCTCGGCCGCTACCGGATGCGCGGCTTCTCGATCTTCAAGAAGATCCCGCACTGGGACGAGCTCGTGTTCCTCCCCGGCACGCTCACGCGCTTCGTGATCGAGGGCTACCGGGAGAAGTGCGAGACCAAGACCGTGCTGGGCGGGCGGTTCGCGCAGAAGCCGATCGAGCTCGACATCCCGGTCTACATCACCGGCATGAGCTTCGGCGCGCTGTCGCTGGAGGCGAAGATGGCGCTCGCGAAGGGCGCGTCGATGGCCGGCACGGCGACGTGCTCAGGGGAGGGCGGGATGATCCCGCCCGAGCGCGACCTGTCGACCAAGTGGTACTACCAGGTCATCCAGAGCCGGTACGGGTTCAACCCGCACCACCTGATGCTCGCCGACGCGGTCGAGTTCTTCATCGGCCAGGGCTGCAAGGTCGGGCTCGGCGGCCACCTGATGGGGCAGAAGGTGACCGAGCAGGTCGCCGAGATGCGCTCGCTGCCGGCCGGGATCGACCAGCGCTCGCCGGCGCGCCATCCCGACTGGCTCGGCCCCGACGACCTCTCGCTGAAGGTCCAGGAGATCCGCGAGGCGACCGACTACCAGGTTCCGATCCAGCTCAAGCTGGGGGCCGCACGCGTCTACGACGACGTGCGGATGGCGGCCAAGTGCGGGCCGGACATCATCTACCTCGACGGCGCCGAGGGCTCGACCGGCGCCGGCCCGCACCTCGCCACCGAGGAGACCGGGATCCCGCTGATGGCGGCGATCCCGGAGGCGCGGCGGGCGTTGGAGGATGTCGGCCTGGCTGACGAGATCGACCTCGTCGTCGCGGGCGGGATCCGCAACGGCGGCGACATCGCCAAGTGCCTCGCGCTCGGCGCCAAGGCGGTCGCCATCGGCCACTCGGCGCTGATGGCGCTCAACTGCAACAAGGAGATCCCGGGCGTCACCGACTACGTTGGCTCGGTCGGCGTGCCGGCGGGCTCCTGCTACCACTGCCACACCGGCCGCTGCCCGGTCGGGATCACGACGCAGGATCCCGAGCTGCGCAAGCGGCTGGTCGTCGACGAGGCGGCCGAGCGGGTCTACAACTTCCTCCACACGCTGACGCTGGAGGTCCAGCTGATCGCGCGTGCGTGCGGGAAGACGAACATCCACTCGCTCGAGCCCGAGGACCTCGCCGCGCTGACCGTCGAGGCAGCCGCGATGGCGAAGGTGCCGCTGACCGGCACCGACTACATCCCGGGCGTGTCGGAGGAGCGCTCCCTCGCGCGGATCGAGCGGCTGCTGGAACGGCATCTGGAGAGCCCGGTCGACTCCGTCCTGTCCGAGCCGAGCCACAACGGGGAGGCGCTGGCGTGACCAAGGAACCCGAGAAGATCATCTCGATCGACGCGGAGTACCTGTCCGGCCACCGCTTCCCCTACCAGGAGGACATGGCGCTGGTCGAGGACGTCGACCTGCTCGCGGCGACCCCCGGCCAGGACATCAACTGGCTCGAGGACATCACGCTGCTGGAGGAGGACGGCGTGCCGGCGGTGTTCGACCGCTACTCCAACTCGTTCCTGAAGATCTACTTCCGGATCCCGGCCGGGCGCGAGGACGAGATCGCCCGCAAGGTGCTCGTCAAGCACCTGCAGTCGGGCAACTCCTACGGGATCGTTCTCAAGGCGCAACACGCGAAGTTCCCGCAGCCCGAGCTGGGGCCGTGGGTCGACGCGTCCGCGACGGTCGGGACGGACTGGCGGCCGCCGGCGCTCGAGGGCTGGGAGCCGCCCGCCGGTCACTAGTGCGCGCGTCCGCAAGTTCGACGGGTTCTGGCGGGCGCCGCCCGCGGCTGCCGGCACCCGGCATCCGGTCACGCGCCACCAGCATGCTCGCGGATGCCGTGCACCGGCAGCCACGACCGGCATCCCGCCAGGCGACCCGCCGAACTTCCGGACACGCGCATTAGCTAGTTGGCGGTCACGCTCACACAGCTCTCGGCGTTCGTGTGCGTGGTGCGCCGCGGATCGGTCACGGCTGCGGCCGAGGAGCTGTTCGTGACGCAGCCGTCGGTGTCGGCGGCGGTCGCCGCGCTCGAGCGCGAGGTCGGCGCGAAGCTGCTCGAGCGCGACGGCCGTGGGCTGCGGCCGACCGAGGCGGGCGCGGCGTTCGCTCCTTACGCCGCGCACGTGCTCGGGTTGCTCGAGCAGGGCGAGCGCGCCGCGCGCGAGGCGGCCGCGGGCGGGCGGAAGACGCTCCGCATCAGCGCCGTGACCGCGGCCGGCGATCACGTGGTGCCGCAGCTGATCCGGGCGTTCCGCGACGCGCACCCCGAGCTCGACATCTCGCTCCACATCGGCAACCGCTCCGAGGTCTTCTCCGAGCTGCTCGACCACCAGGCGGACCTGGCGATCACGGGCCGGGTGCCCGACGACGAGCGGCTCGTGGGGGAGGCGTTCGCGGTCAACGAGATCGTGCTCGTCACCGCGCCGGACGATCCGCTGGCGAAGCGGCGCTGGGTCGCGGTGGAGGAGCTAGCCGGCCGCCCGTGGCTGCTGCGCGAGCCCGGGTCCGGCTCGCGCGCGATGGCGGAGGAGTGGCTGTCGCAGCGCGGGCTGGTGCCGTCCGTGCTGACGCTGGGGTCGAACACCGCGGTGCGCGAGGCGGCGCGGGCGGGGCTGGGCCTCGGGCTGGTGTCGCGGACCTCCGCCGCGCTGGAGCTCAAGATGGGCCTGCTCGGCACGATCCGCCCGCGCGGCGGGCTGCCGCAGCGCCAGTGGTTCGTGGTCCGCTCGACGGTCGGCCCGTCGCGGCCGCCGGCCGACGCGTTCGTCGCGTTCCTCGCCTCTGCGGCCGCCCGGCAGGTCCTGAATCGCGTGCTCGAGATCCGCTGACGCCGGTTGCGAGTTCGCGTCGCTAGCCGACGCCAACCCGCAACGCAGCCCCGGCGCGCGCGGCGACGTGCGCGCGCCAGGCGGCGTTGGCGCCCAGCGCTTCGAGCACCTCGGCGCGCCGCTCGTCCGCGAGCTTCGGCGCGAACTCGGGAACGATCTCGCACGCGGAGCGCAAGCCGACGCCGTCGCCGCACGGCGAGCCCGGGTGGAAGAGTCCGGAACGGCGGGCGAGCCAGAGTGCGCATAGCACGTCGGAGGGCTGCACGACGTCCTCGACCACGAGCGGCGGCGCCGACCGGCGGCGCGGCGCGCGCGGATGAGGGTCGAGGCAGCCGGCGGTGAGGAGCGATTGGCGCCACGGCTCGCGCGAGGCGGCCGAGTAGCCGGGGAGCAACTCCGCGCAGGCGGCATGCAGGGCGCGCGCGCCCCGGCGCACGGCCGCTAGGGCGTCGCCCTTCGGCGCGCCGTTGTCGAGCCCGACGACCGCGCCGGGGCCAATCGGAGCGGCCGCCTTCGATGCGCCGTTCTGACGCGCGGGACCGATCGGATCGCCCGCCCTCGATGCGCCCTTCTGACGTCCGGGACCGATCGGATCGGCCGCCCTCGATGCGCCGTTCTGACGTCCGGGACCGATCGGAACGGCCGCCCTCGATGCGCCGTTCTGACGTCCGGGACCAATCGCATCGGCGGGCTTCGCAGCCCCGTTCTCGAGCCCGACGACCGCGCCGTTCAGGCGCCGCAACTCGGCGCGCACACGGCGCTCGAGCCAGGCCTCCGGGGCGGCGAGCGCCATCAGCCCGCCGCCGCCAGCGCCGGCCGCGCGCTCTCGCGCGCCTCGATCTGCTCGAGCTTCCCCAGCAGCACCTCGGCCATCCGGAGCGACGCCGCGTCGATCAGCCGGCCGTCGAGCGACACCGCGCCGCGGCCCTCGCGCGCGGCCTCCGCCATCGCCGCCACGATCCGGCGTGTCTTCTCCGCCGCCGCGGCATCGGGCGTGAACACCTCGTTCGCCAGCTCGATCTGCGACGGGTGGATCGCCCACTTGCCCTCGTAGCCGAGCACCGCCGCGCGGCGGGCGGCGGCGCGGTAGCCGGCCGGGTCGCGGAAGTCGCCGTAGGGCCCGTCGATCGGCCGCAGCCCGTGCGCGCGGCAGGCGACCGCGATGCGCGCGAGCGGGTAGTGCCACTGGTCGCCCCAATGCTCGTCGCCGCCCTCCGTCCGCACGGAGTAGGCGGACGTGGAGCCTCCGATCGACGTCGTGTGGCTCTGCAGCGATGCCGCGTAGTCGGCGACTCCGAAGACCATCGCCTCCATCCGCTCGGGGCACGCGGTGGCGATCTCGTCGATGTTGTGCATGCCCGCGGCCGTCTCGATCAGCACGCTGATGCCGATGTGCGGCAGCTTCTTCGCCGCCTCGATCTGGGACAGCAGCGTCGCGACGAGATGGACGTCGCCGGCGCCCGCGACCTTCGGGACCAGCACGGTGCCGACGTGCTGGCCGGCCTGCTCGATCACGTCGACGATGTCGCGATAGCACCAGTGCGTGTCGAGCCCGTTGATCCGCAGCGACACGGAGCAGCCCGACCAGTCGAGCTCGCGCAGCGCGGCGATCACCTGCTCGCGCGCACGCTCCTTGTCGTCGGGCGCCACGGCGTCCTCGAGGTCGAGCATCACGACGTCGGCGCCCAGATGCGGCGCCTTCTCGAGCATGCGCACGTTGCTGCCGGGCACGGCCAGCTCGGATCGGTGCAGCCTGGTTCGGATCGAAGTCATGGGCGCGGGAGTGTGGAGCGGCGCACGAGACGAGTGCAAGCGGAGATAGCGAAATTCGCATGATCCGATCAGCGCACTCGATGCATAGAGCGCACTCGATGAAACGATCCGGAAAATTCAGCTTGAGTTCCACGAAGCGCGGGTGCACGCTCCCGCGCCATGTCGATCCCGCCTCCGCTCGATCCTCCCGCCCGGCTGCTGTGCGGGCCGGGGCCGTCCGACGTCGAGCCGTCGGTCCTCGCCGCGATGCGCCGCCCGATGCTGGGCCATCTCGACCCCACCTTCCATGCCGTGCTCGACGAGGTGACCGCGCTGCTGCGCGCCGTCTGGCGGATGCCGGACGGCGACGTGCTGGCGCTCCAGTCGACCGGCACGTCGGCGATGGAGGCGGGCATCGCGAACCTGCTCGAGCCGGGCGACACCGCAATCGTCGCCGAGGCGGGCTTCTTCGGCCGCCGGCTTGCCGACATCGCCGAGCGCCACGGCGTGAACGTCGTGCGGGTCACCGCGCCGTGGGGCGAGACGGTGCCGAACGCGGCGATCCTCGACGCGCTCGACCAGCACCCCGAGACGCGCCTGATCGCGGTCGTGCACGCCGAGACGTCGACGGGGGCGCTGCACCCGCTGCGCGCGCTCGGCACGGAGCTGTTCGGCTACGACGTGCTGCTGATGGCCGACTGCGTCACCTCGCTCGGCGGCGTGCCGCTCGAAGCCGGGCCGTGGGGAGTCGACTACGCCTACAGCTGCACGCAGAAGTGCCTTGCGGCGCCGCCCGGGATGGCGCCCGTGGCGATCTCCCCGCGCGCCTGGCGCCGGATCCGGTCGCGCCGCACGCCGGTTCCCTTCTCGCTCGACCTGGAGCTGCTGCGCCGCTACTGGGTCGAGCGGCCGGCGGTCTACCACCACACCGCTCCGATCCTCGGCGTCTACGCGCTGCACGAGGCGCTGCGGCGCGTGCTCGAGGAGGGGCTGGAGGCGCGCTGGGCGCGCCACGCCGCCGCCGGCGCTCACCTGCAGACGGCGCTGCGGGGGCGCGGCCTCGAGCTGGTCGCCGACCCGCGCCGTCAGATGGCCCCGCTGACCGCCGTCCGCGTGCCGCCGGGGGTCGACGGCAAGGCGGTCCAGGCGCGGATGCTGGCCGAGTACGGGATCGAGATCGGCGGCGGCCTCGGCCCGGACGCGCCGCCGATGTGGCGGATCGGGCTGATGGGCCGCAACGCGTCCGTGGCGACGGCGACGCGCGTGCTGGCGGCGCTCGACGAGGTGCTGGAGCCGGCCGCCGAGCTCGCGGTCGCGTAGAGCACGGCGCGGCGCCGCGGCCGGCCCGCCGCGCTCGTCGGCCGCCGCGGTGGTCGCCGCGCCGGCGCCGACCTTGTCGGGCGCGGCCGTCATCGCCGCGCCGGCGCCGACCTTGTCGGCCGCGGCGGTGGTCGCCACGCCGGCGCCGCGCTTGTCGGCGGCGGCGGCCGGCGGTCGCGCGTAGAGTCCGCGCCCGTGCCGCGCATCGTCGTCACCCGCGCGCTCCCGCAGCCGGCGCTGCGCGCGCTTCGCGACAGCGGCGCCGACATGTGGGTCTCGCCGCACGATCGCGCACTGAGCGCGGAGGAGCTGCGCGACGCCGTGCGTGGCGCCGACGCGATCGTGGCGATGCTGCACGACCGCATCGACGACGACCTGCTCGCCGCCGCTGGCGAGCAGCTGCGCGTCGTCGCGAACGTCGCCGTCGGCTACGACAACGTCGACGTCGAGGCCGCAAAGCGCCACGGCGTGACGATCACGAACACGCCCGGCGTCCTCACCGACGCGACGGCGGACCTCGCGATCGCGCTGCTGCTCGCGGTGACCCGCCGGCTCGGCGAGGGCGAGCGGCGGATCCGCTCCGGCGAGCCGTGGGCGTGGTCGATCGACTTCATGCTCGGCCGCGGGCTGCGCGGCAAGACGCTCGGCATCGTCGGCTACGGCGGGATCGGCCGCGCGACCGCCCAGCGTGCGCGCGCGTTCGGGCTGGAGGTCGTCTACACGAAGCGCTCGCCCGGCCCCGACCCCGGCCAGATCGAACTCGACGAGCTGCTCGAGCGCTCGCACTTCGTCTCGCTGCACTGCCCGCTGACGCCGGAGACGCGGCACCTGATCGACGCGGCGGCGCTGGACCGGATGCGCGCCGACGCCTTCCTCGTCAACACCGCCCGCGGCCCGATCGTCGACGAGGCGGCACTCGCACGGGCGCTGCGCGACGGTGCGATCGCCGGCGCGGCGCTCGACGTATTCGAGCGCGAGCCGGAGGTCCACCCGGACCTGCCCGCGCTCGAGAACGTCGTGCTCGTCCCGCACCTCGGCTCGGCGACGGTCGAGACGCGCACGGCGATGGCGGAGCTCGCGGCGGCCAACGCGATCGCCGTACTGGCCGGCGACGCCCCGCCGACGCCGGTCAGCGCTTGACGACGTAGCGCAGATGCGTCACGTCGGTGCCCTCGACGACCGAGACCGGTCCCTCGAGCTCGACCGGCGCGCTCGCCAGCTGCTCGAAGAACGGCGTGCCGGCGCCGAGCAGGACGGGGACGAGGTCGACCCAGATCTCGTCGAGCAGCCCGGCGTCGAGCGCCTGGCGCGCGATCATGCCGCCGTTGAGGCCGACGCCCTTGTCGCCGGCGAGCTCCTTGGCGACGGCGACCGCGCGCTCGATGCCCTCGCTGACGAACGCGAACGGCGCGTCGTCGCGCGGCCAGCCGTCGGGCACGCTGTGGCTCAGTACGACGACGGGCACGCCGAGCGGGTGGTTGCCGCCCCAGCCGTTGGTGAAGTCGAACAGCTTGCGGCCGACGACGATCGCGCCGCTCATATCGCGGATCGCGCGCCAGTGGTCCGCGCTCGTCGGCGTCAGCTGGAGCGTCATGTCCGGGTCGGCGGTCGGGACCGCGACGTCGCCGTTGCCGTACCACTTGAAGAGATGCTCGAAGCCGGTCTCGCCCGGGCCGGCGATGTAGCCGTCGAGCGACATGCTGGCTCCCGTGAACACCTTGGTCATCGTCGTTCTCCTTGTCGTTGGCGTGACTGCGACCCGTATGACGACGCGCGGCCGCGATCTCATCGGTGGGATCGAGGCGTAACCGTAGGGTTGCACGTCGCGCCACGATGTGTAACCATGCGGTGACACATCGACCCACGGAGGTTCTCCCCATGGCCCTGGAGCAGATCGAGCGCGAGACGACCATCGACGCCCCCGTCGAGCGGGTCTGGGCTGTTCTGACCGAGCCCGAGCACGTCGGCGGCTGGTTCGCCGATGCCGGCGCCGAGATCGACCTGCGCCCCGGTGGCGCGATGCGGCTGAGCTGGGCCGAGTTCGGCTCGGTCCAGGCGCGCGTCGAGGTGGTCGAGCCGCCGCGCCGCTTCGCCTACCGCTGGACGGCCCACTTCGCCGGCGACGCGGAGCCGGCGGCGGGCAACTCGACGCTGGTCGAGTTCACGCTCACGCCGGAGGGCGGCGGCACGCGGCTGCGCGTCATCGAGTCCGGCTTCGACGCGCTCGCGACGTCGGCCGAGGCGGCCGAGCGCAACCACGCCGACAACACGAGCGGCTGGAAGGAGATGACGCGGCGGCTCGCCGACTACGCGCAGCGGGTGACCGCCTGACCGCAGCCCCTTCAGCGGAGGTCTTCGGCGCGCTCGCGGACCCGACGCGCTGGGCCGTGCTCTCACTGCTCGCCGAGCGCGGCGAGGCGACCGCGACGACGCTGGCCGGCGACCTGCCGGTCAGCCGCGTCGCGGTTGTCAAGCACCTCGCCGTGCTCGACCGCGCCGGCCTCGTCGAGAGCCGGCGCGCGGGCCGCGAGGTCCGCTACACGGTCCGCACGGAGCGGCTCGACGCGACCGCGCGCTGGATGGCCGGCCTCGCGTCGCAGTGGGACGCCCGGCTGACCGCGATCAAGCGGATGGCCGAGCAGAGCTGACGGCGCCCTCATGCACATAAGCGTCTATACGGCGCTTATGTGCATGAGGGACGGGGCGCCCCTTGCGGATTTTGTACGAATTTGTATACGATCGCGCCGTGTCGTTCCTCCTCAGCTGTCCCAACTGCGGGACCCGGGAGGTGACCGACTTCGGGTACGGCGGGGAGGTGACCGCCCGTCCGGCGTCGCGACCCGACCGGCGCGAGCTCAACGCGTACAACTACTTCCGCCGCAACGTCGCCGGGGTGCAGCGCGAGTGGTGGTTCCACCGCTCCGGCTGCCGCGCCTGGTTCATCGCCGAGCGCGACACGACGACGAACGAGGTCAGGTTCACCGCGCTGCCGGGCGCCGCCGAGGATCCGCAGACGCCCGAGGCGTCGAAGGCGCACGGGGAGGGCGTGGTCACTTGAGCCGCCTGCCCGTGCAGCCGGGCGAGCGGATCGACCGCGGCCGGGCGATCGGCTTCACGTTCGACGGCAAGGCGATCCCCGCGTTCGAGGGCGACACGATCGCGTCGGCGCTGTACGCGTCCGGCCGGCGCACGTTCAGCCGCTCGTTCAAGTACCACCGGCCGCGCGGCGAGCTGTGCGGCTGCGGCCAGTGCGCCAACTCGCTCGTGCAGATCGGCGGCCGCCCGGGCGTGCGCGCCTGCGCCGAGCCGGCGCGCAACGGGCTCGCGGTGAAGCACACGAACGCCAAGCCGGGGCTCGACTTCGACGTGATGCGCGCGACCGACGTCGTCGGCGGGCCGTTCACCCCGCCCGGCTTCTACTACAAGACGTTCATCCGCCCGCGCCGGCTGTGGCCGCTGTACGAGAAGGTGCTGCGCTCGGCGGCCGGTCTGGGCGTGCTGCCGCGCAAGCAGGCCGAGCGCGAGTGGCGGACGCAGTACCGCCGCCGCCACTGCGACGTGCTCGTGATCGGCGGCGGCGTCGCGGGCCTCGCCGCGGCGCTGTGCGCGGCGGAGCTGGGCGCCGACGTCGTGCTCTGCGACGAGGACGTCGAGCCCGGTGGCGCGCTGCTGTACGAAGGCGGGCACGAGCGCGCCCGCGCACTCGCCGCGCAGGCGCGCGCCGCCGGCGTCGAGATCCTCTCGCGCGCCCCGGCGCTCGGGTTCTTCGACGGGCTCGTGCCCGTCTGGCAGGGCGACACGCTGCACCAGGTGCGCGCCGCCCGCCACATCGCAGCGACCGGAACGCTCGAGCAGCCGCTCGTGTTCCCCGACAACGACCTGCCCGGCGTGATGCTCTCCTCCGGCGCGCGCCGGCTCGCCGCGCTGTACGCCGTCAAGCCGGGCAACGCCGCCGTCGTCGCCACGACCGGCGATCGCGGGCTCGACGCCGCGCTCGCGCTGCACGACGCCGGCGTGCGCGTGCTCGCGGTCGCCGACCTGCGGCCCGACCCAGGACCGCTCGGCGCGCGCGTCGAGGCCGCGGGTATCGAGCTGCTTCGCGGCGCGACCGTCGTGCGCGCGATCGGCCGCCAGGCGGTCACCGGCGCGGTGCTCGCGCCGGTCGATGCGCGCGGCTACGCGATCGAGGGCCGCGAGCGGCGCATCCCGTGCGACCTGATCGCGGTCTCCGGCGGCTCGGCTCCGTCGACGTCGCTGCTGCTCCAGGGCGGCGCGAAGGCTTACCCCGACGAGGCGACCGGCCGCTTCTTCGCGACCCGGCAGAACGACATCGTGCTCGCCGCGGGATCGGTCGCCGGCCACGACGACGCCGACGGCGCCGAGCTGTCCGGGCGCGTCGCCGGCGCCGAGGCCGCGCTCGCGCTCGGCTTCGGCGACGGTGGCGGCAGGGCGGCGCTGGAGCAGGACCGCTCGCGCCTGCGCGACCGCCCCGCGCCCGCGCCGGACGCGCCGGCGCCCGCGATCGCGCGTGACCGCGACAAGCGCGGCAAGGCGTTCGTCGACCTCGACGAGGACGTCGCGACGAAGGACATCGAGCTCGCCGCCGCCGAGGGCTACGACTCGATCGAGCTGTCCAAGCGCTACACCACCGTCACGATGGGCCCGTCGCAGGGGCGCTTCTCGCAGCTCGCGTCGATCCGCGCGCTCGGCGCCCACACCGGCGTCACGCTCGGCGAGGTCGGGATGACGACCGCGCGCCCGCCGTGGGTGAGCGTGCCGCTCGGCGTGCTCGCGGGGCGCCCGTTCGAGCCCGCCAAGCGCTCCTCGATCCACGGCCGCCAGCGCGAGCAGAACGCGACCGTGAAGTGGGCCGGCGACTGGCGCCGCGCGTACGACTACGGCGACCCGGAGGGAGAGGCGCTCGCCGTGCACGAGCACGCGGGCGTGATCGACGTCTCGACGCTCGGCAAGCTGCTCGTGCGCGGCCCCGGCGCGGGCGAGCTGCTCGACCGCCTGTACCCGAACCGCTTCTCCAACCTCAAGCCCGGCCGCGTGCGCTACGGCGTCATGACATCGGACGCCGGCAGGATCCTCGACGACGGCACGATCTGCCGGCTCGACGACGACTCGTTCTACGTCACGACGACGTCGAGCGGGGCGGGCGCGATCGAGGAGTGGTTCGGCTGGTGGCTGGCCACCTGGGACCTCGACGCGCGGGTCACCGACGTCACGCAGGCGCTCTCGGCGATCAACCTCGCGGGGCCCGAGGCGCGCGCGATCCTGACCGGCCTGTGCGACCTCGACCTGTCCGCCGAGTCGTTCGCCTACCTCGACGGCAAGCAGGGCAAGGTGGCGGGCGTCGACGCACTGCTGCTGCGGATCGGGTTCGTCGGCGAGGTCGGCTACGAGATCCACTTCCCGTCCGCGTACGGCGAGCATGTCTGGGACGCGCTCGTCGCCGCCGGCGCGCGCCCGTTCGGGCTCGAGCCGCAGCGCGTGCTGCGGCTGCAGAAGCTGCACGTGATCGTCGGCCAGGACACCGACTCGGAGTCGACGCCGTACGGCGCAGCGATGCCGTGGATCGTCAAGCTCGACAAGGAGGACGACTTCATCGGCCGCTGGGCGCTCGAGCACGCCGCCGAGCATCCGGCCGAGTACGCGCTCGTCGGCTTCACGATGAGCAACGGCCATCTGCCGACCGAGGGCGCGGTCGTGCTGCCGGGCGGCCAGGTGACGTCCGCGCGCCGCTCCCCGCAGCTCGGCCAGGTGATCGGGATGGCGTGGGTGCCGGCCGCGCAGGCCGCCGACGGCGCGACGATCACGATCTCCGACGAGGGGAGCCGCTACGAGGCGACCGTCACGACGGCGCCGTTCTACGACCCCGAAGGGGAGGTGCTGCGGTCGTGAGTGTCCCCTCGACGCTCGCGTTCGGCTTCCTGGCGCCGACCGCCGCCGACGTCGTCGCGCGCTCGCCGATGGAGCGCCAGGCGCGCGCCGCCGGCGCGCGCTTCGAGCTGCGCGACTGCTGGAACGTCGCGGTCGCGTTCCCGGGCGAGGAACGCGCGCGGGCGAGCGTCGCGTTCTCGGACGTCTCGTTCATCCGCAAGTACGAGCTCCAGGGCGAGCTGCCCGCGCTCGACCTCGGCCGCGCCAGTACGCGCGGCGACTCCACCTGGCTGCCGATGACCGCGACGCGCGCGCTGATCCTCGGCGGCGACCCGCCCGAGGGCGCGCTCGACGTGACGATCGGCTTCGGCGCCCTCAGGATCGCCGGCCCGCTCGCGCGCGAGCTGTTCGCGCGCTTCACCGCGATCGACCTGCGCCCGCACGTCACCGGGCCGGGCGACTGGCGCCCCGGCTCGGTCGCGCGCACGCCCGGCGGCATCCTGTGCGAAGACGAGGACCGCTACCTGATGCTCTTCGGGGCCGCGTTCGGCCAGTACATGTGGACCGTCGTCGACGACGCCGCGCAGCCGCTTGGCGGAGGGCCGGCTGGTGCTTGACATCTTCCGCACGCGCCGCATGTGGCGGCCGCGCCCCGACCTCAAGAAGCGCTACGACGTCGTCATCATCGGCGGCGGCTCGCACGGGCTGGCGACCGCGTACTACCTCAAGCAGCGCGGCATCACCGACGTCGCGGTGCTCGAGAAGAGCTACATCGGCTCCGGCGCCGCCGGGCGCAACACGACGATCCTGCGCTCGAACTACAAGACGCCCGAGGGCGCCCGCTTCTACGACGCGTCGATCAAGCTGTACGACAAGCTCGCCGCCGAGCTCAACTTCAACCTGCTGTTCAGCAAGTGCGGCCACCTGACGCTCGCCCACACCGACCGCGCGATGTTCGTGATGGCCAACCGCGCCGAGGTCAACCGGCTGAACGGGATCGACAGCCGCCTGATCGGCCCGGAGGAGGTGCAGCGGCTCGCGCCGGCGATGTACGTCGGCGAGGACACCACGCACCCGATCATGGGCGCGCTCTACCACCCGCCCGGCGGCATCATCCGCCACGACGCGGTCGTCTGGGGCTTCGCGCGCGGGGCCGACCAGGGCGGCGCCGAGATCCACCCGTACACGGAGGTCACCGGGCTGGAGCGCTCGAACGGGCGCGTCACGGCCGTCAACACCACGCGCGGGCGGATCGAGGCCGGCCAGGTGGTCAACGCGACGGCCGGCTGGAGCACGCTGATCTCCGACATGGCCGGCGTGCCGATGCCGATCACGACGCACATCCTCCAGGCGTGCGTCACCGAGCCGGTCAAGCCGCTGCTCGACGTCGTGATCGTCTCCTCGCAGATGCACGTGTATCTCTCCCAGACCGATCGCGGCGAGTTCGTGATGGGATCCGAGATCGAGCCGTGGACGACCTATCGGATGAACGGAACGCTCAACTTCCTGCAGGACCTCACGCGCCACACGCTCGAACTGTTCCCGCAGCTCGAGCACGCGCGGATCCTGCGTGCCTGGGCCGGTCTGTGCGACCTGAGCCCGGACTACTCGCCGATCCTCGGCCAGACCGAGGTCGAGAACTTCCACGTCAGCGCGGGCTGGGGCACGTACGGCTTCAAGGCGGCGCCGATCGTGGGCAGCACCCTCGCGGAGCTGGTCGACACCGGCCGCCAGCCCGAGCTGATCGAGCCGTTCAGGCTCGAGCGCTTCTACGAGGACAAGCTCGTGTCCGAGCTCGCCGCAGCCGCCGTCAGCCATTGACCCTGGGAGGGCCAAACCGATGAAGACCAGCTTGGAGATCGCTCAGGAAGCGGAGCTGGCGCCGATCGAGATGATCGCCGAGTCGTGCGGCCTGCTGCCCGAGGAGATCGAGCCGTACGGCCGCTACAAGGGCAAGGTCAACCTGTCGGTGATCGAGCGGCTCGCCGACTCGCCCGACGGCAAGATCGTCTGCGTCACCGGCATGACGCCGACCAAGGCGGGCGAGGGCAAGACGACGACGCTGGTCGGCCTCACCCAGGGACTCGGCCATATCGGCAGGCGCCCGGTCGCGTGCCTGCGCGAACCGTCGCTCGGCCCGGTCTTCGGCATCAAGGGCGGCGCCGCCGGCGGCGGCATGACGCAGGTCGTCCCGATGGAGGACCTCAACCTCCACTTCACCGGCGACATCCACGCGATCGGCGCCGCCAACAACCTGCTCGCGGCGATGCTCGACGCGTCGAT